>Ga0179591_1355797_pt1 | contig 13857 bp, 15 predicted proteins | sample CZOMad2_1_08_16f_FD_182891 | JGI IMG/M metagenome (GOLD analysis project Ga0179591, IMG submission 182891) | Vadose zone soil fungal communities from Angelo Coast Range Reserve, California, USA - CZOMad2_1_08_16fungal (PacBio error correction) | ecosystem: Environmental > Terrestrial > Soil >...
CCTCACAAGAGACAGAGAATGTGAGGACGAACCACAAAAAAAAAAGGTTGTTCCGATGAGGTGCCGCCTCTGTAGGCGGGGAAAGCACACTGGGGAGGGAAGATGTCCTCTAAAGAGCAAGCCGAGGGAAGGAGAGCTCAAAAAACGACAGGAAAAAAAAAAAAAAAAAGTCCCAGCTTGAGGAAAAGCCTCGAAGCCTGGGGAAAAGTAGGAGAAAAAAAAGGGGAGGGAAAATCTACATTAAAAAGGAAATCACTAACTTCCTGCAAATGAAGAGAAATCGCACAAGGAGAAAGGGGAAAAGAGAACAAAACGCAGGAGGAACTCCTCGAAGAAAAAAAAACTCCGGGGGCAGAGAGGGTGGTTCCCCCGCCAGAGCCGAGAAGGGCAAAAGGAAGCTATCATTTTATCGCACAGAAAAGGGGGAAACCAGCAAGAAAGTCATTAGCAAAAGAAAAACAAAAGACCAAAGGCCCATCCCCTCAAAAAAAAAAAAGATTCCTATCTGCCGCGGCGAAAAAAGGCACGAAGACGAGGCAGATAAAAAAAAAAAGGCGACAAACTAAAAACCGAACAGCTATCGAAGGGAGCCCCCCTTCGAAGAAATCGGAGGAGAGGGGGTCCCCCACCATCGCTGGGAGGGGGGGAGATCATCAAAAAGACCCGCACCCGGCCAGGATTTTTGAGGCGTCTGTTCAAAAAGGAAGGACGATGGAAGGTGAGAAAATGAGAGAAAAACCCGGAAAAGGTCTTGCGCCAAAAAAACCAGGAACCATGAGGATCAAAGGTCCCCATCGCGGGCCGGGGAATCTTTTAAAAAGGAAAAAAATGTACTAGCGCCACGAAAAAACAACATCGAGACTTTTCAAGGGGAGGAAAAAGCCAGCGCCCGAAGGGGAAAAAAAGTAGAAAAATCAGAAAACCAAAGGGGATCCCGGTCCCAGAAAAACATCATCGGGGGCAGAAAAAAAGAGTCTTGCGGGAATAGGGAAAAAAAAGTTCGCTCTGGGGGGGGGGGGGTGTGGGGTGGAAAAATTAAGACCGGTCCTTGCCGTCGACTGGGTCGGTGGTAGGCTAAAAGACAAAGCAAGGTAATGCGATGGGTACTCCAAAAAAATTCGCCCGGTGCCCCGGGAAATGACGTTCTGCCTGTCGAAAAAGGGGAAGGGGACGTGAGAAAAAAACACGCGAAACAGAAGCGGTTGAGGGAAGGGTCTCTCAGAAAAAAAAAAAGTAGGGAAAAGCCCCGGGGTGTCGGGAGACGGAAAAAAGGTGACTCCCCTAGAAACTTAAAATCACAAGAGGGGGGGTCAAGGAATTATCCCCAAAAAAAGCCTCTTGAGAATCACCGAAAAGGAATGCGCCGGTACCGGAAAAAAAAAAGGGGGCAAAAAAAAGGGGGGGACGGAAAATGTCCTCCCTTCTAGAAACGCCGTACACCTGAATAGACGCAAAAAAGAAAAAGATTTCACGATGGAAGAGCGAACTAAAAAGAACCCTCAGAACCAAAAAGGGGAATAGAGAGGGGTAGGGCGCCTTCTTTCAAAAAAAAAAGCCGCCCGTTAGTTTGGAAAAGGGACGGAATGGTCTGAAGGGAAATGGAACAGGAGCACGATGAAGCAGCGAAAAAACCACGAAGGGGAAAAGAAAAACGAGACAATGGCGCTAGCCCCAGGAAAAAAGCGCCGGCCCACAGCAAAGGGCGACCGAAGGAAAAGAAAAAGCAAGGCAAAGGAGAGGGCTCCTTCCGCCTGTGTCCATTAGGGAAAAAGGAGGGGAGGAAAGAAGTCCTGATGTCTTCCAGAAAAAAACGCGCCAGCCGACCGCCCGGATCACGGCGGGAAGGGGAGCGCTCAAAGCGGGCGAAAGAGAATACTCAGCTAAGGATCCTCGGAGCTTCCCCTTGTCTAAAATTTGTAAAAAGGGCTCTCCTTTTTTGAAGGGTCCTTCTCTTAGAAAAAAACTGGAGAAAAGTCGGGAAGGGTCTGCTAATACGCGGTGCAAGGGAAAAAAGGGGCTTCCTCCCATGAAAAACCGCTCTTTAGAAAGCCAAAAGGGGGAGGACCCTCCTTTTGAGAGTCGCGAATGGTACGAAGACTCTCCAAAGACTTGGTCGCGCACAACAGGGACGAGCGCAAAGTTTGAGGGGATCAGCTGAAAAAAAAAAAGTGTGTACGAAAAGTTGAGGAATCGGAAAAAGTTCCTCAAAAAATATGTAGACGCCCAGGGTCAGTGAAAACCCCGGGTATGAGGGAGGCCGCAACTCGGGGCAAAAAACGCGGAACAGAAAAACGCGCCCTGGAAGTGCCCAAGGCCGCTCGAAGCTGGAAACGTGGTTTGGAAGGGGAAGGGGAACCCACTCGGAGCCATCAAAAAAATTCGCGAAACCGGTAATCGAAATCGAGAAAGAAGGGTGTCGTGTAGATGCGGAAGGTCGGGAAAAAAAGCCCTGTACTCAAGAAAGAAAAGGGGTGAAAGGTTTCCCCGCGAGGGGGCCGTGGATGGGAAAAAAATATCTCGAAAGAGAAGTAAAAGAGAGAGATTGAGAGGGGGGGAAGGTCACCAGGGAACGACAGTTTCTCAAACTAGTGAGTAAAGCGCCTACTAGAATCTACGACAAACAAATCAAGAGTCTATTGTCCTGACGAGGAAAACATTTCGCGAAGAGGCCAAGGGGGCCAGGAACCCGTCAGGCGCAGAAAAAGGCCTGCATGCGAAAGGTAGGGTCAGAACCAGGGTTAACGCCACTTGGAAAAAAAATGCGGCCGCTGGACGTCAGACCCGTCGGGTCATAATACGGAGAATTGCTATAAGGATTTTCCGCTTGAAAGGGCGTTACCCCGTGGAGCCGAGAGCCACGCGCCCAGTCTCAAAAAACCAACGCGAGGACCAGGGAAGCGCGCTCCAAACCATCGGGGGGGAACGCCCCCCACGGGTCCGGGAAGCCAGATCCAGCAGGGTGGGGGGAGGGAAGAGGGAGCCCCGCCCTGAAAGGGAAAAAGGGGGCCTCCTCTAAAAAAAAAAGGACGCCCGCCCCGCGACAGCATGGAGAGCGCCGCAGCCACCAGGGGACTTTACCAACCCGCGCCCGCAGGAAGGCAAAAGAAAAACCCGAAAAATTTTTCTAGAAGAGCCCAACCTTTGAAGAACGCGATGCAGCCGGGAAGCGGCATCGAAAGGGCGAGCTGAAGGAGACCAAGGGACCAGAAATCGACCCGGAGCCCTAACTAAAATTCTGCAGGCGCCCAGGGGGAGGGATGGGAAGAGAAAAAAAAATCTTTTGGCGGCTTGGGGAGGTTCCTGCTCCCTTGGGAGACTCAATTATGAAAGAACCTTCCTTGGGGAATCCCCCTCAGAAATCTTTTCCTATGGGAGGCTTCACGGGGACCCGCCATCCCAGAGTTCCCGGGCCAGAAAAAAACGGTGGTGGTGGAAGCTGGGACGGGCCGAGACAGAAGATAGGAAAAAGGGACGAAGAAGACGCTTCAATGCACCGTCTCGGACGTCGAGCATTTGGAAAGGCCACCGGCCCCAGAAAGGGAAGAAGGAACCCGGGGGCGAGCAAGCCATCAGCGCCAGCGGCAGGTCCCGGCCGCAGGCCGGAGCCAGAGGAAAGGCAGACAAGGTCATCATTTGACAGGACGCTAAAACGTTGCCGGGGAAGTAAGGCGGGAAGCCGAAGAAGGAGACGGAGGAGGGCGTCCAACTTTCCAAACCGAAGCTCGAGTTCCCCTACAGGGGGCAATCCAGCTTCAGAAGGAGGACATCTACCAAGACAATGGTTAGCGTGGGTCGTCCTCCTAAGGGAAGCCCCCTCTGGAAACTTCATATTCCTACCTGAAAAGTGCGGTCGTGCCGACCAAAAGAGGGCATGAAAAGGGCCCTTCGACAGACGCTGTCCTCTAAAAGACCGCCCAGGGGGAAATTCGCGGGAACTCGAGAAAAAGGACGCTACGGCAGAAAACGATCACCGTGCAACAGGGAGGGGAGCGGAGAAACGGTTCTCCAGCCCTGGGAAGAAAACGCATGCTGTGAAAGTGAAGGCCCAAAAAAGGGAGGAGAAAAGGGATGCAAAGGTATCGCTGGGGTCGAAAAGGCCGGTGGGGGAAAGCTCGGAGGGAGGTGGAGAGGCTCTCAGAAAAACCAACTGGAAGTCCTTCAGAGTTTTTGAGGCAGACGTGGCATTTTGTTTTTCATTGAAGGCAAAACACCAGAGCTGTGGGAGCGCCTGGGGGGAAATGGAAGGAGGCATTGCCCCCTGGAGGGAAGAAAACGACGGAGGGAAGAGACAAAAAAAACATTCACCGCAAAAAAAAAAAGCCGCCTCACCCAAAGAGCGCAGGCGAATCGCGGGGAATTTGGGGAGACGGGAAAAAAAAGAAGGGTGCAAGGGGGCCATCAGAAGCGGGGCGAAAAGCAACGGGTCCACCGCTTGGCAAAGGAGTGTTCGCGAGAAGAGCTACAGTCAAACGGCAAAGCCCGACGCCTGGGGAAATGCTCGAGCCAGAAGGCAAAACGATCTGGCGGGGGGCCGACGGCCGCAAGGAGCCGGTTGGAGGAACGGCCGCAGGCCCTGCGTCGAAAAGCTTCCTGCGAAAGCAGGGAAAGACGGCCCTTTGTCTGGTCTTGATTCTGCTTTTCGTGGGGAAGGGGAGAGGGGTCTGCCAGAGGGGAACTATGATTATTAAAAATAGAGCGGGGCCCCCATGAGGGGAAGCGGGGGGCCAAGGGCAGGCAGCGAGAAGAGTTCGCGGCCAACCATTTCGAAAAGTGAGTCAGCCTCCGAGAGGAGGAAAAAAAAAAAGGCCCCGGTGAGCACCCAAGCCTGGGGGAGCGCGGAGTTTCGGTGGGGGGGCCATCTAGAAGAAAAAACGTAAGAGGGGGCCCGACGAAAGGAAAAACCCTCCGCAAAGGCTCAGGTTTTTGATGAAAAGAAAAAAAAACCAGGTGTTGTCGAGGGAGAATCCGGAGGCCGGGGGAATGGTTGTCTTCGAGGGGACCGCTGGATGGGGGGGCCCATCCAAAAAAAAAAACCTGGCATCTTGAAATGGGGGGAGTCAGGGGGAGAAGGAAAAAAACCCCACCAGCCCGGCAAGGGAATAACAGCAAGAAAGAGAAAGAAAAAAAACCCGGGCGGTTGCTGGAAAAGCAAAGTAAAGCGAGCAGGCGCTCCGAAGCGAAGGGCGTGAAAGAAAAAGAAAATCCTGCGGAAACAACGATCGAGACGTGCTCCGGAAAAACCTCGTGGAAAAAAAGGTAGCGCACACAGCGGGAAAAAGCGTGTCATCATCATCACGAAACAGGGGGCCATCCCGCGCCCCCCCTCAAGGGAGGTTTGTTTCTCCGAGGAAGAAAACCTTTCACGAAGAAGGCACATCGTCGTACACGAACAGAAGGCAAAGCCTTCCTGGAAAAAGAAGTCGAGAATCGCGAAAGGGGGGCGCGAAGCGCCTTGGGTTGAGGTTTTCAAAAAAAGGGTTCGCGGCGAGAAGCAAAAAAAAAGCCAAGCAAGAAAAGGACTTTAGAGAGCCCAGCAGAAAGACAGGGAGGGGAAAAAAAATCTGAAAAAACCTCACCGTGCCCCAGACAAAACCCAAGAAATGATTAAAAAAAGGCGGTCCAGCGGAGATGAGACGCAATGTTCAGAAATTCAAAAAAAAAGGAAAAACTGGGGACCAACTCTCTCACGAAAACAAGGTAGAAAAACATCGAGAAAGGTTTTTTCCTACATCTCCTTAAAAACCTTCAACTTGCCTCGGAGCTCCCTGGGTTATCGAAAAACATATAAAAAAAATGATCCTGGAAGAAGAATGCTTCGTCTGGTCGGTTAAGTCACGGGGAGTCCGAAACGGTAAGAAAAAAAGGGGGGGTCGGGAAAGCTCTAACCCTTCCAGTAAAAGGGTAGTTCAATTGAAGGAATTTACTCCCGGTCCGGAGAAGTCAAAGGTCGGCAAGAGAGAAAAAAAAGGCCTGCTCGTAGGAAAAGGGGGACGTGTCGGAGAACCCCAAAAAAAGAAAAACAAGGGTCTATGTCCTACCAGGAACGAGAGGAGGTGCCAAAGGTAGTGAATCTGCGAAGGATTGTAATGGATGAGGGGGGAAAAAATAGAATTTTTACTCCCAACTTCTCCTGGGGTCCAGAAAAGGAAAACCAAAAAGCTTGTAATGACCGGAAAGCGCTCTTTAATGCAAAGGGGGGCGCAGTTGAGGGACGCACCCCGCAGAAAAAACGTCAACCAGTCGACGCTCCGCAGTCATTCAGGGCCGATGAAAAAAAAAGCTCGGGGGGGGCCCTCGGGTAGAGTCCTTGAAGGCTCCTCGAAGGTTGTGCACGCAATGTCGGAGCCGTGGTGGCGGAAAAAAACCTTTTCCGGGGAAAAAAAAGCGACAGGCCGCCGGGTGGGTCCCACACCACCGGAAAAGGAGGTGGGGAAAAAGATGTGTCGCGCTTACAGTAAAAATAGCTGTGTCGGATAGATCCAATGGACAGCGACATATAATGAGGTGTGCCTGGCCTTTGCCATCCCGATGTTCTTTACCTAGTCAAAAAGAGCTAGCCTGAGGTAAAGCGCGGTTGGGGGATCACGGCGAATTTTTGAACGAATCTTCTTGAGTTGGGGCGGCTGGCACAGAATGACATCCTGTGGTTCCATGTTGAAATAAACACAGTTGGTATGGCCAAGTTTCGAAAGGGGAACAGAAAAAAAAAGCCCGGGGAAAAGGTTTGGGTTTGGGTTGGTTGGTTCAAAAACGTATCACCGTTCGGGAGCGCCCCGGGGAAGAAACAGGAAAGGACGGGAGACAGTTCTGCGCCCGAAAGCGGCTTATTGGAAAAGGGCCGGGAGGGTCACAAAAGACAAATGGTGCGCCCACCCCCCCCCCCCGTAAAAACGGACAGGGGGAAAAATGTCCGCCGAAAAGTTCCCGCCGAGGCGAAGACGCAGCCTGGCAGGAAATTTGACGTGAGGGCTCCTCTAAAGACCAAAACCCAAAAAAAACAGGGGCAGGGCTTTCAAGACTGGGTGCGTCTCTGCTGGGGGGCCTCGAAGTCTCTCGCCTTCCGGCCTTTTGGGGGGGGGGACGTACGTAAGATCTTTTTTCTAGGGAAGAAATAGAAAGGTTTCTATAGAGTTTCCCGAAAGAATTTTAGGGAGACCTGAAGAGGGGACCGGCTCCCTCGTAACAATATGTAGACGCCAGGTTTTTCCGTATGGTAGAATTGCATACGAAACGCCGATGGTGCCGACGCGTAAAAAAAAAGGAAAACAAACAGCGAAACAAGGCCCGCTCGAGAAACTGACGGTTAAAGAACGGGGACCCCGGAGGTTCTTTCTGGGTTCGCCAATCCAAGGGATGCCTTTTATTAAGCAGACAACGAAAACCCAACTCGGGATTGTCGTATAAAAACACGTTTGCCAGGATCATGATTTCAAAAAGCCGGTACTAAAGGGGGGAGTTTCAGAGGGTCTGGTGACCAAGGAATCGTGGGAATGTTAAAATCAGTCTCAGGGAGGAGAAAGTGAAAAGCAGAAGAAAAAGGGGCCACGGCCAAAAGAAGGTCAACCAGCAACCTGTGAAACAGGAAATTTTAAGTACCGGAAGGTCGCGCCGAGGCCCAAGCTAAGAACAAGGAAGGACTAGTGAAGGCGTCGCCGTAAAAGAAAAACAGCCGTGAGTAGTTCAGGGAAAACGAGCTCTGGGGGGGAGCGGCTCTCCAAAGTCAGGAGATCGGGGAGGAAAAAAAACTGAGAAAAAAGTAGCGAAATGGGGGGAGGTCAGCTCTAAAGACGCGGTCGCAACTGTAGCGAGGGCGTAAGAAAGCTCATACCAGGAAACGGAACGAAGCGCGGAAAAAATGACTGTTAAAAAACGCAGCCCTGGAAAAAAAGTGGGCGGCCAAAGGCCTCCGGAAGGGCTGAATGCCCAAAATGGACGCCTCAAGACGGCTTGCGGACAAAAGGGAGCGCGCCGAAAAACCAAAAAGGGACCCCCGGGAATAACCATAGGTGGGGGTCAGGGTAAAAAAAAAAAGGGAGGCCTCCCGGGCAATCGAAGTGGAAAAAGTTCCGCCGACGAGAAAACCCTCCCGAGGGGGTCTTGAAGCGAAGCAACCTGAAAAAAAAAGGACCTGCGAAGCAAAAAGACGCCCTCCTGGGGAAAGCAGCCACGACAGAAAAAACCAACGTCGCGAAGGAAGCGCTTGCACGTTCCGAAAAAAGAGACGCGGCGCGGCAGAGAAGCAGTAACATCGAAGAAGGAGGGGAAATGACCCTTTTAAAAAAAGGGGGAAACCCGGCCTGCTGAAAGGGAGGTCAACGAGCAATTCCGCTGTGGTGGGGGGCCAAAAGATCGCGTTGGAGGGGGGGCTAGCGCCATGGGAGCGCTGTCAGCGGGCCCGAAAAAAAAAGGTCGCTTTCCAAAATCCTGATCACGCAGGAAAATAAAATCCCGTGAGAAAAAGACATCTACATTCCCAAGAAAACTACGGCGGGCGTAACAAAAATGGAAGAGAAGTCCACACAAAAAGAGCATCAAAAAAAGTCTGCGGGGAGAAGGGGATCCAAGAGGACTCGAGAGCACCGGCATCGCCATAGGGGGGACACCACGAGCGGAAAAACGACCGCCATCCGCGTCATGTTGAAGGAAAAGGGGAGGGCAGTCTCTTTGCGGGGGCGCCACGCCATTGCATCGCAGAAAAGTTTCATTTCAAAGAGAGAGCTAAAAAAGAGAAAGTCGCTTTCTAAAGGCAACGGAAGGAAAAAAGACCTCTCAAAAAAATTCGCGCCAAAAGACGTTGGAAAAACCAAACAGGGAAAAGACCTCGACAAAAAAAAGGTTCGCGTGGTGGGGGAAAGACGCTCCAAAACCCTCAAGAAAGGTTGCCGACAGGGAAAATAGGGAGAGTACCCCAAAAATAGCCAAAGGAGAGGAAAGATCGGGTCGCTGCAAAAGTCGACGGGCAAGAAAAAAAAAAAGTGTCGACGCGCGACTACGCAGACGAAAAGTGGGCTGATCCTACCGAGGCTCCTGATGGTGACAAAAGCCCCCTTAACACGAGAAAGGGGAAAGGGCCGTGGAAACCGCTGCCCGAGAAAGTCTGGGAAAAAGAGAGAAAAGGAGAGCGACCCAAGTCGGGGGGGAGCTTCTTTCCATCAGGAAAAAGGGAGGAGGCGGCTCCATCGCCGGAAGGAGGACGATGAAGAATTAAGACATGTTTTTTGAAAAAATGGCGCAAAAGCCAAAAAAGTGGTGGACGCTCAGACCATTTCGAAGAGGGGGAGCGCGGGGAATAAAATGACCTTGGGAAAAGGGGGGAAAGGTCGGCCAATTCGAAGAAAAGACCGGGGGAAAACATTCACCGGGAAAAAAAAAAAGCCGCCTCACCCGCGCGAGAAAAGGAGGAGATCGCGGTGGGGGCAGACGAGTGCATCTAGAAGGGGTGGTCTTTTCATAGAGGGGGGGGTGCTGTTCGAGGAGGTCGTGTTTTCGAGGGGCACACTAAAACAAATCTCAAAAGGGTGCCGACGCTGGTGCGCAAAAAAAGAGGCGAACGAGGTCGAAAAAACGGGGGCGCTCCTGCAACGGCTAAAAGAGAGGGGAAGGTTCAACCTTGCCCAGAGAGAACTGCGTTTCAGAAGGAAAGGGCGCTGGCTCTGCGAAAAACCGGGTAACTGGGGAGGGGAAAAAAACGTGGGCACTTGAGCTGTTAAGATGAGGGGGGGCGCGACTTCCTTCCCAAAACAAGCGGGAGCTGCATGTCGCGTGGGAAGACCACTGCGCCATCGAAAGGATAAAGGATTAGAAAAAAAAGAGACCAAAAAAACAGGGGAAAAGAGAACCTCATCACCACCTGGGAAAAAACGGGTGGATGGAAAAGGATCCTAAGAAGAGCCTGATTGAGGCCATCCCGAAAAAAAAACAGGAAAGGAAAGGGAAAAGGAGAAAAACCCGACTAATCCATCGAGAAGAGCGACATGCTCAGGGTTAAAAAAAACACCTTCCGGTTGGAAAAAGGGGGGGGGTCAAAAGACAGTTGTCACCGGTTGTCCTTTCGGGAAGAAAGCGGCGCGAAAAATTCGATGCGAAGCCCGAAAACCGGGAAAAGAAGAACGCGTCAGAACTGGGGGCGAACAACAAAGAATCAACAGAGGAAAAAAAAAAGGAAATCAAAGGCGGTGCTGGCAAAAAAAAGAAACTGCCCGTCACGTCAGAAAACGCAAACGAAAGCAAAGGAAAAGAACCCGCGGGGAAAAAAAAAAAGGACGTGGGCCTCCCAGACAAGTTCCGGGCGAGGAAAAGCGAGCTATTAGCGACAACAGCGGGTCCGGAAAAAAAAGAGGGCGAGAGGATATCTCAAAAAAAAAACTAAGACCATCCATAAAAAGAAAGGACACTACACATCTTACTGCGCCCTCCTCTCAACGCCTCTCATTCCTACAAAGAAAGAGAAAAGAGGCAGAGAGGGTTCTACACTCACAAACGGTCCAACGAAGAACGGAAAGGAGCCGAAAAGGAGCTCTGGTTATTCGCGGGACTGAAAGGGGGAATGTTTGGGGAAAGGGAAAGGGGGTGCGTCGTTCGGAAAAGGCCGACCGCAGGGCCATGCAAAGGCAGGACGTTTGATCGTAACAAAGAAACGATGGCGGTGAATAAATGGAGGGAAAAAACCCGACTAAAAGCCGGAAAAAACCCCAAGGAACAGAGGAAGGAGCGCGTTCAGCGGGGGGAGAGATGATGCTCCCGGAAAGCCCCATTTCACTTAAAAGCGCAAAAAGACTTGGAAGTTTTCCTCTCGGGAAAAGCACAAACCACCCAAGACGGCAGCGCGGAAGGGAACCCTCCCGTGAAAAAGCCATCGATCTTGCCGGGAACCTCCTTTAGCCACAAAAAGCCCCGGGGCGCTCCTTCCTGCCCCGGAAGGAAGTTCCTCTTTCTTTCTTCTAGGAAGATTCAAGCACCATTTCTCTTAAGATGGAAAAGTGAAGACTTTTCCCCTTTCCGGGAGATGGAGGCAGCGGCAGCAAAGAAGAGCTCGAAAAGCTCTCTTGAAAGATGTTTTGGGGGCGCCGACAAGAAGGTGGCCGGTAGGGAGTCTGGCCTGCTGAGAAACGCTGGGGAAGGAGGCCCCACGCGAAAAAAAAGTGCGGGTCGAGGGGAAAACCGCTGCTTGGGAAAAAAGAGGGGTTAAGGGGAAAAGCCCGAGGGGGGTCTCCTGCGCAGGAAAGGAGCCCAGGGGGCTGGCTTGGTTTTGGGGGAAAGGAAAGCCCGCAGGTAAAAGGCTCGAGTGTAGAAAATGAATGAATGGTGATTGGCGGCATACTCGGGGAAATCTCAGCCCCCTAAGGAACCGAGTCCCACCAAATGGCCGTCGGGACACCCGTGAGGATCTTTCACGAGGGGGTGATCTACGGGAAGATAACGGGGGTCCGATACGGGCTGGAAAAAAAAGGGGATCTCGGGGTGACTATTGAACCATACTCGGGAAGGCCCGCCGTAGGAAAAAAAAAAGGGACGGTAATTTCTATGGGGGGGGGGAAAAGACCGGAATTCGGGGGGAACCTGAAGGAGATGAGCAGCGAAAAATCACCAGAGAAGCAAAGCCAAAAAAAAAAAAAAAGAAAGGGAGCCAACATGGCGCTAGCAAAAAAACAGCACAGGCCGGCCCAAAAGAACTACAGAATGAAAGGGGGGAGCTCTCGGGGGGGGAAGGCCGCGGTCCAGCTATCCGGTGAAAGACCAGAATGACCAAGAAGGGAACACGTTCGGGAGGGGGGAACGTTCAGCTGAGGGATGGCCAAGGAAAATCACTGAAAAAGGGAAAGACGGCCGTGGAAAAGTCTCGAACGGGAAAAAGGGTGGAGCATTCGGTCATCTGCCAGGAAAGGGCTTCCGGTTGACCAAGAAGGGGTTTTCTCCGGGGGGGGATGGAAAAGAAAAAACAAGAACTACACGACAAACAGGGAAATAAAAAGAAGGGATTTCGTCTGAAGAAAGAAAAAAATCGTGAGTCTATCAGATGAAGAGGGCGCTCCCCTGGGAAACACACAAAAAGGGGTCCTGCTTCCCGAAGGGGCCGCTAGGGGGGTGAGCTCTATCCAACGTGGTCCTCGGAGAAGGGGACGCTATAATTCGAAAGGGGCTCTCGGAAGCAGCCCAACCTGGTTTGGGGAGGTGGCCTGCGGTGAAAGACACGCATACGCAAAGTTCCCGGGGGAGGAAGGGTAATGAGCTGGGAAAGCCCCCACAAGAAACCAAATCCGGAAAAAAATTGGTCGACTTGAAAATCGGAAAAAAATTTCAACTCTGGAGAAATTGATCTCCGAAAATCGCTTCCTTCCTCCTCTGGGGAAAAAAACTGGTTCTCGGGAGATCACCCCTCAAGGGGTCAACTTTAAATCGTTCTCAATAGAGAAAGAATTCTTTAGGTGGGAAAATCTGTGAGGTTAGGTGACCCAGGGGAATGGGAAAGTCCGTCGAACAGCCGGTACTCAATAAAGCGTTCCATGGGAGGGGTTGAGCGGGGGGAGAAAAGCGCCTAGGGGGGGGCCTTGGAAGTATCTCGAAAACAAAACGAGGAGAAAGGAGGAAGACCATCCACTTCAAAGAAAAAGCCTTCCCAACCAGCGTCTCTCGTGTGGACGAAAAAGAAAAAAAGAAAAAGAAAAAATATAATCTTAAAAAGAAAGACATCATCACCGGGGAGCTGGGTCGATACTAAATCAGGAAGGGGGGATGCAGGAGGGGGCTGCTCAAAAAAAGGCGACCCTTCAAAAGAGCGGCCTCATCGCAAGGAGAATGGGGGCCTTTGGGAAAAAAAAAAATACGCGTCAGAAAAAACTGTCGGGCTTAGGCCAGCGCCCTGGGTAAAAGGAACGCTGGAGGGAAAAAGGGTGCCCGCGCAAAGATGTCGGCTGTCCCGAAAGGCCCGTCGTACCCCGGCCAGGGTGGCTTCCGAGAGGCCAAAAACAAAAAGTCTCCGAAGAAAAAAAAAAAGGATCACGAAGACCAAAGAGCGCGCTCAATCCGAAAAAAAAAAAAAAACGCGCCCCACGGAGAGGAAGATACCGGTGGTGGGGAAAACTTCGGGAAGCAGCCCCAGAACTTCGAAAAGGAAGTCTAAGCCTTCGACATAATGAAACGGCGTGGCAAGGGGCTTGAAGGGAGAAATGCACCAAGTCCCGAAAAAACAAAAGCCCGCAAAAAAGATCCCGAGAGAGACGATACCTTCAGGAAAGTTTTTTCGCGAGCACGGAAAGCAAAAACACGGGACGCAGGGAGGAAAAAAAAAAAACGGCTCGGCAGAAAAGGCGAAAAACATCGACGGGTAACGACCTGGGAGAAAGAAGACCGAAAAAAGGCCGCGCCAAGGCGCTTTCGGGGAGGAGCTGTGGCCGCGCTGTGGGAAAGGAAGTGTTCTAGGGTGTCTCCGTACTAATGGCATAGTAGAAAGACACCTGAAAATGGAACTCTGCTCATCTGGAAAAATTCACGCTTACCAGAAAGGGGTCGACATCGCCAAACCAGGGAAATCCGAAAGAAAGGCCATGTGTTGGGGGTGAAACTACTTCTGGGGAAAAAGAAGTGAGAATCGCATCTTAAAAAGTCATTAGCACCAACGATCGATCACGTCGGAAAAAAAAAGAAACCGGCATCGCCATCGGGAGGTCCCCTGAAAAAGTCGGCGGTCGACGGGAAAAGCACAATCGCTCAGAAGAAAAAAAGAAAGTCTCATGTCGTGCTGGATGAAATGGGACTCCATTCCATCAAGGGAAAATGCGAACTTGTCCGTCCAAAGGAGACACGTCTTGATATAGAAAAAAAGCGAGAAGTCCGCTGGGGGGGGAGGCCAACGTTTCA
>Ga0179591_1477683_pt1 | contig 13856 bp, 16 predicted proteins | sample CZOMad2_1_08_16f_FD_182891 | JGI IMG/M metagenome (GOLD analysis project Ga0179591, IMG submission 182891) | Vadose zone soil fungal communities from Angelo Coast Range Reserve, California, USA - CZOMad2_1_08_16fungal (PacBio error correction) | ecosystem: Environmental > Terrestrial > Soil >...
CATCGCAAGGACTTGAGCAGAAATCCATGATGAGTGGTGCCAGGAGTGCAGCTTGTAGAATTTTTGAGGGAGGGATCGACGATTATACGAGGGTCGGCTTTTCCGCCTAATCAAGCACAATCAAGAAAATACGACCAGGATGGAACGAGGGAGCTGCGGGAGTGTGACTGGTCTTCGGGTTGGGGGGAGCCGAATTTCCTGAGCAGGCCACGAAATGGTGTGGCCCATATACTGAGCTGTTCAGGGGTGCGGTGGGCTTATTTGGCCGGAGAAGTAAGGAAGAGGGGCCAAACAACATAACACGGTGGGATGGGGGGTCCCTGCGATCGGATGGAGATATCATCGGACACAGGGGTAGCACGACGCATGGGGGGTCGATGAGTCGAAAATCCATTCTTTGTCTAGTGGACGGCGAATCTGGTCTTTTATCAGAGGGTGTCCTGGGGTTCCGGTCGGGAAGAGGGGGGGGAGGGGAAGAAGGAAGGAGGGGGAGGAGAGGAAGAAGGGGAGAAGAAGGGAAGGGGAAGATGGAAGGCGGGGTAAAAAAGGGAGGGAAAGGGGGAGGGGGAAAGGGGAGGGGGAAAGGGGGGGGGGGGAACGGGGAGGGGGGGAGGAAGGAAAGGAGGAGGGGGGGGGAGCGAGGGGGGGGAGGAAGGGAAGGAGGGGGGGCAAGGGGGAGTGAAAAGGTGGGGGCGGAGCCTCTCCCTAGGGGGGGAAACGGAGACGAGGGCACGGTGGGCGGGTGGATTGGGGGGGGGCTGGGGGGGGGGACACCAGGGTACGCCTTTGCTAGAAGGGGCAACAAGAGGGGGGACGCTTGGCGAGGGGGGAAAAGGTGCTGGGGATGGTCAGAAACGTCTAGGGGGTCCAGAAAATGAAAGGGGGGTCGCAAACACTGGTAGGGGGGGGGGGGGGGGAGGGCGAAAGAGGGGGGGGGGGGTGGATGAAAGGGGGGGTTGGGGGGGGGGGGGTCGTCGGCGGGTATTGGGCGCTTATTCGAGGTGGGGGGGGGGGGCCGGGAAGAGGGGGAGAAGAGAGAAGGGGATGGTTAAGATCGGTGCACTGGAAGGAGGTTGGGGTGGGGGGGGAGGGGGGGGAAAAAGAGCAATGCTGGGGAGGGGGACCAAGGGGAGGGGGTGCGGGGGGGGACGGGGGGGGGGAGGTCTGTCTCGAAAGGGGGTCCGGGACACAGGGGCAGGGAAAGGCGAAGGGGCGCAAAGGGGGGGGCAAGATGTGTGGGCTAGAGGGGGGGGTCTGTCTTGGGCGTCCTTGCTTTTCTCTTTAATGAAGGGGAGTTCTCTAGGATACGAGTAACGGCTAGATCTGTTGTGCGGGCTAGCGGTTTGGGGCCAACCGGGGGACGCAGTCGTGAATGTGCTCGAAAAGAGAGCGGTCCCGAGGATAGGGTCATCCTCGAGATGCGTAATGGCGCTCGGGGAGCCCTGGAGGGGGGAGTCTCTCAACTAAACAGAAACACAGTCGTCACCGGCCAAGAAGTCTCACTGCCCGCAGTCCGTGGCGGAGCGTCTTAAGAGGGGGTATCAGTAGGGGGGAGAGGGGGGAAGCCGCGGGGGAGGAGTCGATACCTTTAAACGGCGTGTACGTAATCATAAGAGACCCATCCGGATCTGGAAGTGTGCGAGGTGCCAGGCCGAAGACGGTCTATTCCCCGGCATCAAGAGGCGATGGCGGATGTGTAAAGTGGGCGGAAAAAGCGCGCACGCTCGAATGCGTCGACTCTTTCACCTCAAAAGAAGGATTCCACGGCCTGGACACTCAGCAAGGATTAGACAGGTGACTGAATCCATAACTCTTGCGATACCTCTTGGTTTCGATGCGGATGACAGGCGGTCCAGCGAAGCCTACCGTGTCATTCGGGAAGCGGGCGGGAGCGGGCTACAAAGTTACCGAAAACGTTATTCGACGAAACGTCATCGGGGAGTTGTCGCGAAAGTCCCCGGCTCACTGTCCTTGCTCGGCCGAACGTTTATCTCGGCTGCGGAAAGACTCATGCGTCTGGACGGGCGGGAGGATTGCACAGCAGACGTCTGGCGGAGAAGGGGCGAGTGAGCAGGCCGGCGAGTTCGGATCGGGGGGAAAACACTCACGTGGCGGGAAACGCTTTCCCCGAGATACGAGAGTTGTGGGTCGTAAGCTTTCAAACTAAATCTTCGAGGGAAACTGTGAGCCCGAAGCATGGGCCAAAATCTGCTGCACTTTTGAATCTTATCGTCCCTACGAGATCTAACGTACAAGGCTCGTCTATAATAGGGAAAAATGTGCATCTTCGTGACGGCAAAAAACGCAACTAGCTGGGGCAAGTTCTGCATGCCGCTGGGGTCAGTATCAAACAGACTAATCGTAAACTGGCCGAGGGAGGGCACCGGGGAGATCGGCGAACGGTGGTAAACGTGGACCCGTGGCCTGGATTAAATTGATTCCCTTAGGCCGACACATAAAATTATCCATACATTCCCAATAAGAAAAACAAGACGGGGGGAGCCATGCGGCACATGTGTTACTGTAACGTTTTTTTGAGTGAATGAATGTCAAAACTGACGGCCAGGGGGCTGATAACTTTATTCATAAGGTCTCTCAGTGTCGAGGAGGCGCGTACAAGGGACTACCATCTAGGGTAGCAAGATTACTAATCGCGCCGGATATGTAATTGTCATCTCTGACCTCGGATGCTCTATAAAAACGGGGTTCCACGGGTGAAACGTGGTCGCCGCGGTTCATGGGTCGCAAAATCAGGAGGAGAAGTCGGGAGGGATTGCAGCCTGGGGTAAGGGAATCGCGCCATTTTCAATTTTAATCGGGACGGGTATATTTCTTGCTAGTGGAGGTCTGCTTCGGTGTGGGGAGTACGACCAAGCTTGTCAGTGTTTGAGGGGTTTCGAAAACAAAGGGGTGGCGGATCAGTTTAAAGTCGCAGGCCAAAAAGATAATGCGGGGGGGCTCTCGACGAGAATCAGGGAAAATTAAAATTATATGAGACCCGGATTATTAATCTTGCCATCAAGTGGGTGCCGCGGAGCGGTCCCAGATCTAGATGCTTCCACCCGGATTTTCTGCCCTGATCAAGAACGAACGTCAAAAATTTAAGTGTGTGTCTTAGGCCCACCACGGGGAGAATCGGAAGAAGCCAAATCGCTTCTTTTTCTCTCTACTGTCGCAGTGCGGATGGGGTCATCCTGAAGCGCCACACACCCCCCATCCACCTGATCTGGGCGCGGAATGGGGGGTGGTGTGCGAGTCCGGGGATGCGGGCACCGATACTCTGAGGAATCAGCAGAAGGGGTGTGGCCTGTAGGTTTTTGCTTCCGGGTGGCACTCAAGAGTCGGGAGTGCGCAGTTAACGGTTCCAAAACACCTCTGAGAGACAGCTAGTACTCTTAGGCTATCAGGTGCTATGGGGTGGCAGGCATTTCTGCTCGAGGCGCGATTCGGGGGACTCCGGAAAAAAGGAAAAAAGAAAAAAGGAAAGGAAAGGGGGGAGGGAAGTCCCAGAGCTTTGGGTCGGCAATTGGCGTGTTCCTAAGAGAAGCTGAACGAAATGGCCAGGGAGTAACCTCTATTGTATAACGCGCCACAGCGGGCGCTTGCTACAGAGAAGGAGGGGCTTAGAGATTGCCTGCCGATCAACTGACAAAATGGCTGTTAGGGATCTCGGTCTCCTGCAAAGGAGCTCAAATGGACTTTGAATGGATTGATCGTCGCAGGCTGTTGCTAAAAAGGTCTTTGGACTAGCCTCCTCTAACGTCCTCGAAGCGGAGCCGTCGTGAATTGACCTGCTGCTATGCACAGGTCAAAAGTTATGTTTGTTGAAGCGGGCTAGTTCTTTCGAGTCAATGAACCACTCACCACGTTTCGGAAGCTCAGACCGACCGCATATGAAAGACAAAATCATGGCTGTGCTTTTCCGTGGATAGCTCAGATCTCGATGATTATTGTTGGTGCGCTGGTCGAGCAATGCCCACCATACTGGTCAATGAACCAGGCAATACGATACTGCCCGGTGGAGGCGGCTCGACATCCAAAATGGGTGGCATGCACCTCAGAAGAACGAAAGAAGGCCGAGGAAAAAAAAGAGTACAATTGTGGCTATCGGGGAGAAAAAAAAGGGGTTGGGGGTGGTCTCGGAAGTCAGGGGGGAGGGGCACAAGGGGGAAAAAGAGGGGACAAAAGTAGGGGGGAGGAGGGGGGGAAGAGAGTCGGCCGAGCAAGAAAAAAGGGAAGAAGCTTTTTTTTACCCTTACCATCACTCGGTATCGCGACATGAGTTTGAAGCTTGAGAATATAGGGGTCGGGGGGAGGGTTTTATTTCTCCGCGCGCTCGGAGGGTACGGGTCGGTCAAAAGTCGTAATTGCGAAGGATGAAGGAAAAGTCATAAATTATACCATATAGCTTTGGTTAACGATGTCTCATAAAGGGCGCAGGTCAGTGACAGGCAGGGGGGGGGGGAAAAAAGTTAAAAGAGAAGATGGATCATCAAGGAGGAGGAGGAGTTATAAGGCATCCTTCACGACGGAGACAGGAACCATGCTGTTTTCGAGTCTGGGCGGTTCATGTGAAATTTGACCAATTAAGAGGTGTAGTGTAGTATCGAATAACGTTCCCGGTTCAGAGGATAACGGGGGGCTGGATACAATAGGGGGAGGAGCTTGGTTGAGAAGGAAGAAAGGGGGGGGCGAAGCGAGGAAGACGGAAGGAGGGTGGGGGGGCACAGAGGAAGAGTGCGGCGGGAGCAGGGGAGGGGAGGGGGGGGAGTGGTCCGGACAAATCGTCTACTTGACTGTGGTGATCAAGTCTGAAAAGGGAGGGTCCCAGAGAGGGGCGATTGCATCCTAAGCGGAGACCAGTTGGGCTGACTCGTATAAGAGGTATAACGTAAGGTTTCGAAGCAAGTTCGTGTCTTCTGCCAAGAGATTTTCGTACAGGGGGGGGGGGGAGAACGAAGGGGGGGAAGGGGGAGGAGGGGAGGAGAGCAAGAAGGGAGAAGGAGGAGAGGGAGAAAGAGGAGGGGGAGAGAAAAGCGAAAAAGGGGAAGAGAGAAGGAAAAGGGGAAGGGAGAGAAAGGGAGCGAAGGGGAGAGGAAGGGGGGAAAGAGAAAGAAGGGGGGGGAGGGGAAAGGAGTGGGGGAGGGAAAGAGAGGCGGGGGAAAGGGTAGGCGTAGCGGGTGGGGGGAGGGAGGGGTGGGGAGGGATGGGCTGGAGGGGGTCCCGCGGTGGGGAGGCATTGGGGGGGGGAGGGGGGGGTGGCTGGGGGGGGGGGGGGGAGGAAAAAAAAAAGGGGAGAGGAAAGGGAGGGTAGGGGAAAGCGGCATCGTGTATCTGTATGGTGAGGAAGGGGGTGGGTGGAGAAAGGAGGAGGGAAATAGAGGGACAGCTGGGGGGTCGTGGAGGGCAGGTGGCGGGAAGGGGAGCGAGGTCGGGGGGGGGGTAAATAGTACTAGGGTTATAGGTGGGAGCGTTAACGCAGAGATGGGGAAGGTGGGGAGGGGGGGGGTGGGGAGGTGAGGGAAGGGCGGAAGGAGCAAAGGAGACGGCTAGAGGGTAGGAGGGGGTATCTGCAGGGAGGGGAGGGGAAGGAGGTAGGCGGGTAAAGGGGGGGTGGGGAAGGGGATAAAGGGAGACGAGGGGAAGAGGGGGGAGGGGGGGTGAGGGTGAACGCGGGGGGGGGGAAATCAGGGGCGGGGGGGAGGAGGAAAATAAGATGAAATGGAGTGAAAGAGGGGAGAGGGGGAGGGCCAGAATGGGCGGGCGTGGTGGGTTGTAGAAATGGGGGAGAAGAGAGGGGGGGAGGAGGGGGGGGAGGGGTGCAGAAAAGAGGAAGGAGGGGGTGGTTGGAATGAGCCCAGGGAGGGGGGGGGAAGTGGTGAGGGGGGGGGGGGGGAGAAAGGGAAGTGGAGAAAGGTGGGGGGAAGAGGGGGGGGGAGGGAGGAGGGGGGGGGCGATCTATGGTTAGGGAAAGAGGGGAGGGGGGGGTATCAGTGGGGGGATGAATAGGGAAAAGGGCATTATTGGCAAAAGGAGCGAACGCAATAGAGGTGGTTGGGGGCGTGTTTGAGGAGGGTACCAGAGAGGGAAGGGGGTTCCAGGGGGAGTTAGGGATGGAGGGGGTGGGGGCGAGGAAAAGGGGAGTGGGGGGGGGGGGGGGGGGGGGGGGTTGAGAGCCTGGAGGGGCAAAAGTTCGCGGGGGAGGAAGAAGGGGGGGTAGGGAAAGTGGGCGGGGACAGGCATCGACGTGTTGGTTAGGGGGGTGGGGGAGGGGGGGGGGGGGGGGGGGGAAGGAGAGAGGGGGGGGAAGGGGGGGGAGTGGGGGGGGGGGAGGGGAGGAGTTGAGGGGGAGGGGGGGGGGGCGGGGGGAACGGGGGAGAGATAAGGGGATGGTAGGTCCGGTGGGTGGGGTTCAGGGGTGGATCGTGGGGCAACGGCGGGGCAGGAGGAGAGAGGAAAGATGAAAGGGGGGGGGAGGAAATGGGGGGTTAAAGAGAAAGGGGGGGGGAAGAGGAAGGGGGGAGAGGGGGGGGGGAGGGGGTGGGGAGTGGGGGGCGGGGGGAGGGGGGTCTCGCATAGCCAATTCACTTCGGCGCCATCGATAGTCAGGCTCGTAATGCTTCATGCGTTTTTTTTTTTGAAATCCGTAACTGAATCGGCAGCGGTCTTTGCCAGTTACGCCATCGCTGAATTGTCTTGCGAGTCGGGGTGGGTCGGAAAATTTTGCGATCATTGTATTTGTTGGTTTTGTTCATTCGTTACCCAGCCACGTCGTGTGGCCAATCGAGGAACGCCGCTATTTGTTCTTCCGATGTAGTTATGTGCCGCAAAATCCATTTCGTTGATTGAAATCCAGGGCGAGAAAATCCATGGTGAAGCCAGGTCCGGGCGGTTGTTCCGCAGTAGAAAGGCCGGAAAAAGCCCGAGTATTGCCCTCCAAGTGGAAGCGGAGGGCGGCTTCATCGAATTTAATAGCGTCTATTACTAAGTGACCTATTTGGACTTTAAAGCGTATGAAAACACGATTGTTTTCGACGGGCGCCCATGGAAGGGAAGAGGGTCCCGGTGTACTATACCTAGCACCAATATTTAGGGAAACTGCAAATGTGTAGTTAAGGGGAGCCGAACCCTGAAGCGGGGCGTCACGACCTTTCTTATAGAGCCCCGCGGCTCAATATGACGCGGTTACATGATCGCGGTGGTCGCAAAGGGAAATGGAGTAAGCCTCCTCAAAGGGGGGGTTAAGGAGTCCTGGGTCTTTGTGAATATCTTGGGTATGAGTGTCGTTGGGGGTCCAATGCCTGAGATCCTTTGAGAAAGAAGTATCCTCCCTGGCGTCCGTTTGAATGGGTCCATAGCACTCAAAAACGTTAGCTAAAAGGTGCCTGCTGGGTTGGTCTGTCATGAAAGTATGAAGAAGCAAGTTGTTGTTGATGGAATCCAATTACAAATGCCGTTATTTCCGTTTCGAAAGCGACGGAGGAAAGGGAAGCGTTACGAGCTAAATATCGCTGGTGACGAAGCGGGATGCCGAGCGTTGCAGTATTTGGTTTCCGTCCCTAGACTGGCAATTTTTTCGGCTGGAGGGTCAATACCGCCGCCTTGTTGGCGTGTCGAAATTCGTAGTGGCTCAATCAGTGGGCTTTCAGAATCCCGAAATGGGCGATTGGCTGCATGTGCCATTTGGATCCCCTCGCCGAGTAAGTTTTAAGCAAAACAGTGGACAGGCAACTCTCGTCTCGGGAGAGGGGAGTTACGGGCGAACGAGCGTTTTCTATGTGTATTTGGATGTGCATCAGTTTGGGGGGTGAGCCAGAAAGATCCCTGAATCTGAGTCCTGGGGGGTTCCGCAATCTGTGTGGTGCGCGCGCGCAGCCGCTGTGCCGGGAGGTCATTTTTCGCATGAGATAAACTGAAAGGGGGGGGGAGGGAGGGTCGCCGAGGGGGGGGGGGGGGAAAGGTCTGAAGTCGGGGGGCGACCCAGTTAGTGGAGTCATTCCCTCCTGTCTGGGGCCCTATTATTCTAGTTGTCTGAGGGGAAGGTGGGGGGAGGTGGGGGGGGGGGAAACTTAGAGTGAGGGCGTCTTCGGGCTCAATCCTATTTGGTAATTTAGCCGCTCGCTCAAGCTCTCGAATGACACTTTCTGCTTGGACCTGCCTCGTCATGCATCGAAACCACGATGAGGAGTCTCCAAGGGGTCTGGATTCAGCACTGCAAATCCTTGATGAGTTCCAGGCCGTTGTGGGAATTATTTGGATTTGAGGGAAAGATCGACGAGTACAGTTGTGCTGCTTTTTCCGCCTCACAATCTCCATCGCTGCGATGACGGTCCTTCGGCCCTTGCCGCAACACTTCCGGGAGGGGGGGGGAGGGGGAGGTGGGCCAGCTGGAGCGCTTCGAGAGCACCCGCTGTTGTCCTCAGGATATTTCCGCCGCCGTTCCCGTGACGAGCGGATGATCCATCCACGAGCCACTACTCGGTCAGCCCTTCTTGGCGGATACCAATTCCCTGGTCTTTTACTAGTCCGCTTAGGTGCCTGGGGGGCTAAACCCTCGCCATCTCAGTCTAGTCTAGGGACCCACAGTGGACGTGGGCTTCTTCTAGCACAGGGAGGAAAGAGAAGCTGGCTGCTCGGTGGGCCCCCAACGCTGAATCTCCACAGAGGTCGCGCCGTATCGAAAGTGCCCGTTTCAAAAGGGGGTCACATCTCTCGGCAAAGGATTCAGATCGAAAAAGATCAAGAAAGCAACAACAGAGCCCGGAGTGGAGGCAAAAGAGGATATGATGTTCGTCACGGTAAGCGTAACGGCGATCCTGTGGCGGCTAAGCTTTTCCACCGACGCTCGTTTTTTCTAGAATGCGTCCGCCGGTTCATCCTCTATGCGTTGTCTCGGGGGTAGGCCATGAATCGCTCAACGACAGACTCGTCCCTCCAAGAAGGGGGCGCCTGCCCGCTTCGTGGTCGTTCTTGGATGAGCATCCGATCTTCCGGGAACGTCTTGGTCGGAAATATGGACAGAGGCCCATCCTGGATCTGGAAGTGTGCGGCCAATCCGAACGACCGTCATCGCGGGCGATGAGATTGAAGGCTTAAAATCCGCACCTCGTAATCGTCGATATCTTTCCTCAAAAATTCACGCGAGTCCTGTACCTCATCAAGGTTTTGCAGTGCTTAACCAACCTGGGCTATCCCGTGGTTTCTGAGCATGACGATGTGCGGGGCCACGCCTAACGTGTCAATTCTAGCGTGCGCGATGGCGGCTGCACATATACCAAACAGATGCGATCGGCGTAACGCATCATGGTCTCGGTCCGCACGGTCTTTAAGGAAGGCGCGGCGACTTTTATCTCAGCGGAAGAAAAAGGACGGCGATGCGGCTGGCGGGCCAAGATTGCGCGCGTAAGCAGCGCCGCTGCCAGCGGGCCAAATCCTCGAAACGCCTTGTCCCAGACGAGAGTTTTGTTGCGTGGCTCAACTAAGGAGTGCGGCGGAGGAAATTTTCAGCGCCAAAATCGGCGGCATGGGTTTGAGTCTGAGTCGTCCCTACAAGAATCGAAAAAAACGGTACAGAGGCCGCGGCATGGAAGGAAACTGCAGGCTCGGGACAGGCAACCAACTACTTCCGATTCGGCATCCTCTTCGTCAACAGCGATATCGTAAACGCCGTCGCGGGGACTGGCTACCCCGGCCGTAAGTGGATTCCATTAACACACAGAATTGCCCCCAATACTTCCCCATGAACCGACACCTGCGGGCACTGGTTTTAACGTAACGTTTTTTATGAGGGTTATGAAAATTCCAGAGAAGAAAAACGACAGCCAGGGAGGGATACTTTTATCAAAAGGAAGTCTCATAGCAGGGACCTAAACGACATCGGAAGCGGCAAAGGCGCGCCGGATCATTAAGTTATCTCATGAGGGCCGCGGGGCTCTATAACATATAACGGCCTCCGTGACCGGCCGCTTGGCAGGGTTCGCTGCTCTTCCCTCCCCCAATTTGCAGTTTTAACTATTGCTTGCGTCAGGTCAGAGGTAGTCCGCGCAAAGAGTGCATGGTTGTTCGAAATCGTAATCGTTAGAGTGCCAAGGCAAGTAATCGCGCGCCATCATTAAATTCGATGAAGCCCGGATTTGGCTGGCCAGTGGGCCTGGGGCGCGGAATCCATCGGAGGCTTTCCACCAGAAGCTTTTCTGTCCTCGAATCAACGAACGAGATTTTTGCGGCCTCGACAATGCGTAAGAACAATCTCGGCAGAGGTCCGTCGCGGAAGCCGTCGTGGATCGTTAACCTGAACTCCCACCCCCGAAATCACCGGATCGCAAAAGTTTTCCCGCCCACGGATCGAAGCAATTCAGATCTGGCGTGCCTGCACGCGCTGCGTCAAGTTACGGTTTTCCAAAACACCGGCTTGACGCTTACGCGTGCTATCGCTGGAGGTCCGCATTGTGGCGTTTCGTGGCTCGATCTTCCCAGGAGAGGCGCAACTTTGTCGGCAATGGCTTTCCGTCGGACGAAATGGTCCAAAAAACCGCGAGTGGAACCGCCATCTCGGCTGCGAACACGGTGGACGAGGCCTCAACTAAATGCGTTCTGCATGCGGCTTGCAAATCAAAGGACGTGTAATGAATCGCTCGTCGGGGGCAATGTAAGAAAAAACTTTTGACGGCAGCCGCCTCGAAAGTCCTCGCCCGCTGAATCGCGTAGCAGATCACATGCACGTGATGTGGTGAGGCGGGCCGAGTTCTTCAGGCAAACCACCACACTCACGGTTACAGACTCACGACCGCTTGAAAAAGCATTTCTGGCGTTTCCTGATGAGCTCAATCTCGATGATTATTTTGTTCGCTTGGTCGAGCGATCCCACCGGTCTGGAATCCAATGACCCGCAATTACGATAGGCGCCCGAGCGCTCGTACATCCAATTGCTCAACTCACGCACCATCAGTGCGATCGTCTCTCTGCGAACAGACAACAGGGGATCTTATTAATCGGGAAGAAGAGATATCCGTCAATGATTTTTGAGAGGATTTGAGCAAGAGGGAGGGGGGGGATTTAGATGTCCGCGCGCGCTCTGCTTCGTCGTAAATGTGCTGTCATTGATACCAGATCGGTGGGAATGCTCTTACCATCGACCAAAAATAATCATCGAGATTGAGAGTCAGATAAACGAAGCATGCTTTTTGCAAGTCGGAGATATCGGTGAGCTTGACCGTGGTGGTTTGATCTTAGGGGGCTGAAGAGACAAGTCGGACGGGCCCGCTCACGGAGGGAGGGGAGGAGAACCGACAGGAAAAAGAGAAAGAGTCACGGTATTTGAAAAGTGGTTAATTAAAGTCTGGAGTCGCGAATCTATCAATGGAGGGAGGGGAAGACAACGATTGCGAGTAGGACGTGTTTTCGATGCGGCTTCTCCAAAGTGATTATTTCGTACAAGGGGGGGGGGAGGCGTCGAGCGTTCACTACGGCAGTGCCTTTTGACTTTTGGCCAGAGAGGCGCACAGTGTATTGGATCGTTGATGCGGCGTCCACGCAGTAAGTCGCAAAGGAAGAGAAAGAGAGAGGAGGGGGGGGGGATACCAGCTGCATTAGTCTTTATGCCACTCGAGTTTTGGCCATTTCGTCCGCGGAAAGACATTGCCCTGGACAAAGTTGGTGCCGGCGTGATTGTACGTGCGGAAGGAGAGGGGAAGAACCCAGAGGGGAAAGAGGAGGTCGAAGGCGGCAGGAACCAAGATAAAAATAGCGCACCGATTCAACACCGGCGATGCGAGCAGTAAAGAGCACGAGCGGGATCAAATCGTCAGCGGTTTTTTGAAACACGGTAAACTATGGCGGCAGGAGCGCGTGCAGGACGGCCATCCTGAATTGCTTCGAGGATCGTGGCTTAAATCAATTATCGAGGCAGGTGATGGGGTTTGGCTTTCAGGGCTTGGAGGGGCGCCACACTACGGCATCCGCGAAGCATGAAAGGGGAAAGAGGGGGGGGAACAAACGCGATTTGTTCGTGTGGAGAAGGGAGGGCCTAGTTGTTTGGAGGGACCGGCAAAATCCGTATCGTTTAATAGTCTGCCGGGCAGACTAAAAATCCTGGTGGAAGCCACGATGGATTCCTCTTCCGGCCAGTAATGACGCGCCAAATCCGGGCTCATCGACAATTTTAATTAGCGACGTGCGATTACGCCTTTGGACTTTGCACGCTAGAGGCGATTTTCGACACCCAAAATGGAAAGGAGAAGGGGGAAGGAAAAGGGGGGGGAGGGGGGAAAGTGGGGAGCGATAGCGACCGGTTTGTGGGGACTAGATACCTGAGTCAAGACAATTAGTTTAGCAACCTGACATGTTTCTTGAAGTGGCTGCTCGTAGCAGCCTTCTCAGGGCGTTCACGGGACACGGAGGTTATGTTATAAAGCCAACAACGCTCTCATATATGACAACTTTCCGGGATCGCCACCTGACCTGTCTGGCGTCCTATGAAGTGCCCGCAGAATGGGGATCGAGGTGGTTCGGGGTTTAGTCCTGCCTGAGCTCCATTTGAAAAGATATCTCACCAAAGATTTCTTCCGTTTTTAATTCAATCACTTCGAAAAAAACGTTACGTACAGAGGTGCCGCAGGTGTCTGTCATGGAGGTTAAGTATTGAACGGGTTGTAGGATGTAATCCATTACATGCCGGGTAAGGTTCGGTTCGCAGAGCTGGGAAGAGTGCGTTTACTGGGGGTTTACGCAATTTGTTGACGAGGAATGGCGATGCCCGAATTGCAAGTGAGTTGGGTTTCCAGTCCGGAAGCTGCAACTTATTTCCCCTTGTTTTTTTCAAGCCCATCCAGGCGTCCTTGATTACTGGGTTTCGATCGGGTCGGGACGGTCTCAATCTTCAAAATGCCTCGATTTTAGGGCTGCGTGCCATGTAATCCCTCAAGAGGGCCTAGTAGTTGAGAATCACTAAAAACATCCTCCGTGATCGAGGAAAGCGTTTTTCGAGGATTGTATGGGGGAGCAGCGGCCGAGGGCCCTGGCTTAATACGGGGGGGGCAATCTTGAAGCCCGCCAGCAGCCTCAGGTTGCCTATCTTTTCGCGCTGGAGGATACACGGGGGTGCGCCGCGCAATCCGTAATCAGTAGGGAGGGACCGCGACCATGGATAGGCGTTTCGAAGTCGCCATCCTGTTTTGGTAATGAAATCGAGCCGCTCGCAGCGAAGAAGGAGGCGGGGCCAAGGTACTCGTAATGACAACGGTTGGCGGCGTGGACCTACCCGATCTTCATGCCATCTAAACCGGAGCGCGATTATCGCCTGCAGATTTTCTGGATTTGCAGCACTCAGCAACCTGCAAATCGTGCTTGGGTGATATGGTTAGTCCAGGGCCGTGGGCAATTTTATGAGGGGAAAGATCGACGAATACGAAAGAAGAGTGCTAGCTTTTCCCCTTTCCTCCTTTCGCACATCCTCCATCGCGTCGATGACGGTTCTTTTTCGGCCTTGCCGCACAGGCAAGACATAAAGGGAGGGGAAGGGGGAGGGGGGGGAAAGAAGGGGATTATCCAAGATCCGGCTGGGCCTCAGATTATTTCGACTCCAGCCGTTCCCGGACGAGCGGATGGTCATCCACGAGCACGACGCTGTAGTGACAGGTGGAAGCGCCATTACAAATTAGGGACGTGGAGAAGTACGAAGTGCTTTCGTGTGAGTGCTACGCATTGCCGGAGCGGTCGCCCGAGCCGCTATCAATACATAAAGTGGTATTACCCAGGGACGCCTTTCTAGCTAGGCCCAACGCTTGTCGTTACGTTGGGCCACACTCGGGGTATCCGCCACAAGAGGTCGCCTTTACGATTCCCGTTTCAAACATGCA
>Ga0179591_1284013_pt1 | contig 13855 bp, 16 predicted proteins | sample CZOMad2_1_08_16f_FD_182891 | JGI IMG/M metagenome (GOLD analysis project Ga0179591, IMG submission 182891) | Vadose zone soil fungal communities from Angelo Coast Range Reserve, California, USA - CZOMad2_1_08_16fungal (PacBio error correction) | ecosystem: Environmental > Terrestrial > Soil >...
ACGGTGACTAATCTGCCATCCACAATAACAAAAAAAAAGGACAGCGGGCGATCATTTCCTCGCAAGGGCCGGAGTTGCTACCCGATCAGAAAGGGGGGGCAGAACGTAACAACCTCTGGACCTGAAGGAAGGGGAGGAGAGACAGGAGTTTCTCCTTTAGCACGGGGCTGTCTGTGTGGAAAAAGCCCTACTTGGGTCACCTTGCTTATTGAAACGCACGGGGCTAGGGGGACAGGGGGAAAGCTTATTTATACGAGGGAAAACGCATCCCGGTCTCAAGGGAAAAAAAAAAGGGGGGTGGTCTATACAAATGGCAAAACAAAGCTCTCCAACCAGCTCGAAGAGGGCAGGGGGGGGGGGAAAAGGCGGGGGTGCGGCAGGGTGTACCATTTGACGGAGAAAAGAAGGTGGGAAAAAAAAAGGGGCGACAGAGTAGGGAAAATGGGATCAGAAAAAGAATTCCCTAGGGGAGAAAAAAAGTTCGGGAAGGGGAAAGGAGGGAGGGGGTTTCCAAGGGGAACGGAGGAGGGAAAGTTGGATCTATCCTATAAGAAGGCAGAGGGATACCAGAATTGGTAAGCAGGGGAAACGTCCATCACACAGTTGTCTTACTCGGGTAGGGCAAAGGAAAAGTGATTATACAGGAAACTTAAAGGTGGAGGAATCCTCCGGGGGGCTGAGAAGGGGCAAATGGGGGTCTTGTCAAAAACAGGGCCGTGGCTTTCAAAATTGGGAGAATGGAAAGAACTCAGACAGCCTGGTATAGAGACTAGAAAAAGAAACGACGTTAAGGGGCAACGATGGCAAAAACGGACTCGATGGTGCACGGAGGGGACCTTGCTAGGAAGGCCCTCGACACACGAGGAAGACCAGGACTGGAATCGAAAGCAGAAAACCACCAGATTGGGAAGACGGTTGGCAAAAAGAAGAAAACTCGGACAAGGAACGAACGTTTAAAAAGAAGCGGGCGTTCTACAAACAAGGAAAAGATCGAGGGAACAGGGGTCACCTTCTCCTGGGAAGCGAAGTAGCCATGAAAAGTAAACAAAAGCCCCCTCGCGCAAGGCTCAAAAGTAATTCCTAAGAGGGAGTTTAGGAAAAAAAGACTCGGGGGTCTAGAGACAAGATGGAGTGATCGTGCACATGAAACATACCTTCTTGCCTCATAATAGGAGGCGGTGAAAGACTGGGAGGCTGGGGAGCTTCCAGGGCGTATGTTAGTGCGCGGGACCTTGGGGGGCTTGCCCGGCCAGGGGCAAGTCAGCTTGAAAGACAACATACTTACCTTAGGGGATAACAGTAATCGGCTCCGTTCCCTCTTAAGTTGCCGATCGCCGGAAAGATGGGTCCGTGAAGTCAGGGAACTCGAAGCAACTACGGGCGCATCACGAAGAAACTGCGGAGCGAGCGGATGTACCAATAGCACGGACGCAACAGAGGAACCGCATCCTTACTCTGTCATCGCTGGCCAAGCCGTCCGTATACAACTTATATCGTAATGGATCGGGGTCCGAAAAACCATTTCAGCCTGCTGGAAACGAAGGTGGCACTCCTACTGGGGGACCCGCAACGAGTACATCGCCACAGAAGCTGCTGTTTAGACCAGTCCACACCCCCGTACCTTGAAAAGAGGGGGTCTTTCGGTCGTTCCGCGAGATTGTGTTTGAAGGGGGGCGCTCGTTGAGCCGGAGCTGTGTGGTGGGACGGTGGGCCAGACCGTACTAAATAGTCGGACGTCAAGCAGTCGAACGTATTGTCGTTGCAGGGGGTAAGGCGGAATGCCTTACAGGAGTTTAATTGGTCATGAAGCTGCATTCTTCTCGTCTTTCTGGATCACAGACCTAGGCCAAATGGGTGGGGTAACGGGAAAAGGAAACTGACGTACCCAGGGGACCTTATTTTTGGCCTTATCTGGCGGGTTACGGCAAGCGTCGTATCCTTCATACTATATCGCTCAGGTAACGAGAAAGTGGGGAAGAGAGCGCAAGTTTGCGAATCGTGGGAACGGAAGAGTCTTGTCGCCCAGCTTATAGAACGGTAGGTGATTGGACAGGGATCATTGCGTCTTTCCCTGTCTGGGACGGCCGGGGGGGAGCACACGCCGGAAGGTGCCTATTGTAATCAGTATGTCTGCCGCGTGAGACCCCCCGGGAGCGGATCGACGGCTATCGGTGCTGCGGGGTAAGAAAAGCCCGACCATTTGGACGCCGTCCGAAGCAGCCTTCTCCCGGTCCCGTGGGAAACCCTCTACTGGTGCCTACGTCCTCCGGGGGGAAGGACAAGACATGCAGTGTTACAGGGTGGAGCTGAGGGCGCCTATACAAAAAACGTTGAGTAGGGGCTTAAGACAAGGGTGCTTGACCAGAGGCAAAAATCCTAGAATAGTCGGCAGTGAGTCCAACCGCCTCGCCGACGCACCGAGGGAGAGGGGAATTCAACCCCACAAAACACCCACCCCCACACAACAACACCCGCCACCCACGCATCTAACAGTGGTCAAGAGACGGTCCCCCGGTCACAGTCCAGATCGTCACAAAACACGGAGGAGGGAAAAAAGGGAAGGACAAACGCGGCGGGACCGTCGATGACGAATGTTTTTATCAAAGATGACAAAGGGTCAGTTCACGGGGGATCCTGCATGTTGTCGGCCGAGGCTTACGGGGATGTAAAAGACAGGAGAGTAGTGGCAACGCACCTTCGGGCGTGGCCATACGCTCGGGTAACATAAGGAGAAGAGAAAAGTTATCACCCCAATGCGTGAAAGGGGCGGTGGGAAAAGGCAACGGCGGTAATTTAGTTGACGAATGGTCGCGTGCACCACGGACAGCGAAGGGGGCAAATGACTGCTCCACTGGGTGGGGTTAGAAGGAAGGATAGTAGTGGCCCGAACCCTGCTCCTCTCGAAGTATAGATACAGATGGAAAATGGGCCGTTGAAAGGGAGGGAACTGGAGTACACCGAATTCGTCCCACGCAGTGTTGATCACTTTCTGGGACCTTCGCGAAAAAAATGTTGACGCCACCTGGCAAAAATCTGGACAAAACGAGAGACTAACCTTACGGCCTTTTGCCATGGGGGGCTCTGCGGGTCGCATACTGGAAGGGGGAAGCCGCGCCGGAAGAATCTTAGCGAAGAGTCCTCATTCCGAGGGGGGCGGGGGGGAACCGTCAAGCCATCTAGTTCGGCAAAAGGGGAACCCCGACTCGCAGGGACCGGGAGGGCGTAAAAGCATCGGGTTTCCGCGGCCAAAAAAACCCAGGTTCGACCGGGAGCCCGAGGGGGTGCAGCCTGACGCCGATGCCGACTCGGGGGAAGAAGAAAAAAGGAAGAACTTCCGCGTTAAAGGACTCAACGGGAGGCCGGGAGAACCGGCGCCTACGAAAAGGAGGGAAGGACGGCGATTCCCCTGGGTGTCCGTAAAGTCAGAAACTGGGCTGAAACAAACACCTAAAAAAAACCGGCGAGAAAGAAGAGAATCACTCAAGGACCAAGTATTCTCCTAAATCATCAGGGGGGGGAAAGAAAGCCCAGGCCGCTTTCAAGAGTTGGGGGGGAAATTTCGACCTCCGGGGGGAAAATTAGCATCGCTCAAATGCGTGTAGGGGAGGACTGCAGGAGTATCGACGCAAGCGCGTAGGTCTACAGAAATGACAGCGACGGACCGCGGAAAGGATTGTATCTTAAAGGCGGTGGCGAGGAAAACAAAAAAGGAGAAAAACGCTGTGTGTGTGAAAAGGTTGGTAAAAAAGAATTCTGCCCCTCTTCGGATGTGGATGGCACCGGTCGGGGAATAGAAGGGGGCGGCCGATGGAAAAACGAAATCCGACGTTGCCGTAGGGTAATGATTGGGACATTACTATGGCACAAGCTCCGATAGTTGAATGAAGATTGGTTGCGCGACGGTAGCGGGTCATTCACGTCTATTCCGGATTCCTCGGTGAAAGGGCAGAGGAGAGCTTTCGCGTGAGGGTTGGTTGGTTTAATGTTTGTTAAGAGAGGGAGCTAGCAGAAAGGGGGCGGGGCCACGGGTTTCGAGCTAGGGATCCAGGGGGGGAGAAAAAAATACGAGATTTTGGGGTTTGACGCCTCGTGAAAGGGGTTCTCCTTTTTGCTATCAAAAGAAACGTACAAGGGAAGAGGTGGGTGAGGGTAGGGCAGATCATCCGAAGGGCGATTCTCGGCGGTTGAGGGGAGGACGACCGAGCAAAGGGGGGTTCAGACGGACCAAAAAAGGTGACAAATGGAAGGACAATAAAATTCGTATCATTTGGCCAAAAAAAAAAAAAAAAAAAGAGGGTATTCCCAGTCTTTCGGGGGAGATCAGATAGATGCCAAGGGGGGGGGGAAAAGAAGGGCCGGTCTTTGGCAATGCCCACCTGAATATAGTCGGCGGGTAAAAAAAGGGGGGCAAAACACTTCTTGACGAACGCCGTAGGACCGTGTGCCAAAGAGCGCATAACCTGGGGGGGGGTGAGAAAAAGAGGCCCATAAGGAAAAGCATACGAGCGCTCAGTCGAAGCCGGATATCGAAAAGAAACTAAAAGGACAGACCCTGGAGTGCAAGAAAAAGAGGTCAAGAGGGGGAGCAAAAGTGGTAAGGCTGAGCCCGGGACAGAACGCGGATTTCTCAAGCGCCCAACCGTTAGGGCCAGGCCACTGAAGGAAAGGAAAAAGATGGCGTCACCATAACTCGGACGTGTAGAGCGGGGAATGGGCGTCATCTTTGCCCGGAGACTAAATATCCGAAGTGTGTAGGATGTGACAAGAGAGAGACGACAGAGATCACTGGTCGTTGACAACCGAAAAAACAAAAGCGCGCCGCCGGGCCGTCAAAGACATGTGAAGAGTTCTATACGGAGCAGGCAGTGGTTACGGAGAAGGAAAAGGGTATCCGGATCAAAAAGGTCAACACCGAAAATTCTAAGGCGGGAGGCGCGGCAAGGAGCTCAGAAGGGGGGTAGTAAGTGGTGGGAGAAGTGGCAGATGAACCGTTTTCTGTCGCCGAGTCCCCGGAAAATCCCGGGACCACAAAGGGGGGGGATTCCAACGTGGAATAGAAAAATCAAAAAAAAACTAGACGAGAACCGACGCGGATATATTTCGCCCTCAACAAAAAACCAATGCGAACATAAAGAGGGGTCACGCAACGGCGTCTGGCAGAAGAAAATCAGGAGAATGTCAGACGCAGACGGGTCGGACCATGGGAAGACATGCCGGTCACTGGAAGCTTGTGCATGTGCCCGCGAGATTGTGGAAGTGCACGTCCATGCGAAAACATGAAACCCCTCGAGGGGAGGGACAAGTGGGTGAAGGTCACGGGGAGCACGACGCGGCATTAATTGACAAAACTCCGCGACGGGGTCACGCAAAGGGAAATTCCTACCTGCATATACATGCCTGTGAAGGATTGGAAGGGGGGGGGGGAGAAGGAATGCTCTAAAAAAAAAAGAGGGGAAGATTCAGCACAAGGATAGCCAAAGGATCAGGGGGAAATAGCAGCAGGGAAGAAGACGAGGGGGTGACAGTTTCATCAAGGACGGGGGGGGGAGAAGGAAGAATTGCAACGGGGAGGTGCTACACATCAACAAAAAGCGCCATAATAGTGTGGTTAAGCGGGGGGGAGAGAAAAGTTCACATTTCAAAGGAAAATTTCGAAGAAAGATAAACAGGACTGCAAGGTAAAGGGAAAAGAACAATACTAAGCAGCTGCGAGCACGACACGGGTATCGAAATGAACCGTTTGCTAAAGTGGAGAAAAAGGATACTTGCTGAAAAATGGTTCTCGGGTTGGCAGGGTTTGAAAAAAGAGGGCCGGGGGACGGGGGGCGAAAAGGAAGGTGGCTTAGGATCGGTCCGGGGGTGAAAGTCTGACAACCCAGGTTGGCCGACTGGGAACTGGGCACCGAAAGAGGGCAAAAGACAAAAAACAATAAAGACAACCCTGCTGGCAAGAAGGAAAGGACCGGGGGAGAGGGGCTACCCTAAAATCGGGGGGGTAAAGGAAGTAGAAAGGCAGCGAGTAGAAGGGGACAACTGATAGCCTAGGGTAGGGGAGAAAGGGAATTCTAGGACACTCAGGGGTGCCAAAAAAATGCGAAAGAATGTAGGGGTCAAAGAGGATCGGGGAGAGAAAAAGAAATCCTTAGCGAATCCATCCTCTACATGACGGCTACACGGGTGGTAGAGGAACGCATCAACAAAGATTCCGAGACCAAGGGGAGAGATAGACTGATAAAGGGGGACGCCATATTTGATTTAATCAGGGGGGGGGAGGAAAGGAAGCAATAGGGGGGAGTAGGGGGCGGCCAGAACTCTGATTTTGTAAAAGGCCAACTGGGACAGATAAGGGGAGCGTGGCTTTCTCAAGTTTAGGGGAAGGGTCAGGGCGTGTCTTGGGACTGGAAAAAAAGACGTCTCTCTCACAGGGGTGTGTTAAAGGGGCAAGGGGCCGGGGAAAGGAGGCCGTAAACCCAAAAAGTTATGAAAAGTTAAAAGCGAATTCTTCTTACAGAAGGGGTACAAAGGAAACGAAATAAGAGCCAATAGGGGGGGGTCGGGAAACAAAAGAATACGGGCTGGCACCTGGGGGAAGGACCAGAATGGGTACTGAGACATCCTTTTATGAGGAAGAAGAAACAATTAAATCCAAAGACTGGGATTGGGGGGGAACAAATGAGGGAAAAAGGGATGGGGTTGCATGGCGGTAATGAGAAACCCTTTAAGGGGCCGTCACGCCTCAAGGAAAGATGAAAAGGAGGGAAAAACATCAACCACCTCCTTCAGTGTAAGAGGGAAAAGAGCAAAACTCTGGACAACTTCCCTCAGTGGGGGACAACATAGCGCTGTCTACGCTTCCCATGGTACAAAGAAAAAACCCTAAAGTCTAAAAAATGCAAAGGACCTGAGGGGGGGGGGGGGGTCGGTCTTCCATACAAAACAAAGGAAAAATACGCGTCTGCAGATACTCTAAAAAAAAGGGGGGAAAAGAGAAGACCCTCAAAGCACCTCAGAAGAACTTAGGTATAGAATAGGAGGGGGGGAAAGATCGGTAAAAATTCCCTGGGTGTTGGATAGGACCATGAACTAGGAATAGTGGGATCACCTTGGGGGAATCACCTAAAAAGGAAAGGCAACTGGAGGAAAGGGGAAAAACTACGGGAAGGGGATCCACCTCATATGGAAGAGACTTTAGGGTCGAACAAAATGTAATCACTTACGGAAAAAACAGGCTCACAAATGAAGAAGATTCTGAGGGAAGAACTAAGGAGACAAAATCTTGAAAAAGGGAAAAGTAAGAGTACGCTGGACGGAAGAAATTGAGAAGTGAGGGCGAACTAAGAGTTGGGGGGGGAAGAAGTCAACGCACGAGCTAGTCACAGAAAAAGGAGACGATGTCGAGACAACAAAACCTTCACCGGACAGTGAGGAAGGGCGTGCCGGAGATGGAAGGGGGGGAAAGACCGGGGGTTCTTTACTTGACGCGAGAATCCTAAGGGAGGGGGGGGGGATTGGTTCATGAAAATATGAAACAGAGAAGAAACTTACACAGGGGAAACGTCCTGGGGAGGGGGGGGAGATTTCCTTTAACGGACACGGTCGCAAATGAAAAATGAGGAAGCTTATTTGAGGTCAGGACGAGAGGGACTAGGGATTCTGGGGGTTGCAAACAAGAAAACACTGGGAACACCGGATAACATTTTTGGGTTGGCGTGATCGCCCCCAAAAAGGCAAAGGTACGCCCGGGTCGGGAAACCTTAGGGATAAGGGAACAAGGGTGAGTCAAGCAAAAGGAGATAGCTTATTGGGCGGAATAAAAATAAAAAGAAAGGTACGAAAGGGGTAGGAGCTTTCCAGTGGGGAAAAGGGGAAAAAAAGAAAAAGAATCGTCTGAAAAAAGGGCGGCTCCTAAGTCGAAGTCGAGGTGTCAAGGGAAGGAAGGACGTACGGAGAGAGGGGAAACGAAAGGGGGAGGAAAATACTAGGGGGACTGGGGAAGCTCAGGAAAGAAAAAGGATGTCTCTCCGGGGGGGATTTTACCCCCGGAGCCATCGAAACTCTTCGAGGACGGCGAGGGTTCGGAAAAGAGGAAAAGGACTCCTGGGAAACCGTTCGGGAGCCGGGAAGTCCGAAACGGGGAAGGGTCCCCTATGTCAACGATGGGAAGAAAAGGAAAAAGGCACGCCGGGTCCAGGAAAGGTAAGGATGCTGGTTAAGTAAATGTCCGGAGAAGGAATAAAAAAAAGGTGCTCGGATGGCTTGCCGACGGAAGCATAAAGGGAAAATAAAGATAGGTACATCATCCTCCGAGGGGAAAGAAAAACGAAAACATGATCAACCCGTGACAGAAAAAATCCCCCCAAAAAAACACTCCAAAAAACACCACCCCCACAAAACCAAAACCACCAACCCCCAAACAAGCCCCAAAACAAATAACCAGACGATAACCACAACAACCAAAAAAAACACACCCAAAAAACAAAAAAAAAAAAAGAACAAAACCCAGACCACAAATACCTGACCCAACCAACACAACCTAAAAACTCAACACACAATGAAGACGAAAAATAACCACCAGACCCGAGAAAACAAAACCCAAAAAAAACAGAAAAACTTTAATATGGGCTCTATGTGAGGTTCTGAGAAAGGGAGAGTCCATTGGGGACCAATATAGCTCAAACAACAACTTATGAGAAATATAGACAGGGGGTAAAAGGTCTTTGACTCTGAGATGAAAAAATGGTGGACATAGAGGGAAAAGGGGGTCAACTTTGACGTAAAGGAGAGGGGGGGTTTCGGGGTACGAGATGAAATTTTAATATCCTGTCTAATCTCAGTATTGGAAAAACATTGGGAAGGGAAGTGGAGTACATCCTCGCACCGGTTTGTGGGGATAAGAGAAAATAGGAGTGAAAGGAAAACAAGGAACATTTCAAGGGGCGGAGGGCGACAACTAAGGTGACGTGGAAAAAAGATCGTGACCTTACAACAACCATAAGGGGGGACGGGAAGGAGTGGAGGCGTCGGAATAGTAGCTCCACTTTCTCGGGGGGGCCGAAAAGAGATCTTCAGAGGAAAAATATCATCTGAAGCGCCGGGGAAAAAAGAAGACTTGAGGACACCGAGAGAAAAAAAAAAAAGTGACACGTTCTTTGAGAAGAGATACAGAGGGACACTACCGCCACCAAAAAAACCGGAAGGGGGGACCGCGGCAGCGACTTACGCGACAGATGAAGGATTTATACATGAAGGGAAAAGAGAGCGCAAAATGGGGGCAGGAACTTCCGTCGATACAGTATTGGAAAAAAACGAAATTAACTCAGGGGAGTATCCTCTCAGAGAATAGTAAACGGAGGAGTCGGAAGCATATGGGGAGGAAACAAGAAAGGGGTTACCCTGAAGTACAAAGGGGGGAAAAGAAGGATTTATCCACGAAAAACAGGGGGCCTAGGCGAGGGTAAGCCGAAAAAAACGGCACCAGGGAAAGAGCTGAAAGACAATGAATCAACTCCGCGTTATTCGCGAGGGGGGCGTCCTTAGGAGAAGAAAAAACTCGGGAGGAACGGGGGGACAGAAGTGGGAAGGGGACCTGAAAACCGTCGTAGGGTTAGACACAACAAAAAATGAGGAAAGGGGATCTAGCGATCGCTTCAACGTGAAAAAAAGGGGAAAGACCTAGAATAGAGGAAAACCCGAAAAGCCACGCGGAGAATCGCCATTACGTTTGGGGGGCCTGTGGAAGAAGGGGGTTTAAAGGCCGGGGGAGGGGCATAGAGGGGGAGTCCAGAACGTCTCTCAATCGAAACTTAGGTCTAAAAAAAAAGGGGTTTCTTAAAAGGGGGGAAAACTCTAGCAGGAGAAGATCGGGGGAACCAGGAGGTTGAACGACGACGAAAGAAGATAAAATGGGGGGGGGTGTCGCCCTTGATGTGGTAAAAGAGGGAAACAGGATGCCGGGGGAAGGGGGGGGTGATCTCAAAGGGGAGGTGGTGAAGTCCGGATTGCCTTCCGGACCATCGAACAAGAACGAAGGAAGTAAAAAATAAGGGCTAGGTCAACGTAGAAAGAAGAGGGAGAGGACAGAGTGAAAAGGGGTACGTATGGGGTATCAACTCGAGGGAAAGGGCAGGGAGGGGGGGAGATACGTGGGGCCTTCTATCTCGCCGGGTTTGGCTTGTGGTGTGGAGTAAGCAATATCAGATGAAAGCATTTCACGGGGGGTCTATAGAGGAAATTGTGGAGGGGGAGGGACGTAGTTTGAACGCCCGGAGGGTGATCCTTGTTTGGAGAAAAAAAAATCCGAAAGTGGTTGCTTTATGAAGCAAGAGGAGGGAGCTCTAAAGGAGGGGATGTCACCGATCAAGGTCGAAAAACATAGCGAAGGGGGAAATCAGGGTGCCTGCCAATGAGAGGGTGAGGAAAGTCGCAAAAAAACACAAAGCGATATCAAAGAGTCGTGAAAAGGGGAAGACAGGGGAAAAAAAGTTGGGGGGGAAGGAAAAAAAAAAGACTATTAAAAAGAGGGAGTCAAAAACGTTGCCAAAAGTAAGGTGAAAGGAGCGTCCGGTGAACTCGCTTCATAAATGGGGGGGGTCAGACGGCTGACACACCGGGGACTTAAGAGAAACTGAAAGGCTATCCTTAACCTCCCGAATTAGAAAAGGAACTAGACCTTTGTGGAAGAAGAAAAAAAACTCTCAATAGCCTTAGGGAGGAGGGGGGGGAAGACAAAATCCTCTATAGGGGGGGGGTCGAAAAAGAACCTAGGGGGAGGTAACAAAAAGGCTGGGAAGCCTCCCATAGGCGTCATAAAATAGGGAAGGAGGATTTAGGAGGGGGGGTGAGGGAGCAAGGGGGGGTCGACCGTTAGTCAAGTGGTCTGTAGCGCTTCTGAATGAGACTAGGACAGCATGATGAAGTGGGGGGAAAACGGAGATGGGAGCATCAAGGAATTAAATAATGCAAGGGGAATACGGGTAGGAACCAAGCTCATAAAGTGATAAACTAAAAAGAAAAAGGGGAACATTCACCGGTAATCCCATTGAGTTCGAAAGAGGGGGGCTTGAGGAAAAGGTTCGCGCGAGAAAAAGGGAGAACAGGGTTATAGTGTGATTGGAGGGGAGAGGGGGGTTGAATGGGGGGGGGGGGGTTTCGCGCCAGACCCGGTAAGGAAAAGGCCAAAGGAAAGTGGACCGATAAGAAAACCGGAAGATACTAAAAAAAACTAGCGGGGCCCTAAAAAACCCTCAAAAATTAGGCTAACCGTCGGGAAAGCGGAAATGGTAAACAAAACTTCAGAAAAATAAAAGGGGTGGGGTCTAGGAGGGCAAGAGAGGAAGACGTTAGGGGATAGGACGGGGACGTAAGGGGGGGGGGGTCTACGGGACCACTCCAGGGAAATGCGTTTTGCTAAATGCACGACGAAGAACCTAAACTTCACTTTTTTTCTTTCCGTAGCACGAAAATGTGACATGAGAAAAAGAAAAAAAAAGGACCGGGGGCAAGTAACTGGACAGAGGAAGGAAAATACAGAACAGGGGGCTTACATTCGATAACTTTGGTGATATCCGGATAATCTAGAGAGAGTAAAAGAGAGAGATTCGGCCAGATAGCCAAAAAGGAGAAGGAAGGCTACCCTAGGAGAATCCGACTGTTGAACGGTTTCAGAGGAGGGGTGTCGACTTCATCGGTAACCGGAAAAAAAGGAAAAGAAAAAAGCCCAAGAGAAAGGTGCGTGGGCGGGACAGCAGGAAGTCTCTCACTCAACAGGGGCTAAAGAGAAAAGAAAAGATACCATTACGGCAAGGGTCGAGAAAAAGAAGCTGTCGAAGAGACACGAGGTCTGGAGGCCACTAAGAGAGAACGTGGAGTACCATTTGGTCTGAAAGGTATAAAGCATGGTGGTTGGAAAAGGTTTTTTTCGGTGTTGAAAAGGGAGAGCGAAAGGGCGATTGAAGGGGTGAGAGGGGGTTTGATTTAGCGTTAGGGATGGGTCAAAGGGGAAGGGGGGGCCTCGGATTAAGTTGGAATCGGGGGAGATCCCAGGGTGAAAATCTATAGTAAAACAAAGAAGAAAAAAATACAAATTGATTGGAGGAGAATAAAGTCCAAAAACTCAGGATGTGCTTACCAGAAAAGAAGAGGGGGGAAAAAAGAAAAAGGGGTGGGACACTTATACCCGTAGGAAAAATTCTTCTCCTTGAATAAGTAGGAGCCTCTTTGGTGAGAAGGACTGAGGACATCACCTTCTGGGTGAAAGAAAGTCCGGCATGGGAGTCGAAGTGAGAGGGGATTCAGGGAATAACGAAGTAGTAAAGAAGCCGAAAGAAAACTTGACTGATCCTTGGGTCGGGAAAATATCGTTCAACAGTGGAACTCTAAAAAAGAGGAAACTCAGCGAGTAGATTGGGAGGGAATTCAATCATGAAAAGGGGAAGCACAAAGGGGGGGGCTAGGGTTCGACATCGCTCTGATGGGGGGGGGGAACGGGAGAAGAAAGAGGGCCTATGGCGAGGGAGGTTCAGGGGGGGGTCGGAAAAAAAAAAATTAAGGGTCGGGCTTGGACCTTATAAATCCTGAGCAAGGGGAGGCTCGGAAGGTGGACTCAGGATACAGGTGGGAAAAACTCCAAAGAAACCCATGTTCGCAGAGAGCACCAAAAAGTAAAGTGAGTAAGGGGGGACTGCAACGTGCGGAGCCGAAGGGATAAAAAAAAACCCCCGGAGGTGGGAGGGGGTTTGATTTAAACTTGGTAAAACCTTTTATGAGCAGTGAGGAGGAAGACATCCTGGTTGGGAAAACAATGCATCACCCTACGGAGGGGGACAAGGGAAAAAAACGAAGGGGGAAAGCGAGGGTGAACGTGGCTGGTACGTCGAATTGAGAAGAACGGGGGGAGAAGACTCTCTACGAGAAGATGAGAGAAAAAAGAGGGAGGGAAGAGGGGGGGAATATCAAAAAGGGAGGAAAAAAACTCGCAACTGAAAAAAGGGGTCAACAGCTCGCTGATCAACGCGAAGGGACGCCTATAACTAGGAGAAAACCCCCTTTAGGGAATGACGGCCGAAGAGATAAGAAAGAAAACCACCGCAAAAAGCGCGCCTCGAAAAGGCACAAAGAGAAAAAGAAACGCATATAGTGAAGCTAAAGAAGTAAAAGGAATCAGGGTCGACGATTCTGGACCGGTTAGGGAAAACTAAGAAAATGCGAAGCGAGCACCGGGGAATTCTAAGGGAAAGAAAGGAAACGAGGAAGGAAAACAGAAACGGTGATATAAAATCAGGAGCAAAGGGTAGTTTGGGATCAACTAAAGAAAAAAAAAGAAAAAATAGAACAGATCCTTCGCGTGGGGGGGAGGCGGGGAAGGATAGAGGAGCTTCAAAAATCATACGCGGGGTCGAGGACCATGGCTCAAGAGGGGAGAGTCGAGTGTGAGCGCCTGCAAAAGAAAAACAAAAACTTCCTTAACAGGAGAGGGAGAAAAAAACAACGGGAAGAATATGCGGTTCCGTTCGCTATGGGGGGGGGGGAAGGGAATGGGTTAAGGGACGGGAGGACTGAGTCCACCGTCTTCAAAGTGGTGGGGTTTTTGGCATGGGAACAATGAGAGTAGAAGAAGGGAGTAATCCCAGAAAAAAGAAAACGCCCGTAGAGGATCTTGGGGGTCGGGGAGAAGCGGGGGGGAGGTTCTAGAATGCCCTTTAGAAAAACAGAGTTGATTGCATGGTAGGGGGAAGAGACTGATCGGCGGTCACTACAAGGGTAGCTTGCTCAAAGGTCCGAAATTGTTGGGTCGTGAAGAGAGGGGACCCTAGGAGGGATTACCCGACAGGGGTCGGTAATCCCAAGGGAGGGGGAA
>Ga0179591_1291103_pt1 | contig 13855 bp, 13 predicted proteins | sample CZOMad2_1_08_16f_FD_182891 | JGI IMG/M metagenome (GOLD analysis project Ga0179591, IMG submission 182891) | Vadose zone soil fungal communities from Angelo Coast Range Reserve, California, USA - CZOMad2_1_08_16fungal (PacBio error correction) | ecosystem: Environmental > Terrestrial > Soil >...
TCCGCTGCAGCCAAACAGGCACCGAAGCTCTTGAGCATGGAGCAAGACAATATGAAAGAGGGGTTCGTTCAAGGGTTTTTTCCGGCAACGCTGGCACGCCGGGAAATCGACCGAATCGCTGGATGTCAAAATGGGGAAACGAAGACCTCAATGCTCCGGGGGGAAGCAACAGGATGGAGAGGGGACGGCGCAGATTCTCGGGCAGAAGCAGCACGACTGACAGTAATGCCCCTGGAGTGTTATGAGGGGGAGCCCTGGACTCAATGCAGAGGAAAAAAAGAAGGGACGAGCCAATTACGCGGGACCCGTACAAAGACTACGTCTTACTATCTGGCAACAAAAATCAAAAATAAAATTAAAGTGAGTCGGAGGAATTTCAGATGTGTTAGAAGGGCCAGTCTGGACTAAACTAAGGTGCTCCAATAAAACGCTGCGCGCCTGCCGTATAGGGGGAGGGAGGGCAGCCAACCGAGAAATAAGGTCGGTCTTGGGAAACGATAGTCCAGACTTGAGGACGATCGTTCTTGCAGGGGCTCTCCGAAAAAAAAGTGGGGGGGAAAAGCGAAGCAGGAATCTGCGAGCGTCGTGAAGTCGTGAACGTTGGCTAAAAAGGACAGAGAAGGGGGACACCGCATCCCCGAATCAATAAGCACGGTGAAAAGGTCCGAAAGTCCTGGGGGAAAAAAAATGACCGGCGACAGCGTTTTTCCATCGACGACCTTAGGGGACAGTGTTTGACGGGGAAAAGGGGGGGGAGCCAGAAATTCAAATCCGAAAGGATTACAGGGAGCAGGGAAAAAGAAAGGGAAAAAAAAAACGCAAACTGGCCGCGCCTGCTAAACGGAGGAGGGCCTTGGGGAGCCGGGGCAAAAAACTCGAAGAAGGGGAAAAGGGGGGGGGGGGGTCCCGACACGCCTGAGGTGTGGGCCCCAAGAGATTGAAGCATGGTGAACTTCTTTTAAAAGAGGTGGTTAGTGTGGCCAACCTAGAGAAGGTAGGAAAAGAGAAATAGTCCTGGACTTAACGGACCCCGGGCATGCGCTGTTTACCCACCCAAACAGAGTGTAGGATCGGACCACGTCGCAATGTGGAAAAACGGTGATCCCCGAATGCAAAGATCATCCGAACTTCCTGTGGAAGGAACTGCAACATGGGGTAGTGCTCAAAAGGGAAGGCGCAGGAACCTAAAGGAAGGAGGAGGCGGTTAAGGCCAAACAGGTTTAATTTACCGTGTGTGGAGGGGAAGGGGAGAACGCAAAACCAAGAAGAAGATCTCGTAAACCGGAAGAAGACTTGGGTGAAGGAAAGAGAGGTCCGGGAAAAAGTCAAAAGAAGAAAAAGAAATCGGAAAATGGACCTTGGAACCCGGGGAGCGGCCTGGCCAGAGTAGCCCCGAGTGGAGAACGAAAGCACCGAGGCTTAAGAGAGAGAAAAAAACGGGACAAAGAAGGTGAAAACGGGGGGGGCATCGGGAATTCGCAAAAAAGTAACACTAGGGGGGGGGAGTTGGAAAGAAAGGCTGGGGTAGGACTCCGGACTGATAGGATCCAAATTTGGGGATGAGGCGTTGGTTTTGAAACAGTAAAAGAACTTTCCGCGCGAGATGGCGGGTTCGCGCCGTGTAGAAAAGCCTTTTACGAAAAAGGGTACGGTAACCTGGAAACAAGTCAAAAACATGGGGGAACTGCTCCAACAATTCTCGCTGAAAGAGGGCAGTAATAATAAATTGGGTTAATGGAAAAAAGGAAATAGTGACAGGGGCCTAATAAGGAAAGGAAGACGAAACAAGGCAAGGGCATCAAGAAAAGCTACACAGAGAAAAAAGTGTGATCTGTCCCACCTTAGACCCACGCCCATCGGATGTCGTACCGAATTTGGTAAAGTCCAGGAGGGGACAGATCTCGCATCGGGGAAAAAAAACTTCAACGGGTCGAGACCACCAACAAAAAAGGGTCCTGGGGGGATCTATGTTCGCAGGATATTTGGAAGTTAAGTTGAAAGCACCGGAAAAATGAAGGTCTACAGCAACCAGAAATTCGATTATCGGTGGACTTCAAGCGCAGTTTAAAAAGAAAATTTTTTTACCACAATCCGATTATGAATGGGGGAATACAGTGGCACACCGTCCCTACACAAGGGTTTGACACCCAGCTAGAAGCGACCTTACTATGCGGAGGTCTTCCACCTAAGCAGCAAATGCCGGATGAAGGGGGAAAGACACTGGGAGAATGAGATTTTCCGTGGGGAGGGGAAAACCTCCCTGCGCGTGTGAGAGACTGCATGTGGGCCTCAAAGAAAGCTGTGTTGAGTGGCAGCGGCGTAAAATAATCCTTCCGGGGGTGAAATGGTTGAGAAAGAGAACGACTTCGGAAACACCCATCCAGAATAAGAAAATCCTGCTTCCGAACCTGAACAAGAAGGAAGCCTGAAAGGGAAAGGAAAAGTGGGGGTGTGAAACTATCACAGGGACGAACACTCATGTGTGTACCCGATACAGGAGCAACATCAAGGGGGGTAGGCGAATAAAAAGTTTAGATGGAGGAAACTTTGCATGGTGTTTACGGGAGGAAACGCACTTTCAAAAGGGCTTTCATGCGCGACTGACAGGGACGCAAGTTCCCGGAAAAGCGGAGGGGGTCAATGGTGGGGTGGGGGGCAAGCCTAAATAAAAGGACCCTTAAAAGAAAAAGTCTGAAAAGACTTTGTTGGGGGCCTGGGGGGGGGAGACAAAGTCCCCACGACGGGAAATAGTCATACTAACAACTGGAAAAAAAAAGGGGAAAGTGGTCCTTCACGTGCCAAAAGATGCGAGGGGGTGGGGGGGGTAAGCTTATGCAACTTGGGTTTTAGGGGGGCGCTTTTGAAAATCAACAGTCTTTTTTAGTGGGTAAAGATCGCTGGATATGTTGGTCAACACGAAGGCTAATTTAGACTCAAGTGGAGAAAAAAGTACTCGAGGGATCCGTGCAGAAAAGTTCGGAAAAAGAGGGGGAAAAATCTTGGTTTCTGCACAGGGAGGCAACGCGCGCCCAGGTAACTTGGGGGGTTTAGACAAGGGGTAAAGACAATTTCAACCGTGTGGGCCGCATTACGGTTGGGTAACCCCCTACCAAGAAAGCGGTGAAATACAATGCGCAAAAAACTCGGTTCTCGGTTTCAGGACCGCTGACGGACTGCAAGAAGAACAGAAGGGGGACCTATTATGATCTTGAAAGATGGGGAGGTAGTGGGAGCGAGGAAAAGTGGGGGATGCCGACATCGCGTCGTTATGCGAGAGGAAAAAAGACAAGAAAAGCGCGTGTTAGACTATTGGGAAAAAGCGGAGCCGTTTTGGTAGGGAGGCAAGTGAAAGGCAGGGCCCCTAAATTCAAAACCGTGGCCTCTCCAGGCTCAGAGGGAAAATGGGGATAAATAACCTGCATGAAGTATATAACGGGAGGGAAGATCTCATTCCGCAGGAAAAGCCCAAATGGGGACACGGGTGTTTTCCTTCAGACACGGGGTAATTGCGGTACTGTAGAAACGTTCATCATGAAAACTTGGGCAAGGTGGTAAGGGACTTGAAAAAGAGGGTTAGGACTAAAACTGGTACTGGTAGAGTCTGGGCCCCCTAGCTGGGAAAAGAAAAAGAAGCGGATGGGGGACGCTAGAACACTTGGAAACTAAGGATTAAAAGCCAGCCATAAAAAAATCCTCTTCTTCAACCAGAGATGGGAGTTGAGGAGGGAAGATGGAGGAAATTATGCAGGGGAAGATGAAAAGCTGACCGTTTGTACGATGGGAGCCACCTTCCGTTTAGACGGGTTGGAAAAAAGGGCTGAAGACGGAAGATTGCTGTTTAAACAGACAAAAGAGAGGGGAAACTTAAAAGTAAACGAAGGACAAATGAACTCAAAAAACTGAGAGCATGTCCTTATCTCCCAGGGAGTGTCAATCCTTGGTGAAAGGAGGTCTGGGGCCACGGTAGAAGAGAAAATCGTACTGGTTCCAATTGAAAAACGACAGAGCGGTTATTACGCGTTGAGTTGAGTGGACAGGAAGTGTTGACCGAAACGAACCCAGAATATACCAGATGGAAACGGAACAACGTGTCGGTGCTTCAGCGAAAAAAAGGCCATGGGAGAAAGCTGGCAGGGAAATAGAACGTATTAAAATGTGACAAGATTGTCAGAAGGCGAGAAAAACAGCACTGCACCACTCACTGGGCAAACATAAAGGCAGGAGACGAAAAAAAATAAATGGGGGGGAAAGGTGTGCCCGGTACACGTTGTGGCGCTGTGAACTCTTGCACGGGGTGAAGGGAATCAAAAAAAAACTCATTGGGGCTAAAAAAGGTGCTCGAGAAAAAAGAGGAAAGGGCAAGGGGACCTGGGCAGCAGTTGGGGGTAGGACGGGAAATCGTCCATTGTATAAAAAGGGGGGGGGCCACCATCAGACATCTGCTAACGTGGGAGCGCAAATTAGAAGGGGGGCGAAAAGCAGGAAGGGACATAAAATGTGGTTTGTAGACCTGCTAAAGGGGAGGCAGGCAAGGGACTGGGAAGGGGGCGGTTTACTTGATCAAAAAAAATTTTGAAGTCGCACGTCTTGGTCGGTAGGGAACGCGCATCGCCAGGGGGGGGAGACGGGGGTGGGGTAGGTGCGAAAAATACTGGTGCTTTGACGAAGAACCCACGAATCGGACTCGGAAAGTAAAGCGGGAACAGAATTGCTTTGTGGGCTAGGCGCGGCGTAAAGGGGTGGAGACAAATTGGTGGGTAGTGTCACACGGATGGGGGGGGAAATTCCGAGTCCCGGGTCAATTAGTGGCTTCTTAAAAAAAGAGATGGGCGGTGAATGAGTGGATCAGTTCGAAAAGGTCGAAACAGGGGCATGGAGCCGAGACATTGTAGAATGGACGCACATGGGACGCGTGCAAAAAAAAACTACGCACAAGAAAGTGCGCAGAGTCATTCCATACGGCACGAAGCGCGTGCCCCGGGGTACTCTAAAGCAAGCAAAAAGGGAGGTGGGGGACGCGGAAGCACCAAGGAGAGTTTGGGTAGACTCTCGGGGGTGTTCCCTATTGGTGAAGGGGTGGCTAAATCTCTGTACTACCGCCTCTCAGTAACAAAATACTGGTAAGACAACTAAGGCGACGAGTTCGCTAAGACGAAGGGGGGGTCCGGGTACAGGGTGAAAAAAGGGCAAGTCTCAATTGTCCAACGACAAAGCGGGAGGAAACCGAAAAAGCAAGGGGCAGGAGAGAGGGCCTGGAGATTGTCGCAGGCACAGGTGAACAAACGAAGAAGCAGGGAACTCGGACCGGTGTTTTCAGCAGGGGGAGGTCAAGGTGAATGGATAGGAAAGGCTGTTGGGGGGGGTCAGGGACAGAGGTTGAGAAAAGGCAAATTCAGTGACGAAAAAAACGCTGGCCCAACTGTTGGAAATTGGGGGGCCAGAGGTGTGTTTCCCAAAGGTTGATGGTCAGGGGGGGGCGCGACGGCAGCACAAAAGTAACGGGAACACTGTTTTAAAGATGGAGAAGACGAAGCGGCGAACCCATACTTGTCCTCCTCATGAGGCAGGGCAGGACTGAAAGTCACGAGAAGAGACATGAAGGAATGTCTAGGGTTAAAGGGCAGGGGTTTTGCGGGCTATAGTGACAGGAAAAAGTCAGGTTCAGTCGAAAAGACGAGAAAGACGGGGAAAACGCGCCCATGAGAAGAGCTGCCGATGAAGGAAGCGGGACCCCTTGAGGTTTTGATTGCAACGCGCGGACGCCCGTTCGTAATACTACAAGTGTCGGTGGTGTTCCCGGTAACTGGCCTGCACCGGCGCGCCAATCAGCAGAAAAAGGTAGGCAGGGAAACAACTGATTCAAAACTGATTCGGAATCCGTTCAGGTTTGATAGCTTGTGCAATTAAAAACTGTGGGGGGGGAAAGGAATCCGGAAAGACTTGACCGAACTGACACGTCGTAAACACAACAAAGGGGGGGGAAACACTACTTTGCCGATGAAAACGACCGCGTCCTATCACACGTTTACCGTCTGCGCTATAAGGGCTTGGTGGGGGCTCGAAACGGGCCTACGAATCAAACAGCAAACATCACAGGTGGGAGGGACCTAAGCAAAGGATCCACCAAACTCATATTTGAAAAAGCGAATAAATTCATCCAGCCGGCAGCACCAGTGGGTTACTGGGGGGGAAGAAACACGGAGCGAAAAGGGGGGACCTGGATCACCAAAAAAAGGCAGAAAATTCACTGGACCCGGAAACCTTAGCATCCCAAAATGAAAAACCACGCGTGGTAGAACTCCCGGCGCACGGGGGGAAAGACCTTGATGAAGGGGGACTGCGGTTTCAATGTAAGGGGGTTAAGAAGAAGGGGGGGAATAAAAAGCTCAAAAAGGAAGGATGGATCCGTGCAATTGTGACCATGGCAAAAGTTCTAAGAGCAATACGGGGAGGAAGGGCGGGAAGCCGTGAGTCCGGCGCGGCCAGGGGACCGGCGATTTGTGAAATTCAACGTCAAAAAAAAGAAGAGAAAGAAAGAAAGAGTGGAAGTGATCACTGTCGGGAGGAAATAGGGGGCGGAAACGTACTCTTCGGCATAAAAAAAAAAGAATACCTAGGCACTTCCATCTGATCAGTCGTTAACGGGAGTGGCAAGGATGTCCGAAACAGGGACACCTGGCGCAATGACTAGAAAATACAAAAGACTTCTCGTATAGCCTCGCTTCCGGAGGCAGACAAGTGGTCCCGCCAGGAAACGGGCTTTGATCCCGGGTGAGGCAACGGAAGAGCCGGGGCACGCAAACCAAACCGCCCATTCCCGAATCACACTACCAAACGAGTAAAAAAAAGAAACGGGAGGAGTTGGCAGAGGAAAATACACAGAAGGGAGAGCCGTGTAAGAAAAGAGTTCCCGGAACGACAGACGAGGACGAAAGAATAAAGCGGGTGTCGGCCAACGAATAAACGAGAAGGCTGCTTGGAACCCGGGGGGGGGGAAAAAAGCACACGGGATCTCTCAACTATAAAAAAAACAAAAATAGGATGAGACTATTACGCTGGGCGCACGAGAAACGGCAGGCGAACGGCCTGGATCGCCTAACAAGTGGGGAAAAACCAACAAAAGAAAAAACAAAGGAGGAGGGAAGAGGCGTCTTTTCACGTGGACCCTAACTCACGCCGTGAGAGGTCGAGCCAAAAACGCTCCCGAGGCGATGGGGGGTTCCGGAGAAGAACACGAGACCCTCACTCTTTGGGGCAGGGGATCGGAGGGGCGGGCGGAAAAGAGAAAATATGGACGGGGGGGGGTTGAGGCAGCCGCAATCCCTTCTGTCGTGCCTGCTGGAAAAAGGGTCTCGCCCGAGGCAAGAGCTTCAAGCACAGGGCGGCAGTTATTTGATAGACTGGAAAAAAAAGACATGGACTACCACCACACAGAACGGCGAGGCGATTCCAACAAAAACGACGAAGGGGCCTAATGGAGGAAAAGCGGTTCAATGGCTCAGAAAAGAAAACTTTGGCGTCCCAAAAATCCCGTTTGCATGCAACATGCCTTCTTTCGCCCGCTCGTTCGAAGGGTTCAAAAAAAAAATGGAAACAGATGAATGGCCCGGCAGAAAACACCATCTTGGGGGAGGGCCGGACGCACCGGATCGGGGGGTCTAACGCCTCATGGGCGTGGCGCCCGAAACTGTCACAAACCAAGGCGCAATTGCATCGGGTAGCAAACGGCAACTGACGGTTGGAGTCAGGCACGTTGGGGGGGGGGATAGATAAATGATGGAACCGGAAAAAGAGGCCGCTGCCCACCTCAATTAAAAAAGAAAAAGGGATCTCGCCAAAATTTCTACGGCCATATCGACCCTCCCTGAGCGGGGTGTGGGAACCATCATCCTGAACGAGGAGGGGGGTTTCAGGAAATAAAAAAAACAGAGCGGGAAAACTTCAACAACAAGCCTAATTGTGACTGTTGTGGGGTCCGCAAAAAAAAAACCAGGGCCAAGAAGGACCCGGGACAACTAACTTCCCTGGGAGGGGGATTCTGGGGGGAAATTTCAAAATTTTAAAAAGAAAATGCACAACGTATTCCTGCGTTGTTCAAACGGGGCACAGGGGTCCTCGAGGAGCGCCCTCATTCAAAAAACTGCAAAAATCGGGGCGACCAAAGCGAAAACTCGAACCCATCGATGAGCACGGGAAGTGGCCGACACGGATCCCTGCTCAGGAAAAACAGTCGCCAAGTCCGAAAAAGGTGGGGTTGGGGGAACAAGGGGGGCACAGAAAGTCCTAGCTAGTGGTGTATCGCCGAGGATGGGGTTAAACGGGGCGTCAAGCCAACCGGGTGGTCTGAAAAAAATGACAAGGGGCACAGATCATGAATGCAAAGGAATCCGGATGACAGGGGAAACAGTCTAGTTTCAGCCGAGTTTTGGAAAAGTTCGTAAGCGGGGATACATAGAAAAAAAGTGAAACGCGGAAACTGAAGGAATCGGCAAGGAAAGGGGGAGGAGTTATACTCAGCGGCCGGAAGGGCCGTCCAAAGACAAGCTCGAGAAAATTCAAGCACTTGAAACTTGGCTGGGGGGAAGAGCGGCACGAAAAGGGGCGCGCTGGGTTCCCCAAGGGAAGAGACTGGGGCGAAACGTCGAAGACATAAAAAAGACAAGGGACGGGAAATGAGTGGCGGTTGGGATCTAAAAAACCAAAAAGGACAACCTCAAAGTGGAAGTCAAAGGGGATGACCTATTCTCGGCCAGACAGTGAGGAGGGAACCGGTGATGGGCGCTTGGGTTGCCAAGTAAGACAGCCGGCGAAAATCAGGTTAATGGGGGGGGTGTTTGGTCTTTTGCATATGAATTAACGCACTGCGTCAAGGGTACAGGGCATAAACATGTGAAACCTATGAAATACCCTTTCCGCTAACAGTACGCTAAAACGGGGGTATAGGAGGAAAGTGGACAGTCGAATCCGGCGAATGTAGAAACATTTTGGTCTAAGCATCTACGAACCGGGTCAGGATTGCCCAACAGAAAAATTGAACCATACGCAGGTTCCTCTGTGGACCCTTTTGGAAAGAAAGGGGCCGAAAATCTGGCACAAAAATTCGACTAGAAAAGGGATTCGGTCAAACGTTAACGTCAGGGGGTCTGTGGTATGGATGAAGTGAAAAAAAACGCATATTTTTGACCACGGACCGGCACGCAAAGCGAGCTACCAAACACTTCAAAGGGCGAGATCAGCGGAAGGTAAAACTTGGGGGAAGAACAAGTGGGAACATAATCAAGGTCAGGCCCGTTTTGCCCCACCGCCAGCGGAACAAATGGAAGAGGGGAACACTAAAATAAGTTCCGAAAAAACAAAAAACGAGATGGCACCTTCATAATACGTTGGGGTACAACCCCCGGAACCTGGCGGCCTTTCATTGAAAGTTGGGAACCGGGAGAGCGAACTTTGGTTAAAATCAAGTTGGCGTTTTTTGCGGCGCCGGAAACTGAACAGAACCCCTCCCGGTTGTTCGATAAGATCACGCGAATTGGGGGAGCAAGTCAGGGCCCGAACCAAGCCAAAGAACAGGCCGGCGAAAACCCTGAAACTCTCATCTCAACGAAGATTGCTAGCCACAAGGTGCAGGCAGAAACGCTCAATTTCCGCAGGGGGGAACAGAGCCTGGACGCAACGCACTGTTTCAGAAAAAGTATGTCTATCACTGTTCGCGAGGGGGGGGGGGGTGTTCGTACCCTCCATACACGTACTGGAGAGGGGAATAATCAATCCGGGAACACAAAACCACAGTAAGGAGGGCCGGGTTGTGGGGTAAAAAAAGAACAGAAAAGCCCCTCGAAGACCGTTTGGGACCGAATCAAAAAACGTTGCCAGAAAAGCCCCACGGAATTCAAAAGTGCGGACCCGTGTACTCTCCGGTTACTGTTCTCAAAAAGAAATTTCCGAAGGCGCAGAGAACATTTAGCCTGTAGAATGGGCGCGTACCAATCACATAGGTGGTTAACAAAAGAGTTTACACCAACGACCCGTGGAGGGGGAAAAATGCCCCCTTCATTCACGGTGGACATTGGCGGTAAAAATGTGGAACATTGTCCTGTACATCGTTGGGTGGGTGGTCAGCCGACGTGGGAGGGGAATTGGAGCATGGGGCCTTGGTATTTTACATGTGAAACATGTCCTACAAGAAGTTTTCCAAACGGAATAGCCTTTGATTCCAGCTAAAACTACATGTGGTTGGTGGGAGAAAGTGGGGCACAAACTGGGGGGACTGCATTTTTCATCAAGGAAGAGAAAAAACCTTAAAAATATGAAACGACATCTTTATTCTTCACGAAAGAAAATGGTAGAAAGGTCAACAGGGTATCGCTACCGTGGATGAAACAGGTTTGTTTCATCGGGTAAGCAGGAGGGAGGTTGTGGGGCCGGGGCGCAAAACAATAAATTGCCAACCTAAAATTCAAAAAAATTCAGAGAGTCGCGAATCCGAGAAACATTGGGATATCAATGGCTACTTTGCTCGATGACCCAACAACGGGTGCAGATAAATTGGTCAAGAGGAACAAAAGACAAAGGGGGCCTTTGATTAAGGCGGCGGAAAAAGGAAAATTGAAGGTGGCGAAAACTGGAGCCGTGGCAAGTGGCTTATCCACAGTAAAGTCTGCAGGGAAAAAGAGGGAAATAACCGAAGCATTGGAGTCTTCAACCCGCGAGACACAGGGGGACCTTCAGAGTGAAAATGTGATGTCCGCAAAAAAAAAAGCCATGGTGTAAAGGCTGATAAAACAAAACAACAAACGGGGAACGAATGGAGGAACAAAGTGTAGGAAAAGGGGTCGCCTTCTGGATCACGGGAGCAACCGTTCAAAATGATAACGCTCCAAGCTAGGACGGGTCAGGTCCGTGCAAAAGATTCAAGGATGCCGTCAAGAAGGTCATTGCAAGGGGGGGAAAGGAAATACGCAATCATATTCAACAAAACATCAGGCGAACTACAGCACAGGTCAAGTTTAGGACCCGCCTTCGAAGTCCCGTGACTAGTGGGACTGGGCCTGATCATTCCCTGAGGGGGATCTGAGATCATCGGACAAAGGGGGGGATAGAACAAGCGGAGGGCAGGGAAAAGTTTTTCGGGGGGTTTGCAAACCCTTGTCGCAGAAGGGACCAACTCAACACAAGGGGAGGCCTTTGACAACAGCAAGGATACTCAAAAAGGGGAAATGGGCGAAAGGTCGGGAGGAAACAGATCACGTTAAGGACGGAGAGGGGTCTCAAGGTTTGGAGGAAAGGGGGGCCGAGCTTCTGCTGGGTCCTTCTTTGAAAAAAACCGGGTGTGGAAAGGGAATGTGGGGATACACAATTGCACTTAAGTGGCAAACCGATCTCCAAAAAAAACGGTTGAACTGTAATAAAAAACGCAAGGTGGCGTGGGGTCCTACGTACGGTAGCACAAGATGGAACCAAAAACGAACTGTACAACCTCTCGTGCGCTAAGTAGGGCCCAGCACTTCGACTTGTTTTGTTTCCACAAGAAACTCAGCGTGCCGACAAAAGTAACGGGGGGGGACGCTCCGTCACGTGCTCCCAGCGGTCGCGTAATTAAAGGAGAGACGATAAAGCTAGTCTCAGGGTGGAATCTTACCAATACATATCTTGGACGAGGTCTTTCATTGGGGGGGGAAAGTAAAACAGCCAAACGGGAGGGGGGGCGGCAAAAACAAAAGGGGGGGGGGGGGGAAAAGCTGCTATCAAAATCGGACGAGGGGATCTGACGAACCCACCTAGCATCAAATACAGAAGAACCGAAAAAGTGGGAAATGAAAACTGTTTGCTTGTCCGGAAGAGGGAAGGGGAAAGGTGAGGGCGAAAAATGGAAGGTAAAGAACAGATATTTAATTCGAAAGAACCAGTAAAAGTCGCGAGACAGGATGTCTTCAATGTAGTTCGGAAAAAAAAAAAAACGGGGGGGAAGGGAAAAATGAAAACGGGTCGGGCATCCGCCTCAAAGCCGCAGCCATGAACAGGCAAATTTTCCACGAAAACTCGCGAGCTTAATAGGGGGGCTGAAACCAAAATACAAAACGGGTAAACTTTGGAAAAATGGGGAAAAAGGCGGCCGAATGAAGGGCGTCATCCGCTTCAAAAGCGTGGGGGAAGTCCGAGTGGGGAAAGACAACTTTCCGGCACCATTGTCGAGGCACCTGCTTACCTAAACTCCTTTGACAACAGAATCATTCGGAGGGTGTCAGCTCATCTAACGGGGGGGACTGTTGTCGCGGTGGAAGGGTTCAGGGGGTCGCGGTCCCAATAAAAAAAGAGTAACCTATAACCACAACCGAAGGGGGGCGGGAAAGCGACCTAACGGACGTCGTGGGCGGCAGGGCTCCCCTTAAGAATCGTAAGGAGGATCATCAGTCGGAAAGGGGGTGGGGCAGAGAGTCGGGAGCGGCTTTATTAAGTAGAAAATGGTGGTGACCCGGCATAGAGGAAGGGGGTCGAACGGCAAAGATTCGAGGGGGACTGCCACGAATGAAATCAAGGTAATGCTTTGGGCGAGTTTTCATTTTACACTTAGGGGCAAGAATGGAAAAAGTCACAAGGGGAAAGGTTAAAAAATGAGTTCTCGGAAGGAAGCAGGGAAAAAAAAGAAATGAAGGTGTGAACCATCAGCGCAGTCCTAAAAAAATGGTCAAAGACAATAATGTGCCATCGGCGCGGGGTCCTTTTGCCCGCTTGTTGATGAAGGGAGTGCAAAAAAGGGCAAATGTGTCACAAGTGAGATTAGACTCAGTCAGGGAAAAGTGCGGCGTGAAAGTACGGACGAAGGGGGGACGGGAGACGATCCTTGGCAAAAAAAACCCACATTATCTGATATTTTGGGGGTGGGGTGGAACTCCACACAAACCAAATAGGGCCTTAACGCTTGCGGGGAAACCTCAAAAGAGATGAAGGGTAATCATGGGTTCTTTCAATTAGGCGAATCAGGGCGGCTAAAAAGGAGGCAGTAACCCTGTTTGGGGGGGACGATAGGATGAGGTTCTTAGTGGAAAGACATTGACTGATATAACACTTTGGAAGAAGTGACCAAAAAGACGAGCATTGGGGCACGTTCGAGCGCACCGTTAACAACTCAGACTGCGCAACATAACACGCCAGAACGTCAACTACAAAATGTTGCGGAAAGTTAGGACCATGGCCTAATCGAGAAGTGACGCGCCGAAGCTTCCAATTAAACGCCAGAGAGAGCCAGGGAATCGAAAATGGCCCCATACTCGGCGTGAAAAAAAAAAGAAAAGGATAGACCTCTAAAAACCAGACGTAAACTGCCCCGCCTGGCATCCCAATTTGGCGTGTGCCACTGCCCAGGTGAAAGCCACTGTGCCTTCCTGGGTTCGATATTAGAACTCCCCCAGATTGCGAAAAAAGGACCAAAACGCAGGTTGCCAATTAACCTAGTTGAAAAGGGGGTCAGCCCGCCGTCTTCAGGCAAAGGGGACCGGGACGGGTTATTCGGGGGACTTCTTAAGGGGTCCCAATGCGGCGCTTTAGCCACTTGAGAATCCGTTTTATTTCCGGGAGGGGGAATGGGAACATCTGAGGCGAGCAAAAGGGAAAATTGGAGCTACAGTTCTACAAGGGGGGAAGATCTGCGCGGGGAAACTAAGGAGAAGGGGCCAGGGGGGGGATGCCCAGCAACAGAAGCGTGCCCCAAAACAAGGGAAATCTTCAGAATTACCGTAGAGGGGCACACCGGACATAAGTCTTTCAAGGAATGGAAAGCGCAAGCCCCTGCCGATTCAACTCAATAAGAACACGGTGGAGTGACCGGACTGGGGGCCAGAGATCTTCAACCGAAAGG
>Ga0179591_1204766_pt1 | contig 13854 bp, 14 predicted proteins | sample CZOMad2_1_08_16f_FD_182891 | JGI IMG/M metagenome (GOLD analysis project Ga0179591, IMG submission 182891) | Vadose zone soil fungal communities from Angelo Coast Range Reserve, California, USA - CZOMad2_1_08_16fungal (PacBio error correction) | ecosystem: Environmental > Terrestrial > Soil >...
GGGACGTTGAACCGCCGAACTCGATCCCTATTCTCAGCGCCTCTCTGATATGGGTGAAGGGAGGAGAAACAAAAGTCTTGACCTCATCTCGGCCGACCGAATCCTTAGTTCCCAGGAGTTCCTCTTGAGAGAGGGGACAAGACACGCCCGATCCGAAAGATCCCGGCAACGGCAAGAACCGAGTCGCCAGACAAAATGGAGAGGGGAGGATTGATAGGGTGGAAAAAGGAGGCAAGCGGCCTAAACTTTCTCGAATCCTGCGACTTCAGGGGGGGGAAGGTCCTTCGATTCAAAAAAAGGCATGGAAGACCGATCCCCGAAGGGGGAGAACGGGTGAGTGGAAATACTTCAGGGCGTAGGCTTTTCCTCGTAGAGGAGGGGAACGACTGCCGGATAAAGGAAATCTCTACATGAGGAGAAAGAAAACAATGAAATAAAAAACAAAAAAGCTGCCGGAAGTCTGACGAACCTGAACAGGAAGAGCGGCCGCGACGAGCCCAACCGGGAAAAAAACGCGGGAGGAAGTAAGATGAACGAAGTCATCACTAAGGGGAAAAGGCAAAGCGGGTTGAAAACGGCGGCGAGGTCGTTCGGGAGGGTTGGTCCGCTAGAGGGCAGAGAAAAACGAAGGATGGTGCGAACAATAAGGGTGGGAGGGGTCTGGTCTCCACTAAAACAGAGGGTCCCAATTCGCTTGAACTAAAAGCGGCACCTCGCGCAACCGTCGCAGGATCAGGAAACCGTGACGCGGCCGTTCTGCTGCGAAACACGGTTCTAAAGACAGAGAGCTGGAATGGAAAAAAGTCCATGCGGACTAAAGAACGCGTACGTCAACGTTGTTGATGAGGGGGGGATGGTGCGAACCGGAGTCCTAATGCTTTGTAGAGTCCACTCGGTATATCTGGGAGTTCCGCTAAAAAGGTTTATTGCGCCTGATAAGCAAGGGTGGCGAACTCCTCGCATCGGAATCAATGAGAGTCTGAGTGCTGGAAGAAGCGTAGGGGTCGACATTGGGACCTACGGGCTGTTCTCGTAGGAGCTGCGTGGTTTCGTGGTGACGAGGTCAAGACAAAGTAAATGGGGTGATTTGGGGCAACGTTCCGCGGCGCTAGCCCAAAAGGGACCGTTCGCTTGAGGGGCGGACACGTCCGGTTGACGGAAGTAAAAGAGTCAGAGCGGCGCTGGGACGGCCCAAAACGACGGAGGGGGAGGGAGAAACTGACTACTCGAGAGGACGACTATTCCCACTGAAGGAGGGCTCACGGTCGTCAGCAGGGAAAACTTCATCCCGACGAGCGACGTGGACCCGGAGCAGGGAGAAGGCGGGGATAGTTCGTGAATCGCGGAGCGTACATCAGTCTCTCTTGGGGTCGCTAGGAGACACCAACGGCAGGGGGGACGAAGAACGACACGCAGGGCTGTGGAGATGAATGTTGGGCGTTCTGGGACCGACGAAGGACTTCCGCGAAGCAAAGAGGGTTGCAGGCACGTGGGAGGACTGCTGGAAGTTCAAACGAAAAGAAAGAGGGAGGGACTCCGATTCTATAGCAATTTTGGAACTCTCAAAATCGGAAAAAACAGCAAAGGCACCGAGATGTCACTGTTGAAGGAAGCAGGGTCCGGCGCCGCAGGAGAGAAGACCGTGTCAAAAATAAAGAAAATAACGGTCACAGTTGAGACCGCGCTCTTAAGGATCTAGGTCGGGAAGGTCAATCCTCCTGACGCGAAAGGGAAGGACCAAGTCGTTTCAAGTTACACGGGAATCCTAAAGGCGACACGCATGTCCGAAGGCGCTTGTTTCACAGGTGAAGGAGGTTGGTTATGGAACCGGACAACGAATCCTAAGGAGGAGCTTCTTGCCAGAGGGAGGTACGGTCGTGCACGAAAATGAAGCGAGATCGGGGAGAAGTGACATCCGCCGGGGATTCGTTTCAAAGAGTCCACTAACGACAGAGGGAACAAGGTGGAAAAGAGAAGGGTCACCGAGTCGCCAGGTCCGAAGAAGAAAAATAAGAAAAATTTCGCCAAAACGAACCCAACGATCAGGCGCTCTGGGAAAACAAAGAACAGGTTCAGGGAGGGTTCCGTTTCGGATCGGAGGGAGGTTGAAAACTGATGACCAAGCTCTGTTCAACGGAAGTCAGAAAAAGAAGAGAAAGCTTTGGGTCCCGCTGTCCTCGACTCGGGGAAAGGACTTGATGGGGAGCGACGTCCCATAAGCGGTGGAAGGCTTCAGGACCCACTTGAAAGGGAAAGCCGAGGCTATAGTCAGGCGAAGGAATTTTCTCGGAAGGGGGGGCCATACCCGAAGAGCGTGAATCAAGGAGTTCGCAAGAGGAAAGAACTTCTTGACCCCAGGGGAACCGTCCTAAACAGGGCAAAACGTAAGAACCGTCTAGAAAGGGGGAGGAAGATCTCGGAGTCAAAACGAAAGTACGTCCGGTAGGCGTTCGTAAACCCCCCAACCTCCGATTGGGGGAAAGAGAGAGCGGGGAGCACGATTGAAAAAAAAGGGTTTTACTGGAAGGCGGATCGCGCCTAAAACTAATAAGGGCGAAGGAAAAGGCAATTGACGTCAAACGAAGTTCAAGAGGAATGACATGCCTTGGAGAGAGAGATTATCTTAGCAAAGGGAAGACATCTTTGTTCAAAGACGGGAAACGGAGGAATTGAACCTCTCCGGGGCGGAAGGGAAGTTGAAGAAGGAGTTTTCTGCAATAGGGTCTACCGCAAAGGAGGCGGGGGTCCTTGCGATTTGCCAGGCTGACACCCGGCCCAAAGCTCTAAAAAAAAGGAAAAGCCAGGAGAGGAACGGCTCGACCTCAAAGCAGCGGAGTGAGGTTCTACACAAAAAAGATTTGGCAGGGGATGGGACTAGGTCTGAAGTCGGGATGGAGCGAGCTCTAGGGGGAGCTGTAAGAGAAAATGACTTATTAATCAAGAAAAATACGACTTTTTTTGAGGGAGGGAGGAAATCCTCTAAATAAACTAAGAAGGATGCGGTTCGTCCATTAAGAGGTGGGGGAAAGGGACGTGGTGTGGGCACCTGAAAGGGTCAGCCTACTACGTAACGGACAGCCCGCGCGAAGTGGCCGTATTCGTGATAGGGGAGACCAAAAACTCCCAGGGGGGCTGGAACGAACAAAAAAGCAGGGAAGATCTTGCGAGGAAAAGGTGAGGGCTATGAATCAAATTTAGAAGATAGCTTGGTGCGGGAAGTGGAAGAAACATCTAGTAAGCAGGACGGAAGCCAGCGGGAGAAAAAAGTATGCTTGTCTAAGGAATGAGGCTCAACGCGGTCAATTGAGCTCTATCAGGGTAGAAAAATCGAACTAGCACCGTACAATCTTACAGCATTCTCTAAGCTAAATGCCTTCGGGGAGAAGAAAAATATTCCATCCTTTCCCCATTGGAGCCAAGGAAAAAAAGCACGCTGCTCTGGGGAAAGAGGGGAAATCACCCAAAGCGAATTCTCGGTATCTTTTGGGGCAGCAAGCCGAAGATACCGATGACAGAGAGCCGAGGTTGTGAGGGAAGGAAGGGAATGTGAACCTTCAGGTCCTTTAAGGAATCCGGTCACCAACAGGGAGGGGAAAATGGGATCAACAAAAAAAAAATTCAAAACAACGTCCACCGGGGGGAAAAAAGACCGAAGAAGCATCTTGAAATGCGTTCTACCTAGGGGTACGGAGGGGGCCCACATCGATCAAAAAGAGTTCGATCGTAGAAAAAAAAAGAGTCACAACAGTATTGAAGAGCGTTGGGGATATGGAGAGGGGACCTGGCTCGTTGTTCTAGACCCTCTCCTGGAGGCAAGAGCATGAAAACCACTGACACTCTATGGGCGCTCTCCCCGGATCAATGAGAAACAGTATGCAGGCGGGCAGGGGGCCTCGCTTTCCTGAGAACGCAGACGAAAAAGAGAGGCAGGCCAGGAAAATAAAGGAGTTATAGCCGGGGCGCGAGATACAGACAACACCAGACGATACGTCTACGAACACGGTGCGCGATGCAAGGAGAAATAACGCAAAAAGGCCTCGTGGGTCGGATAGATAAGAACCTCCCAAGAAACTCGTGGAGGGCTCAGAAGAAAGGTAGAACGTGCGTTTCATTTCAGGACGGAAAAAAAAAAGATGCAACCAAAAAATAATTACTCCCGACAACCATATGTCCTTCCACGTGGAGGAGGTCACTTTTCTTAACGGGGTGGATAAACCGCCAACGGACCAAGTGAACAGGCGTAGTGCCGTACTAAGACGGAAAAAAGCCACAGAGACGCGCGCCATCCCCCAGCCCGCCGCGTCCCACATCAAATGAACCCTCTCAAGCAGAAAGAGAACGCCGCTCAAAGGGGTATAAGGGCTGCAGCAGAAAAAAAGAAGGGGGAAGGGACTGGAGAAGCATAAACTAACAAGGTCAACAGCAGGTGTGGGCTTTACGGGGAAGTTGTCTTCACCTCGCAGGGGGGGGCTGCCCCAGGGTAAGCCCTAAAAAGGAAAAAAAGCGTCAGGGGCAAACAAAGAAAAGGAGAAATCAAGTCGACGGGATAAACGGAAATCTCTATGACACTCGTCCAACGAATCCGTCTCTTAGTGCCACGGCAAGAGCGCCGGGGGGGAGGGTAGGTGATGACCAACGAAAAAATCGAACACCATCGCCGAGAACAGCAAGAAAACGACTGGGATCAGGGGAACCTTCCTTAAAGGGTCCAGCTCAGAAAAACGGAGCGCTTAGGCAAGACGTCGCGTCCTGCGTCGGTCGGAAGAAGTGCGGTTCGATTCGAGGAGAGAAAGAGGGGGAGGAAGACATACGGGGACATCAAAAGAAAGAACTTCCTTCCGATAGCCGCTCCGTATGGGAAGTCCCCATTTGCAACGCAGAGACACCCGCGGCTCGGAACCGAAAACGCAGCAGCATATATCGAGAGACCACTCCACTTCGATCCTCTTACGGCGCGGACGAACGAAAGAGAAGAACCTGATAACCCAACGACTCCCCAAGGATAAGTGAGACGGAGGGCCCCGCGGGGGCGAAAAAAAGGAAAGGAGGGGGTAGAGACCGCCAAGGCCAGCGCGGTTATCGGGAGCTTTCTCCTTAGGAAATCCCCGGCCAAACAAAAGGGCGCGGCGGGGAAGGCGATTAAAAATGCCCAGCTGCGGCTGCACGGCAGAAGCTCAGGGGGGACCTCAAAGAGAGGCTCCTACGCTTCAATAAAGGGAGGGAACGACTCATTAGTCCCTGGTCCCAACTACGGGGCAATATGGGAAAAGAACTGAATCTTGTCCGCATGGAGTACAAAAAGAGGAAACTTATGAGACGTTGAACAGGACGCCGTTAGGCGTCTAAAGAAAGATGCCCTTCTCCAGAGAAAAGGAAGGACGAGACCAAAAAAAAACGAATACTAACAATCAAACACAGGAATCTCGGGATCGAAATCAACCCCCAACCAACCAAACCCCCCAAACCACCAAAAAAAAAAAAAAAAAAAAAAAAAACAAAAAACAAACCCACAAAAAAAACCCCACCCCACAAAAAAAAACACTAAAAACCAGAATTGATGCGCTACGGGGATCTGTTCAACAGGATTCCGAGCAGAGGAAACACAAATAGAGAGGAGGGCAAAGGACAGTGAAACCTTCCGCGCTTATCTCAGGTAGCGGAAGTCCAGAAACGCTCATCTACAACTGAAGTCTCTTCTTACCCTCCAGTGAAGTAGGGAATACTACTCGAGAGGAGAGAAAGAGGTCGGCGACGAAAAAAGCGCACTCTACTCCCTTCGCCAAGAAACTAGGATGCCCTGAAGGGGACATTCCTCTTTATTGACCGCTTCGACAGACGATGATTCGATTCAAAAAGGAGTAACCTCGTAGGGCGGAGTAAGGGGGACCTCGAACAACTTGGGGGCGCCGTCCCCGGCAAAGCCAGAAAGTTCTCACGGTCGAATACAAAGGAACTTCCTCTTCAGAACGAGAAGCGAGGGAGGGGGGGAACGGGGGGATAGGGAGCACGCCAAAAGCAAAAATCCAATATTGGAGGGAAGCCACCCCGCAGCGTCGCTGAGAACAGACTACTTGACAATTCATATATACGCTACGTCCGCTTCCAGACGAATAACGGAGGGAGGAGGGAGGGCCAATGAATAGGCAACCCACTTGTCGGCAACGATCTAAAGAGCACAGTCTTAGGAAGCGGCGCCACGAGAGAGGCATAGCTCGGGACGTAAGAGGAACTTGAGGCGACTAAGAACTTGAGTAAGCTCGAAATAAACTCTGGGCGCGCCGAATAAGGTCACAACAAGGAATCGTTTCAGACGCAGACGACTAAAGGTCCTAAAAGGTCTACTGGGGGGGGGGCTAGAAAAAAGAAAAAGGGGTGGTTGAAACCGCAGGTCAGTTTTCAGGACTACGACGAGCAAGTAAAATCATAAGGACGACTCTCCTAACCGCTAACGCGCCGAACCGCGCATAAAAAAGATCGAAAAGGGAAAGCGTCTGCCCCTTAAGAGAGGAGAGGAGGAGTCTCGAATAGGGGGAAGGGGTCTTCTTGAAAATTCTGCCGCAGACAAGGTCTTAACTTTCTCTATGGAGTATCCTTCACCAAAGATAGGCTTAGCAGCGAAGAGAAACCAACACCTGAAGGAAGAAGGAAGAGCAGATAGGTCCACTCCCCCCCCCCAGGCGCGAATCGGGGTTCTTCATTACCCAACCGGAGGAATAGGTTATCTGAAAATTCCAAGTACGTAGGGAAAAAGTAGGAGCGAAAATTTCCTAAGGAGCTTAAGGCGAATCCGAATAGTAGAATAAGGGGAAGGGGGTATTACCCGAGACATGCGCTGGGGGCTCTTCTCAATCGTGAGAAGGTTAAAAGGAGAGGTCAGAGTTGTCCCTCTCTCCCGGAAGGAGCGCCACAATCGACCTATATGGGAGACATCATGAGAAGGGAGACCTTCAAACAGGATAAGAGGAGAGAAAAGAAAAAGAGGGTATAGTTTCTTGAAATCTGAACAAAACAACAACTTATTGAGGAATAGTTATCCCTCTAACCTACTAGAGGACGGAGCTATCCTTTTTAGTCGGAGAGGACATGCTGGTTGTAATCATCTCGAACTAACCCGAGTCGGGATGGACTAATAACTTAAGAGGAGAACGTGACCGGCTGCACGAATGAATCTGGGGTGGTGAGGCTCTGAGAAACGAGACCTATTCTCCACGAGAACTGTCTGATCGGACGGGGAAAGGGAATTCGCCGCCCTTACGAAGAGGAATAAAGTTTTCGCGCACGAAAAAACTCCTGTGCGACGTTCAGAAGGGAATTTCAGAGGGAGAAGCCTTTTTGGGGGGAGGGAAGATGCCGCCAAAGGTCTCGGTGGGCCCAACTCGGCCCAAATCGGGCTGAGGGTAAAGGAGGTATCTGGAGAAAAGAAGAAAGACGGGTAAGGGAGGCCTTATCTCGATCGAATGAAAACTAACATCATTAATTCTGCGTACTCCAGGATGAACTCCCAAGTCACACGAGGCGGGCAGACGAAACGCTCGAGCGAGGAAAGCGGAGTAGAGAGGGAAGCGCGATTAAGATATCTAGCGGTTCGGCGGGGATCTTGGAGGGGACTGTTGTGTTTTACCGGTCGTATCGAGGCCGCACAGCGCGGGGACACAACGGGGAGTGTGGTCGGTCGAATCTCCCAGGAGTCAGAGGAAAAGCAAAAGCGCCGGCACCGTAAGTATACTGCCGAGATTTGCGGAAAAAGAGGTTTCGACTTGAAAAGGAAGAGAAGGGAGGCTGACTAAGTTCAGATTCTGCTCGCGGCAGAGGGGGAGGCGGATCCGCGGGGTCGGAAGGCGGGTTAGCGTCGGTAAACTTTGCAATGAACGGCGGAGAGGGATATCTGGGACGATACCAGGATCGGAGCGGTCGGGAGAAGCGGGAGATATTCAGGGGGGACGGTCAGTAAAAAATGCTTCGCGTCGAAATCTTGGGAGAGTTCACAGAAAAAAATCGGGTGGGGTGGCGGTGCAACTTTCCACCTACAAAAACATCTCACGGAGGAGGGATCAGGTCTAAAAAAGGCTCAGTTTAAGAGCATAATGGGTCATCTCAGGACGTAAAAGAACCAAAGCGGGAAAACGGACGCAGCGAGGGCGACTGGCCCAAAACTGAACTGAGGCGAGGCTCATCTCTTTAAGCCGCCTTCATCCAGCAGCGCGGCCGGAAAAAGCCCTACGTGAGTGAGAGGGAGTTGAGGGGCAGTGCGAGGGGTCCCGTAGGAGTATGATAGAAAACGTCAGAGATCGGCGCGGGGTAAGCAAGTGAAAGGAAAAGGTCACGGACAAACGTGGGTAGTGGCTGGAGTTTCGGGAGGGGCAAACGGGAACTTGTGAAAGTCGGGCCGGAAGGTACAGAGGCCGCTGATGGACCCGGCTGCGGTCAAAAGGGAGTGAGGGGGTGGGGCAAGTCTGCTCGAGAGGAAAAAAGGGTACCTCACAAAAACAAGGGCAAAACACCAGAAAAAAATTTTCCTGAGATCCCTGCGGGCAATGAATGTTCACGGGGATCTAGCGGGCGCCAGAGGGGAGAAGACCGTATTCTCGTCCGGACTGTTCCCTCTTGAGGGAGTCTCTTTAGTCTGCAGAAGTCATTATGCAGGAATGACGTAACGTAGGATATTCGACACTCAACAAAATTTCGCTCGATGTCCTACGGGTAATGATCTGGGTCGTAGGGCCCGGATACAAAAATTGAGAGAAAAGGATTATGCCCGTCGAATGGAAAGGGGACGGGGAGGCACCGGTATTCGAAAGATCTGACGTGACGAAGACGCGGTGGAAGGGGCTCTACCTTCCAATCTGTGACAGTCTGGGTAAGGAAGATACGAAGGTCGCCATCTTACCAGAACCGCCCATTCTAAGGGGAGGTGGATCAGAAGTATTCTTCTGACAGACGGGTAACCTCCCTGAGCATCGGGGGGTCCGGACTGTTGAGATCAGGAGGTCTGGACTCCTAATTAGCCAGAGAGCTCCTGCACTCGACCCCTCTAGAAGTGGAGGGCCAAGGTAGACGCGATATCTCGATTCGTGCGGTGTGAAAATGGTTAAGGAAGGCAGAGGGGTCATCGGGGCATTTACACAGCTGTCATTTAAAAGGAGGGAAAATCTATCTAATAAAGGATTCGAGGTACTACGGGTAAAAATGGCGGAAAAAGGAAATTAAGTCCGAGGGCTCAATGGGACGGCTACGAATGGCAAAGGAGAAAGGCCCCGAGGAAAAAGTACTCCGCGACGGTGCAAAAATTGACTCTCCGGCTTACACAACGAATGACAGTAGAAGGTCAGTCGTGGATCAGGAGTGTGCTGGAAAATCCTCGGCCGGGCAAAATGCGGGGGAAAAAAAGTCAAGACTCAGCACGCGCCTAATATCCTTAAGAGGTCTTGGCGAAAAAAAGAATAGCATCATTACAGGAAAAGCGCGAGAGGGAGGGATCTCTCCCGGCAAACGTAAGGGAATCTGTTTGTTGGAGAAGGATCCTTACAGAAAGAAGGGAAAAAGCAGTGGGACGGCAGCGTTAATACAGGGTAGGCAAAGTTTTCTCAAAAAACGGCAAGGAAGTTCTGGACGAGGTGGCGAGTGCCCTTGCTATACGCGGACCACTTCAAAAGTGCTTCCAGCCACGGATCCAGATAAAAGGCGAGGGAAGAAAAAAATAAAAACAAGCAGGGGAGACGGCGGGGTAGTGAGGGAAAGATTCCTGGAGGGCAGGCTTTTTAGGGCGAACACCTTCCTTAACAAAAACAACGACGACGTTGTAGGGATGAGGGATGTAAAAGGAGAAAAGGGAAGTAATAGGACTGTTGTTAGTTCGGTAATGGTCTAGGGGGATAAGGGGTAAGCCTGAATGAAAAAGCAAGCCTTAAGGTCATCAGAGCCCGGCGCACAATTGCAGTTCTTCTTATCGTCATGCGGAACAAAGCGAGTCGCAGACCAGAGGAAGAGGAGCTCAGTAAGTGTAAGTAGCAGAACAGGTTTGGCACCTTCGCATGTTGTAGGAGCGGGGGCTCCTCCGAAAAGGGAAGAGGCGGGTGAGTGGACTTCAGAGAGCGTAAAGGGGTTGCTCCAATGCGCGAGGCTAAGGAAGGGAACTGGGAAGCGAGATAATTGCTACAAAGAAAAAACGGAGCGCAGCCTTCTAAAAATAACCTAGGATCGGGTCGTAAAAGAGAAAAAAGCAATGCAACCTAGCGCCCAGAGAACACCGAAGGAGTTTGAAGGACCGGGAAGGGACTCTGGAATCCACAAAGCTTTAGTAGCGGGGTGATTGGGTTCAAGCTATCGGAACGAAAGGTGGGAAAGAAGCAGGACGAATACGCGTATCTGTGTACGGATAAGCGGAGTTTGTTAGAAAAAAAAACTGGAAGTAGAGATTCAACCAGCGGAAACCTGAGTACAATGGACAGGAGTGACATCAAGGAGGACGTCGGGGTCGGGGGTAACCCGCGTACTAGATAGGAGTGTCCCCACGACCGCGAAGGTTCTGTTCAGTGATTGAAAGAGTAGTAGAGGAAGAATTAGCTTTTCTAGGGGCTCGGTCTGGCAACCTTTCGAGGGATCTGTAAAAACGACGTGAATGGCTTGACGATCCGGAGGAAGAGGACGTTGCGGCATTTTCCTTAAGAACGGATAGACGGCACGAGCATCGTTCAGCTCCGAAGAGGAACGGCTCAACGGACTTGAAAGAAACCTCAATGCTGCAAGCCCCTACCTCTCTGAATTAGATGTCTTGAAGAAGCTACGACTCAAAACGAGAATTGGCAGCGAAACAGGGCGTACTCGCCTTCCCAGAGCGGGGAGGAGTCATCTATGGTTGAGAGCGAGTCTCCTCCCAACTAGACCAGACCCCAAAAAGAGGGAGAGGTATATGGTTCAAGGAAGGAAGAAACCGGCGGGTCAAAAATTCAGCGGCAAAAACGGGATCAGAGGGAAAAAACCTACCAGGCGAACTCCGTCAAACCTGAATTAACCGTGGATGTAAAGGAGAAAGGGGCAGAATAAAAGTCCAAGTAATCCCCAATGATCTGGACACGGTCCAAGGGGAAAGTGCAGGGGAGACCAGCCAGAGCGACCAAAACAAGGATGGGAAAGAAAGGGAGGCCTAACGAACAAAAATTTGTCACGCCAGCTATTGGGAGTTAGCCGCTCGCCGGCGCCTTGTCTCAGGGGAAGGGCAATGAGAAGGGAAAGGTGAGCGGAATCGCACAGGGGACCACGGGGTAGGGGAGCGGGACGCTCCTTCGAGAGACGAGAAAAAGAAAACCGGGGAGGCCGAGGACTGGGCCCTGTTCATCTCCGGACGGGTCCAGGCCTCGAAGAAACTCGCCTCATACGTACGTCAAAACATACAGAAGATCGAGAGGCTTAACACTGTAAACTTCCAGATCAAGTTTGGGGGCCATTCTGGCAAGGACCGAATAGTAGGAAGAGCAGAGGAGCACGGTAAAAATAGGGACGATAAGGGAATACTCTGCGTCTCAAAAATCCTTGGAAGAAAAAGTACCTGAGGGCCGTATCGGCGACGGGAAAAGAAGAGGAAAAAGAGTCAATCTATTGCACGAATGACGGCGGGGAGTCTTTTCCCATCTCGGGGAGCAATTTAACTGGAGGAGGAGCTAAAGCTTTACACTTAGCTGGCATTAACTACCACGAAAACTTAGATAGGACGATTAGGAATCAGTGATTTCATCGGAACAGAGAAACAAAAAAGCGAAAAGGAGAGCAAAAAAGCAAGAACGCAGAATAGAGAGTAGACACGCTGACACTCCCCGAGTAGACCTAATGTTCTGCGCTTGGAAAAGAGGGAGGGACTCTCCACGCGGCCACCGCAGACTAAAAGCAAGGCGAACCGGGAAAACCGATGAAAGATGGGGTCCCCCTTCTAAAGAGGAAAGTCGGGGGTGTGTTTCGGCAAAATAGAGGGGCATGGCTTTGAGGGCGGAAGATGGGCGACGAACAACTAGAGACGGAAAGAGCGAAGAGGTCGTATCAGTTAAAACACCCGAGGATGCAGAGACGTGTCCTAAGACAGGGCTCATGCTCTTCGAAACCGAAAACGGGCAGAACCCATAGGATACAGAAGGAAGTCTGGAACGTCCAACTAAATCACATTTGCAAAGCTCAAGGTCTCAAGGAAGAATTCGATTACCAGGTGTAAAAAAAAACTTATCCAGCGATTGTACGGAAGAGACCGGGAATTAGTAGAAGTAGACTCGCAGTCCGCGAAAATGCTGTCCGGACGAATACCTACCGGATCTTGCCGAGGGAAAGCCGCCTCTCGATCCACACAGGAACTCTGTTTGAATTGTGAGGGAGAGAATATCGTTCATTGCTCTGAAAAGATGTACGCTACTGAAAAAAATACTCTAATCAGGGAAGTCCACGGCAGAAAGGATACACTTCGCACGAGGGAGGAGCGGGTAAAGACCTTTCGACGGCCCCGAAACCTAAACAGAATACACCGAAGTCCGTCTTCTCGCCCGCGGGGTACTTGGCAGAAAAGAGTAGATAGAACAAATAGTTTCGCCAGCGGAACCAGGGACATGAGCCACCTAAGTACCGTAGGGAGTTGGAAAAGTTCCTCGATGTCCCGGGGGGCGCAAACTGGCTCTTTCGCACCTGCTCTGAGAATGGTCCTTCAGGAGGAACCTAACTGCCTTCAAAAATGGAGGGAAAAGACTAGGTTGAGCAGGAAAAGGCTCACATGACCTCGCCCGGAAAAGAATACCAACGGGGAAACGCCGAAAAAGGAACGATACATACTAATGCGAGGGGATATTAGAGGCTGCAACACCGCTGATTGTTCTTTAAAAAAGAAAACCCCCAGCTTCTTCAAAGACCGGAGTAAATCAGGTACATTCTATTGCGGAGGAGAAACTTATAAGGGTCGCTAAAAAGTTCAGATGCGGGCCCTTGGGAGCACCTCCCTTTCGTCAAAGCGCGACCGGTAACTCTACAAATCAACGTATGAGAGGAGCAACGAAGAAGGTACAAAAGGGACTGGAAGAAGAGGAAAAAGATGGGGAACTTGCGCACCCTCGCTCCGGCTGCTTCTATAGAGCCGAAAAGGACTATAACTTGAAGGCGGGGCGAGCGCTACGGTGAATCGACGTCAGACGAAGAGACTTAGAAGAGGAATAATGTGGAAAAGAAGAGACTCCAACTAAAGATTGGTCACAATCAATTCTCGTGCGTCCCTAGAGACCTTGCCCACCCAAAGAAAAACATAGACGAGAAGCAAAGAAGGAACGAAGAGAGTAGCCTCGCGGTCGCCGATCGACAGAAGACTTTACCACTCTGGACGGAGTAGGGGAAGGAGGAGGAGCCCCTACAAGGGGAAGGGCGGGGGTGACGTAGTGCCTCCAAAGAATCGCTGATGCGATCCATTTCTTAATAGAAGCAGATTAAAAGGAGGATGGAGTAGTTACGCACGACGCGGAACCCACGCACCGCCAACTCGCAAGGGAAGAGTAAGACCACCCTACAAGAAAGTAAAAAGGAGGCGCATAGCTCCATTACACCTTCAGAATCACCGGATCAACAAAAGGACCTTCTGACCTGGAGGAGAAAGGGAAGAGCTTCGCTGGCCGGAGGACTAGAATCGAAAAAAAAAAAAATGCCTAAAAGAGCAAAGTTCAAGAGAGAAGAAAGGTGCTCAAAGGAGAAAAAAAAGAACGGGGTAGAAGTCACTCTCCCGAAGGATCGGCGCGAAGAATCTTTAATCTTTCCTAGAGGGGGACGACCGAGGACCCACCTGGCGGGCGACAGGGCACACAGGATCATCGCGAACGACTAGGAGCTCGAAAAATAACA
>Ga0179591_1293873_pt1 | contig 13854 bp, 13 predicted proteins | sample CZOMad2_1_08_16f_FD_182891 | JGI IMG/M metagenome (GOLD analysis project Ga0179591, IMG submission 182891) | Vadose zone soil fungal communities from Angelo Coast Range Reserve, California, USA - CZOMad2_1_08_16fungal (PacBio error correction) | ecosystem: Environmental > Terrestrial > Soil >...
GAATGTTGTCCGAAACATAGTACGAGGGAAAAAGAGGGCAGGGTGGATTACACTAGCTTCATCTCACTACATGGTCAAGACGTGACTGTCTGTTTACGTCTTTGGTGAGCAGAAAGCTTGGGGGAAGGACCCCATTTGTGCTAATTGCGGGCATCTGAAGAGGCGACTGGCATGGAAAAAGAAAATGTTCTCGCGGTCGGGTTCCAACTGAATGGGAGGCGAAAGCCGGAAAAAAGAAAGAACTAATCCAGCGATTCGTCTTCGTCCTCGCTTGAAGATGATGGCAAGACGGGGGGAGGCCGATATCGTGCTGCGACAAGAAAGTCCAGAGTGAGAGGGGGAAAAAGTATGGAAGAAGAAAAATCCTTCTATGGTAGCGGTGAAACAACGTTGCATAGGAAAGGGGGCTGTCTCGCCTGGTGAAGGGCATACAGGTAGGTTGAGGGGACAAGGCAGTGGTGGGAGACTGGGGAAGAAAATCCGTGCCCTCGCTGATCGATGGGCGAGCCATTTCGGCAGTAGAATCATCCTAGACGCCATCGAGGGGATCCAAAGATGGGGAACGGGGATAATCTGAAGAAAAACTGTTGGAAAATTTTCTTGGTCTCCTGTCATCGCAAAAAACTGGAGGCCAAGAAAGTTCATTGGTGTTCAGAGGCTCGCAGGGGGAAAGCGCGTACCCGTAGTGGCGGGATCTACAATAACGAGGTTGCATGGCGGTCCTGAATTTCGTGGGAGTAGGGGGGAGTTGGAGAGGAAAAAGAAAGAATTGACCCCCGCCGCAGGTCAATCGGGGGGGGGGCGCGGTGTGGATACGTCACTACATTTCTACATAATAGGGGGAGATGAAAGTTGGGCACTTTCGACCAAGAGATTTCATTAGCCAAGGTACTACTTCACCTTGAATATGACACAGTGCTTCTTCTCTGGGCCCTTGTAGGGAGAAAGTGTAGGGAAAAAGGTAGCAAGGCTCTTCTTCCGCGGTTCACCGGACTAAAACAAAAGTGCTGTGAGTGGAATTTAGTGTGAGTCTTCCTTAAGTAGGATGTATAGCAGAAGGTGGGGTGGAAACCTTTTGGCAGGCAAGATTTCGGGCGACAGAGGCGTCCAATCGACCCGGGATCATGTGTAAAAACTCTGCGTCGGGTCTCAAAGTGTCTCAAAAGACCAATTCTAAGAGTGAACAGAGGAGTCGAAAGGAGGTATGGTGCCTTATGTCCGTTTCAGATCTGGAGGACTGGGCTCATGATGTTGCAAGGTAAGTTCGTAGATCGCGGGTTCTAAAGGTTCCGGCAGGGAGAGACAAGAGCTTCAATTGGGTCGCATCGACAGGGCGTCCCTGTCACTGTTTGGAGGTGAAGGGAATGGCAGTGAGAAAAGACAGAGGTGGAGTTAGAACAACTAAATGTTAGATTAATTCTACGTCAAAAGCCAGTCGGGCAAAAAACAATCAAAGTCTTACTCTACTGCGCTTTACCATGGGGGGGCCATCAAAAGTGAGAAGCGCGCGTCTCCAAGGTTGTCAAGGGGAATTGAAAAGTGGGAGACGGTCTTTCGATGGTGCATTAAGAGCGGCCTTGGCGGGTCAGAAAAGTGGTGGGGGGGACGCACCTATAAGAATGGTCGTATAATGGACGACTATATGGAAAATCTGGAATGGACTCGCTATCTCAATAAAAGTAGAAAAGCGAAGGGTAAAAAAAAAAGTGGCGGAAGGGGGAGGGATACGTTCCACGGGTGCGGAAGTTTAAGATGCCAAGGGAAAATTGGTATTTAAAAAAGATGGGGACAAGGCGCCCCTATCTTTACCAATATCAATCGCCGAAGGATGGAGATGAGGGGCCGCGTAAGTCGGATCTCAGTCTATAAGCTAATCTGGTTGGAGGAACAGACCTCTCAAAGGGGTCACGGTTAAAGGAAAAGTGTTACTGGGCCGTAGTCTGTGAAATGTTCTATAAAGGGGTCTCATCGTACAGTTCAGAGAGATATGCTGCAATTCGGGAATAATCGGGGGAATGAGAAAGAAGGACTACAACAGCATGGGAGAGCGACAAAGTATCTCTATTAACCATCGTCTTCCAGACGTTCATAACGACCAGTACTCTTGAGAGGATTAAGTTGGGCTGGGGGGGGCGTAGACTCGGGCGCGCATGAACAAACGCCAAGGAAGGCTTGGGGGTCCTTCGGGCCTACACATGCCTTACCAAGGCCTCTTCATCCCTTCGCGAAGGGAATAGAAAGCATTCCATGAACAGCCGCTGGGACTACCGCTAGCAAAAGGTGGCGACACCAAGCAGGGGTCATCATTCTGAACAATCTTCTATTGTGAGGAACGTGATCAAAGGCCGGGAATATTCAAGGGGATGGGACCAGGATGGAATGGTCAAAGACCCGTCCTCTTATGCGGCCGGGGGCAACAGCGTTCGAAGGGGATACAGGGTGTCGAAGCCGGGGGGGGGGAAAATCCTACAGAGTTTAACTCCAGTTCGACCAGGAAAAGGAAGATGAATGTGGTTTCTACGTCTACGATTTAAGGGGAAAACACACGAGATTTGGTCTGCTTCCGATTCTGACAAAAGGAAGACTGAGGAAAAGGTCCATACAAATTTTTCTCCGAGACGGGACTCAGCGACAAGAGAGTCGCGTCAACGAGGTTGTCATGATAGGGAGAGGGTAATAAGCGCGGAGGGTACTCTTGGGGGTGCGGAAAAGGGGGGGGACCTGAGTCCTGACGAAGATTGTGATTCCTGAAGTCATAGATCTACACATATTTGGGGGAAGCGTAGGAGAAAACGGAGCGAAACAGGAAACAGGGCAGAATGCAGCATAGGAGAAAAGGGTGTTTCGATTCGGTCAATAAAGAACATACAACAATTATTAGATGATTGCTCCCCGCCTCGAAAAATTGAGCGAGAAAAGATCAGGCTTAATCCATCGAGTTAAATGCCATGCTTCACCAGACCGCTCCAGAAGAGGGGTGTCAGATAAAAACATATGACGTTGGTGGGGGTCGGTTAATGACTTCAAGAAGCTACAGAGATGTAACGCTTGCGAGAAAAAATGCGAGACCAATTTTTTTGGGGGGGGCTGGTAGCGCTTACGTAGGACCGGGATAAAGGGGAAACTCGTCGAGAGAGAGCGAGGGGAGTTCATAGAACTGTAGTAAGGGCGAAATCGGAGGAAAAAGACCGACCGAACAAAGACCGGAAGCAGGGGCCTGGCGACTCGGCCGGGAGCAGGCCCGAACATCGATGGAAAAAGAGTCGTGGGGCTCCTGACGATCAGATGGAAGAAGAGGGGGGAAATTGAAAGATCGTCCCAACAAAACCGGCTTCGACATTTCACCCATCAAGGAACCTGGGGGATGCTGTGCCAGGGACCAACCCGGAAGGAATCTAAAGTTCTGAGAAACCACAGCACTGACAGAGGTGGCCCACTTCAGGCACGTCGGAAAGCCGGGGCTAAAGGAAGACGAAAGATTGGAGGGAGGAAAGTCCTACCCCCGGTGGGGAACTCCACCGGGATCTGAGAGGCGGCGGCGTGAAATGGAATGGGAAAATAGAACTCTTCTTAACAAGGGGTCCCGTGAAGTTTAGCTTGTCTTCCTCGGAAAGGAACTAAGTACTGGTTCTTTAATGTAAGCTAGGGTGTCCGACGTAAAATCGGGACTTCATCCTCAGAAGATTTGACTTGTTAAAGGTTTTATCATGCAATTCCATATAAAGGTAGGCAGTGCAGGAGGGGTAAAGCAGGTCAAGCCAAGGTCATAACTTAAATGGGGGAGCAAGGGGTAGAAAGCTCCTCAAAAAGATTCAGGGGGGAAGAGATATAGAACGGAGGGAGAACAGAGGAGTTGTAGGAAAAAACATGGGCAATGCAATTAGACTCCTCTATGGGAAGGGATTCCGAGAACCAATTGAGTTGAGGGAATGATATAGAGCAGGAGCGTAAAAGCCGACTCCGTCTATAGGGAGTCCTTACAAATGTCTCGAGAAATATGATAGAAAAGAAAAAGGTGAATTGGCAAAGTGCAAACTCACACCGGTGGAACGGACGGCCCGTTGGCCACAGGGAAAGGCTTGTCGTCAGAGGGACTTTTTCGGGAAGAGAGAGAGATCTAATTCAATAAGTACCGATAAGGAGGCAAATTATCCGTTAGGGGAAAAGAGAGGTGCGGCAATGTTAACAAAATGTGCCTTCCGCCCAGCAGAGAAATCGTAAAAATTCACCCTAATAGAGACCGACAGTGGAAGAAAAAACTTCTGAAGGCATTCAATGGAAGACGTAAACTATCTCAGGGTGGGGAGGGGGGAACAAAAATGGTACCCGGACATCGTAAATTGTTGGCCGCCGATGTCTGTTTGCAGACTTGTTTTTCCGGGTTTAAAAGGGCTCCCTGGGTTGGACCTTAGAGGCTGCCTGCGTTCAACGGTAGACAAGGGAACAAGGGAAAGGGGTAATTTCGTTATCAACAAGTAATCGGAGCTCAGAAACTCTATTGGAGGAATTAAAAATCTCGCCAACCGGGACGTTAAGACGAGGGACAAGAGAAATGACTGAACGTACGGCGCGGCAGTCCATAAATTCAAAGGTCGCACGAGGGACCACTCTAATACGAGGGAAGAGCGACGTGGGAAAGAGACCGTCTGGGGTTGGGAGGAGTACTGTCGGGACATGGTGGAATCAGTCCGCATCAACGAGAGGGAAGGGACTTCTCAAATTCCTCAGCAACTCCGAGGCGATCACTCTAGGGAGTATGAAGGTTTCCTGCCAACATAAACTCTTTGGGAAGTCCTGGAATGGAAAGAGAGAGGGTCGCAGGGGGGGGAGCTCAAATATGGGGGGGAGAGATACAACAGGACGGGAACAAGGGTACGCTAACTGCCTTGGGGGAAGTCAGAAAGGTACAAAGAGGAACGGGAAAGAGCGTAGGGCGATAGTGTCGTGGGGAGCAGGGGACTATCCATTTTGGCCTCAATCAAAACGTGACTTCTCGCTGGTGGAGAATAAAGGGGAAGAGAAAAAAGGAACGAACGAAATTAAGCGGGCCATCAGTAAGCAGGAAGAAGAAGGACAAAGCCTTATGTCGTAGCCGCGCACCTTGGGAAGAAATCAACGGGACTCGGGTCTTAATGCGAAAACCTCGTCGAGTCCAATGCTTCACAATAGAAAAGGGCATGAAGTTAGAACCTTTTGAAAACCACGGCCATTGAAAGTATGGGGTCCCTTTCCCTATGAAATCTAAGAATCTTGCGCGTCGTCGGGGGTCAAAAGGATAGCATCTATCTCGAGATACTAAATCCAATGGCGATCCAGTCTCTACGCTCAAATTTGGTAATCGATTACAAGTAGAAAGAAGGAAGGTCAAAGGTAAGGTGAACCCGTTGCGATTACTTCGACTTTAGTTTAATGAGAGGGAAGAAATAAAAAACGAACTTTAGCAGCGATAGCTGCTCAACCAAGTATGGAAAGAGGTAAGGGGGTAAGACATCGGATGTCTTCATGACAGAGTCCCTGTAGCCTGTGGGGGGAAACCCAAGAGGCATCACGCAAGCCAATGGAGAGAGTCAATGACGAGGGTTTAAAGAAATAGTTGCACAACGTCGGAGACTAGCTCGCTGAATAGGGGACCGGCCTGGTTTTCATAAAGGCTTACTGTCGTGGAAGCACACCAGTTTCGAGCCCTAGTGGGAGATGGTGAAACTATGGTGCCCACCAGCATAGCCTCAAAACACGGTAGGAAGTAAATATATAATTTGTGAAGAAGAAAAAGCGGGCATGAAGGGGGATGGGCACAAGGGGCGGTGGCGGACGAGAATAGACGAAGTAGCCACCCACTCCGGAAAGCAGCATCTTGACTCCATGTGCCAAGGTCAGCACCTTCAGAGAGCCAAGGTACGGGGCTACTCGCTTTACTGACATGCGAGGGTAATAAATTTCAAATTCTCATCTCTTGAATGACTATGAAAAAGTTAAAGTGCGGATATCATCTTCTAACCGGTCGCCTTCAGCTGCTCTGAGAGCGAGGGGAAATCATCACCTTGATTCATAAACTGAGGGGGTTCCGGAGGTTCTTGGCGCTAGGAGGATAGCAAGGAACAAGTTGGATGCAAACGGGGGGCCTGATTGCGAGAAGATGTCGGAGAGTTAAAAACTGATCTACTATCCATTTGCCTCCCCAGACAGAAAGCGGAGTAGAGGACCTCGGGCACGTAACCGTGGGAAATGGTTGTTGTGCCCCATGGCATCCTCAACTCTGAGAGAAATCTCATGATCCGTTCGATCGAAACATTATGGGCCAGAGAGGTGAAACGGTGCGAAATGGAATACGCGTCGCATTTTTGCGCATATGAAGAAAGTAAACGTTAAAAAGTAGTTTCTGGGCTACATCTCCCGCGAGCAAGGGGAGGGGGGGGGAAACATGATGGACCTGATCTGGAGCACGGAAAGCATAGCTAGCCGGAAGCTTAACTGGTTGTATGGAAAGAGGGGGGGACATGGGCGCATCCCAGCATTAGATACTCCCCGGATCTTCTTTAAAGCTCATTCCATCGTAAGAAGGAAGGGCCCAATGATAAAAAGCGATAATAAGGAAAAGAAGGGAGTAGGGGGGAGTTAACTTGGCTCTTCTCCTGCACCTGTCTAAGAAAAGGAACAGAGGTGTGGAGAACGGGTGATAGTCTGATGGCAAGAAGAGGCAGTCTTCAAAACGGTGGTTTTGGGGTTCTGCGCCAATCAACTAACGGACGGATTCAGATAATGAAGCGGGGGGGACTGCACCCGCGGCTTTATTGCAGTGCAAGAAGAGGGCCGTCTAGGTGGGAGCAGGTCTTGTGGAGAGCAGTCTTCCAGACGGGTTGACCCATGGGGGACAAAAGAGAGGGAGAGAGAAGCCAAGGCTGTCAATGGGGAGCCTTAGACATAAAAATCTTGGGCTGCTTTTATCGGGGAGGGGGGGTGGAAGAACGGGCCAAATGAGAACTAACATGTTTAGATGCGACAAAGACAACAGGCAAAACCACAAATGCCGGCCCCCCCCATGTTCACAGAGGAAGGGGCGGGCAACTTTCAGGAAAAGTTGGTGTAAAGAAACAAATTGATATCGAGTAGGCTCTGCTTGACATGGATATACTGGGGAGGCTGTTTGGCATGCCGGATCAAGAGTACGTCGCGTCAAGCATAAAGGGTTGTTAAAGGCGAACCTATGAAAACGCCGATAGGTCGGTTACCGGGGGAGGGGGAGGACTTCCGCGAGGAAAAACGAGAAAAAGTACGAACTCGATCGAGGGACAGCGGATTATGCCGGAGGACGGGCGGAAGTGCATTTAACGATCCACTGTGGGGGGGAAGGACCTGGGGGGGGGGGGGGTTTGGAATCCCGACTTTCGCGGAAACCTATAGGGAAACCAGAAAGGAATTCATCATCCCAAGTGGGAGGGACAGGAGGAGCCTGAGAGAAGAAACTCTCGGGGAGAAAGAAGAGGGCTTATCGAAAAGAAGCAGAAATAGCCGGCTGGAAGGGAAAGGTAACTGGGGAAAGGATATCACTGGTGCAAAGTCAAGAAGAGGGAGGGAGAAGCGTCTAAAAGTTCCTCTGCTGGGAGGGACTATCCAACAAAGTCAAATAAATAGGAAAGGAAAATGATGTAGACAGGAAAAGAATGGACACTAATCAGCATTAACTGAATGCTTAAAGACATCCTAAGAAAGCCCGCTGGAAGAGATGGAAAGGAAGTTTGAGAACTAAGCAATCTAATGACCGGCCAAGTCTTGCGGGAAAACGAAAGGGCAAACCATTCCCAATCTGGCCCTTAAATACATGGTATCGAAGGTTAGGGGCACGCATTCCAGTACAGCCTCTTGGAAAGAAACCAGACACGTTTTCTACAGTGGGGGGATGAAAAATCGCGACAAGAGGGGCGGTCGGAGTAGAAGTGCGGCCACGTCGGGAACCTGGACTGTTGACGGGGAGTTAAAGTGGAAAGAAAATGGTGTGTTCAAACGGACGAAGAGAAGGACCTGTTGGAAGAGACATTTAAATGAGGAAAAAAGTGAGCCGGTTTTTCAAAAAGCAGACGAAGAGAAATTATAAAGAGTCGGAAATGTCGAACCACCGTCAGGAGATGAAAGAGGAGGAGAGCTTGACCAGGCATGCGGCCATGAAAATGGTGTCAGAAAGGACATTGGAATCCTCCTTGACAAACGACAGGAAGAAACGGGGGTCGGTTATGGACACCTAGAGAAAGACATGAGTGACTCTTCGAAGCGGGAGTTGGGAAAGGGCCTGCGACGGCAGCTTAAAGGGACGCTGTTCTTCAGCTAACTGGAAAAGGAAGAACTATTAAAAACTTCACCGGCACCACGGTAAGACGATCGGGGGGAAAAACGAACGCGGCGTGAATAACATTGTAAAGAAGTAATCAGGGGCCGAAGGGAGAAGGGCAGAACCGGGTGGACGGGGAAAGCAAGAAACAACACAACACGTAGGGAATAAAAGAAGGGGTCCCCGCCTCGAAGAAACCGGTCGCGAAGTTAATGAAGCCGGCCCGGGGGCCGGAATTCACTTCTCGAAACCTTTTGGGGCGGAGAGGGGTACGTTGGGAAAATGGCGGCAAATAATCGTCATGGGAAAAGGACGATGCAAAAGACAAGAGAACCAAAAAGTCAGGAGGAGGAATAAGGGCGATATTGACCACCTCTGATACTCTATCTGAGGAGGGCAGAAAAAGGGTAGGCCGGCGATCAGGGCATGCGAATAAAACAACCGAACCCTCACTGTGTATGAAGGGGGCGTGTCAGCTTTTAAGCTTGGGAGACGAAGCAGCATGGCCGAAGAAATCTCAAGGAAACACGAACGTAGTTCATCGAAAAACCCTCGGTGGCGAAGGAGACTGTCAATTAAGGCCTCGTCGCAAAGTTGTCCACTCCGCTCGACAACCTTCCAGGGAATGGTTGCCCCAACCCGGAGGGCGAGGATGACGTCCTCACAAGCGGTCGGAAAAAGGGACAAAGTTCAGGGACAGAGCTGACGGCCGTGGAAGGACAAAAACCGTTGCAAGACGACGAAACAGGGCTTTGCAGAAGTGGCCTACCACTGCCGGTAACAAGGGAAGCAGGGGGAAAAAAACCAAGTCTGAATGGAAGGCAGGGAACAGAAAGCAGTCAGGATACCCTGTCGTCATCGTGGGGGGCTTTGGACGGGGGTCCTGCAGGGCAGGACTGGAGAGGGCATTGCGCGGGCCGCGGAGGACGTACGCGAACATCCACTTTATTCAATACCTCGATAAAGAGGAGGTTGAGAACGGACTCTCAATGTTAGGGGGGGAGACCGTAGTCTGTCCGAAGGAGCACGGAAAGGTTCCCAATTGACCGGAGAATGTAGGTCATAACGGGAATACCCTGGGCCGAGATGGAGAAAGACTCAATAATGATATGCAAAGGGAGATCGACATGGCCCGGGGAGGTTAAAGTACAAAAGTGCCGGGGACGCCGCGCTTCGAATCAAGTAAGAGCAGAAAAGAGAGTCAGGTTAGCAGCAAAAGAAAACGAGGAAAGGGCCGCCGGAAGACGCCGCAGGCGAGTTCCTTCCGTAGAAAATCTTTGAGCAAGCAAAGACGGGATCAAAAAAAGGGGGAAAAAAAATCCTGGGGAAGTCGGCAAACAGTCCTGCCCCTACCTGATGGGACCGTGGGGAAAGGAGAGGAATAATCCCCCGGGGGAAGAAAGTCCGCGGTCGGGGGACTTGGGTTGGCGACGGGGGAGGGGGAAAGCGAATTAAGAGGGTCCGATAAGGTAGGCCTGTCAGGGACCGTGTGTCCGGTCAGGGGGACTTGTAAAACCAGTGGGGGGGGGGGGATGAAGCGCAGTCCTCGAAGTCGTCAGGAAAAAGAAGAAACTTTGGGAAACCGTAATAGTTCAATTACCCGGGAAGGACCAGAGGATCAAGGTTAGGGGGCCAACAAAAATGTACCGACCGCGACCTCTATTGAAGCTTAGGCGGGGGTGAGCTTGGTTTTCAAGGGCAAGTTAGTATACTTTTAAGGGGACCGCGTAGACCGGACGGCTTCACCCTGAATATTTTCGTCGGGGGGGGGCATGTGCGAAATGAAACCATGAAGCGTCCGGGCTCGCACTAGACTGAATGCCCAGGGAACCAATGCCACAAAACTTCAAGAGAAAAAGGCGAAAACTAAAACCGACTGAAAAACTGCCAGCAAGGAGCGGCTGGGGACATCTCGAATACGTTTCTATCTACAGTAACGCATGGGGGGGAAGAGGAGAAACCGGCGATTGGACATTCTCATACAGACACGAGAGGAGGGCTTCAAATTATGTCATAAAAACTATACTCGATCTAAGAAGGGTCCAGAGAACTCATAGGGGGGAAGAACATCCTAGTGAGTCCTGGGCAGAGGTGAAGAATATCGGGGGTCAGAATGCCTCTCACGCGGATTTCAGAAGAATCAGACCGGGGGTCGATCTCTGGGGCCTGGAAAGAGAAACAATATGAAATTTTCATATCGTCAGGGAGGCGTATCGAAGGATTGAGCAGGAGGATCCGTCGGGCAGAACACATGCAACTCTCGGGGGTGGACAGGAGGACTGATGGAAAATAGAAAAGCCGATACGAGGGAAGCCACTACAAAGGCCGAACTTTAAAGACTAAAGATCAACAAGGTGTTCAAGAGAGAGGGAGACTTCGGGCGGGGATATCTAAACAGTAGCTGACAAGATTCAACCGAGAGCAGGGGCAGAATTGACCCCCAAAGGGGACCACCACCATGCTGGTTGGGGTAACCATTGCCCGATTAATACGCACGATGTAGGCCGTCGGCGGCCCAATGGGATCTCAAAGATGCTCAACGGAAAGACAAAAGAGCACAAAAGAGACATCCAATGTGTAAGCTGCTATCAGTCACAGTCGCATCAGCAACATGCATTCCATGAAGTAAATATTCCGGAGCATTGATGAGACGAGCGGGGTTCCGAGAGGAGGAAAGGCTACTCGCATCGGGATCGTCGTTCCTTCCAGCCCAGGGGAGGAATGAGACGACACGACAGACGCGACATGACATAGTCTTCGAGGTGGGTCCCGCAAGGCTCACTACGGGCTAAGTGATGGTTGGGGCCCGAATTTGGGGAGAACACGGGTCGGCACTGGATGGCAGCGTCAAGGAAGATATGTCAGGCCGGTGGGCCGCCTGTGTCAACCGGCCATGCGTTCAGACAGCGTCGAGTTGACGGATGCTGACCGAATCGCTCCGCCAAACACAAGTCTTATTATGACCTCGGGACGAGCAGAAACAGGAGCAGACGGAGGGCGGACGAAAGTGAAAAACACGCAGACGTCAGCTATGCATTCAAACCCCGAGGACTGAAGACTTCCCACAGTTGCCGACGCAGGGGGGACCAAATTCGGGCATCAAACGCACGGCACGAAAAAACATGCCGGATCTGGCGACAGGTCGGGGGCCAGGCGAAAGAGGGGGAATTCGAAATCGCTGACGTAGACGGAAAGGGCAAACGGGAGGCGCCGAGAGAGTTTCTAAGCTTCCAAAACGCTCCGGGAAAGCGGGAGCAACACCTGCCAGAAGTCTACTCAAGATGGAATGTCAAGGCTTGATGCGCTCGAAGTATCGCGACTACAATTGAGAGAGGCTCCTTTAAGCGGTCGTGTCGTACGGAATGAAGGAGAACATGTGACCTCCGACACAGAAAAGTAAGACGCCCGCGTCCTAGTCACTGGGGGGGAAGAAAAACATCACCAGTTTTAAAAAAAAAGTCATCGAAACCCATTGAAGAGGGAAGCCTTTGCGAGTACTTGGGGTCTCTCCGCCAAAGTCCCCGCGCTGTGAACCCTGCGAAGAGGCGGCGGAAAAAAGGGCTGAGGAAGATGGGAGCAGTTCGGCCGCTTTTCTCAGGAAAGAAACATCTGACCCACCGCCGGTAAAAGGTCCAGAAATGCCTACCTTTAGCCAGGACGAAAAAAATAGCTACGACAAGGACAAGATGGGGAAAAAGATTGCATCTTTAACATTCTGGGCCCTCATCAGTCAGACTCAACGGGAGTGCTGGAAAACATCTTATGTGCAGACCCCACACGTCGACAAAAGAGTCTGGTACTCCAAGTAAGACGGTAGGGGTGGAAGTGCTTCGACGGTAAGGAAAATAGAGGCAGTGAAGGTCATCGAGTGGCATGTGGAGGTCGCCAAGCGAAAAACCGTCGAGAGTTCACACACGACGGTTCGAGGAGCGTCAACGGCCGGTGTAAAGCGAAACAGCTGGGGGAAAAATGGGGCAAGTGCCGGTAGTGGAAGGGATCTGCTTGAGATTAGGTGGGTCAAGAGATTCAGTCTCGAACTTGGTCCCGGGAAAAAAAACTCTGAACTAAAGAGGGCATTGGTCCAAAATAGGAGGACGTTCCCGTTGCACGTGAATTCAAAGGTGTTGCCTGGGAAGGGGCCGACGGTCCTAGGATACGAACAAAGTTAGATGATCTACATTCCCAAAAAAACGGAACCAACACATAGAAGGGACAACGGTCGTTCATGTTGGTGGCCATCAAACCTGGATATACGGCGGGAGTCTCCAGGGATTGCCTTGGGATAGGTCCGTTGACTCTTGCTGGGCAGGGAAATCGAGTAAGGCAAAAGGGTTTAAAGGGCTCACCTAAGAAAGGTGAAACGATAATGGGGAACCTTATCGGACGCTTAATTCTCCCTCGAAAAAACACGGGTCGACGCGAGAGACAACGTGGACCGTATGGAAAAGGGCAGTACGTTCCCAATCGGAAGTGTGGCCAGAAAGTGGGGACCCACAGTATCCCTTGGGTCCAGAGTTCGCGAAAAAAAAAATAGACGAAGGTAATCATCGCCGGAAGGCGTACGGCGGCCCTGCTCAGGGCAGGCCACGTAGCGATCGCGAAAGCCGGTCATAGAAGGGGGAGGCCGAAAGGGACGGGCCTGGTAAGGGAACAAGATATCCTGGTGCCGAGGTGCGTAGCAATCTGACACAAGGGGGCTCAGGGAGAATCAACTATCGCACAGGAAGAGGTTTACCTATGCGCCGGAAATGCGGAGACACAAACGATACTACTTGCTAGAAGAAGCGGAAAAAGTCCCACATAACGTCACCCTCTGATAGAAGAAAATTGTCTGGTCGAGACGAGCCGAGGAGATCGTCTTACGCCTCTCGGCTGCATGCGGAAGGGAAAAAGCCTTCCAATCTGCCCGGATACAGGGGGGTCGACGGTTCGGGGGGCACAGGAAATTCCAGCCTCTGGGACTAAATAACGTGTGGCGAAACCGAATTTGGGACGGCCTTCGAACAGAAGCAGTTAGCGTCGGCAAGGGGCGCCACGGCCGTTTCATAGACTTGTCGATGGGCAAATTGGGCCAACTGTTTGGGGTATTGGAAATGGGAAGAATACTCGACGGAACGGGCAAACAGCAGAAGGGACTTAAGAATTTCTAATGCAAAAGGAGCTAGAGAGAATTTACCAGACGCAGGACATCAAGATTAGTTCCTAAAGTGAAGAGCGGAAAGAGAGGGAGAAAGGATGCGAAGGAGGAAAAAGGAAAGGAACTCCAAGCAAGTGACCAGGAAGAAAACACGGAGGAGGGTCGGGTATGTTCGCAAGAGACAAGACTACATTGGCGTTTCTCTCTCAGGATTGTCTGATGAAAAAAGACGGAAATGAACCGGGTTATAGGACTGGTTCGGCAAAGCGTAAAGGATTGGGTTACGACATGTTAGCCTTCACCGGACAAAGTCCAGACTGATCGACACACAAGGGACGTCTTGTAATGAAATCAGTTCAAGGAAAGTCAAAAGGGAAGCGCCAAGGGTCTGGGG
>Ga0179591_1434513_pt1 | contig 13853 bp, 9 predicted proteins | sample CZOMad2_1_08_16f_FD_182891 | JGI IMG/M metagenome (GOLD analysis project Ga0179591, IMG submission 182891) | Vadose zone soil fungal communities from Angelo Coast Range Reserve, California, USA - CZOMad2_1_08_16fungal (PacBio error correction) | ecosystem: Environmental > Terrestrial > Soil >...
CAAGAACAATGCACACACAACAGCAAAAGTCAATCAGACATCCACGAGCAATCACAATGGCAAGAGGAGTCACAACACACCCAGTCAGCAGCACTACACAACAGCAAGAGCATCACACACAAAGAAAAATCAAGAGCACCCCAGCAAACACAGTCAAGTCACAAATCAAATCATCAAATGTCAACAGGCAGGCAGTCACAATCAACACACAGAACACAGACATATGTACAAGCAATTCACACAAATGAAAACAACATCAACACGACACACACCAACACACACACAGTCAACATACAGACATCATCACACACATGGCGCAACAGACACGCACACACAATCACATAGTTCACCACACACAACATCAATACAGATCACCCCCAACACAAAAATGCACACATCAATTCACACAGAAGCAACAAAATCGGATAACAAAACAATACACAGTCTGGGCACACCGCACACGATGCACAAACATCACAGAGCAGCACACATCACAGTCAGCAATCAGGAGCAAGGTCATCACCAGCAGCAAGCACGAGTCAAGTCCAAGAGAGCAGATCAAAGAGAACATGCAACAAAAAACAACACACACCACATCAATCACAGCAACAAAAGGACATGCAATAGGCCATCACAAGAAGGCTCATCACAAAACCACAACATGATGAGCACAAAACAGTCAGCACAAATCAAAGCACACACAAATCACAATTGACATCCACAAGAAAGTATCAACATACAATCAATCACAACACCACCAACACAACCACATAGCAAGTCAAAGCAGCACACAGCACAGCACACAACACACAAAGCATCAATGAGCCAAGTCAGGCATCACAGCAACAAATCAGCAAAGCAAGCAGCATCACGCACAATGCAGAGAGCATCAAAAGCAATCACATTCAAAAGAGAAAAAACACAGGCAAACACACAGGAAGCCAGCACAAACCCACAAAATATCAAAGAGCACAGCAGCGAGCACAAGTCAGTCAAGCAGGTGACAGCACATCAGAATCACCAGCAGCAACACCAAGCACATATCAGCAGCAGCATCACATCAACACAAGAAAATCTAGCCTCAGCACACAAGCAACAAAAAAACAAGAATCATCATGCATCACACAGCACACATACACGGGCCATCATGTCACAAGTTAGATCATTAGAAAAACACAAGAGCATAAAAGATACATCAAAACAACAATTGAAGTATAGATCACATTAGCACACATCACACACAAGCAACAGCACCATCAACATCACAGCAAAAGGCAAATCAATCATATCCAACACACATACACACACAGCAATCATATCAACAAGACACATCACACACTCACCAAATACCGAACATCACACATCAAATAACCACATAACACACATCACCCATCACAGACACGACGGCATCATCCACGGCACAAACAAACACATCAATGCATATACAACAGACAATTTAGACATTTTCAAATCATCATTAAACACACAACTAAACATTCAGCAATCACACAATCAATTCAGTCATCGACACATCAAACAATCAGATCAACAAACATATATCATCATCACACACATCAAAAGTCCTCTCATCAAATCACAGCAAGCAAGCACAACAATCCCAAAATCATCAATCAATTGACAAAGAGCATCAGAAGGCACAATCAACATGCATCAGCAAACAAGCACATGGCACATCAGATAAACTAACATGTAGACATGAAGCAGCATCATACAAAGAAACAGCATCAAGCAGCAAACTAAAACAACACACACATAGGTACTCATCAAACACATGAACACACATCAATCACACACCACACAGATCATATCACAACAACATCATCAATCATCATCATCAACGAACACATACATCACATCATTCATCAAGCACCAAAGAACATCAGCAGTCAATCAATTCACAGCACGCCCACACAACATTCATAATAACACAACAAATACAAGCCAGTGGAATCCATCCGCATCATGCACAGCACATGCAACAGGTCATACACACGTCACAACAATATCACACAAACACCACAAATATGCAATACAGCACATCACATTCAACGATTTTTCAGCACACACTCACAACCAAAACAGCACACAAACAGCACAATCAATCATTTCGACAAAACAACACAAGTAATACAGAACAGCAACACAACAGTAACACAACACAAACACATCACACAATCCATCAAAACACATCCAATCTCCATCATCACAAACAATTTCACACATCCCCATCACTCAACACAGATAGCATCACAATGCATACACGATTGATCAATCACCACCATCACACCAGCACACAACAAACACACATACAGCACAATCGCATCACATTCAAAATCATCAACAGCAACAATTTAGCACACAGCAACATTCATCGTCCAACAAGAAGAAGACACACACACATCACAACACAGCACATCCACAACAAAACCAAAAACACACATCACGCAACACACATCCACGATCAACAATCATTGTCACATCATCACCAATCAACAACACCAATCATCATCACACACACATTCACACAATACACAGCACTCTCACCAACACATCCACACATCACACACACACTCAACAATCAAAATACACAACATCATCACAACACAAACACAATCACATACAATTCACATCAATCACGATCACAATACAGCAGGCACAGGCATTATCAGACATTCAGATAAACAACAATGCAGCATCAACAACAATCACATCCCAAGACACAAGGCAGGACACACATAGGCAAAGTCACAACAAATCAGCAAAACAATCAACATCAACATATCAGAATCAGCAGTAGTCAGTCAACGAAGCAACACACCAGCCGCACATCAGATCAAGGACACAGGCAACATTACAAGCATCACAACAAGCATCACAAGCACAGCAGCTCACACAAGGCAGCAATCACAAAATCACATCACAGGGCAATTGCAGCATCGCAAGAGGCACGCACACAATCACAAAGAAGTCACAACACACAGCACACAGAAAACAATCAAACCAGAGGCAGCAGCACAAGTTGATAGACACACACAACACAAGGGCACACAGCAACATTCAGCAACATCACAAAAGATCACCATGCACAATCAAAATCAAAGCCACAGGGTCATCAGGAGAGAGACGCACATGCAAGGCACCAGGCAAAGGGGGAAACACAACAGAAAATAGCAGTCACAGCAATGACACATCAAGTATGATACACACCAAGTTAAAGGCACACACACATCAGCAAGTCACACATCGCCGAGATAAGCAGACACATCAAAGTCAGGCCACACTACACACACACAAGCAATCAGCAAATGCACAATTCAAGCACATCAGCAAAGACACATAGCACACACAATGTCACATAAATTCATCCATCGACAACACACACACATAGCGATCAGCATTCAGTACAACAACACAAAACACACATGCACACATCATCAACATTGCACATATCATCATACACACATGAATCAACACATACACACAAACACAACAGCAAAGAACAGCGATACTAAATTCATTCCACATACAACAGTGATAGAGCAAACACAGCACATCACACAGATGCAATCAATACGACATGCACACATATTCACAAAACAATCCACACAGCAGCAAGCAAAGAGCACAAATGTCACAGATACATTGTTGCATCCACCCCATCATCACACGACAACAAAGCATATCACACAGTACACAACACAACATGAAGATCATCACAGCACATCACATCAAAGACACAAACAATAATCATCATCGAACATGCAGCAAAGCAACTAAAAAACACAACATCAAGACAAAATCAACAACACATGAACAAAGTTCAATCAGCATAAACACACAAGTATCATCATCAAAACACCACACTCCAGGTCGACACATTCACAATGTCAACACATCATAGCCAGTACAAACAAAACCAACATATCAAAGCATTCACAAACATTCAGCAATCAACACGATCACCTGGAGCACAACATTCAAAAGACAGTAAGATCAACATTCTCCACAGCAGGTCAGCTCGTCACACAGCCTCATATTAACAATACCAATCAGACACACACAATGTAACACATTACACAGACTTCATCACCAAATAGACAGACACACACACACTTGCACACATCATAACATCAGGCACACACATCCACAGCATACAGAAGCAACAATCACAAACCAAATCATCACATACACACACACAATAACATTCCAATCAACACAAGTGAGTATAGCAAGCGACAAACACACAAAGATCCAAGGCACACAGCAGGCAGAGACAGAAGCCAACAAAGCGAGCAGAGCAGTTAACTTCAACCAGTCAACAATCACAACAAAACATCTAGCACACACAATCATATCACAAGGGCATTAAGTCAGACAAATGCAAGCATCACCAGCAGAAGTCACCATGAGGTAAGAACACAGCAGCAACATTCAAGCATAAAGAGTCAGCACACAACAGACAACAGCACAAAGAGCTCACAAAAGCAAATCACACAACTCAGAACAACAAGATCAGCGCACACATACATCACAGCAGCAGCACAGCACACAATCAATCAGCACACAAGTACAAACAAGCAAGATACACCTTGCACTGGTGATCGCAAGCTGCTCCACCTCAATCAAAGTCAAGAGGCAACGATCAGTCAAATCAATCACAACAAAGCACAACCACAAGCAGGCATCAGCAAGCACAAAGACAACCAAATCACACAATGCAATACAAAACACAACAAGCATTATCAATCAACAGCACAATGAACCCAGGATAACAACACCAACACACAAAGGCACAACACAAGATAGCACAGCACCAGAGCAGCCTAATCACATAGGGTCCATCAGCAAACAACATCCAAAGCAAATCAGCAAGAAGCATATCAACAACACCCCAAGCGATGTCAACAACAGGCAACAAACAACAGGCAAACAAAAGACAGCAAGCAGCACACAAAGCAATCATGACGAGGGCAACCACATCATAAGCAGCAAGACCACAAAAATCAGTTCAAACAGCGCACAACAACACAGACACATGTAGAAAACACAAATCACGAGCAAGCAATCACAGACACATATCATCAACACAAAACGAATCACACAACAAACAATCAACAACATCAGCAACAGCACATCATCATGTCCATCATGAACAATCCTAATCCAGCAAGCACACAAGGCACAGACACATCAACAGCATCATTCACACACACACACAACAGTAAGCACATATCATACAGCACATCACAGGAGCAGACACACACAGTCCAGGCACACAACAACACACATAAGCAACACAAGATTCAAACATGGGTGCACAAACAAACACAGAGGCAAACAAAGAAACATCAAGAGGCATGGTCACACTCAGCAGAGATGCATATCACAAAGTCACAGCAGGGCACATCCAACACACAGCTTATCACATGCAGCAAGCACACACACAGTCAACACACATCAAACTGGCAACAACAGAGCAGGCACACACATCCACATCAACATCGACATATCAATGCACACAATCAACAACACATATCCACGAAGCATCACACATCACATTCAGACACACAGCGCACGACACACTCACAAGCATAATCTACAGCACATATCAACAACAGCAGCAACACAGTGGGCATGCATGCACCTCTCCAATCGACATCATGGCAGACAACAAAGGAACATCACCAACAAATTCAAGGATTATCAAATCACACAACACAGATACAACACCAACGAAAAAAAATCAAAATAAACAATCAGCAATCACATTTCCAAATCAACACACAACGCAAAGAAATCAAGCAATCAAGCAGACATAACCATTCACACAAGCGACATACACGAAGTAGCAGCACATCACAACACATCACAAGTCACAACGCACAAACACAAGGACAATAGATCAAGCGATCAACACACAGATCAATCCCATGAATCACACAAGAGAAGCACCAACGCATCATCATCAATCAAGGAGAGGCAGCAACAGGTCAGCACACACAGACACACAATCACACAGTCAAAGTCATCACACCAAGCCCACAAGGCATTCAACACAAAAACCAGACAGAGGCGAATACATCAAAGCAGACATAGGCCACAGCATGACTATGCAGCCAACACAGCATCACACACCGCAGGCAACAAGCAATACAGCAGCAAAGTCCATACAAGCACAGCAGCATCCACACACACAGGCAAGATCAAGCACAGACACAATCAGTAACACAGCAAAAACATAACACACAACAACATACCAAAATCACACAAAGCATCATCACAGGGTTCACAGCACACACAATCACACAGCACAACCATCATAGCACAGCACACAAAGTAGACACATCCATCATCAACACCATCAGCATCATCCACACAGCATTCAGCAGACAGCACAGCAAGCACCACATCACAGCAGAGTCAGCAACCAGATCAGTCAGACACATTCACACAGCAGCAGCAGCAAGCCAGGAAGCAATCAAAAGCACATTGCACCAAAGTCAGTCACACACTAGCATTCACAACAACACACATGCATCAGCAAGCATCATGCATTCACAGTCATACCACACACCAACAACAGCACACATTGCGAGTTCGCAAGCACAGCCACACACATCACACAACTCATTCAATACAAGCATGCAAACACAGTCACATCACATATCACACACAGGTGACATGCAAGAGCACACAACACACACAATCATCACACATCCATAGCACACAAATCATTCATATCATCAAGATCAGATCAGAGCACAAAAGCAAAGCATAATCAACAAAGATGCCCCCCAGTAAAACAAAACAATGCAAACAACAAACAGCACATAGCCTCACAGCAATACAATACACAATGTCACACAATCAACACCACATCGCACATGTAATATCAAATTAACACATCCTGCAACATGCAGCACAGAAAGTCAGATATCACAACACAAACAAGCATCAACATCACACCAGCCCCCGGTCAACAGACAAAGAACACAACATCTCAGCAAGCTCCACAGGCTACACAAGCAAAAGTCAACACAAACGCAAACAGAAGCACAGACACATCAAAGCACACAACAGCACAGAAGCACAGCAACATCAACAAGGTCACAGAACAGCACACACAAAGCATCAGTCACACCCACACAATCAACCAGCAGACACAATGGCACACACAGCAACATCAGGCAGTCAAGCAAAAAAACACATCACACAACATGCAGCACATATCAGAGAAAGCAAGCAAACAATCACAGCAAACACACACAAACACAATCAAACAAACACACAAGGCAGAAGCCATGTAGATTATCAAACACAAAAAACACAAAAACATATCACACCCATGCAGCCAAGGCAACCCAGGTGCATCAGTCATTACAACAAACATCAGTGCATCTTAGCATCAATAATCATAGGAATGCAAGCAGCACATATCAATGAATGCGACAAGACATCAATCCGCAGCTCAGCATCATCACAAGACATACACAGCACACAATTACAACACATCAGCGACATGAGCATCACCATACAAAGCAGGGCACACACACACACAGTCAGAACACATCAAATCACACCAACAATAATCCATAGTCAAACACACATCACCCACAACACCTATAATAACAAGCACAAGCCATCACCACATTGATCACACCTCACACGCACAAAAACAGCAGCATTCAACATGAAAGCATCACATCAACAATCATGAATCACAGATCACAGGAAATCACACAGCATGCCATCACACACAGCAAAAAAATCAGGCAGCAAACAACAGTCATCACCCCACACACAGTGTCAAAGAAATCACACACACACAACAAAAAAAACACATAACACAAGCATCCAAGAAGCACACAAGATGCAAGAGACATCACCCAGCATCATATACATCAGCCGGCACAGACACAAAACACAAGAGCACACAGAGCATAAAAACATAAGCAAGCACCAGAACATGCACAACACATCACCATCAGAGTGAAACAGCAAAACCACACAGCATCACAGCCACACATCAGCAAAAAACACAACAACAACCAATCAGAGACACCACCAACAACAACAGCATCCAGCAAAACACAAAAGCAAGGCACACAACCTCAGACATCACAACAAGCCGCAGCATTCAACAACTCAATCACAATCAGAGTCAAAACACACACACAGCAACACAACAGCACACACACACACAACCAAACATCAGAGCACAGCCACACAGCCAGAACTAGCAGCCATCAAATTCTCAATCACAGCAAACACATCAGCATTCAAGCAAATGCAATAACACACACCACACAACACATCAACACAGCAGCAAGCAGAGTCAGAACAGCACAATATCACAACATTGTCACAACACAACATCAGACAACACCAAACACAGCACACAAGTCAGTCACACATCAATCAGCAAAGCAGAGGCGAGACAAAGGGAACACACAAGCACAAGCATAATAGCACACATCACATTGTCAAACACAGCAGCACATCAGCAAATCAAGCAAAACACACAGTCCAAGTCACACAACACAACTCAAAAGGCACACAAGAAGCAGCAACACAGAAAGCATCACATTCACACAAAAACACACTATCATCCCCCCCAGGCCAATCAGACCACATGCAAAGTCATTTCAGTGAATCAGCAACATGAAAACAACAATACAGGTGCAAGGCATCTGTTCATGCATACGGAGGATCAGTAGCAAACACAAACCAAGCAACAGCACAGCATAACAAGGCAGGCGCAAACATCATTCACATACACACACAAGCACACATACATCAGAAGTTAGCCACATTAGCACATTCAAGCACAGCATGCATCAACAGCCCAGAAATCACAATCAGTCACAACATCTTAATACAAAAGAATTCACAATTCAACAGCACAAAGTAAGCACAACAGTCAAATCACACACAATCAATGGCAAATTCCAGACAGCACACACAGGACACAACCCAAACAGCACATCAACCAATCAATCAACAACAAGAGCCCCCCAGAAAAACATTAAGCAGAGCACAGCATGATCAAGCTCACACACCATCACAATATCGTCACACACAAACAAACCAGGGACACAAGCAACAACAATCTGTCAGCAGCACAACAGTCAAGCAGCACAAAACATCACATCATAATCAGCAAGTCACAAACCAGCATCAGCCGCACAGCAACAGCCAGCAGACAGAGCATCGTAGAAGCATCACAAGCACACAGCAACAATAAACCGGCATCACAACTTCAAGCAAGCAACAAAGATCATCACAGATCCGCAACAACACAACAACGTCACACATTATCAACATCAAGCAGCATATCAGACCATATCAACAGAAGAGATACCCCCACATAATTCATCAGCAGAAAATCAGAGCAATTTGCACGAAGTCAGCCACACATCAACACACGAACACACAAAAAGCAAGCAAGCATCACAAGCAAGGCAACAATTCACACAGGATCACACAACCCAAGCAGCAACGAACCAGCACAGTCTAGACAGGGGAAGAGCATCACACAGGCAGACCAAACTCCACAGAAGGCAGCAAGTAAACCGAGAGTCAGCAGGGAGGCAGGATCAAAGTCAGGCACCCAGTCACACATGCCGGGGCAACACATCCACAACCACAGAAACACACACCAATAATCACACAGGCACAAACACACACGCGCCCACATGACACAAGCAAGGTCACACAAGTCATCAACACACAACAACAGACAACAAGCATCAGCACACAAGCACACCAACGCTACAACAACAAATCACATTATCACAAAGTCACACAATACTCACAACAAGCCATAGCCACATCATCACATCACATCACCAGCAGGCCCAGCACAAAGAAAAAGCACAAAGATCAGTCAATCAGAACACACACATACAGCAGGTCAGCACAGTCAAGCGCACACTGCATCATCACACATCACACAACACCAAACAGCAAAAGCAAATCACAGCATACATCAACACACAACAAATCAAGTGTCAACATTTCATCAACAACACAGAATACACAGTAGTCATCAAGAAAATACCATGGAGGCAATCAAGTCACAAGGTACAATGCACAAACACACACAACAAACATCATACAAGAGCACATGTCAAGCAGCAAACAGAGGACGCATACAACACATGCATAGCATCAAAAAAGATCACATCATCCGCAAGCATCCTTTCATACCAACAAGATCACAGCAGAGAAACAATACACACCACACAGTCAATCGAATCACAATGCACACATCAGCACATCAATACATCACATATGAACAAACAGCATCACGCCAACATAATCACAAATCAATCCCATCAATTCACATTCATTTTCACACAGCAACCGGAGCAGCAACACACATCAGCCACACATCACACAACAGCAGAACAACAATTCATTCACCAATACAACAGCAAAAAGTAAGTCACAACATCCAAACAAAACAACGAAGAGACAACACATTTCCAAATATCACATCATCAACACATATGAAGCATAAAACACCACAAACATCATATTATCACAATACACATTCAACATCAACAGCATAACAATTCATCGAAGCATCATCACACAACGCACCACCACAAATTTTCCCAACACACAAGTCACAATCAAAATACTACATCACACAATCACAATCCAAACACACAACAACACACATACATAGCAAATCACACAGCAAGCCATTACACCAACATCACATACAACGACCACAAATCACAACATGCAATCACTCCAACACAACCACAAAATTCATCAGCAACAAATCATGCACATCACATCAAGCAACACACACATTCCATCTCTATCATCACGCACTCAATATCAGCACAACACACCGCACACACAACACACATGCACACACAGTCAACAGGCATAGAAAGTCAATCAGCAGCCGGTACATCACAACAAGAGGCAGCACAACATCACACAATCAGCACACATCAGCAATCAAGAGACAATGCAGCACACAGACAAGATCACAATCACACAATCACACAACAGCAACAGGTAAAAGAGCAAAACAGCACACACAGCCTCAATCACACACACATCTAAATCATCAGCAATCTCAGCCGACATCCCCATCTAACACACACACGAAGCCACACACAAGAACAAATCACAACACACAACACACACACAGCAAATCACACAGGATCAAGCATCAATCATCAAACACAGCACATCACCAGCACATCACAGCAATTGCACAAGCAAAGCAGCAACATAACACAATCAACAACACAGTCCAACACAAAAGCAACCAAAATACACATCAGCAAAATTCAAAACACCAACATCATCAACATTTCATCACAGCTAACACAAGTCACATTTGCAGACACATTTCAGTCCGATCACACACATCAGCATCACACACAACACAATGCCAAAGACAAACACACATCCATCCACAAACCATAATTCAACACAGAATTCAAGTGATCAACAGCACATCATGCATCAAACACACACATAACAATCATGAAAGTATCACAACATCATTGCAGACGCATCACATCACAAACAGCACGAGCAAAGACAATCAGAAACAGCACAACACAACCCAAACAAACACAGTGCAGAAACAAAAATCAAATCAATCAATCAAGCAAATCAACAACACACGTCACAAACAGCAAGTCATGAGCATTCAAATGCACAGTAGCACAGGTCAAACATCAAACACACAAGACACACACACAAAGCCAGCACACAAAAACCCCAGACCAGCACACAACAAAGCCAGACACAACACACACCAGGAGTGTAAACAAAAGCCAGTCACAAGAGAGCAACCATCACACACACACAGCACAGCAGCACACACACACCAACACATCACTAAGGACCCAAGATCAGCATGACATATAGACCAGCAGTACACAAGAGAATCAAGAGCAAAGCCATCACAACCAAACACCAGACACATACACACACCATAAATTGACAAGCACCAAAAGCAGCAAACGCAACAACACAATGAGCATCACACACCACAGCACAAATCAGACATCACACAATCATCAAACAACACATCCAAGACACAGCAACACACACAGCAGCACACATTCAACCAAAGGTCATCTAAACAGCAACTACACACAAGCATCAGCGTCATCACATCAGACACACACAGGCAGCACAAAACAACAAGAATCAACAGTGTCAGCACAACACACATTCATCAAAGCAAGTCACCAAATCAGCAGTCACACACACAATCGGCAGGGAGGAGAACAACACTCAGGTCAAAAGCACAATCAACAACATCAGGCACAAACAATCACAGCACAATCAACAGCATTTAACAATCAAACAATAAAACACACAAACAGCATCAACACACAAAACCACATTCCAATATTTGTGACAACCATAAACTCATCCACACAACACCACATATAAGGAGCAAACACACATCATCACACAACAAACGCAGCAAGCATCACACAAGCAAGCACAGAAAGCAGCAACAGTCAACACTCATCACAGCACATACACCACAACACAACAACATTCAACAGACATTCACAATCAGTGGCATCAAAGCACAACAACAGCAGCACACTCATCCAGGAAACACACAGCACATTCAGCAGCAACATTCAGCACAAGCACATCATAAGTCAAGCACACACAAGAATCAATATCATATCAGAGCATCACAACACATCATCATTCAGGCACACAGCAGACAGATATTCAATCAGCCACACAGACCAGGGATGAGGCATATACAAAACAAAGGCACAACCACAGCACCGAATATCAGCACACAGATTCACAACATGCACACCACACAGCACACACACGCACCAGCAGCAAGCATCATACAAGCAACACACACACCTCAGCAAAGCCTGAGGCACACACACAAGCATTCAGCAGCACCCATACACAGAACACAATCACAGCAACCAGCAGAACACAAAACACAGCCACACAACACACAGCACCACAGAGCACACGAACATCAACAGGCAAGCAACATGGATCACAGTAGCACACATAACACCAATGCAGTCATGCGCAAAGACATTACATCAAGAACAGTCATGGCAGTATGCAATCAAGCACAACACAGCAACGACAACACAACACATCAAGCACAAAAGCATCCGAGCACAGCACAACACATCATCAAGCACAGCAGCACAACAGAGCCAGCATACACAACAGTCATCACACACACAAGCAACACACAGCAAGGGAGCACACACAGCAAGACACAACTGTGCAACAGCACACAAGGGAACACAGCCGCAACACAGAACACAGCACATGGCAGACAAGCAAGCACACGCAGTCACACCACACACAGCAGTCAACACAGCAGGAGCATTCACCAAGGGCATGCACAAAAGCATGCAGTAGCACAGCACAACAACTCAATCACAATCACATCAAGCACACAGTCATTCATGTCAAATCACAGCAACAGCACACAGTCACACAGAGTGACACACAAGCAGACAGGATCACCAAAGCAAGCCACAAGCGACAAAGTTCAACAGCAAAGCAAAACAATTATCACAACACAAAGCAGGCAGAGAGGTCAAGCAGCAACATACATCACAAACATGGTCAGGCAACACACACACAGGGAGCAGGTCACAAACAATTTTACATCAGCAGCACACATACCAACGACAGCAGGAATACAAACATAGTAATCACATGCAATGCAAGCACCAAGCAGCAAACACAACAAGGTCACACATCAGTCATCATGCATCCATCAGCATCAGCAGCAGCAACAAGGCACACACAATGCATGCATCAAAGCATGCACACACAAG
>Ga0179591_1334166_pt1 | contig 13852 bp, 10 predicted proteins | sample CZOMad2_1_08_16f_FD_182891 | JGI IMG/M metagenome (GOLD analysis project Ga0179591, IMG submission 182891) | Vadose zone soil fungal communities from Angelo Coast Range Reserve, California, USA - CZOMad2_1_08_16fungal (PacBio error correction) | ecosystem: Environmental > Terrestrial > Soil >...
GAAGGCGCGAGGAAGTGGTGGGTGTTGGCAGGTGCCTCGAACAAAAAGGCGACTTGCGGTCAGGAGGGTGCCTACAACGAAAAGGTGCGAGGGGGGAAAAGCACTCGCGGAGACTCCGGAATAGAAAGGGACGCAGAAAACCTTCAGGGGACAAAGGTCACGGACTTCAGGGATCAAAAACTAGTCCCAACCGGCACAACACCTGCTTTACAAGTCCGACATCGGGGGCGGAGCACACTGCCTGCCAGTAGGGGGGGAATTCTGGGAGGCTCATCAAATCAAACTCAAGAGGTACCGGCATACGGGGCGAACCCCGGGGCGTACAGACCAGAAAAAACATAAAAGGACCAAGGACGTCTGCGGCACTGGAAAAATGGTACCGGTATGAAGTGAGACGGTAAAAACGGGGGAGCTGGTAAACTAGTCGGGGCCTCGGCAAAAAGGAGACTAACACAATCCGGGCAGCGTCATCCCGTCTCCGAAATGGAATGGGGGCGAGAGGGAGGGGAGAAAAACGGGGGACAAGTTAGCACTGGCACGGAACTGCCTTATCCGACCCAACCAAAACTGTGAACAAAAGGGAAGGAAAGGAGGGATACCTCTGTGCCGCCAGGTGCTATGCCTAATCATAGGAGCTGGGGGGAAGTTGACCTCAACCACTTGGCCCTGAAGAAAACCAGCGACGGGCGAAGAGGAGGTGTCCGCCGGGACGGAAGACCGGCTAATGAATTGGGTCTGAAATACAACGCACAAATCGATTTCGCGAAACCACAGAAATGTTGCTCCGTACCGAGCAACAGTTGGGGCGGGGGAAGGGGGGAGCAAAAAGGCGGGTCACTAAGAAGGAACGACACGCAACGGGAGAGTCACTTTAAAGCTCCGAGAACGGTACGATAGAGGCGGCTGCGGGAAAACAAAGTGGGTTGAGACGCAGCGTGACGGGGGGGGGAGAAGAGTTTCTCATGGCGGAGTTACCTACAACCGAGGACCTGATGCAAAAGAAACGTCAAAACCTCTTGACGACGATAGGGGTTTTGGGAACACCCGGCAGCCGAAAATAAACAACTGCCAGGTCATCGCGGCTGTCGGACTCGGCTTAAATCCCCAGGACATAAATCGTTACAGGCGAGCAGCGGCTATAGGCCATCTGCGTACAGTCAGACAGCAATGCTTTTCTCGTGCGGGGGACGAAGTCGGCAGTCCGACCCAGTGAACTCACCGCACGAAAAGGCACAGAGGGTGAGAACTCCAGGGAAGGATGAGCGGGGAACATTACGAACAACGAGATGCAGCAGAAGGGTCATTACCAACGGACTAACGTTCTACAACATCGGGCTCCCTGTGGCGAGCAATCCTAAAGGTTACAAAGTTGGAATGTCCGATAACAGACACCTGGCTGAAGGAGCCAAGGGGGCTCGAAATCACATAACAGGGGGGGGTTTTGTCTCGAGGCTTCCTTGAAGTAATCGATAAAAGGGTCACTACACGGCCATCAGCAGGGACCGGTCACTAATTGCAGTGGAAGAAGTAAACCTGGTGAATCGTATCGAGTGGATCGAACCCGGTGCCAAAATTCACACCGGCAGAGAAGTCAGCTGAGGATGACTAGGAAAAGGCGTAGGGGTGGAGCCCGTGAGGTCTTCCACCCCAAAGAGGAAAGCAAGAGTCCGTAGAGTGTTCTTACGGGAGCGAGACCCGAGGGACAGCGCGTAACGGAGGTAGGGCCGTCCCACCGAGGGAAAAAACCGGAGAGGTTGGAGGGCCAGGACCCAAACCGTAGGGTGGCCGTTGTGTCAGACTCTGGGGGGACACATGAGACGGTCTCCTGGTGTGGGGGGGTGGAATGGGTCGATATACAAAAGGCATTGAAGAAAAGGTCCTTCGGAAGTGTGAAGAATAATATGCCGTGTGTCGACACGCAATTCAAGTGTTGTCCGCACACAACGATGAAAAAGGAGATAGGGTAGCGAACAAGCACGGACTTCCGGACTAATCTGTGCGTCAAATATCATTCACTGGAGGCAAACTCAGGGAAATTCACCACTTTGCGCAACAACGTGAGCCGAAGGAAAAAGGGCCAGGAAGGGGTAATGCCCTCCAACGAAATCGAAAATCAAAGCGAGTCGGTGAAGGGGCGGGGGGTACGGCGCTACCTCGGACGAAAAGGCATGACGCGCGCACGGAGAAAAGCTAACGGGAATCGACAGTCGCTTCTCGCGAACGGGGTGGGGGGGGTACGCACTGCTCAACTCCACCCGTAGAACCGACCTGCGCTGCTGAGGGGAAGGTGCGTGGCCGCCGAGCAAAAAAGGTTACACTCTGGGATCAGTATGTGAAAAAGGGGGGCGAGAGATGGCCAGAAGGGAGGGAAAAAAAAAAGACCCAGATATTTCCGTAGTGTGACTAAAATAAACGAGATCCCGGGAGCGAGGGAGCCCCTGGCGAGGGAGTCCCTGTGACGGGGGTCCGTTGGCTGGTCCATCTGGAGGAACCATGGAACACCAAGTGGAATGGCAGGAGCCGAGGGTAGCACGAAACTGGTTAAGGAACGGAGACTTAACAGATCTGTTTGGTTCGTAAGTGAAGCGCTCAAAGGAAAAAAAAGCCCCGGCCGGAAACCGGCGGGGGGGACTATACGTTTTAGGGTGAAGGGTGCCCAGTTTTCCAAAGACGACTCGTCAAAATCAACACCGTAACCATGCGACGCGGATCGGGGGCGATAAAATGCCAAAACACTGAGGGGCGGGGGGAAGTGAGTACGGCTGTCGGATTAACATAAGACAGCGCCGATCGGGATTTTAGAATGGGGGGGCCTGCGGTGGCGAAGGGGGGGGAACCAACAACGTCCGTACTCAGTACCATCTGTTGCACGGGCCAAGGGAACATTAAAAGGCCCTCCCAGTCGACGCCGCCATGAAAAAAGGCCGAAGAAAAGGCGGCGAACACAAAGGTTGTTACGAAAGATGAAAACCCGGTAGAGACGGAGTCTCGTAAGGGAAACTATCAGGGGAGGGGGGCGGTCAAAAAGTAGAAAACCCTCCGGAAACCTTGAAGCCAACAACCGTTCGACGGAACTTCGATCGGTACAGGGCAGGGTGTCTTCCCGAAAGAAGCTGTTTGGGAGGGGGTCTGGAAGAGTCCCTCGCTGCCGTCCGACCAAGGAGCAATGTATGTAGGTCAAGCAATAGAAGGTACCTTGCGGTTAAACTAAGAAGGTGGAGGTAGAGGGACCGAGATGATCTAAAGACGACCTTGAGGTCACAGGTAACGAAGGGGTGGCCCCGAGAGGATGTAGGAACGGGTAGGGCAGGTTCAAACAAACGAACAGAGAACATGCCGTCATGGGAGCGAGGGGAATCATAAATTGCAAAAAAAATGAACGGGAGCTCTCTAAAACGCCGTTCGGCGCCGGGACCGTGGTTTCGAAAATGCGTGACGGGACATACTCAAGCCTAACAATGTCTGCAAGAAACTACCGATCACTCGGGTTGGGCAGAACAAGGCGGACAGGGAAAGTCGCGTCAGCGCGAGACGAGCCGCGGAAGGGAGGGCTGGCAATAACGAAAAGGTGTTGGCGACGCGTATCCGGCCCGAAGTCAGTTGGGGTCGAAGGAAGAGTGAAATACAAAAGGCGATCTGGCCGTATCACCTGATTGCTACTCCCGAATTGCCTGGTTAAAAAAAGTTGGGGAGAAGACGCAGGAGAAACCATAGGGGGATAAGTGTGGTTGGAACTGGTCCAGAAAAACAGGTTCGGGAGGGACCGCAGCGGTGGTGGATGCCTGGCGTCGAGGAGGAGAGAGGTCGACTCTGATCGCCACGACAGGCAAATTGGCCGGCCGCGGGACACAACCTAAGCAAAACGGTGTAGAGCACGAGCAATGAAAAACCAACCACGAAGTCGACCCATAGCAAGGCGGGATGCGTCGTACTGTACAAAATAATACATGAGGAAGGCTACACCCAGGGGAGTGAGCATAAAAGACTATGCGGCCTGATCATACATTCAAGTATGGGAGACAACTTGCGTAAGAGTCGCAACAAAAGCAGGAAAAAGAAAAAACGTCGTTCAGGAAACGCAAGGAGCTGGAGGTAGGAACCGTCCTATACAAGGTTAAGCCGATCATCCAGACGTCCCGACGGGTAAGAGGGTGATACTAAATGGGGAAAATAAGCAGAAAGATGGACAACCTAGGAAGGCACCGGCTGTACCTGGAACGTACGGGCTCTTCAAGTCAAAAACGGCGAATCGAGAGTAACGCGGGGTTCGAGACGGAGGGATGAAGGAACATGGAGGGGAGCGGAGGAATACCAATGTCACCTGTTTACCAAGCGACTGTAAAGGGACCGGCGAGGAAGATAAAGAACCGGACGTACTCGTGCACAGATGACGCCCGGGCGATTGGGTGAAATGGGGGAAAGGAGCTGGGTCGGAACCCGAAACGAAAGTCGAGCAAGGGGAACAACCAGCACGGCTCTGCACTGGACCAGAACGGACCGCTCCTAAACCAAACAGAGAAAGACGAAAACATTACCACCGCTTTGGTCGTTTAAAAGGGGCGAACTCAGCAGTATAGAGCGGGGAGGGGGAAAGAACATCGCCTAAGTCTGGCCGGAGCTGGATTCAAACGGACTGGACCAAGATCGTCGCATAGAAACTTCCACAAACGGGCAGGACTAGGAGGTGAGCTTGAAAGGGGGTGGGTGGCTGACGATGAGGACCTAAAACAGCAAGTACATCCTTCGGTGCTATGTGGAAAACGCCTAAAAAACTTGGGTAAGGCTTGCAACAGACCACTGCAAACGGTACCGTCTTCATAAGCCCTCATTTGACTGAATTCTACAACCACGGGATTGGGAAAATCGGACCACTCGTCCACCTGTGCCAGGTGGGTGCATGGTAGGGTTATCGGAGCCCACGAACCCAGGCGTCCATGCCACGATATGAGTTCGTTGAGGTGCGCGGAGCGTCCAAACGGTCAACTCAACGCTGCCTTGATGCGAGACCGCCAAATGGTGGACTGTGAAGCAAACGAAGGGGAAGGGCGGATGGCTCCAGAGGTAGGATGAGCTAAAAGCCGGGACTAAGCATCTGTGGGGGCTCACTAAACGGTCCTCTAAGTTCGGGTGTTCCTGGGACGTAGCGAGGTAAAAAAGGGGGGTGGGTGGGTATGCGTGACCGGCCCAGGGGGGGGAGAAAGGTTTCACCTGGAGAGGTAGGGGACGTGGTGGTACCCTAAACTAAAAGATTGGGACGAGTTTCCGAAAAAAGAGACATCTCGTTACCATTGCGCCAAGGAATAAAGCAGGGAAAGGTTCGTCACATCGATCACAAAAGGGAAGGACAGTGCGGTGTAAGTGGGTGAGGGGCTAGGAACCGCTCAAAGCAGGTTTTGACAAGGAGGCAATTATCGAACGTCGAGAGAAAAACCGGTAGGAGGTCAGAGGAAAAACGAAAAGAGAATGAGAGGGACGTTAAAAAGTTCAGAAACCGGCGGAAGGTGTCCACGAGTCTTTCAACGGTCGGAAAAAAAAAGAAGGCACTTGGAAAGGGGGCTAACTGGCTGACTGACTGTACCACAGCCTGTCGGTGAATGCCCGACCGCAGGAGGCAATGTGACTGACCTAAAGCCGCCGCGTTCCGACTGTTTGGTCAAAAAAATACTAAATTAGCCTTGGGGGCCATACCGGTAATGGGGGACGCAAAACTCAATAAAAGCCGTTGGGGAGTGGGTACCTGAGCCAGGGGAGGTAGTGCAGAGGAGGTCCGATTCTCGCCGCAAAGAACTAGGGGGAGGATCGGGGGGGGGGGGCAGGTGCCGTCGCGAAACGCTACACTTGCCGGGTGTGACCGGGGCCGGTGATGAAGGGCGAGGGGCGCGAATCGAACTAACTGATGGCAAGAACGGGCATATCCAACAAAGGGCCACGGAACAACCAGACTATGAGCAGGGGAAAAAGGCCAGGAAAGTCAGACCCGGGGTCAGCCTGGGAAAAGTCTCAACAACCAAAAGGTAACAAAGGATAAAGGACTGCCCGAGAAACCAATGAACTGGAATAAGATGGCCCAGCCACGCACGCGGGAAAGAGGCTACGTAGAAAACACCCGACGTGGACTTACAGCAAAGGCTCACATAATAAGGCCGAAGACGGACGGCTAATCGTCGAAGGAACAAAGGGACGACGGGAGGGGACCCTCGTTGATCGGGCAACGGATGAGTGACTGGTGAATCATAAAACGGAATTCACAAAGCAGCTCGACGACAGCAGGGAAAGGAAGAACGGCATCGGGGGAAAAAAGGGCGACCAAAACGGCGAGAGCCGTTCCGGGCAATCGGGACGCAGGTCCGACGAAAAATCGGCGTAAGTGGAACCGCGAAGAACAAAAAAAGAAAAACCCCTCTCCAGGGCAAAAGCTGAACCGAAAGGCGGGGCCGGGGGAGCCGACTGGTTCAAGGCCGGTCGTCTGATACGTACTAAGGCAACCTGAAAAACCCGGCCCGGAAAAGGCTGCTCACAATAGAGTCAAAAGTACCGAGAATGGAGACCGGGGCGATTATGGGGCGGTCAAAACACTCACCAAACTACCCTAGGGGGTGGGAGAACAATCAGAAAAAAGGTGCTGTCAAAAGAGGCGGCATCAGAACGCAGGTGTGTAAAATGGAGAATTGTGTTGAGTCATCTACTTATTAAAGAAGAAAAAACGGGAGCATGGACCCAAGGGATTCAAGATGACCAGACGCCCTGGCGATAAAAGCGGGGATAGAAAAGAAATTGGGAGACGCAGCCGTCAGAAAAGTCGCCAATCTATTCAGGGCGGTCTTCTACTAAACGGCAAGGGCCTGGCGAAGAACGGGCGAAACGCGGTCGACGAACGAGTACTGCCCGGTGAAAACCTCGGCGAACCCATACCTGCGGGCAACAACCTTTCCAAAGTACCGACTCCGATCCCTGACTACCGGAGTCAAAGGGCTGGATCGCCCACAGACAGCTCCTGGTCTCCTGGGGAGGTGCGAAGAAAGGAACATCGGGTACAAAAAAGACGCATTTATTAAAAGAGGGTCTGAAAGGTGGGCGCTCAATCACGACCAAGCGGTCTCTGAATCGGGGGGGCAGTCCAGGTGGCTCGGATGTCGATAAAAATACTAAAACACCTACTAATGAAGTTGGGCTCCAAAGGAGTTTTAACTACATCGTTCCAAGGGAAGGCTTCAAAAAGTGGAGGGGGAAGGGCCTGGACCATAAAAAACCTGGCGATTTTACTACAAACTTGCGCTACAGGCTCTCTACACTTTAGCATGACCTTCGAACCACAGCTTGTTGAAGGCTACCGAACTACCGCATGCCGACGGTAAAAGATTAAAGGCAGGAATTCAGGAGATATCGTCAGGTGAATCTTTCAACGTCCCTCCTCCCCCGATCGCTATAAAAGCATCGTCTTCGGTAGCGGGGGACGTGGGGGGATGAGCAAGTGAGGGAATAAAGGCACAAAACGGGCGACGCGAGAAAAAGCAGGAAGTCCGTAGCTTTTTGCGTACGTTCATTCGAACCCGAGGGAAGCCGAAACGAACGCCTCATACGATCAACGAGAGTACCCGCTATGAGGGAGGCATACGAAAACACGAAAGGACGTTGGGGGTCAGAGAGGGGGGGCCTCAGCACGTCGACTGTTTCAAACAAAGTTGAAGGGGCACAGGTAAAAAAAGCTGAGGTTAGTTAAGGTCGATTACACTGAAAAGAGAGGTGCGTGGGAAAGAGAGAGGCCCTTTGTTGGGGTTAAATAATCTACAAACAAAAAGAGGATTAAAAGATAATGAGGACAAAGGGACTCTCGGAAAGACAACAACAACTCAGCGCAAAGTACACTCCGCAAAAGAGCAAGAAGACGCGTCGGTGGGATCTTTCCTACTAAACATAAAGGGAACTGTAAACATTCGACTTCGAGCCCTTACACGAGCATGAACGAAAAAGAGACGGGGGAAGGGCAAAACCGAAAAATCATCAGAGTAACAGTTCACTCTTAGGAAGGCGGGACGGGACGCCCAGCGAAAACGGCCGGTGAAAATCGGATACGAAATAGTAAAAGCTACGGGCAGACTTCACGATCTAGAGGAGTTGGGAGATGCAATCACGGGTCAATCCCCTACTCCTTAAGAGAACCGTCAGCTGCGCGCATGGCCGGTGGAGTGGAAGGAGAAAAAAGGCGCACGGGGAGAACGACGAAGGTATACGGAAAACTGGGTACGTTAAGTAGTGCCGGGGGCGAGAATGAAAAAAGACCCAGAGGATTTACACATAGTGGGAGCGAGGAAAAAAAAACCAAAGTGTCAGAAGAGCAGCGCAAGGCTGCGTCGAAAACCTTCGGAACCGGGGGTCCATCCGAACCAAAATAAAGTGAACACAGTGGGGAGTCGCAGGGAGCCGCTTCAACACAAAGGGGGCCAGAACGGAAGAAAGCATGAGCATAGGTGGGCGTCAATGTGGATGCGATCAGGCACCGCGGGGGGTCGTCACCGTCTCGACGATCATTACGTTCAGGGGTGGTGGGCCCCTTGTGCGAGGGCTCAAACTCGCATACAAAGTATAGAGAGCTTCAACTGCGGACTGTACGCGATGGCGTAGGCGAAATTAAACTCCGCCGTCGCCGCCACACGAGACGTGCTTGTGCGAGGGACCAAAGGACTCGTAGCGACCAGGATTCGGATTAGAGGGTGAGATTCTTCTGCTGGCGGTGGCCACAAATATAAGGCCACAGAGGTTGCCGTGCCATGCATCGCCAGGCCCGCGTAGTCGGACACGTCAAAACGGGAAAAGAAAAGCGAACGGAAAAAACGTTGGTTCTGAAACCGCGATGCCGGGCAAATAGTCACAGGTCGGCTGCTAATCTTGAGTGTATAAAAAAAGACTAAGGCGGGGGTCAATACTAGAAGGAAAGCCGGGGCTCCTTAAACAGCACACAACCGCTGCTGGGTCCGTCGAAGCGTTACGGGAGTACCATGAGTTTGGAGAAAGGAAGGTCGGTGCGGGGGAGGGGGGAAGAACTCAACTTCACTAAAGGGTGAAAAGGGAAAAAAGACTGAGCGATTGGGGGCCACAGAGCCACTTTCGCGGTTTTCGTACAAAGCGGGGAGGGACTTATGAACAAAGTCACGCATTTACCACGAAGCATGAGTGAAGGGCAAGCCGGGTTAATGACGCGAAAAAGTGTTTTCACACCAGATATTAATTTATTTTACAGGGGCGTGATGCCTCTTTCCACGAAAAGGAAAAACACTTGCAAGCCCAGAGGGCTCGGAGAACACAGCGAAAAGAAAGCTGGTCCTTACTAATCACCGTTCAGGCGCCTAGGGAAAAAGAGGCAAAAACGTGCATTATTGACGTAACTGCAGTGAAACTACAGAAGGCAAAATCCGTCGCTCTAGGAAGGCCCATCAAAGGGTGGAACAACCTTTTCGAAAGTAAGGAAAAAAGAAAAAAGACTCGGGAAAGAGCTCGAAGGGAGCGGACTTGCTTTAAGACCGTACCGGTGTTGGAAACCCGGAAGCCGCTGTCAAGAGCGCAAGGGGTTTTAGGCTCATGTCCCATGAATTCCAGCGATCTGGAGGTATCAGAGGCGACGACAGGTATTGGCCTGGTAGACAGTTTTTGCTAAAAGAGGGGCACTCAGGGAATGTCAAAGTGTTGACGTCTGGGGAAAGACGCGTGGCGTTTTCGGTACGTTCTACGCTTGATCACTGCGGAACCGACTGAACGGGAGTTAGACGTCGCAAAACAGGACCACTTGCGGACTTTAGTTCCCACTCCTGGTAACCACGAGGGGTGTGGTAGGTCTTTTTGTAGCGATGCACATGAAAAACCCACCATAGAGCCTCCCCCGAAACGGGCATCGGGCGAAAGTTACTTCTCTCCTGAGGGTTAAGGACAACGGCTTTGAATCATACTCCTATGGGAAAAACTAGCAAACCATGCGCAAAGCACAAGCTAAGTGCTGGACAACAAAGAACAGGGAAACTTCCTTCTAATTGAAAGTGAATCGGTACCATGCAGTGCGTGGGAGAAAACTGCCCTCTTTGGTATTTCAATGTAATCTTATTAAGGACAACAGCTGTGCCCTTGCGCAAGAAAAGGTGTAAAAAAAAAGAAAAAAAAGGGGTAACCATCTTACGCCCGTCTGAACGAAAGTCCAGAACTAGGGAATCCTGCATGTCCTTCTTCCTAGAACAGATTGGGAGAACCGTCAGCGACGGGGTCGGTTTATACCGGGGAAGAAAACGGAGAGACGTGGAAGACGGCCGGAGGCGAGCCCTGGCACCAGGGTTTCAAAACTTCTACTGTTGATCCACCTCAAGGATGATAACCCACCCGGAGGGTACTCTTGAAAATGAAGCCCCTAGAAGGGGGGAGAAATGAGCGGGTGCCTAAAAAGAGGCCACGCCGTCGAGCCGTCTCCCCTTTCCACCCGGGCTTGCCGCCTTCCACCGCAAACGAAAAAAAACCAAAAGAGAACGAACGAAAAGGAAAACAACGTTTGGATGAGGTTTAAATCACCGGTCGAAGGGTAACCTCTACAGGGGGCTGGGGTGGGGAGAGGCATAGCCAGGATGCCGGAAAATGGGAATCACCCCTCGCCTTCTAAGACGGAAAAACCCGCAGGGTCGTCAAAAAAGGAGATGCTGGGAAAAGTTTTCCTTAAAAAAGAAGCCTGCAAGACCTTGGCTAGTGTAAAAGGGGGGCCAGAAAGTTAGACCTTGGGCAGACAAAAAAACCTTTAAACCCGTGCACGGTGAAAGACGCTGGCCGGGAAGACTCAACAACAACGGAGGATGAGGGAATAAGGCTGCGGTCAGAGTCGTAGTGGCAGAGAACGGTTAAATTTGTGTCTTTTGTCTCCACTAAACATGAACCGGCGGAAAACTCGAACGAATTTAGTGGAAGGGCACAGGCGTGCGACGTACATGAGCAGCAAGCGGAAAAACTTCTCGATCCCTCCGGACATTCTTGGGTTAGGGAACTGGAAAAAAGAGGGAGAATGAGGGCTGAATACCGCTCCTTCATCGTTCTATTAGACTCCCGCCGCTATCATCACGTCGGGGCCCAAAGGTGTAAATCAAACTGGTTAGGGTGGGGGAAAGGCGGAAGTGAGAGAGGGGGGGGGTGCGGTGATCGGACTGCGGGATGGTTAAGGGAACCCGAAAAAAAGGGGGGAGACCCTCTCGCTAGTTTCTATGTCCTTCCGCAGACTGGCGAGAACATCTAGGGGAGGCACATAGAAGGGGATGGGGTTAAGAACATCCGAAGAGGAAGCGAGGTAGAACGTCCATGTAAAATTTTCAAGGGAAACGCAAACGTCCCCTCCTTTGTGGAAAGATCAGAAGGGGAAAGCGACCGAACAAGCTCGCAAACGGGGAGCCTCTCTATTCTCGGACCAAGGAACGTGCGTAAGCTGGACTTCAACGGGGACCCACGCTGAGAAAAAGGGTGTCCAGAGATGAGTGTGGAACCGTGGGCTCAAATTAACTTTGATGGGGCATATGTCTGACGCAGGGCAAACCCATGCTACAACGAAACCCGCGGGAGCTAACCAAGTATTAGCAAAAAACTAAAGGAATCCCGCTTTTTGGGCCGACGGGCAGAAAGGGGGGGGGGAAATACCTAAGAGGGGGTAAAAATACGCAAAGCACAGGGTATGGGCTCAAAGCGAATGGTTTCCTTATCCAGGGGAACTCAGGATGCGAAGTACCGAGCGCCACCGCCATGAGAGGGGAATGAGAAAGGGGTGGGGTTGCAGGTCCGACAAAAGCGACGCTACACCTAGGGTTGGCCAGGGGAAAGCTTCGGTGGACAAATTGGATGGGTGGATTCTAAATGAAAATGAACTCTTCTAAAGCTACAGAGGGAAGAAGAGGTAACAGGAAATCGTATGGGAAAGTCACAAACGACCTTCTTCAGCAAAAGGGCGGAAGACCCAAAAGGTGTACCAGGATTCCCAGCCGCAGGGAGCCATATCGCCAATGGATTAACCAAGGGGGGAACAAAGCAACAATCAAAAACTCAGAACGAAGAAGGCTACGGGCGAAACACCAGACGATCTGAACACAAAGCGCTCAAACGAGACCGAACATCAAGGAAGGGCGCAGATAGAGGCGCTGAAATCGAAGAAAACAGGTTTCTTTACACTACGGTATCTTTTCAGACTGAAAAGGGAAGGCGGGTGGAAGATTCGTCCCAGGTGCACGCAGTATATCAATAGAAATTAACTAAAGGCAATCGTAAAGGGCAGGAAGAAGGAACGTAAGAAAGAAACCGCCGGGGACTGGAGTCTAATAGGTCAAGTGTCAAGAAGGGCTTCTGGGGGACGATAAGCTATAAGAAAAAAGTCCCCTAAATAATCTCAGGGGGCAACCCGGCTGATAACGCGAACACCAGGAGTCTGGGTCGATTTCAATTAAAGGGGGTACCTATCCAAAAAAAGCGAAGTGCTGACCAAGGACTGCAAAACGGAACAGCTCAAACTGAAGATCTGTAAAAGATCAATTACGCTGAACCGGCAAAATATTATGGGGTTTGGGTGTTCAAAAAGAGAACCAGACAAAACGACCAATCAAGGTGGTCGCGACCGAACGCTAAGGCCAGGGAAGAAATACGATGCAAACAGACGCGTTGTGGCTTTACAAAGGAGGGGGAGTCTACGTAGGGGGAAGCCCTCAAGGGCTCGATAACGCCGTACGCGCCGACGTACGAGCGGCTTGCCAGGAGGCGCAGAAAAACGTTTCTCACCTTGCCCGACAAGGCGATACGTTTGGGAGGAGGTCGAAACACGGAAGCAGGATTCCTTGAGCAAGGGCCCTAGGCGCGATTACTGGCTGTGTGGTTACCGGAGAAAGCGGACGAGGGGCACAAAAGGGACAAGAACCTAAAGTCAAATCCTTGTCCTGACACATCTACAAGTCAGTACCCAGCGTGGCGGCACCGGGAGGGAGGCGGCATTTTTCGGCTATCAAAACGCCAGAGGCTTATCAAAGACGAAACATGCTTATGGACTCGTGTCGACGAGGGAAGCTCTCAATAAGACCAGAAATCACCGAACTTATCGAAAAATCGGCGCACGTGACAAGCCCAGGCTTCATGAGCACGGACATACGAACAAAAAAGGAAAGGGAGGAACAAGAAAACAGGCCTGGGGTAGAGAAAAAAGTGCTACCTTGAAAACGACAGGGGGTTGTCAACGGTGGAAGCCGGAAAACGACATTGCGCCAGGGGGAAAAGACGCTGGGCGCGAAAATAAAAACAAAAGGGGAGAAACTCGGGACTTCTAAAAGTCAACAACAACAAATGGGTGGGGGGACAAGATACAAAACACGCTTGGGCAGACAAGAACGAACGTGCCACTATAAAATATGAGGGGCATACAGGTACCTGAATTGAAAGGGGCCGGAAGCTGGCTAGCACGCCCGGGGAAACGTCACGCCCCCTGCAGCGTCTGAAGAGATACGGGGATTAGGCTCTTTAGTAGGAAGGGGGTGGAGCCCGTGAGCTCCCTCCCCCCACAAGAGGCGAAAGGAATAATACAGAGTTGTTCTGAAGGTGAGAGAACCAAGTCAAGGTAAAAGGGCCGTAAAGGGGGTAGGCGCACGGGGCCAAGCCTATAAAGCAAAACAAGTGAAGGACCCTCTTGAATTGGGGTAGAACAAAACCATTCATTGAAGTTGTCATCGGCGAAACTTGGAACCTCTCGGTCCGGTGGCTCAGAAGGGGAAGAGAAACACATAACCTACGGCTTAAGATCAGGAGGTAGAAACTTACAGCTTATACTTAGAGTGAATTGTCGGACCGCGACGAAGTGGGACCGGTT
>Ga0179591_1359516_pt1 | contig 13852 bp, 14 predicted proteins | sample CZOMad2_1_08_16f_FD_182891 | JGI IMG/M metagenome (GOLD analysis project Ga0179591, IMG submission 182891) | Vadose zone soil fungal communities from Angelo Coast Range Reserve, California, USA - CZOMad2_1_08_16fungal (PacBio error correction) | ecosystem: Environmental > Terrestrial > Soil >...
TCCCTGCAACGAAATCAGAAGATTCAAAGCTATCCTAATCCCTCTGGGTCCCCCCTGGCTGAACCCTAGAGAAAGGGGAAGACGGGACTACAGGAGATCTTTAACTGGAATCGAGGAAATCTAAGGAACCCTAACCCGAAGAGAACTGCCCTCGCAAAGAGAAATCACCAAGGGGGGGCTACGATTCAATCGAGAAGCCTTGACAAGACAGACGGAGAAGAGTGTGGTCGCAATTGGGGCTCTCGCTGGCTAAAAAGGGGACGGGCGATGAGGATCCGCTAAAGGGAGGAGTGTCAAAATGGGTCTAAATGCCGAAGCAAAACCGGAAAAGTTCCCCGCCCTCTAAAGGGCTTGGCCCCCCCTGGGCTTCGGCCTTGGGCACCGGAATAGTTCGGTGGGAACTTCCGTGAGCAAGCGGAGTAGTCTGGAGATCGGTAGCCCAAAAGAAAAACCAAATGGTTCTTACAAAACTTTTCTAAAAAAAAAGAAGTGTGGAAAGGGGGGAACGACCTTCGAGGTATCTCCGTCTGGAATCGCCAAGTTGGAAGAGCAGAGGCCGCGAGGGGCCTGAGTGGAAAATGGGTTCGAGTGGCAAAATGAAATTTTGAGAAATGGGCCCCGCCTGGGTTGAGGAGGGGGGCTGGGGAGGGTGTTGGAAGTTGAGATGGTCCAGGGGGAGGCCGAAAGGGGGGGGGGGACGGGTGGGCTGTAAAAACCCATACCCCAAAAGTTTGGGATCGGGGGAGTCGAATAGGACAGGGGCGTTTGCGCGCGGGGAATTTTGGATATACCAACCCCGGGCTTTACGTTGTGAATTGGGAACGATCGGAGGGTTCAAAAGCCGACGCCCCCTAACTTGGACGGGAAGCTCGGAAGAGTTAAAGAAACGGTTGTCATTTCCTGTGGAGTTGGGGCTAAAACTTTCAATCCCTCGGACCATACCAGGAGCCTTGATTCTTCTTAAGCGGGACGGGGGGGGATTGAGACAATCTTCCAAGGCTGGGGGAATCCTGCTTTCTAAGACGAGGGGGGTTGGCCCTTCAAAAAGGACTATGAGCCAATTTCTTAGGTCCCTAAAAGGGATGTCACTCCCTCCTCGAAGGGTGGAGAGCCTGCTCTTTAGTCCCCTTTGTGGAAATCTTTTCTTGAGGGGATTAAAAGATTTTCTAACACTTATCTGGGGAGACCGCCGCTTAGGACCTTTTTCCCTCTCTGCCTTGAACGGCGGCTTCCTGTGCCCTAACATCCCCGCTCCGCTCAACATCGCCGAACGCTTTAACTTTGAGGATAAATCTAAAAAACTTGTCCCATTATGGGAACTCTTTTGAGTCGCGGCTCCCCATCTTAGTAATGGACCCTCCGTATCCGGATCCTGGGCCCTGGTCGCCCCGTAAGCAACTTGGGTTAGGGAACTATCCCAAGAAGGTTCTAAAAAGACCAAATGGGGACCCCGCCAGGATAACAGAAAAAGGGTCCAAAGCCTTTTTGTGCTTGAGAACTTGCCCAAGTAAACCCTCTATTGTTTAGGGTCCGTCTTAGATAAATTAAGAAGTTGTTTCCAACGGACAGATTTTCTCATTTGGGCGGCTCAAAGCTCGGGGGTGGCCGGTTGTTCTCTTCGAGAGGTACGAGTAAGGCAAGCATCCCCCCTGATAGATGCGGGTGGTTTGTCCGGTGTCATGAGAGTCGCGCATGAGCAGGGTCTTGGGACTCCTAATACGAGGGGGTGGTCGTGCGGTGCAGGACTGAGGGGGGTAGTGTAAAGGAGGGGGAAGGGGACCTGTAAAGTGGTAAGCTGGTTTCAACCATTTAGGGCGGTGGGTATGAGTGACGGGGCAGGTTGCTTCTTTAGTGTCTAGCGTCTCCGCGCGTCATAGGGAGTTTTTAGTCGCTCGAGTGGACCTCCGGGTGTGAGGTTAGTTAATCCCGGGGTTTTTTTTTTTGGGATGACTGTGGGTCCTTTGGCACTGGACGCTTGTGGCCGAGGCGCATTGGCTTCCAGTTGGATTGTTTCCCCTGTAGAAGGGAGTTGTTTTTTCCTTAAGGAGGGTTTCCTGGGGGAGAGGGGTTCTCGCATCTTCTGAGGCGGTCAAACGTTGTGTCCTCCGGGATCCGCGGGGTTTTGTTGTGATGGCTCTTTTCGGCCGTGTATTAACGGGGGCTCACTTTCAAAAGGGTTTTTCCGAAGGGCGCGCTTGCTTCTATATTCCAAGCTTTTTGTACGGTTTTCCGGAGCTGTGCGCAGGGGGGGAGAGAGGTCCATAAAGCTTCTCACCAACTCAGAGTTTCTTTGAAACAGAGCCGGAAAGAAAGCCGCCGTAAGCCGGGAAAGTAGGAGAGCCAACGTTTCCATCTGGATATTCCTCGTCGCCTTCTTAGGATTAAGGGGAATCACCCCCAGAAAGTCGATCTTGTTCCACAAAACACAATAATAAACAGAAACCTAACTCGCCCCCATTTTAATTAAGGGCCCTATTTAAACCTTAAAAAAGAGCAACTGAAAATTCTTTGCTTTTAAATTCCCAAAAGAGCTTCTTGTAGGTTCTTTAAGCCATTGAGTCTTCGTCAGTTGGTCCATTAAAAACTGCGGGGAGAACTTCCAGAAGCTTAAATGGAACTAGGAGTCTGCCTTTTATATATTTTCCCAAGGGGACAAACTCGGGGAGGCTTTGGTGGGATAATTTTGAGAAAAACGCCAATCTTATTGGCTACTGACTGAGAATTATGAAGGCAACCTGAAAGAGAAAAGCATTCATAAGTAACACTTCATCAAACACTACTTCCAAGAGGAAACTCTGGTCAAATTTGAAAGGAGAAAGGACGACAACGTTTCGCACCCATTTGGGGAGGCTGTTCCTTCCGGCCGTCGGTGAGCGTGTATGCAAAAAACCAGAGACTTAAAAGGGGGAGGCCGGCCTAATCGGTAACGGAGTGTGCCTGGGAATCTTCCTTTGGGACACCAGTTACTGTGGAAATTTTGGGGGCAAGAGGTCAAGTATAAGCTAAAAAAAAAAAGGGAAGGGTGGTCTAAAGGAAAAAAAAAAGAGGATAAGCAAAAACTTAAGAGTAAAAGGAGGATTTGGGTCAGTGGAAGTGTTTCGAACCATTTAGGGCAAGAAAAGACTCTGGGGAACTTTGCGAATAGAGGATTGAAAGAAGAGAAAGACGAAAACCTATCAGGAGAGGGCCAGGGACGTGCAAGACATGCCCACTAAAGAAAAGAGATTGAAAAAGCGGTCTTCTAGGGCAAAGCCGACAGAGGGAAAGAATTAAAAGGGTGTAAAGGGGTTAACTTTAAACCAGCTTAAAGAAAAACGGGGGGGGGTGGGGAAGGATACGTTTTCTGCACCAGAATCCGGAGACAAACTTGGGGGGCTTCATGAGAAGGCTTTCCCTCTAACTAAATTGGAAGGTTTTTTTGCCAGGGAAGGTCGAAGGGTGACAGTGCGTTGGGGAGGGGATGAATGGACGATTGGCCCCCCTTTTAAAATCATTATTGAAAAGGGTAGGGCAAACTCGATTGCAGACTTTTTGGGGGGGGCTAAAAGAAAACTGGATAAAGAATATCTTCAAAGGCAAAGGAGGAAAACGCGATTAATTTACCGATAAGGCAAACTATTAAAAGGATATCACATCAGTCAGAAAGGAATAAGGGTGACCGGGAAAAATTTAAAAATATTTCGGTGGGGGGTTCGAAAATTATGAAGTCAGAAGGGGAAGATCAGTGGGCTGCTTACTCGTTAGAGGAAGGGGGAATAATGGGGGGGGAAAAACGAACCGAAAAGGGACAATTAAAGGGAAAGACACTTCCACGGGGGTGAAAAAAGGGATGTCTGTCTAGAAGGCTGAAATGAGTGAACTTAAGAATAAAATAGTTGAGGGTTTTCGTCGGTCAAGAATCTTTGGTAATAAAGAAGGTTTTGCTCAAAGCAGATCCTTTAGCAATCTCTGGAATTAAAGGCATTAACAGCGAACTTGTCTCACCATGACGGGCTACAAGCTTTCTACGATTCTATTTACTAAGTAGGCTTGCAATCCGAACTGGGCTTTTTCAATGTCGAACGGTTTTCAAATGCCACCTTGTTAGGTGCTTCAAATTGCTTGGTGTACAATAAATTCTCGGAGCGAGTCTCGATGGCCAAAGGAAGGTTCAATGTCTAGAAAGGAGGGGGGAAAGAGTAATTACAGTTTAAACGGCTCGGAGGAAGCTTGGGGGGTGCTTGGAACGGCTCTATCAAGGGAAAAATCTTGGGCGGCCCCAAATTAGTTTTACAGGAGGGAAATGGTTTTCCGGGGGCCGCAGTACTTCCACTTCAACTTCTGCCAAGGTTGGGCCCCAGAAGAGCTTCTGAAGAGCTTAAATGTTTCGAAGAAGGGGACTTGAATCTGTCACCAAAAGAACGGGGCGAGGCACCTCACTGTTTATTTGGAACCTTCGCCCCAGAGGTCCGAATTTTTTATCAGAAAGGCCAGTCTAGGACAGAGAAAAGTCATCGCCAAGGGAGCAAAAAAGGAAGGTAAGGGAGGTATCCTAATTATTAACTCGTTTCTTGTACCAAGGGGTCCGAGCAGAACAGGGAGAGGCAATGCCTCGATTAGTTTCAAATAGAAATTAAATACTTAACCAACCTGAAACACCAGCGGGGAACCGGAGGCCTTCTTAAAGAGGAATTCCCCGGCCAGGAATAGGGGGGTTGACAAATAGAAAGAAACAAGAATAACTTTAACCAAGAGGAATGGGGAAAGAAGGAATAAAAACGAAAAAAGGGGCTTCCATACTCAAACCAAGCGAACCCGGTCTTTGCCTAAGAACTTCTTGCTTTGTGGTTGCCCCTGGGGCCTCTTTGGGTTTCTCAACAAAGCACGAAACCAAGCGTTCCAAGCCCATCTGAAATTCAGAGTCTTCAACGTCCCAGAAGATCGGCAGGGAATAGGGGCGTGAAGTTTGAGAATTTAACACGACCCCTGTTTTGATTAAAAGACAAAAGAGCGGTCTTTCCCTTTGGAGTTATCCATAAAAAGGGGCCCCGAGCAAACGAGCAGCAACTGCGTAACACTAAGTACCCCAACCCCCCCCCCCCCCCCCCAGAGCAAATCACCGGGTTACGATTCCAAAGAGAGAGGTTTGGATTATTGTCATCCACCGAAAGTCTTGGTTTCCCCATTTGTGCCGTTGAGCCATTGGAATAATCAGAGACAAAAACTACTAGAATATCTTGAATTAAAAATCGAAGAGACAAGGGGCGATAATGCCGATGTGTAAAACCGTAAAAAAAGTTGACCGAAAGGGTGGACCGATGAAAGATTCCAAAGACCCGGAACGGCCTAAGGTCTTCCCAAAAAAACACAACGGTTGTGAAAACTAATTTAGAAACAGAGATGTCTTTGGGGTTTGAGTCGTGCTCCACGAACACTTCTATGAGAAAGGCATAAAAATCGGCTCTGCCGGAACCGAGAGCCTGACACCCTTACACAAGAAATATCTCAGGGGCCCTACCAGGAGTTGGAGAGGGAAATAATGGGGAAACCCAACAAAAGAGAATCATCTCGGGTCTTCACAAACTTCCAAAGTATTTGACACCCGGCGAATAGTCCTAACCGGAGGGGAACATAAGGGAAGATCTTTGTCTCAAAAATTGGGTTGACTTGAAGGATCGTTGCTATTCGGAAAGGTAATTCGTTTTCTTTCAGGGAATTCAACAGTAGGGGATTGAAAAGGCTCGATGTGAAAAAGGAATATACTAAAACCTTCTAAACCACTTTAAGGCACACAGGGACCGAATGGGATTGAGGGTGGGGAAGAGCGTTAAAAGGGAAGAGTATGATCAACTGGACGGTTGGAAGGACAGATCTCGAAAAAAAAAAAGTTATGGAGGAAAAGGGAGGAGAATTCCGGAACAGCTAAAAGGGACTCAGAACCACGCTGGGATTATAATCCATAAAAAGTATTTTGCCTTTGAAGTCTTTCCCCATTTGGGGGGGGGAATGTCACAGAGACGGTTCAAAAGGGGAATTAAGAGGGAAAATAAAGAAGCCCATCCGTACGCTAAAAGAAACGTTTATGAGACCATCGGGGAGACGAAATTCCAGAAAGCAAGTCCGGCCAGAGAGGGGAAAGAATTGGAGGAAAGGGAACGCCTATTTTAAAAAAGGATTAAAAGGGCTCTATGGAACTGTTCTCGAAGTCCGCCAGGGCGTTTTCCAAGCAACAGTAAAACGCGCAAAAAAAGCCAAAAGGACGCGGTCGAGGTTGCCCTGAACGCCATTGAACTGCACGCGAAAGGGGGAGGTGAGGCAGGGATAAGCAGAAGAATTAAATCAAAGGAGAATACCCCCCACAAATACTCTTGTCTAAGGTGTTTCTTGGGGGGAAGACACTTGGGCGGGCTGGGACTTAAAGGGAGAGAGCTCTTCGGCCCACTTGGAAAACTGAAGAAGGAGCCCCTGAGGGGAAAGAAACCTGGTTCAAAGTGTTCCACGCCGGTTGAAAGCGCACTTGAAAACCTGTTGGGCCGGCTCTAGATGTGAGAGAAGGGGGTTTTGTTCTGGCCGTGACCCATTGAGGTTAAAGGTTCCAAAAAGCTTTTGCCTCCGGTGTAAACCCTGAGGCCGCTCAAACCCACCGAGGGGGTCTCTATTTGGCGCATGGACTTGTCCTGAAATTTCGGGGGGGTTTTTGGGCCCCTGGAATTGTGGGGAGGAACAAACAGAAGAGACGAGGAGAGGGGACTGAAATACGTACTATTCCGGAATAAACCCCGTGGACGGTTACGTCATAGGGATAGTTAAAGTTAAAGAGTCACGATTTGGTCGAAGGGTGGAGGGTGGCAAAGAATTAACCTATAAAACCAAGGGAGAAGTCTGGTCATGCGGGAGGTGGCTTGTTCTGGATAGAAAAGGGGGGAGAGATTAATCGAACGGGAAACCAACTCGAACTAGGGGTATGAGGCGAACTCCAAAAAGGCATCGGAACGGATGAGAATATCGGTGAAAGACCCTGGGGAATGCAGTCCTCTGAAAGACAGGGGGGAGATTGGGAAACACTATGGGAAGCGGATTGAACTTCTCTGTTGTTAGGGAAGAGGGTGAGAGGTCTTTGCCTTCTTCAGGGCCCATGGAGGGGGGGCACAGGCTCGGCACCTCGGGGAGTCATGTTTCGAAATATCTCCTTACACAGACCTTGTTCCACGAATGGGCTGCAGGAGCAGTCCTCAAAGCGATTTGGCAAAAACCAAATTAAGAAAAAGTGACAGGACCCCCCAAAAACCCAACCCATAGACACCATAATTGTCTTCAGGCGTAAAATTTTCTTGACCAAGGAACTCGGGCGGTGACCAGGGATTAATTTAAGCCGTGTTAAGCGGGAGTTGGCACCGCGTTTCATAGTCCTTCCTAGGAGGATTTCAAGACGGGCCAAAGTTTATCCTCAAAAGGAAGATTCTCTCCCCGAGGTTCTTCGAGTGGCGGCTCGCACCTATGCAACCTTCTCGGGATGGGACTAACCGCATAGCTTCGCGTCAAGTTTTCGTTGAACATCGCCAACGCACCTCCTTCCCAATTGCGAGGAGGGTTGTCTCAGCCAGTGAAACTAGGGATCTTACATTTCACACACGCTCTCTGGTCGGGTGAAGGGCTTCTAGTAGTGGGCTGACCTTCTTATAAGGTTTGAGGAGGAGTGGGGGTTCCGGATGAGTTGAGTTTTGGGGAAACTGCCGCTTAGTTTTTTTTGGAGCCTCAACAGGAAAGGGGGACTGGCGGAGGAGTTAGGCTAGAACCATAAAACGAGTAGGTATTAAGTATCGTGCAAGAACTTTGCCGCCCCGGCTTCGTTCGAAGCAGTTTTCTCAGTCGAGATATTCCGGGTGGGTGGCGCTGCGTGAGAGGAGGGGGGTGGGCGTAGTAGAGGGCGCGTTTGGTTAGGGCTGGTTCCGGAACCCTGTCTGGAGGAAGCTTGGTGTCGGAAAGCGAAGCCTGTGACAGGAAAGGCGGGTAGAAAGAATTTTCCCCATCAGTCTAGAAATTTCCCTCTGCACCAACCAGGTGCCAGCTCTAACGTTCCGGTTGGATGACCATGGAGACCGAAGGCCCAGCACGTCTCCTCAGAGCGAATAATTTCTCCCCCACCAGGGGAATCTTGGTTTACGATTTCTAAGATGTAGAGTAATGTATCCAACAAGATCCCAAGGAGAATGGTTGGGGGGAGGTGTTGGGGAGCGGATGGGGGTTATGATGGACATGCTCTAGCCATCGCCCAAACGAGAGTTTTGCCTCGGAGTTCTAGGACTGCCGGCCTGGAAAACGTAAGCCCTGCTTTGCCGATGGCAATTTATCGGATGTTAGTCGGTTATCACACGTTTGCGGCTGGCGCCTCTAGGGGAGTTCTCTGGGGAGTGGATTAGGGTCCCATTCCATGTCGTCCAGGTCGGGTGTAGGGGAGTGGGGGTATGGGCCATAGGAAGGAAGGTTTGAGGCACGGCATGGGGGGCGTGCATTCATCGTAGAGTGAAAGGAATTCCTGGGGTGCAGTTCTGAGAGCCTTGAGGCCAAGGTGAGTAGTGTTTTTCGCTAGATGTTAAAAAGTCAATTTGGGTTGGTCCGTTGGGAGTGGTTATGTGTGGTCCCCGCGTTGGGGTGCCCCCCCCAGGAAGCTACGCGGTGAACGTCCGGCTTAGTGAGGCAGGAACCTACGGATCACGCAAAAGCGACAAACCGCTAGGCAAAGATCCTCTCGGAACCCAAACATTTTCTATTGAGAGCCTATAGAGAGAGGCCCGGGCCACATAAAGGATCGAGGTGTCGCCAGAGAGGTTGGGGATCGGGACAAAAAAAGAAGATAGAAATTGCCGAAGGGGAGGTAGGTTCAGATCGGCACTCTAAGGGGCCTCTTTCCCGGTGAAGGAAGGAATGAGGCGAGAAAAGTTGGGGGGGGAATCAGGTTAAAATGTAGGTCAAGGTGGGAACTTGCCTCCTCTTCTCAAGGACTTCTTAGCGGGTTCATTTGGAAACTTTCCTGGAAATGGCTTCCGAGATATCAAACCCCCAACACAAGGGGGGGGTTAAAATATAGAATTTTCAAGCTCTTCCAGGGGAATTCCCGAATATAGGAGAAGGGGGGAGAAAGTTCATACGGGGACTTTAAACATGAAAGAAGAGTTTTGAAAAAATCCAAATTCCGCCTTTCTCCTTCAAAATATCCTAAAACAAGCCTGGGGGCTCCTGGGACAAGGCCTACCTGGGTTCAAAAGGGGCCCGTGAGCCAAACCTAACAAAGAAAATCCAAAGAAGCTAGTAAGGCTATCAAACAGGGGGCGGCATGGTCAGAACAGGTCTACGAAAATGAAAAAAATGTTGGGTTGGAAGATGCTTTGATCGAGTTTTAGGGAAAGTTTCACTGGGCCTGGTGGACGGAGGTAAACCCGGGTAAAAAGGAGACGGACCTTGGTCTTATTTTCTCTTTGGGGGTGTACAAATTGGGGGCTAAAGCTGGAAGGAAAATCTGCCCCGGGGGAGAAAGGCAATCGCGAAAGGGGAAGTGAGTTTCCCCGGTTCAGGAACAGATGTACGCGTAACACTACAACAAAAAAAAACAAAAACAAAAAAAAACCGCGAGGCTAAATCGAGACAGAGAAGTGTTGAAAAATTGGGGCTGAGGGATTTGGGTGGGGGAAAAATTAGAAAATCTCGGTAAACCCCCCATTGTCAGTGGATCTAAGCCGGTAAAAGATGAGGGGAACCGGGGGGAAGAAACGACAATTTAAAACAGGAAAAAAACCATTCACAAAAAAGTGGTAAAAGATTTTTCGCAAAAGGCTCGTCTTTGAAATAGTCGGGCTGGCCAAGAAGCCTGTAAAGGTTTGCAGAAAAGAGTGGATTGGGTTGCCACGGACCCCAAAACCGATCTTGGATCAAGAGAGGCAAATTACTTCCGGAAGAAAAGGATTGAGAACGGCGGGAGAAAAAAAACTAGATTGACTTAACCACCAGGTTTTTTTCTTTCCGGACATCGTTTTCCGTAATGGACCCCCCACCGACCCGTTTTAAAAGCTTTGTTAGAGATTGGGCCTCGCCACATTTCTTCTTTCCGGGCTCTTGAGAAATCTCAGACAAGGTAACCGTCCCCAGTCAATGAGAGGCACCAAAAAGTTTTTTCTGGCGGTCCCGCGATAAACAACAAGTACGTGTCTGTGTAGCGGGGATGAGTCTACCTTAGATTGGGCACCGAACTGGTCTCTCAAAGGTTTTAAAAATGGTAAAATCTCAAAACTTGAGTTGAGCCGTTTGGGTGGAAAGCGCACGCAAAGCGGTGGCCAGCACCCGGGGGAACCTCTTTCGGAACCCTCAAATTGAGACTCTCATAACTCCTTTAAGTAGGGTTGCCCTTGGGGCAGGCCCTTCCCGTCTTTGAAGAATTTTAGCATGGGTCCAAGTTTTTGCGAACGTGACAAGGGAAAGCAGAGGATATGGAATAGTCAAGAGAGGAGAATGGATGGTCTCGGACCTGAAAGCCGCCAGGACCAGGAAGAGGCCGAGGGGGCAGTAAAAGGAGGGGGCAGTAAAGGGGAAAGTCGAAAGAAAACCGCCCAAAGCCCATTTAGTAAAATGGAGAGGGCCCGAAGATGGAAAAATCCCGAAACGGTTTCGGAAGAATCAGTTACTGAAGTCTTCAGGTTTTTGGGCCGAAAAAATCGTACTGATAATCCTTAAAATCATTCTCAGGTCCAAAAGCAGGCACAGCCCCAAGGGACTACCTTTTTCGAGACGATCAACCCCTTGTGTGGCGTGCGTAGCTAGTGTTTTCCAAATCTTTTTTGTTTTAACCCCTCCAGGGGGGGGCTTCAAGGGGTCTGGTCCCATCTGACACACCCAAAGGCTAAAGCCACCTCACTGGAAAAGCTCGGGGGGATGCTCATTCGCCTACCAGATCTAGTCAGCCCAGCGACCCCCCAAGCCGAGATTAATGAGGCCTTGGTCGATCACCAGGTCCAGGTCAATAACTTCGAATAAAGAATTTAATCAAAAATATATGAACATGAAATTTTTTCTATGGTTGAAGTTTGTGGGTACAAAAAAAACACGCCAAAAAACTGGGTGGGAAGTTCCTCAGGGAGGTAAGAAAAATAAACACTACAAAGAATCCTTGTGGTCAACAAACGATCAAAAGAGTGTATCATAAATTTAAAAAGTTCCCCTGGAAAAGTCCTCCCGGCTATTGTCAAATTGTTCGACTTTCTTGAGACTCTCACCTCTTGGGGACGGGAAAAGAAGGGACGGACCCTTGTTAGGTTTCAGTTGTTGAGACTGTTATTCTCTAAAAAGTACGTGACATTGCTGAAACTTAAAGCCACCTCTGGGGGGACGTTTTTTTGGAGGTTCCCCGCATCTCCCGAGGCAAAATCCCCTTAAGATCCGTAGAGGGGAGGCAATCCGTAACGGGGGTAAGGTCGACATTCTGCTGTGACTCAGGAAAGAGGTCCTATCAATAGTTATTATGAAGCCACAGGAAGACGCCGCTTCCCTGAACCAACTAATAAAACTTTAATTGGCCGGGATGAAGATCCGTAGAAGTTCGGCCCCCCATTCTTTGGAGAGTACCTGGCTCGTGGAGGAAATTTCGGAATATAGGGAAAGTCTTGTGTCTTTTGAGACCCGTATCGTTCATTTTTAAAAGAAAAAATGGGGAAATCAACTAACTTGGTCGCTCAGATGGTCAACCAAGGACCTCTCAGGTTCTTGGGATTATATCGGGCTCTGGCGAATCGATTCGCCAATGTTCTGCTTCTAACTCATCTCTCAACAAACGTCTTGGGGAGATATCGTCTCTGAGAACCGTTGTTTGTTTGTGCATCAAAAGTCTACATTGATCTTTTACGATGTTCCCCTTATTACGATTCTCTCGCCCTTAACCAGCGGAGGTTCCCCTGGTGTAGAACCATCGAGCCCTTTCCAGTAGCGTGGGCTAGGTAAGGCCAGTCGGTTTCCTGGACGAAGGCCCAAGAAAGATTTAAAAAACGCCTCAATCACGAGAAACCAGGCTTCACTATCTCCTCAAGCAAAGAGTGGGGGTACGATTCAAAAAGAAGGTCAGGAACCTAAGCTGTTCAAAGGTCTCAGAGAAGTCTTTTTAGGGTTCATGAAATTTGCGACCTTGATCGCTCGCCTTAATAAGAGGTTGCAATAGCGAAGGTTCGTCCCCCAAAACTGTGAAAAAGCAACTCGAAAGGTCGGGCGGTGGTGTCGAAAGTGTAAGGCGAGTGCTGCAGGGGAGTGCAACCTCGGGGAGGAGTGTCGCATATACGTACTTACGAGCAGGGCCGGTTACGAAAATGGGGGGAAGCACTAAGCTAGGAACCGTGAGGGGGTGTGGTGTAGGGGAATATCAATTGACTTTTGGAGTGACGCAAAAGAAACCTTGAGTATGCCGTCACAACAAGGCATGGCACTTTGGAAAAAACCGCGAGTTAGGAAGTAAAGTGGTGCTGACAAGGGGGGAGAACAAGTACCTCTATGTATACACCTAGAGGGAAAAAACCAATCATACGGAGGAAGCAGACCGAGATGGGGCTTTACGACTTGGGGCAAAAACAGGCAAAGAGGAAGAGCCCAAATCTAAAGAGTTGTTCGTGGGCGTGTTTTGCGTAAAGCGGGCTTCTTGTGGTCAAGCATGACGACGAAAGAGGAAGCGCGTCGCGAGTGGCGTCGCTGGAAGGATTGCGCGATCAGAAAGGCTCAGAAAACTCATGTGTCAGGGAGAAAATACTTTTATCTGAAAGTCATGTAGGGCCCACTGGGGAGAAAGGGACATTCAGGACGGAAGGACCTGTGGTCTTTTTATGCTAGTGTTTCAGGGAGGGACAGTAAAGCTAGGGGCGTCCGGTCACGGAGCTTGGGAATGGGAAAATAAAAAGTGTCAGCAAAACCTTACAAATCCCAATCGCACCACTGCCCCGCAAGTCGATGTGGTGGGGCGGGCGAAGGGTGCAATCGTGGATGTGTGGTCATGAGCTAAAACAGACTGTTAAAGCAGAGTGTGGGCACACGATCGGATCGAAGGGGGAGCTCAGTTAAGTGATGGAACCAGGACTCAAGGGGAACTTTCGGATGGGAGCCGGGCCAAACATGACCTGGTCAACGAAAAGTTAAACCACGGGGTGCACACGTCGAAGGATTCGCCACCGGACAACACAGGAAGGGAACACGCAAAATTGGTAGCCGAAGGAAGGACAAGTACTAGCAAAAAAGATACAGGGAAAAAAGCGGGTCGAGGACATCTTAAAACCAGCCGCGGATGGGGAGCCGGACAACAGATGAGGAACCCGGACCAAGCCGAGTCAAAAAGTAAAGGCTTCTGCCAACACCTTTCTGGGGACGTAAAGCGCGACACTCCTTATGAAAAGGGGTAGAGATGAATAACCGGACTGAAAAAAGGGGAAAATGGTCGGGACAGTGGCCAATTCTCTCAAACCATTTTTCACTCGAGTTCGGGGCAATGAAGGGGAAACAACCGAAAAAAAACCTCTTCCATCAGTCCGATCAAAGGGGAGGGGAAGAAAAGAAGACGAATATAAAGGGGCCTGGCAGCAGAGAGAAGGATCGTTTCCCGGTGAAGGGTTCGATCAATTTAGACTTCGTTGATACTATGTCAGCTTGGGCGTAAAAAGGCGAAAAGCATATGCCTGGGAACGCGGACGTATGGGGTGAATCCTGAGTGCAGCTCCCAACACGATACGCGAATCAAGGAAAGGACCTGCCTGCTTCCGGGGCAGCAAAAACACGGGGTTTATATAAGGAAGTGTGAGGGCCAGGCTGATCCACTTTTGGGGGGTGCGGTACTTGGTTCGGCCGGGAAGTGGAC
>Ga0179591_1417690_pt1 | contig 13852 bp, 13 predicted proteins | sample CZOMad2_1_08_16f_FD_182891 | JGI IMG/M metagenome (GOLD analysis project Ga0179591, IMG submission 182891) | Vadose zone soil fungal communities from Angelo Coast Range Reserve, California, USA - CZOMad2_1_08_16fungal (PacBio error correction) | ecosystem: Environmental > Terrestrial > Soil >...
CCAGTTGGGGAGCATGTATGCATATCTCTGAGGAGAGAGCAGTAATTTCGTATCACTGGGCCGGTGGGTCCCTTCCCCCGTTGCTAAAGAGGCGTTATAGAGGAACCAAGGTTCGAAAACGTGAGTTCGGCCTGAAGTATGACCTTTGGTCTCTGGGGGTTGGCGCTATGGTTCCACCCCGAAAAGAAGACGGCGGCGAAATCCTATAGAAAACACTCCGAGAAGGAACTAGAGGCTCTCAAGGGACACAGGGATCTCATAAGAATCTACTGAGTCAACGGAAAAAGAGGAACACAGCCTGCGGAAACAGTCACATCGCGGGTGACGCCATTTCGAAGTTTTCTCCCTTTAAACTGGCCCCGGAAAGGAAAACTACTACTAGAGTGCTATGTGAGAAAAACCCCCCGATATCAACAAAGAGCTACGTTTCAAAAAAGGTGAACAGGATTCTCTGGGAAGAAGGAGGTTACGTTGCAACGAACCCGCGTTTTGGGAAGCAGGATTCACTCTTTCCCGAAGAGAGCACTAATACCAGGGGCAGAGAAGGAGTTCAGAAAACAAAAAATTTTCCAAAAAAAAAAGAGGCTCAAGGATAGTGGGGGGGAAAGACTTTCATTCTAACTCCTTCTCGAAATCTTACGGAAAGGGGAGGGGGCTACTCTCAAGGAAGTTATGCTCGAGTCTGGACATCCTCGAGGAAAGTCTGATCTCCTCTCAAAATGGATGAGGAAAGAGGGAAGGGCTGGGTTTCCCTGCTACGAGAAAATCCTCGCATAAGGACCACATCGTCAGGGCATTACTCCGTAGAAAGGGGGGGGGGGACGGGGAGGGATTATATCAGGGGGGGACATTTTCGGGGGCGGAATGTTGATCACTAATCGAGGAAAAATCTCGGAGAGACAGGGCACATAGTACCGGGCTTCTAACAACCCAAGAAGGGGGAAAAGGGAAAGTCACGATACCATTCAGAGAAGCCTGTTGGAAAAGCGTTTTTCGCGCAGGAAGCTTTCCCGCGAAGAGAAGGAAAACCATGAGGAGGAGGGAGAAGGTCCATGCTTTCCAGGGATGGAGGCGTAGAGTAGCCACCCGTCTGCTTCGAAGTTGAATAGGACTACCTGTCTTGCGACCGGGGGTCTAGGGAAAGGGGAGCAGCACCGTTTCATTTAGAAAGAGACCCGCACGGAAGAAAGCCTTCATCTCAGGGGGAACCTTCCTGGTAAGGGAGAGGGAAGCGAACAGGTCTTCGTGACATGGGAAAAGCTACCAGGCCGGGCTAAAGAAGAGAAAAAAAAAAGGAGACCCTCACCTCGAAAGAACCCGTCCCGAGACCAGCACGGAAAACACGGGCAGTCTCCACAGCAAAGGCTTCCCATAAAGAACCGGATGTTTTGACAAAGAGTGTAGAACGCAAAGAGGAAGGACCTAATGTTTGCTCTTGAAGGAAATCCGTAAAGGGACCTGGTTCGTCGCGTGTGGAAAAAATGCACCAATGCCTTTGGGGGGGTCGCCAGGTGGCGTCTGATCGGGGAGGGGGAAAAGATTCTTCAAGAAGAAGGGGGAAAACCATAAGCAGGTCCAAGGCGGACAAGGGAAGGGGCAAGAGAGAAAGGTCGCTGAGGAAAAAGCCTTTGCTCGTAAGGGAAACAATGAAGAGTCTCGGTCATCCGGCGGAGTCGTCCCGCCTAGAAAAAGGAATCAGCCGCGAAGACTCTCACATTTCGGCTGGGGCTCCCTCAGGGGGAGGGGCTGCGCAAGGACTTGGCACTAATGTGCTGAAAGGGGGAAAGGGATCAGTCCGAGGGGATTCGTTGAAGAGGAAGAAGACCTTTTTCCACTTCTTAAAGAATCCATCCAAGAAGGAATTTGCTCAGGGCCAACGGTACCAAAAACTATATGGTGGACGATCGGTATTCAAAGACTTCCAGAAACAGAAACCTAGGAACCACTGCTCCCGGGTTCTAGAAGAACACCCTCGTGCCATGAAGAAAAAAGTCTCCTGATAAGCCGCACCTTCTCTTTCCTTTTGTGGAGGGTCTGCTTCGGGTCTTGCCATTTCAATAAAACTTTACTTTAGGGGGGAACCTCCAACAAAACCTTGGAGCGGACCCCAGAACCACGGAGGGCTCTCTCGTAAGAGGCAGTTCCACTTCGGGAAGGGGGGGAACCATCACGAAGGAGGAAGGGCATTCTCCTCTATTTCAGCATAGTAACGCTTAACTCTTCTGGCCGGTTAGGAGGAGAAAAAGAACTCTTCCACCTTTTTACGAAAACCAGATCAGTCGTAGAAGAAAGCCTCCTACCATCAGAAAAAAAAAATCTTGGAGATGGTAGACACGCTACATTGTTGCCAGGGAGTCTTACTTTGTTTTGGGGAAAAAAATGCTCTCTTGGCAGGGGAGAAGGGGCAGATAACCTAACTCGGAAAAGATTACGGGAAGAGAAGAGGACAGCGGACTTCTACCTCTGGGTACTTTATCGGGGGTCATGAAAGTGCTCCTTTTTTCGAAAAGAAAAAAACCTGTACCGTTTCAGAGGGAAAAGGCCGTCGCCTAATATCTCTCTCACAAAAGAAAGGATATTATGAGGACGGGTCAGGCCCTTGACATCAGGGGGGAAACGAAGGCCTTTGTCTTCGAACGGGGAGAAAGGATCACAGGGGGGAACGAGGGTCAAGCGTTACGTGAGAGCTTTCAAGGCTTCTCGTCCCCGGTCCGGATAGGGCACGGTGAGTTCCGCGTAGGGGAAAAGAGGAACGCTCCCCGCCCAGCGCCATCTTCAAGAACCCCGTAAGAAGAGGGTGAGAAAAACACTTGGAAAGCTTGTGCAAGAACTCACGCATCGTCCCTTTCGGGGGGAGGAAGGTCTCTCGAAAGAAAAGGTTCTAATCCTCTTTCACCCAGTTGCAGCGTGACCAAAAAAAGGCCTCCAAGGAGAATTGAAGCGACTTGTACCATCCGATCCCGAGGGAGAATCTCACTCGGAAGGCGTTCTTGAGGAGAAGGAACCCTGCCCTGCAACACAGGAGATGGCCAATCGTGGCAGGAGGATGCTTTCTCGGCGTTGTGGGAGGGGGGTCGCAGAGTTGAGCACAATTTGAGCTGAAACGGGAAAAACTCCTCTCTCGGCTCTATCTCGCCGGGCCAGGCTTTGCTGTCCTTGGACAGGCATGGATTCACTCTTGACGGAAGCGTTCATGGCAGAGTGGTGGAGTTCGGTCGAAGGGGAAAATGGAAGTGAGGCCCGGGGAAGCTTCGGAAGGGTAAAAAGGGCTGGTGGACTAAAGGTCAACACCCTCGATACCCGTTCTGCCCTGGTCGGCGGGCAAAGACCTAAGCCCGATTTACGACGTGGCCAAAGGGGGGCCCGCTTCATACCCTCCGGGACCGCCTGAGGCCTCTCCAGACTCTATTGCAAGTCCCCTGTTAAGGACAAAAACGTTTTAACTTCTTTCGCAGCGACGAGTTCTGCCAGAATCCCAGCCCAGAAACTCTGAAGGGGCCGCCTTAAGGGCCTGCGCTAGGGTTGGGGAGGAGGCGGGAAAAAGAACCGGAGTGACGAAAGCTCCCTAAAAGTACGCGCAGCACCCAGTAGCCGGTGACATAACCGCCTCTCCGGGCTTCTTGAACATTGAAAATTGAGGTTAGTACCTCCTTGAACCTCGAGCTCTTCCTTACCGTGAAGAGCAAAAAAAGAAGACGTAATCAGAGGGCAGATGTCTTACCCAGCACACAAAAGCATATGTCTAAATCTTCCTAAACAAGTGAACTAACCGTTAGGGGAAAATGAGCAAGAACAAAGACATTTTAGTGGAATGCGTAAGCTGGACACTACACCCGATCTGTCAAACCAGAAGTAGACAAAGACCATTTGCAGACTGAGGGGCCTGCGAAAGGGGGACTAGGGGAGGTTCTCCGGGTACGGGGCGGACGGATCGTTCTGGTCGGAGGGCTGTTTCCGCAAAAGGGCGTGAAGGACGCGCTTGAAGGAGAAACATAGATTTACAACTGGACGGCGCCGAGATCGCCGGGAAGCTTCCGCATACGGCGTCAACAGCCTTAATGACCCTTTGAGATCAAGAAGGGCAAACGCTCAGCCCTCGCCAACCGATTTGAATCCGACGAGGGTGGGGACGGTCGCCACCGATGCGCCATTTGAAGATACTCTTTCCCTTCTGCTTTACAGACTTTTAAAGTTCGAGAGAACCCGGCCGATATCAAACTAAACCTGTACGTGGCCAAGAATGCCCGGCCCTCGCGGCTGGAAGGCAATCGTTAAAACCTCGGCGGGGTTCGCCTCCATAAGGGCCCCTGCCTAGCCCTAATACGCTCTCATTCAACAAGTTCCGATTACCCCTTAACTGTCTGGACAGCGTAAGGACATGCTCCGCCGGAAGCCCCGTCGAAGGAGGAATGTCCCTGGGGGCTCGGTGCCATAGATGCGCTCGCTCTGGCAGCCGCGGACCCAGCCCGGGGACTCACACAATCAAAAGAGGAGGAAAAGAGGGGCTGTGTGCCCACGGTCTGGGCTGGGGCCCCGAGAGGAGGGAATCCTCGGCTAGAAAAAGACATTCACGCCAATGCAGAAAAGCTTCCTGTGATGGCATGGCAGGCCTAGGTAATTCCGGGGCGCGAGAAAGGGGAATCAAGAAAAAAGCCTCATATGAGCGCGGTCGAGGTCGAGCAAACCAAAAAGGGAGAACACCCACCGCGTATGTGAACGCACAGCTCTGCAGGCCAGCCGCGAGCCACAGTCCATGGGGGGGTTTCGTCGGCAGGTGAGCGGCCGAGAAAACGCAGTGACCACTCGGGAAAAATCCGGGCCAAGAAAGGTCCAGGGCGACCTGGAGAAAGTGCGCGCGTAGCCACCGCGTAGTGCTTCGGCTCGGGGGTTTGAGAGACGGTGCTCCGGTCACTGAAACGGAGTGGAGCAGCAAGGGACTGCTGCAGGCTGAACCTTCCGCGGAAAAGGCATAGCATGGGCACTGCGGATGATCGCAAGTGGTCACGTAATCATCGGACAATGGTTGCTCCTTGAAAGAGCTACCCTTCACAAACGGCCCTGCAGAGGCACAGCACGGCGACACAACCGGCGATTGCCCAGAACCCGTCCCTCCCGAGGGGACAGCAGGCCGGAAAAAGGATGCTGCGACACGAGTCTGCCCGGGCCTGGGGGGATACCCGGAAGGTTTGACAATAATTTTAGCCCAGTCAAGACAGAAGGGAGCGCCTTCTTGATCCTGGCACAAAGGCGTCCTGGGACCGGGTTCGAAAAGAGGGGTTCGAAGGACACCTGCTGGGGGGGAAGATCGTCTATCGGTGGGGCTTCTGAAGGTCAACTCCGAAAGAAGATATCAGCAACCAAGCTGGCGCAGGTTACGCTCCAAGGGGGGCTGGAGGAATGGCTAATCCGGGCTCGTACTTGATCCATCGCTGGACACGCGTAGCGTTCGTAAGCAACCCCCGAAGAAAAATCTAAGCGTCCTCGAACCGGGGAGGTCGGCTTTTTAATGAAATCCTTGCGCACATTCAGCACGCCCTGGTCAACGCTTGGAGCCAGTCCGCGGGGCGAGCAAAGGGTGAACTCTGGCAGGGGGCCAGCTTCTTCACAGATCCGGGAAGCAGCCGAACCGGCAGTACGGGGGAGGGACAATCGGGTTTTTTTTTACATCAGTCTTAACTCCAAGATCCCTTCGAACCCCCCCACCTCATATTCCCACACCACTTCTTCCTAATTTTGGCTGCTTGCGGGAAACCAGCGCTCTGGCCCGCGGAGTCCAGCGGCTAGATCACGTAATCACGGGCTCGGAACCTCCGCTGGAGTATCTGCGAAAGGACGAGCGAGATCAGGCCCTCAAAGCAACATGTAACGAACTGTCGCCGGAACGCCAACACCGACCTCGGTCGGGACGCTGCAATGCTGCCGATCTCTTGAGGGGGGGAGGAATGGGGAAAAGGTGCTGTGAGACATCAACAGGGCTCTTCGCGCTAGCGATGTTCGGCATAGGAAGTGCAAGAAGGCTTTGCGAGAGCTGGGCCGAAAAACGCGGGACACCGGGGGACCTAGGGAGGGGCAGTGTCTCCAAGAGCTATCGCAAAACGGCCATCCAGGGGTCCATCGTGGGACGGGATTGGTCTCACTCGGAGTCGCAACCAAATTTCCTAGGGGAAAACAAAAGGGGATAAGGGGGGGGAAGAGGCGGAAGAGACTTTGGCGGGGCTCTTTCAGGATAGAATGAGAACCTACTCTTAAACCTCCCCTGTGGATGACATTGGAATATAACACTAACATCGCGACAGGTCTACTCTGGACGTTCAGAGTGAGTACGACCAGTTTCTCCGGGGAAGAACCGAGACGACCCCGGAGGATTCTTTAAAATGGGCACTTAAGCCTCCTACTATCATATACAAAAAGGATTCTGAAAAGAGAGAAGATCTTGAGGGCTTGGAATGCAAAGGCAACCGTGGACAAGGCAGGAGGTGTCCGTCGACGGTGGAAAAAAGGCGACACCCGGAAAAAGGACTCCAGAGCACGTCCCAATGTAGATACTCGCTGGGACGTGCGTCTCGTCCAAGGACCAGGAGAAGAAGACCGGGAGGAAGGTCTCATGCAAAAAGGTGCCCGCAAGCGGGCCGGCCCGCCAACACCCGAAAGCCGATGGTCCTGGCACACTGACGAGCGCTCAGAGGGCCGCTTCGGAAAAGGTAGCGGCGTGAGAGGGACGTGGCGACCCGCGCCGCGGTAAAACGTGAAGGCGTTCTTCCGCACACGCCGAACTCTTACTATGACCAGCCGCGTCCCGCGGGAGGTCCTCACGCGCGTCCTGCGTGCTGGTCCGTAGAAAACCTCAGTTTCAACGAGATCTGCCGCCTGGCAAAAAAGGGGACTGTTCGCTGACAGGGGGTTGTGGGGCGGTTTCGCCGCGACCGTTGAGCATTTTTATATCCTAGATCCTCCAAGAGATCACGTCCATGTCTTGTGCTTTCATATCCTGTGCGGCCTTGAGCTTCTACGAGCGCTCTGTCATGGAGAAAGGGGGTGGGTCGTTCGATCGTACGCGTGGTGGCGACCTGCTTGTGTTTTGCATTGCTCCGGAGGAGTTCCTACCGCTCGGAACCCTCGACGCTATGGACTTTCGGTAGAACCTTACCTGCGTTCGGCTGGGCCCAATGGAAGACTTTTCCCGAAAGCTTTCACCCTCCGCGCTAACTCGGCCTTGCGACCATGACAGTTCCATCCCAGTGAGAGTTCTCCTCGGAAGGACAGCCCGAAAGGCAGGAAGGGTACGCGCCTTCCGTCTGAACGGGGGTTTTGTAAGAAATTGCGTCTAGCGTGACGCTAGACGCAAAAGGGGACGCTCCCGGGCCCATTGGACATAGCCGCGCACGTTCGGAAGAGGGGCAAAGTGTCGGCGAAGGGGGGCCTTCCGCTCGGGATCTATTCTTAACGGCGCGGAGAAATAAGCCTCAAGCATCTCCACGGGGAGACAACGGCATTGGCAGCTGCCCCGCGCCTAACAGGGCCAGACTACCAGTAATCAAGCAAGAATTTAAGTAATGAAGAATTGATGGGACTGATACTACCCTTCATGATTTGGCAAAACAGCAGTCCATGGGCATGCTGTTTAGCAAGAAGTGTCGAGGGGGACGCTGGGCTTTGCGAAGGGAAGGGGAAGCGGGGAGCGTGCCGGGGGGGTTCTTGTGCAGCAAAACGGGGCGCCCTTCATTTCGGGGTTCCTAGATCATAACTTAAGAGGATACTCGTACGTTACCCAAGTCTGACTGAGTGTTCCGGAAAAGTCTAAAACTCTGGGCCGGGGTCACGGGACCTTCCGCCGACAGAAAAGGTGGCTGCTCAAGAGAAGCCATGTCGTAGGGATGGAAACCCCCGAGGCCGACCAGCTTGGGCTACCTCTAAGAAAGCTTCCTCGTGGTCGCCTTTACAGGACCGCTTCGGCGGGAAGTATAATGACTGTTGTCTAAAGAGGAGAATGCCCTGCCGGATCAAACCTGAGAGAGGAAAAGTTCCAACATGGACTGTCCCGCGCGTCGGTCATAGTGAAGTGGAAAGTTTTTCTCCTGAGGAGGCACTCTAACTCTCTCCTCCCGAAACGGAGAGGAAACCGATAAACAAGTGACAGGTCTAAACTGACATCGGCTGGCGGGCTAACTCCTGCGAGCCGCCAGGACTAAGGGGAGGCCCTGCTGGTAAGTCCCTGGGGTCGATTCCGATCTCTTACTCCTTTTCCATCCTCGACGTGGTCCAAGAACTTTGTCGTAGCTCTCTCAAAAAAAGGGATGAAAGAGAGCGTCCTAACGGGCTTGTTTCCAGCGCGGCTGCCAGAAGGAGAATCAAACATCTAGAACCTTCCCGACCTTGGACAGGAGACTTGGGGCGGCAGGGGAGCCGGCGGCCAGGCCCGCTCCCAGCATTTGAGGGTCTCCGGGAAACTTGGGAGCACGAGAGCGCATACGAGCTGGGTTTGAGAAGAATTTCCAGCGTGCCGGATGCTGAGACCCGCCGCGGCGTGGTCGCCCGTCACGATAAAAATCCCTCCTCGATTTCCAAGTGAGGGGTTCGCTCAAGGGGAACGTGCTGACCGCAAACTCGCGATTACCACTTCGTAGCCGTAAAGCAGCATCTGCCAGGGCGACAGAGGGGAAGTCGTGCGCGCGGGCCACAGGCTCGGATTCTGCACGGGAGAAGAAACGAGAACCTTGCAAAACTGCTGAAATAGACAGTCATGTCGGAACGCCGGACAGGCCCGACTTCCTGCCGGGGAACAGACGTGAAGAGCTGCCGGTACTCGATGTAATATCCTTCGAAAAACGTACTTCACTGAGACGGCTAGAAAGCCAGGGAAGCCCGCTCTGCCCGGTAGGAAAGTCGCAATCAGCGGGAAAAAGACGAACGGATGCATGCGAAAAAACATGGCCTGGTGTCTGAAAGATTTGGTGACAAATCCTGGGGATTTGTAGAAAAAACTAAGTATGCCCTAAGGGGGGCTCAATCTGGCCCGAACTGGTCAAACTTCCTGGCCAGGCTTAGGGGACCATGCCTGAGGGTTGTGACCATCGTGCTCTGAGGATTGAGATCCATAATAAAAGAGAGAGAAGGCGGTCGCCGACACCTGTGACCCGCGGAAGCAAACGGGAAATGGGCCGGCTCCGGGGAATCCTTTACCATCAGGGCTCTTCTCGGTCACCCAGTTCTTCCGGAAAACCCCGAGCGAACCATCGAATTCGTATCACTCAAAAAATTCCAAGAGAAAAAAAAAAAAACCACCAGCGTTACTGAGGGATTTCTACAATCCTTAGGCTCACTACTTGGCCACTTAAAACGTGGCTGGCCACGGTCCAGCGGCTCATAAGGCTATCTCTTGCCTTATCCAATGGGGCCACTGTCAAGGCCGATTCCCAACGACGAGCATTTAAAGTCCTAACGGTAACCATCGATTGTTGTTTACTCGGGGAAAAAGGCCCCATCCCGTTGGGAGCCCCCCACAGCAGCGGGGGACCCGCACAGGTCTTTAGAGGTTTGTAGAATCCCCCCCAAAGAAAATTCTTCAAGCGCGCGGGTCAAGAATCACATCTCGGAAAAGTCCAGAGAGATCGCGTGCTGAGGGAGCTAGGGGAAAAAAAGTTCTTCCTCAAACTGTAGCGCTGTCTGATTCTAAAAGAACGACCTCGGTAGGGAGTCCTGCCACGTCAGGCAGATGCGTGGGCCACTTCGGTTTTCGGTAGAAGTAAAGACGTGATTCCTCGTGAGCCTCTTGCTCTTAGAATCAGGGGAGGGCCTCGGGGAGGAGAAGGCACTAACGAGGAAAATTTTATCTTCGCGTGCGAAGAGCGCTCTAGACAGGGGAAAACCCGGCGAGGCGCTTTCGCACCTCTCTCATTGGACCTTGACCATCGGCTTAAGGGGTTGGTGTAGGAAATCTTTGCGGGGGCTAGCCTGCTAGACACGACGGTACCCAGGAATGATTACTCAGAGGAAGGGTAAAAGGCCCATCGGGCTCTTGTAAGTGCTTCTTTTAAGTAGAACAGTGCTCCGGGACCTTCTACGAACACCCTGGAAAACGTGTTCCGGATGTCCAAGGGCAGGGAAAGCCTACTATAGAGTAAAAGGAAAATATCGAGATAGTAGCGGAAGGCCATGCCCCTTTGGAAGACAGTAACCGGCCCCGGCGGGGTAAAAGCGGTGAAAACACGGAGCACCTGGGGGGGAACCAGAGCACTTCCAACTTTGCCCGTTTATTCTCAAAGTCACGTCATCTTAGTCAAACGGGGAGGTTGCCGAGAAGAAAAAGCCATCCTTCCTCGACAAAACGCGCCTCCATAAGGGGCCCCCCAGTAACCGGGGGGCTCACCACAATAAGCTTTTTCTAAAAGCTATCACGGAAAAGCCGAAAGGTCTTCTGCGTGACGAGAGAAACGGCTTGGCTACCCGCTGCCAGGGACCGTGGCCTGCGTTCGGCAGCTAAAGAACCTCCGGCTCTCTATCCCGAGTGGACGACAGACTCTCCCAGTCTTAAGCCGGATGGCCTTCGGGAAGTGCCCTGCAAAGTAACGGAGAGGAAAGACGTGGCAGTCGGAAAAAAAAAAGCTTTGTGGGCGGGGAGGACGGGCGCCACCGTTCGCTGTTTGAGGACGAAACGGGCCGCATATCTCCGATCGCGGTGCTGCCGAGCAATTTGAGCCGTGATCCTGCGACTATGGAGAGGGGGGGGTCACCTCGATTTGTTTGATGGGACTCTTCTCATTGGAAGCTGCTGTTTGGGGGGGAGCACGGCTGTGGCCTACGGGCTAGGGGATCACCATTCTACGCGAGGGGGGTAAACTTTCTGCCCGGTAGGAGGGTTCGTGAAACGGAATGGACGACGTGGCCAACGATAAGAGGCAACTTCACCGCCGAGATCGCAGAAAGAAAAACGATTTTGACCAGGGCACAACAAGGGTCCGTGCTGAACGGGGGGGGAAAAGGGCTGTCGCCATCCCAACACGAACGACTGGCCGGTGTAGGCAAAGAGCGGACGGCTCAGGGATAGTCCGGCGAACGGAAAACGGCGGGGAGGGGAAAGGCCGCGCCTCCATAGGAATGAACACCAAAGAATTCTGCGGCCCGTTCTGTAAAGGGCGGCGACCGGGAAGGATGATGATCTTCTTGACGTGAAGAAAGGCCTACCAACGAAGAAGAAGAGCCACGATGGAGCCAGGTGAGGGAACACGCGCCGACAGGGACATACTAGAAACCAGTCAGGCTCATCAAAAGATAAGAAATCCAAGGGGGAAGGGTCTACAAGAACGCAGGAGTTGTAACCCATCCGGGGTAGACAACATGGGCAGACTGCTGTGGAGGTCTAGGGACGGAGTCGCCGGGGGGGAGAACGCGGGGGAAGAGAGTTCTGGTCGCCGTGCTGTGGAGATGGCTAGCCCGTCAAAGGGACTCTCCGTTTCAAGGGAAGGAGCTGAACTCGTACGGGGGTGTACTGTGAGGGGACGTATCGCCAGGGCCCTAAAGGCTGCATTCTGAAAGGAGTCTATCGGCCGCGCTACATGAAGGAAGGCTCAAGAAAGGGACCTTCGCATCAAGTTCCAGTGCAGGCCCCCCCCACCTATCCTACGCTGGGGACCTCGCAAAAGAGGTGCGCCGGTCGACCTGGAAGTCTGCGGGACTCTCCTACGTGGTCACTGCGAGGGTCTCGGAAAAAAGATATCACCCTGCGCGAACGTGGCCAACATTTGGCCCGCGCGGCTTAGGGCTATATCTTTACGGCGAAAAAGAGTCGGTGGGCCATTTACGGCAACCAGATGCTCCTCGTACTCGAGACCAAAGGCTCATCCGGTCTTCGTCGGGGAGAAGTAATTCTTCGCCCCGGAGCTGGACAGCGTCCTGGGACTCCTGCTCACAGGTAAGCCCTCTAAGGCGGGAATGACATGTCGGGGCTTCGAATGCCGGAGCGCTCTCAACCGCTACGGGAACCCCAGTCGTGATCGCTCACACCACAACTGATGAGAAAAGAGATCCTAACGTGATGGGGGACGCTTCTTGGACATAAGAGTCCTCGGCTCGAGCAAAAAAGCACAGGGCAGGACGCAAGATACGGGGGCCGTTTCTCTGCGGAGAGGGGAAATGACCGCTGGGGGCTCCTCGTAACTTGTGAAAAGAAAACCGCATCTGAAGGGAGTGCGAGACGTCCATGCGGTTCTTAAATGCGGAAAAGCCGCGGTCTATGGAACTGCCTGCCAGACCAGGGGCAGGCCAATGGTTTCGTCTCAGGTGAAATAGCGGCCGGTCTGCCGCGCCCTAGGAGGGACCAACGAGGCTTCACCGCGGGAAGGCTGTCCATGGAAAGGAAGGCGTTCGCGCGTAGACCACCGCGGGGCTCCGTCCTACGGGGTGGAAGAACCAGGGCTCGAAGGTCACGGAATATCAGCACCTTGTTAGGGGAACGGCTGACGAAAAGGGCGTCCGCCTGCACGCGGGGGTCCTTCATCTAGTCTCCAGTCACGGACTGTTCTGCGAGAGGGACTGCGTCGACCTGGGGAACAGGCCGGGCTATCCAAGAACAGCACAGCGGTTCAGCTTCCAAACCCGTCCGCGACCATCATCGGAAGAGCCTGAAAACGATTCTGCCCATGGCTGTGGAGACACGGATGTGGGGAAGGGGTAGTTGGTGGCCCAGCAGCCTTCGAAAAAGGCCCTAAAATGGAATGATCCGAACTACTGTCACTGTTCAGAGGGGGACGCCCTTCCAAGGGTTTTTGCGCCAGAAAGCTGATCGTCTTCGGGGTGGGGCATCCGCCGTAAGAAGAGCTAGAGCCGCCAGGCTGGTCGCCGTGACACATGAAAGAAAACTTAGCGGCGATTTCAGAAGAGCGTCCTTTCAAAAAATTCATGACCTCGTCTCAGGTCAAAGAACGTTCTGCAACGCTAGGAAGCCGCGAGGGCATCGCCACCTTACGAGTGGGCTTGGATGAGGAATCTTCGAACGAGTCACAAAAGTGCTTGCCCTGGTCAACCAAGTTCGGCAGTCCGCGGGAGGCAACCAAGGTGATAGCTTTCCGGAGAAGGCCATCCGGCCTATAAAAAAGCAGCACCAGCAGGTATCCCAAGAACTCGGGGCCGAACGGTAAACTCACAAAATCTCTTCGAAGGGTGGGAGCCGCGAGGTAGGAAAAAACGTCCCACCACCAGCAGGACAAAACGGCGTCCGAGCTAGGCTCACCTGACAAACCCGGTTCAGTGCTTTCGGAAAAGCTGCTTCCCATCGTCGAGGCCCCCCCCCCCCCCTAAAAAAACGCCCTGGAGGGGAGCGTCTTCTGAGTCGAGTAGTCGCCAGGGGTCTTCCTAAACTTTTCTAACGACTGAGCTACACGAAAAAGGCCCTCGGAAAAAAAACAGTCGGCCTTCAAGAGAGTGCCAGTTCCACGGAGGGTGCTTCACGTCCATCACTCGGCCTGTCCAAAGCGAAGTCGGGAGCGGCTTGTAGGCCTCGAGCGGAGGGACTGAGGCGGTCCTGGAAGGGGGGGAAAAACCTCGGCGCGGGTAGCCAGCAGGGGGCTTATCGTAGCTCCACACCGAAAACAGCCCGCTGAAGAGTGATCTCTTAGGAACAGCAATTTGTGGAACTCGTCTTACGGGGGGTGGAATGGCGGACGGCGCTCTGGCGGTGATCGGGGAAAGGGAGGAATGATCACCTACGCGGAAAGAAAGAGATGACCTGGACGAGAAAAGTGCCCGCGCGACGGTCTACGCTGGACGTGCTGAGTGTTCCTGGACTACCAGGTGCACTCCGGTTGTGCCGGACAAGACGAAAACCAGGCCGGACCGGTGAAAGCACACGTGCCGTCCG
>Ga0179591_1167971_pt1 | contig 13848 bp, 15 predicted proteins | sample CZOMad2_1_08_16f_FD_182891 | JGI IMG/M metagenome (GOLD analysis project Ga0179591, IMG submission 182891) | Vadose zone soil fungal communities from Angelo Coast Range Reserve, California, USA - CZOMad2_1_08_16fungal (PacBio error correction) | ecosystem: Environmental > Terrestrial > Soil >...
ACCGCTCACTAGCTTAAGAAGGGAGGGGAAAGGATAGATAGGGCTTGTTTGAATTAGAGCACGACACGAAAACATCGCTAGGAAGAGGGCAGGAAGGTGTTCAGGGGATCAACTGGCTCGGTCTGCCTTGAATGTAGCCGCAGAACCTCAGGAATTTCTTCAAGAACTGGAGATCACGTTTGACAAAAAGTGGGGAAGTAGCGAGGGCGGCATTCTGTTGAAGGAACATATTTCCGCATTAAAGAATATTTGATCAGGAGGGATGCGGGGAGGGGTGGGGGCCGAATTCCTTGACGGAAAGGGTCTAATCACATCCTGAAATAAAAAAAAGAGAATAGGGAAATTGGGCGTTCAGAGAGCGGGGGATATTTCTCAATGCCCATACTAAGGGCCTACAGAGCAAGTCGAAGATTCGGAGAATATGGTATACTAGATGTCTTCATCCATCTTCAAGAGCATTCTAGGAAGGGTGAGGGAGGACAATATTAAATACTATCAGGGGAGTGGGGGGGAGCCATAGGCTAATACACTACTCCTCTCTAGGGAAGAGGCTAATTTCGATGTTGAATCAAGAGAAAGAGCGATCCAATGACCCAACCTATACCTCCAAGAGGATTCCTTCAAGAAAGGGAAAGAGATACGGACCGCGTTATGTACTATTTCGTTCACTTCTTTAGGAAAGGCGAGGGAGAAAAGGGAGAGAATTTGCCTAGGGCCGCGCGGGGAAGAGGTGGGACAAAGAAGGGATTACCGAACTACACTTTGTGAACACTGAACGCGCGGCGCTGTTTTCTGCCAGGGGAGAAAAAGGCCTTAGGTCCTGCACTTCCAGCAAAGAAATGCGTTCTACCTCGAGGGGTCAGGTGTTTCAGAGCTTAAGGCAGAAGGGGTTCCTTTATCAAAGAACGGGGAAAGTGGGGCAAGAAAAGAAGAAGAAGGGGTACCGTTACTATGCGCCGATTAGATCGGGAAGTTTGGTACTGGTCAGCTTGGAGGGGGGGTCGAAGAAGAAAGGGGAAGACCGGCCGTAGATAGCGGAAGTTATAGGGGAAAATGACATTAACGCGCACTAAAGAAAAATGAGAGTTGATCCCTCCCGAGATCGTCCTGATTAGTACAAGGGGAATCTTCTAGAAAGTTTGTTGGAACTCAATTTCTACGACTTTTCTAATCAATGAAAGTGCCTAGACACTTGTTCAGATCCGAAAGACGATGGACATAGGAAAATTGCGGCCTCAGAAATCTTCCGCCTCCCTAGAAGGCGTAAAGCTTTGGGCAATGGATAATAAATTATCTACAAAGGAAAAAGGGAGGACCGACAGCCCTAACGCCAGACGCTGTGCTCGGATGGGGGTACGAAAAAAGAGAGGTCAAAGCACTCCGACTTCACATATCATCGATTAGAAAAGGGGCGTAGAAGAACCCACACGCAGACACAGGGCTCGGTCTCTTACTTACCAGATCTCAAAAAGGGGGGAGCTGAAACAAATTGATTCCTATATCTGAAATGTATAGAGGGGGAAGAAGAGGGGGTGAGGGATCCCGCCACTCCTTTGAGGAGAAGGTTTTTTGCACCGTATAGGTCCAGGAGAAGAGAAATAATCCAAGGAAGTCCGGCTTACTTCGAAGGCACCAGCTTTAGTGATTACCGGGATAGCCCCACTGTTAAAAGGCCGACACAATCCAGTGGCCCTTTGAGCCGGGAAAGGGGAAACGAGAAAAGAAAAAACCGCAAGGCAGGTTCTCTCTGGTTGATTTTGAAGTGGTTCTTGCGAACATCTGGAACGGGGGGGGGGGAAGGGACTGTATAAATGGGATTAGGCGCTAAATTCCAAGGGAAGAGGGAAAAATTCCTCGGCTGGGTCTAATGAAAACCGGCAATGAGAGCAAAAAAGAAGACGAAGAGGAAGGGGAGTTTTATTTGTGAAAGAGGGGAGTAAACTCCATCTAAGTCAGGGAGGGAGGGGAGGATGAAGGCAACTCAGAAATTATGTTCTTCGGAGGGGGGTAGTCACGATGCGACTCTAAGAGTACGGTCGATAACTCTTGGCTTGAGAAGTTGAGTTCCAGAAAAGGTGAGACGGAGGAGGGGTGGAGGAGGGCGGCCATCCCGCTTAAACTTGTGGGGGAGAATACCTCGAAAGAAAAGATTTCGTGACCCAAGGGAAAAAGAAAGGGGAGACCTTTAGGATGAAAGCGACGATGGACTAGCATGAGAAGAGCGGGGTGAGCTACAACCGCATACTTAGCGGGGGAGGACTAAAAATAAGTGGAATTTTGTTCCTTCTGCGAGTAAAGAGACGAGGTGAAGGAATGGACGTCGAGGACGTCAGCCCTCAGAAGAGGGGATCCAGACAACACGCCAATACGAAGGCCTCTACTAAAAAGGTTGATTGTAACCAGTTACCCCATTAGAGGTAGCAGGAAAATCTCATAAGGCTCAGATCGGGAGAGAATCCATCCATTTTCGGTCGCTCCTCATAACTCGGAGGGAACTCCGCGCCCTAATCCTTAGGGAAAAAAAGGAAACAATGTATATCAACGGAAGTTGCTAAATAGAGTTAATAACTCGCGACGCTGGCAGAGATGGGCAAGTTCCTTAAGCTTGTAAATTAACGACGGAATAGTCGGGGGGGTAACATCAGGGGGGAATAAGTTGGAACTCTTCCTGTCACTTAGTTTAACGACCAGTAGGCGTTGGAGAGGTCAGAGAATGAATGGTATGTTTCGGTTGCTGAGAAAGATAACATCAACTGACCGGATAAAGGCGCAAAAATATAATCCCAATGAGATGATACTCCGAAAGATAAATATAAGACCCAACAGGATGAAAAGCATACAAAACACGAAGAGCTCGAAAGAAACCAAACGGAGGAGTGATTAAAATAGGAGGGGATGAGGGGGGCGTAAGCACGAGCACTTGGTGTCTAGAATCATTGTGGTGGTGGGATGATCGATGCGCAGGAGTGAGGGGAGTGGCGCGGTTTGGGAAACGGTACTTTTCTTTGGAGAGAGGTGGACGCCTTACTACCACAGAAGATTGCAAAAACCAAAAGAAGAGAATATCGGGTTAGATACGAAAAGGAGGCGCCAATTATTTCCACGGTTGGGAAGTGCGGTAAAGGGCGAATGGATCGATGTAAGGGTGACCGTTACGGAAAGTGGCCCTGGAAACATTAGCCGGGCGCGTTTCCTTTAGGGAGAGAAAGAGAAAGACCGCTGGATCTCAACACTTAAGGAGAGGGAAAAAAAGACGAGATGGCGATGGGGTTCGGTCTGGCGAACGCTGGCTTGAGAAGAGGAGGGAACCTTCTTGAGAGGAGATAAAAGAAGGGAAACCCAGTGGACGTAGAGGGGCATCAGAGCGGTGGGGCGTCACGCTTGCTGCGGATGTAGGGAACAAAAAGAAATGCTAGAGGCACTGAAACCGACGGCGGGCGGCGGGAACCGAAACAGAGCACGATCAGGTTTTCGGCAACGCCATCGATCCATTATGCGTTTGTGGGAGAGGGAACAAGGGGACGGATATGTCATGGAAAGAGAAGGAAAAAAAAAAAGAAGCTCAAAAGGGGAAATGACGTGTCACGACCTCGGTGGCGGATTTAGCTTTCTGTACTCAACCACCGTCAGGAGGGGGGGGGCGATCCAAAATCTGTCTGAAAATTTTCTTGCAAGTAAAAAAATGCATAGAGGAGAGAAGGGCGAGCAGCGTCCGAATCGCTCCACCTCATCCTAAACGAAGAGCGAGCGTTCCTAACTCGAAAGCCCACAGAGAACAAAGATGGGAAGCTGGAATAAGTAAGAACTACTTTGTAAAAAGAAGTAAACCTCATATGGCGGGGGAATTCCTCGAAACATTCCGGCTTCGGGAACTATCCTATGAAGGGATACAAGAAGGGGGTTCGAGGAAAGGAGGACAGAAAGGGCACAACATTCATCAATCGCCGACCCACTTAGGGGAAACAAGAAAAAAGCGCCACCGAGCCCAAAGGAATGGAGAAGGGGGTGTGGCCAAATAGGGCCACCAAATCCCTCGCAGAAGTCCCAGGCCTTTGTATTCCATCGGTTTACCCAGTTTTGCAGGCTGAATAAGGAGGTCAAAGAACACCGCGGTTAAGGAAGAGTGCAAGGCGGGGACCTTGTGGTACGGCATACGGAAAAATTAGTGCTAGATAACTGACAGATTCCTTACGCGTGTGACTAACTCCTTGCGGTCAAAGAGGGACAGGAAGGATGATAGACATCACGTGTGTTGAACCTGCCCATGGAGTAGAAGATATGCCGGACTATCGAGCCTTGTAAGTTACGGAAAGGGGGACGGCATATGCGACATGTGAGAGATATGGTTGGGATCTACGGGCTCTGCCTAAGTTTGATAGCTCCAAGCGACAACAGCGAGAGTACTTTGGTGCTGGAGTGCTGAAGAGGTGAAAAGGGAAGTCGACATAGAGAAAAAAGAGAACAGAAGGAGGATGAAGATACGAGTAAATCCACATCTATTGAAGAATCTCCATCGAGTAAAACAGAGGAAAAATCTTGCGATGCACGTTAAGGGATCGAACTCACTAAGCCAACAGAATTTCTAAGAGCGAGGAAAAAAGGAAGTGTCAATTCCGATGGCTGCGGGGAGACTTAGAGGAGGAAGGAAAAAGGAAGGGTAGGAGGTTCCGGTGGTCAGAGAACCTCCGCGCTCTCGGCCGTGTAGATTACCCGTCGGGATAAAAATTAAAAAGACGACACTTCGAAGGGAAGAAAATGAATGGCGTAACGGGCGTCTCGTAGTGCTCAAGAAAGTACCGGATCGAAAGGAAAAAAAAAAGAGGAAATGCCCTCTCTTAAATTGACAACAACCGAAGAGTCAAAGCAGGTAGCAGAGTCGTCCCGGAGGACAGGCAAGGAAAAAACATAGGGAACTCGCTTTCTTTGTCACCCATGTGGAGGATTAAGGATTGTCCTACTGTCTGAAAGTAAAAGGAAGAGGAAGAAGCCGGAGGGGATTAGGACTGGAGAAATGGCTTCAAGCCTCAACTCAATCGGGAAATGCAGATTCTGAGGAAAAGGCAAGTTGGTGCCTTTTAATTCCTTTGCGGGGAGAAGTGGGGGCATTTGAATGGCTTTATCGGGGGAGAAGCAATAGAAGAGAAGGAAGCAATGTATCGTGAAGGGGGAAACGCCTGTCTTCACTAAAGAGCTTGCGTGTTGAAAGGAGATTGTAGTTTGAAATTACCATGGCGACTGAAGGAGGTTATGTACGCCGGGAGAGGTCGCAGAGATATTTCTATACTACATGAGAGTGCCGCGTGTCTGACATAGGGGGGGAGGGGAGAGAAGAAAACCTTCTAAAGAGAAACAAGGGAAATATGACGCGTGTTTTCGTACTACCTTTCAGGAGGAGTTCTACCTGGCAGTAAAAAAGAGGGCCCCCCTGCTAAGAAGGGGGCCTGGGAGATGGAATGCGGAAATATTTCCGTCACAGAATGAAGAGGGTAAACGGGATTAATTTTATCACGGTGAAAAAAGACGAGAAAAGAAGGATTAGTGAGGGAGGGGGGGGAGGGAACGTAGCCTCAATCTAATCTGAAAGAGAAGAGGTCTTGTAAATGCTGACTCGGGGCTGTGGAGGGTTTGGGGCTCGGGGAGGCACATTCGGAAGGGGGTGGGAACCAGGGAAGAAAGCTGGGGCGCTTCATTAGTAACGCAGAATCTTAATAGAATTTAACATTGATACCTAGCGAAAAATTTCATGTCAAGTAGAAAAAATTCTGGAAAAGGGAAGAAGTCTAGTGTAGCTTCCTTTGTTTAAACGTTTCTTATTCCTCCGAAGGGACAGAAGGTGGGAACAGGTTAGGTTGTGTTATTCATATAAAAAAACCAGAGGAAAGAAGAAGAAATTTCAAAAGGACGACAAAAACAGAAAACCTCAAATACAGGGATGTTTCGATTTTGTCGGCAATTTGGAAAAAGAACTCGATTCCTAGGGCAAGAAGACACTCAGGAAAGAGACCATTAAGGAGGTATTTAGACAGCGCCAGAGATGTCTCAGAATGTTGGGACCTGGCGTTAAAAAGGGGTCCGGGGAGGGGAGTTCAAAAAAGGCAGTGTACGGGACAGAGAGGAGCTATGGAGTAGGAGATCGTATCCATTAACGCAGGAAGATCATAGAAAGCGTGCAAAAGGGACTGACAAAGTTCTTTTCGGTGGTAGGGAGTACATGACAAGCAGAGGGGACTTGACGTGATGGATCACCTAAGTTTGGGGGCGTTTCCATTTATTCTGGAAAACATAGTCGAGAGAACCTCCTGCAAAAGAGGATTGGGGGGGAAAAGTGATAGGCCACGTTTTCTTGCGGGCCCCGGATGGTAGGGAAACCGTGATATTCGACATATATTGACAAAGACCAAGCGGGGGGAAAGGACTAAAAAAGCAAAAGAGAAGGGGGGGGCCGGCTTGGAAGGATTTAAACACATCTACTTACAAAAGGAGAGACGCTCTCCCTGGCGTATCAAATTTCCTCGCTTATATTACACAAGTAAAAACCTAGCCTAATAAAATAAAAAAAAAACAAGGGTGGTAAAAGAGGAAGGGAAAAGGGAAAAGAGACTCGGAGGGAACTTTGATCGAAAGTTCTCTCCGCATCCGAGTAGGCTGGATTTAAATATTGACACTCCGTCACCAAATCGAGGTCTTGAGGGCGGAAGGGGATAAAGGTGCTACATGCTGGGGGAAAACGAAATATCTCAAGATTTTAAGAAAGCTTGACATATGCACGTTTGTACAAAAATCCTCTGGGGCCGGAGGGGGAGGAGTAGACGGCGCGAAATATTGTCTGGTCAATCCCAAATTTAAAAGAAAGAAAGGTGACAATCAGCAGCCAGTTATGGCACTGTTGTATGAATACAAACCTACCAACACATCCGTGAATGTTTCAGCACGGGCAAAAAAGGATAGGGGGATGGAAAGAGAAGGCAGAAGGGAATAAATAGAAAGACGTCTATGTCGAAGTCTGTCAATAGACATCTCCAAGAAGGGCAGACGCCAGGGAAACACCGTTGGCGACCTCCTTGCTCGGGAAGATAATGGAGGAATGTTTTGGCGTCCAGGTGGGTCCAAGGGCGTTTCATAAGGGGATTGAGAAAGGAAGCCGCACTAGTAAACTCATCCTATTTGACTAGGGCTTCAGGAGGTGGTGAAGGGGGGAAAAACCGATTTGGGTGCGATAAAAAAGGACCCTGCATCGCTTCTTTTATCTAATGTTCCTCTAGTACCAAGGAAACTAGACACTATCCGACTTGACGAAAGTAGAGTCATGTGTGGAGAGAAAGGAACCTGGACGGAAAAAGGAATCAATGACCACCGGAGTAATTTTTATTATGAGAGTCTTGTATGTAACTGCGCCACGCTGCACGGCAAACTCTATCGCAGGTGTAAAAGGAAAAAAAAACGGAGCGATAAGAAAAGTAAGAGAATTTTGGCGGGTCTCTATCGCTTGATGAGTGGAAGGATTAGGGCAGAACCATCAAGCTCAATAATTCCGGCACACTGTCAAGCAGGGGCAGACATTTAAAAGAAAAAGGCTGAAAGGTTCGGTCGTGCCTTAAATGATTTCCGCATGATATGTAAATCCGAAAATCGCGGGGGGGCCGCCGGTGCTTTATGCAAAGGTCGGAATAAAACGGAAGCAAAAAAGCGAAGAGGGGCCAGTGTGAGTTCTCGAGGGTTAGAGTGAAAAAAAGCCAGAACGAAGGGACACAAACTGGGGCGGCAAGAAAGGAAAAGAGTAAAAAAATCTTTTAGAATTTTCTCATTGGGGGGGCCCTCACGAGGGAGAAAGGGGGAGAGGGTGACCGTCAAATAACCCTATGGTAAGAAGGGGGGGGTTCACGTCATCCATGGATGCAGGGAGGGACAGTACAAATAGAGGAGGGTATTCAGTGTGTAGAAATGGGGAAGAAAATGAACGACTTACAAAGTAAAAAGAACCATCCTAAGCTAATTCCCTGGAAAAAACGGGGCAGCAGACGATAGGGTAATTGGACGTGAAGGATTGAGATAATCAACATATATAGCCGCCTTCATAAATTCCTCTAAGTGAGGAAAAGGTCATGGCGGCCAATCTGATCTAAATACCTTGTTGGAAAAGAAAAAAGAAAAGAAGGGGTGGTCTCCCTACGATAAAAAAAACGGGAAGCTCCTGCCATCCGCCCATAAATTTCTGACCTGCGATGGGAGGTGAGTTCCGCGCTTCATTCTTCAGTGGGGGAAGAAGGGAAGGCTTGGGGAGCCCGGGGACGGAGGGAAAATTTCAGTTACGGAAAGAGTGAGGATTGTTTATGTCTCGGTGTCATGTATCCTCATATACGGGATGTAATAATGGACGAGGCACGCGGGGCGGTCTAGTTTACGCCAGAAAGAAGAAGCTCAGGCAAGAAACTGCAGACGGGTCAGAAGAAAGACCGGAATTAGTTGGCTTCGTCGAGGCGAAAGGGGGGGGGCCGCAGGGGCGTATCGCTTTTTCATAAGAAACCGTGAACTAGAAGCTGGGAAGATCGAAGAAGGGGGAGAGGGAGAAAGAATTTGATTCCGCAGAATCTTCTTCCCATGAAGAGACGGCCCTGTTCGTCAGTTTGACATCGACTACACGGACAGGCAGACAGAATCAACAAAGTCAAGAGGAGGATGGTAAAGGATTGGGAGGCTATCACACAAAGGTCTTCGAGACCGAAAAAAAAAGACTGTCACCTATCATATGCTTCAATGGGAATAGAAGTCCAGGCCGAAGACAGGCAAAGGATCTCTGGAAAAAAAGCAGAGCTCAAAGAACCTGGGCATTTCCACAAATGAAAAGGAAGTAGAGAGAACAGGACAGGGAACGCAAAGGATCTCGATCCTCTCACCGCAAATATCCGGAAGCATATAATGTGGGGGACGGGGTATACGAGAAAATAAGCAGGGATCGCGAGACCAGGGGAAGCAATCACCGCGTTGAGTGATGGAGAGGGAAAAAAGCAAAAATGACCCCGCTGGCCTACACGACCTAAATGGAGAGGTCATAGGCGAAAAGGAAAAAGGAGAAACGACCTTCGATCTTGCTCTCTGGACTTTGGGGGACGCTGGAGTCAGAGAATTTGAGAAAAGAGGCTGGGCGCAAGGTTATTAAATTTTCTTTCGTCAAGTAAGGGGACCTGACCTCCATATGTCCTCATAGAAGAGGGGGGGTATGAAGCAGAAAGGAGCGTAAATAACTCGCCACTAATGCAGGGTTGGACATAGGGGGAGCGTCAAAGAAACCTGATCGTTACTAGTTGATGCAGTCTGAAGGGGTCAGTTCCGAGGGGGGGACAGGCCTATGGGGGGAAAGGACGCTAATCTAGGAGGAGAAAGAGAGGGACGAGATTTAACCTGCCAGACAATGTTACCCTACTATTTTTGGTACCACTTCAAGCGGGGGGGGGGGGGGGGGGGGGTGGAGAAAAGGAAGCTCAGCAAGAACAAAGGAATGGGATCACACTCCACATTTCCCCTGCTTGGACACAAGGAGGAGCGATTGCGTGGCTTAAAATACGCGCTGAAGAAGAAGGATACGTCCATTTGTTACTCTACCCGCATCCGGATATTTCGGGGAGAACATCAAGGACAGGGGGTTGATGACTGAACGCGAAAGCGAGGTCGGAAGGGCCTCGAGAATTTCCTGGTTCCGATCCTCCTGCAATCAGGTGGAAGAACCAAGAACTCCAGCGCATGCCGCGACCAACATTGTGAATTTCGGGAAAAGTAGAGGGAGAAGAGAAAAGTCTCAAAGTTGGGGGGGCTTCCAGATCTATTAATAGACAAATGGCGGGGAGGTCCGAAATCCGCCTCACACTCGATTTCCTAAGAACCAGCTTCTATAATGAAGGGGGGAAGGAAGGTTAAGGAGTTAAGAAAAAGGGGAAAGATTATGAAGCTCATTGAGAATTAAAGACGACTGCCCGGCGAAGGGGGAGCGCAGTCCGCTTGTAAAAGTAACAATCGATCATGATAAAAAAAAAGGGGAAAATGAAAGAGGAAATAGATGGGTGGAGAAACGAAGTAGGTTTAAAACGACTAGTATAGCTTTTGGAACTAAATAGGAAATGGTGGAATGATGTGGCGTACACTACTATAACGATAAAAACGGAAGGAGGCTCAAATCAAAATCCCGACAAAGGGACGAGATCGCCTACAACTACAACAATGAGAGTCCCAATAGAGGCAGGACACTCCAGCCTCTCATCATCAACAACAACACCTGTAGTAGGAATATAATAGGGGGAAGGTGAACAAGGTAAACTAGGGTGAAGAGGGAAAATATTGTGGGGGTGAGGGGAGGGATTCACGATCACTTGAATTTTATAAGTTTGTGAGCAAGGGTGGATTTCGTTTCTGTTTATACTGTAGCTGCATCAAAATAACCATGAAGAGAAGGGGGTGGTGAAAGCCGACTGTCGTTAACTAAGGGAAAGGGAGAGGAAGATTATTTCCAAACGATGTTCAGGGTCAAATTGAATAAGGGGGGTAATTTGGTACACGTGTATCGTAAAGTGCCGGAAACATGGAGAGGCGCTTCGGCTTAAGGCGCAAGGGGACGAAAGCCGTAGCTGATCTCTCCTTTGAAAACAGAGAGGAAAGAAAGAGTCAGAGGGGGAAGGGGGTGGGCAACATACGAGGAGGAGAAAAGCCAGAGAAGGGCTTTATTAAGAGAGTTGAGAAAGAGGGCTTAGTATTTTCTCATTATAATCGAAGTTGGGAAAAGGAAGGGGGGGAAAGGGGGATCGAGGATGGGGAAGTCAGTCTTTTATGCGAGTCGGGGAAAAAAAGAAAGATCTCGACGGGTCAATTTACTAATAGTTCTCTGAAGGTGGAAGAGAAACGAAGGTTAGAAGAAGCATCAAGAGATGCGGTTGTCGAAGCAGCTTTACGGGGAGGTGTCGGGCTCTCTAAGTTTAACCTTCAAGCGCGGGAAGAAAGTCGTTTAAGAAGATCAAGAAAGACAGTGCGGGGAGTGAGAGTCTGGGAGCCAAAAGTCAGCGGGGATGGAATCGATAAGAAAAGGAGGAAAAAGGCCGTCTTTCAGTAAATCCTCGCTATCGTCTCAAAGGGAAGGAGGGACAGCGAGGAAAAGAAAGGGAAGGACACCATGAGAACTGAGCTTTCCGTCCACTACGAACTCGATCAAAAAAGAAGGGAGAAAACACTACTGTGGTACAAATCAACCTCTATTTTCGGGTTAATGAGAAAAAAAGTGCGGCATAGAAAGAGAACTAGAAGTGGGGAACCTGGAGGGTACTGAAGGGAGAGGGGGTACCTCCTCCAATTCAGTAAGAAACATAAGCATTGCGAAGACAACGCGCACCACGCTCAGAAAGATTCAATCAGCGAGGTGGGGGGATACAGATCGGTTCCAAAGATTCGACGAGCAAAGAGAGGCTGGTCTTCCAAGGGAAACAGTTGTCCGCTCGGGCGACGCTCTTAATCACTCACCTCGGGTAAGAGGAGGGAAGCCTGGAACGAGCCTGTAAATCTACTGGAGGGAGGAAAAAAGGATGGGGAGGAACTGCAAAGATTAGAGCGGATCGTCTCAGTTTGCGGAGAATACAAAAGGGAAATCACGTGTTGTTCATTCCCATTTTCATTGATATCTTGAAAGAACGAGCACCGGTGTCTGCGTCGATGAAAAAAAAAGAGGAAAAGGGCATGAAGGAGGAAAGTCTGGCTTGACGGATCGCAGTAGGGGGGGAAGAAAAGAGATAAAGTACACTCGATTGTGTTCTTCTTCTAGGGTCAATGTGTGGGATGAGTAGAGACTCCAGAACACCAAAGAACAGGCTTAAGCGGAGTAAGATTCTCGGAGGAGAGAGAGATTCTCGAGATCGTTGACTATCTTACCAATTCTTTCTAGGCACGGGAAAAAAGGATTAAACCATCTCTGACGGGGAATGAAACGAAGAAGGATACTAAGCGAGGAGAAATACCGGAAGGAAGATTGAGGCTTGATCTAACTGCAGCATTAAGGGAGAGGGAGAAGGAAGGAGCAATAGAAGGAACGCGCGATCTGGACGTCTTCTATCCAGGTAAGCGTAAAAAAACAAAGTCAACAAGGAAAAGGAGAGAAATGGCTTACAAAGGATCGGTAAGCAATAAAGGGACCAGGGAGTCGGCGAAAAACGGTAAACCCGCGCATTAACTGCGGGAAGAGAAAAGCCCAGACACTAGAAGAAGCGCTCCCTCATTTGCTTATTTCCGGAGCAAAAGGGAAACGAAGTGTTTGAGAAGGAGGAGGGAAAAAGAGACGAGCGTAGTGGTAAAGGTAGGGGGTGCGAGTTCCGCCCTTGGATTGGTCGGAAAAGGAAACGATAAGCCGGGCGATATTTCCTGATTGAGTAATGGCGAGAAGGAAGAGCAGGATCTACGCAAGGGAGATTAAAAAACAGTCAGGGGATTGGAAAAATGCTCTTTGTCGTTCGATTGGTTTGATTGGGGATGGCTTAGCGTGAATCACATAAAATATCATATCGGACGACTGGAGGAGAGATAAATGAGAAAAAAGAGAACAGGGCAGGGATAAGGGGGGTTGGACGTTGAAAAATGTAAGCTCCTGCAGTACCATAGTGGGAGGAAAAAATCTACGACTATGGGGTCGAATCTATCTTCGCTGACGAGTTTTAAAAAAAAGAGGGGTGGGACTTGTATACTCACAAGGAAAAAAAAAAAAAAGGCAAGCTATGCGCTTGGTTGCTCCTTTCGGATGCAAGAAGGAAAAACTAAAGCAAAGAGGGGGCCCCCATCGATCTGTTAGAGAGAGAATAAAAGGAGGGAGGGAGGAAAAAGGTCACTTCAGCGTTGTCTTATTTTCTCACGTTGCACACTCGAAAAAAGTGGACCGAATGAGGGGGGGGCGTGCGGCACTAGCCTCAATTCTAATCTATCTGACTCAGGGAAGGTTTACTGAGAAAAAAGAGCGTGGGGGGGGGTAAACAAAAAAAAAAAAGGATGAGGAAAAAAATTGGACAAGACACGATCGAGCTTTCCCGATAATCGTGCGCGCATGATCATGAAAGAGAAAAGGACGCTGAGTAAAATGCGGCAAGTGAGCTAACACCGTTCAGGACGTACGAAAAAAGGTAAAAGGCATTGGAAAAAAAGGTGGATCTATCGAAATGAAAGAGGCTCAAAAAAACGAATGCCTTGCAAAAACTTTGGTTAGTCAGATAATCAACCTCCGGGCCAGAAAAGAACACACTGAAGAAACCAGTCGCATCATCAACTCTCCCTCATGTATTTTGAGAGTGCTTCTTGAAGGTGGGCAAGAACGCGAGGACAAAAAACATGGGGCACGGGTAACGAAAAAAGGACAAGTCGGCTGAGAATTTCAAAGCGCAAAGAGAAGGGAAAAAGGGTTTCCAAGATTCCGTGTCTGCTGAAAAAAAAAACTACAAGACGAAGGTAAGGGAAAGTTCACCCGAGGGGAGATAAGAGGAAAGCCACCAGGGAAGAAGCAAGGACCGGCAAATGAACGTCAAGGGGTGAGTGTCGATTCATACAAAACTCATCATTTGATTCAGGAAGGAGAAAAGGATGGAAAACGGGAAGTATTGACACAATATCGCGCCTAAAAAGACCCCCTCAAAAAGTGGTGTTGAACACCGCTGCAAATAGGCATCGGGTGACGTCACAAGGGGAAAAAAAAATTCACTCTCCTCCATTGGAGAAAAGAGGAACCAAAGTCGGGTTTGTTGGGCCGGAGGGGAAAGAAGAAAAACCGAAATAGCAAGAAGGAGGCGAGAAAGCCCTTCGATCAAATTTCCGCGCTTAGATTAAGGAGAAGGAAGA
>Ga0179591_1310084_pt1 | contig 13848 bp, 17 predicted proteins | sample CZOMad2_1_08_16f_FD_182891 | JGI IMG/M metagenome (GOLD analysis project Ga0179591, IMG submission 182891) | Vadose zone soil fungal communities from Angelo Coast Range Reserve, California, USA - CZOMad2_1_08_16fungal (PacBio error correction) | ecosystem: Environmental > Terrestrial > Soil >...
CTCGTTTTAAGGGGCCGCAACAAAGCTTGGAGTTGGCGAAGACTGTCCAGGGGGCCTGGCTGGGGCCACCGAGAAAATAAGGTAGATAAGGATCTCTCCAATAACGCCGTTTGCTCCTGAAAAAACCTCGAAGGGGGAGAAGGGGCCCGGCGAAAAAGGCAAAAGGGATGTAGACCCGGCTCGGTTCTGTGGCTTCTTCGAAGGGGAGGCAAAAAAACCGAGATGTGCCCCGAGGAGCATCTTCCCTCCAAAAAAAAGAGAAAAAAAAAAAGAAAATCCCCTGGACCTTATTGAAGCAAGTTGAAATAACTGTCGGAAAAAGTGAAACAACAGAAGAAATTGAGGTGTAGCCGGGGCCCGGTCAGTGAAATAAAGAGTGGGCGCAAGGGGGGAAAGGTAGAGTAAGTACTCTGTATTAGATGGGAGTGTTGCTAGGCTAAAAGGGGTCTGCCGGGCTCAGAACCCACTTGGGCCAAACCAGACAACACTTTGGGGAAGAAAAGGCGTGGAGGAGAAAGGGACATGATAGATGCACTCGGGGTCTTTTCCGTAGGCCTCTACAGGAAAGGGCTTCTTGGAAGAATCAAGGAAAGCGCTGAGCGGAAGAGGGCGTGAGCGACGAAGCGGTACACTCGTTTGAGGGATAGGAAACAACTGAGCCGGCCCCTTTTAACATCCGCCATGGCCTAGTTAAAGGAAAAAACCTACTGTAAACGTTTCCATTCAGATCGGGGGAGGGAAAGCTCACCGAACGACACGCGCAGCAGGGAGAACCGCGCGAGAGAAATGGCAAAAAGGGAGAAAAAAGCCGCTGATCGCCCGCATGCCATAATTGTTCCCGAAGTAGAGACTCTAAGAAGAGGTCCTCACTGAGTGAGGGGGAAGTCGTTTCCAAGTCGGGAGAGGGGGGGGGTGGTACGGGACTGGTCATTTTTCAAAACCGGTCTGCCAGCGGGCGCTGTATAATCAGGACTCATAAAAGAGCCGACGCGAGGGAAAAAAAAATAGGCAACTAGTCTCGGAAGTTTTCTGAGGGAAGAAAAAGAATCGGAACTGTTTTACCTGGATCGGCCAACTCAAGAACTGGGAGATCCATAAGGTTACGTCTGGGGGCCATAGGATGGGGATGTTGGAGACGCTGGGGGGCAGGTGAAAAGGACGATCGCTGCTGTCCAGAGGGGAGGTCTCCCTTTCGACATCCTGACGCGAGTTTCCCCACTGCTGGGCTCGAAAAGTGAAACATTGGATCGGGGTCGACTCCCTTTACCTCATAAACTCAGGGCAGAGAGACGGCGTCTGGGCAAGGAAAATGACAGCTAGAGGAACTCAAGTCCGAAAAGGTTCCCCAGACTATCAGGTTTTAAAAAGCGTAAGGAAAAGGGCTGGCCTGGTCAAGCACCAACTCTCCTAAGAGGAATCATCTCGGACTGACTCGTTCTGGAATGAAAGGTCCAAAAACAACACTGAAATGGGGGATATGTGGCGTGAAATTTCCTTCACAACGGAGCACGGGAGCTGTTCAATAAGGTTATTAGGAAATTAGGTTGCCAAGAGGGAGAGGGCGATTATTCTCACGCGGGCTTATTGTCGTCCAGACAGGACGGGAGCGTGCTAAGGTCTCGTTCTCCCGGGGAAACATCCGTCATCTTGAGTGTTAAGGGGCACCAGATGGGGAGTGGGGGCGTGTCTGCTTTTTTACGCGATGACTTGACAACCGGCTCTCCTTGTAAAGGGGAGGAGAATGAGTACTTGAGGAGGGGGACACGCGGGCTAAATGGCTTGACTATGTCTTTTGGGTGGCGACCGGGGGAAGGTCAACGGACATCGTTAGGAAAGCAACTATTCCGCGCGGAGGGAAGCTGCACCGTGCCTAAGCGCTTGATGGAAAAGAAGGGGGAAAAGCAGGGAAGGTTCACTGAAGCACTAACGACGAAGATTCAACAAACACCGGGGGATAAGGGATTAAAATATAGAGATCAAACGTATGTAATGCACTCACTAAATCACGTCCGGGGCAGAGGGGACGCCAAATCGAGGGAAAAAGAAAACGGACTTGTAGGGTTGGCAGTTCACGAAAATGCTAGGCAAGGGAAAACCTCACAGGTACTATTTCGAGAACCGTAGCCACCCGCCATCGTCAGAAATCACGCGCAAAGGGGGGTGCCTTGGTACAAGAAAAAAAAAGGGGGGGGGGGGGGGCACGTCTCCTCGAGCCGACGCTACGACAATGGGGGTAAACCGCCCATCACGTAGGGTAACCAAAAGCAGCCCCCAGCAGATCGGGCGTGCCCAAGGGAACACAACAAAGCCAGATGTGCGGTAAAAAAAAGCACCTTCATGGAGAAATCCCGGGAAAACCTCCTCAAGGGAGGGAGCACAGACACACTACGTAAAGCCTGCCAAGCTGTCACAAAAGGAAAGGTCAAGACCGGGGGGAAAGTAACTGACGCCGTGCTGCTAAGGGTGCCGGGCCAAAAAAAAACTCCAAAAGGGGTCGGCTTGCAGAAGAAGCAACAACGCGTGCAGTCTTAGGGGAGAAGACGGGGGCTTAAATTGGGGGGGGAAAAGGAACATCTTAAAAAGGTACCTCACTGGAAAAGGGTCGTGGGGGGGTCGGAATGTCTCTTGGGGTAGGCCTATCCTCAAGAAAAAAAATCTGGCATACTCCAGTCGCGACGGGGCAAGAGGGAAAAAAAACAGTATAAAAGCACTCAACAGGAGAGAAACACAGTGTGCCCACTCAAAAAGATGTTACAATGAAAATAAGGGAGAGAAGCAAGCCGCCCTGCGCGGCAGTCAACAGAAAAAATAGTCGCACCGAAACCATCCTCCGGGGAAAAAAGAAAAAAATCAAAAACGTTCCGGTAGCAACCCAGAAAGGAAATCCGTACAAGCATACCTAAAACGACAGGAATCGGTGGGCGTTGGGCCAGCAGAGCAAAGGCAAAGGCTCTTGATCTCCGCTCCTATCAGGGGGAAAGTACCGCACTGCAAGCACCAAAAGGCCACGTCGAACCTCGTCCATCCTCGTCTTTGGCATCCCTGCTCAAAAAAAAGAAGGACCAAAGAGAAGGCGCAGCGATGAGCAATGAAAAGCCAGAACGGTGGGACCCGACGTCAACTCCGGGGGGGGGAAGAAAAGGGGACGCGGAAAAGGCGCGTAGCGAGCCTCCAGCTAGAGGTCGAGGGTAGTGGGGCCGCAGCAACAGCGGGTGTTTTCCAAAGGGGGGGCCAGGGGCGCAGAGGGACCAAAGAATGCCGCGCTCAAGACAACGCCTCCGAATTTGACTGGTGAGGAAGACCAACGGTAGCGGCGTTAACCGAGCGATTGATCCAATATCATGCTCAGGGCTCAGCACTCCGACCGGGCTCCACCCGCTGTCGGGTCGGGACCACATACTCAGCAAAAGCCCCCGGGCACACCATCTAAAAACCCCGGAAAAGCGGGTCGACAAGACCCAGGCCAAAAACATATGGCAGGCTCACGAGGAATGAACAAGGAAAGGGGGAAAAAGCATAGAACCAATCTCACTCACTCCACCATTAAAAAGGTCCCTCCATTAAAAGAGAAAACGGAGGGGCTGGGCCCATGGGGTAAGGGTCATGCAGCATGTAGGGTCAACACACTTACTTCCCGTTGCTCCATAAAAAAAAAGAACGTGTGAAAGGAAATACCTAACCTTGGGACCAAGACCACTTTATAAGCCAGTTCCGTTAGGAAAGAAAATAGCCCGTGAGATTTGTTAACTTTTTCAAAAAATTGAGACCCGATGCATAACCAGCAGCTTCTTCTTGCTCGGAAAAACGGTCAGAAGGGAGAGGAAAACCACCTCAAACAAACCAAAAAAATGGGGGGGTTCGGAATCATATCTCTCCAAGGACAACCAAAGGTAGTATATCTCACCTTGAACAAAATGCGGGGGGGGGGGAGTGGGTGAGGCTTTTCTCCGACACGTCTGGCCCATTGCTTTTTCCCTAGCTCAAATCCAGTCTTTCGGATTGGAAAAAAAAGGAGACATCGTGTCGGGAGAAGGAAACCCTCTAGGGGATGTCTTCCAACGGCTTCAGTCTGTGGGGGAAAGACGGTGGGGGGTAATGAAAATTGGCCCACGGCCTCCGTATTTGACCTCAGGGAGGTTAATCGGAGTAGCCCAGGGGGGGGGGAGGAGCACAGCGTACTGTTAACCCGCGAGCATGGAACATGGAACACTCTTAAGGGGGAATCATTGCCTGGGGTTCAGAATAAGTCGGTCAACATGTTGAGGATGCGTGGATCGACTGTTGGGGACACTTTAAGGGGTTGAAAGGCCCAGCAGGGGGACTGACCCTTGTAAGTATTACACTCTTTGTAGATGGCTTCTTCTAAAAAACGAAGGGTCTCCAGGATACCCACGTGGTCAACAGAAATGTGAGCCCATGCGTGAGGAACGGAAGACAGATAACTGATCGAGGGACGGGGAAGGGTCTTGCTCGGCTACCGGGTCTCGCCCTAAAAGCAAAAGCTCGGAGCTCTAAAAGTCGTGGAAGCGGGGGGTTCAGTCACCGAAAGGAACGACCACGCCCTTCCCCCGGTTTGGCACACCGGCCGGAGGGAAGGACCGGAAAGACAGGGAGAAATTGATAGCGGGGGCTCATCTCCGGAAGGCGAACGCAGGTCGAAAACCCGAGCCAAAACGCCCCGGCTAAAGCCGAGGTTATCGCCAGGCGGAAAATGGGGGCCTCATCGGAAGGTAAAACAGCAGGTCGACCGTTACTTTTTTCTTGACTGCCAGTTTCGCAAAAAAAAAAAAAATGGACGAGGAAGAGACATGTGGGGCCTCGGGCTGGAGCTGTCCGGTGCCTGAAATGGGGAGACAATATGCCCCGGGGGGAGACGCTCTGGCCAGCATCGGGAACGAGATTGAAAAAGGAGGCAGGCGCTGTGCCTGCTAGCGCGGGGATTCGCGGAATGAGTCCGCAGCAACAGAAAAGGGGAGGGGTGACGGCCGTGGGGAAAAAAAGTTCACTAAAAAAGGAAGATCACATCGCGCTTAAAGGCGAATCGCACCAGGCGCGCAGGGGGACCACAGATGGTGCAAAACGAACGGCAGTGGAACGTTCGAACCCTGCCCTGACCAGCTGGGCAAGGGAACGTCTGCACAAGGGAGCCTGGCGGATCGGCGACGGGACGACAGGAAAAGAAAGGGTCGCCCCGAACGATCCGCTGGGACACCAATGAGGAAAATGGGCCCATGGGGGGTCACCAAGAGAAAAAAAAAGAAAAAGCGAGACTCCTAGGTTCTTTCGCCAGTTAGGGAAATCCAACTTCTAAGAAAACGGGGGGAGATCGGGTGGGAAAAACCTGAGGCGCGAAGACGGAAGACGGGAGTGACATTGTGAATGAAAATGCATAGGATGACGCCCAGGGGGATGGCGCCAGAACCGGGAGGACACTGGAAGTGAAAGGAAAAGGGACGCAGCAACAGCGAAGGAGGGGGGGGCAGGGACGCCTGCGGGGAGGGCTTTTGGTCGGACGCGGTGGACCCCAGTGGAAAAGAGTCTAGTGGAATTGCGGCTCAGGGACGTGGGACGTGTTGGACACTGCAACCGTGCCAGTTAGGGGGGGAAGAGGTCTCGTCAAATACACCCGTGTTGAGGAAGCCGACATAAAAAGAGGAGATAGTGAGAAGCGCGGGAGGGACAAAATCCCAGGAACTGGCCGGTAAAAAAGGATCGCTCTCAAACCAAAAAGGAGGAAACTCCGTAAGTGGGAGCGCCCGTAGGCATGAGGGAGGGGGCCACGTCCAGCGCTTAGCCCGCGGAAGTGGCAGCGAAAGCCGCGCTGAAAGCAGTCGCTTCGCCCACACTGACGGGGTAAGGGGGGGCCAAACGCCCGGGCGCAAAACCGCCCGGTTTCGTGGGACAACACGTCCAGCACCTCCTAAGCAAACAAAGGAACAAGCGAAGAGGCAAGTGGAACGAAACTCAGAAACCGCGAGCAAACCCAGCACGGGGGAGTGCCAACCGCAAAACGCTGACGGAGCGGTTCTCCCCCCCAAGAGCAAAGATCAAGGGCACCCTCGGGGCGTGGTTACCCTCGGAGGGCGACCAGGAAGATCTCGGGGGAAAAGTTCTCCGCGTAACCTTCAAGTGAAAAGAATGCGCGCGCAGAGGGGTGGGCAGGGACCACAATAAAAGATACACGTTTACTTAACGAAAGCTTTGAAGGTCACCCAGCCAACGCGTCCGTCGGCCGCGGGGGATAAGAGGTGAAAAGGAGTGGAGGAAATTCAAGCCCAGGTAAAGCCACATGGTTACCAAATCTAGGGCGACCTAACCGGTTCGCGTGTTGGGGGGGGGGGGGGGTGGGTTGGGTTGGGTTACTTCTAAAACGGGAAAATGACCCCGAGGGACAGAAAGGAATGATTGCCGAGGTCAAGGAGGTCCGGAATACAAAAACCACGGCAACGTCGAAGAAACAGGTGCCCCGCGATGCCGGGGGGCGAGTGTGCAGAAGCGCGCCAACTGATCATCCCGCGAACTGCGCCAGGGAAAAAAACGCGCGACCAATGAAAAACGAAAACGTCCCTCGGACAGGAGGACCGGTGGCAATCTCCAAGTATAAATTCTCAGGCTCTAAGGAGAAACACATCTCAAGGACCTTGGTACAATCTAATTCTAAAGCTTGGTCGTTGAGACGCGCCGCTGTCATGCACCGAAATCACCGCGACAAGATGGGACAATCGCCCTTCCATAAAAACGTTGAAAAAAAGTGGATCTCAAGCACAAGGGCAATAAAAATTTATTCGGGAGAGGGGAGGGAAGTCATGCGGGGCCTGGGGTCATAGAAGCTGGGGGGATGAAAAAGTATCCTCATCGGTGAGAACTGTGGTCCTCGGTTCTCTCCGTAGGATGAAGAAACGATACTGCGTGGCCGAATATTTTCATGAGAGTCCATCATGGTTCGCAACCGTTTAGGCTTCTTTTTCTCTTAGACAGATCTGGCCGGATCTCTGACTCCCTAAAGAAGGCCAAGAGTTAAAACGTTCACTCTCGGGTATCAGACGTGCAAAATGTGTCCGCAGATAGCAGGTGTTGGGTCAATGGAAGAAATCGTGCGAACAACGGCTGTGTCGTTTACTCACCGTTGGGCCTCGGCGCAAAGGCTCCCGAACCGGTCAGAAGGTCCCTAAAGGGAAAAACCGAGTGTTAAGAGCTGCCAAAAAGGGGGGAGGGTAAAAGTGGAAAACTATGGGGCAACTGAAAATGTCAAACTGGACACTTTGAAAAAAAACACACCTCGAAATGTTTCCTCCTCAAAAATGCTTTACTCCTTCCTACTCGTACCGTGCGAAAAGGGGTCTTGAGGGAGTCCAAGGCGTTCAATCCGTTTTCAAGTATTCCTTGACCTTTTCTCTCTTTCAAGGTCTAAAGTTCAAAAGATTCTCTAAATTAATAATAAAAAGCCTCACTAGTTCAATCCCTTGCCCCGTGGAACAGTCATAGAACCAGGGGAATAAATCCAGGAATTTCATTCGCAATTCCTTTCAAATATTTTTTGGTAGTCTCCAAGCGGGAAGAGGGTCTTCACGATCAATGCCCAGATCCGGGAGGGAGGGAACAGAAAAACGGGCCCGACTTCGGAAGCACACTCTCCACACTAAATAAGGGGGGGGTGGGACAGGCAGAAAACCGGAGATGAGGACAGAAGAGATCTTACCGGGGAAAAAACAGCTTCGGAGGAGAAAGTAAGCCTACGTCTGTGTAAAAGTTGCCCCTCTCACAAAACGGTGAGGGGGAGGGAAATAGAGGGCAACAGAAGTTGCAAACGAAACCACCACCTCGGAAGGCAGACGGCGGGGAGCCTGACACAAGTGGGATATTGACTGAAAGGAGCCCGGGGCAACGCATTGCGGTGGGGGCCGTCCAGCTAAGGGGGAGAGAACAGGGGGACGTACGCAGGATTCTCCGCCCAAGAAAAAAGGGATATCGAAAGAAGACATTATCGAGGAAACGCATGGGGTGAGGGTCGGGTCAAAGGTTGTTCATTGCCAGAAACTCTTGGGTCAAGAAAAAGGTTTTCATTACCTTTTCTTTCCCACACTAAGTGGGTCTCGCTTTTCTCGTCTAAAGCTCAATAAAGTTTTCTCTCAGGGTTTCTCACTAGAAACCCCTTTTGTCACGACAAGAAAGCGGAAGGGTTGCGACCAGGAGGAGACATGGAGCATTCTATCTTAGCCTGGTCGGGGAATGAAAAACGCAAAACTAGGGTCAATCAAAGCCAAGATGCGGAGCGCGAAAAGCGAGGGAACACGGATCTGGAGAGCCACCAAGCCTGCCCCGGTTGAACAGCCGGCCGAAGCAGCTGCCTGAAAACGACGCAAACTCTTTCACGAAGGGAGGAGGATCCACCGAAAAAAGCGAAAGCGGACGGGCCCAGCTCGGGGGGCCAAAACAATCTAAAACGCTTAAAGAGAAAGAAGCAAATAATTGGGGCAAAAAGAACATGTCTTCAGGCTGGGTCCCTTGGGGCTGTCATTAAGGCGACAGGTAGATCAGAAACGTCTTTTAAGTGTCCACGCTTGGGGGGGAAACTTGTCTGGCAGCGTTCATCATGAGCGGCGCTAGATCAATCCCTAGGGCAAAAGCTGCTCTAGACTCAGTGCCCACAAAAGAGGGCAGGCTTGATTTTCATGTGGTCTAGCGGGCGGCTGGTGTGTAAACCCACACTTCCAAGCTTCTCCGTAACTGGGACTCGTGCTGGGGGGGTCAAGTGGGGGTGGCGGGCAAACCCCCCCACAAAAACACCAAAACACTCTTTCCTGCCGAGAGTAAACTGCTTTTCTATGCTCAGCTTGAGACTCAATTAATTGAGAAAAGAGGTTCTAGACTGGGGGGAACGGTCATTGCTCTCCAGAATTGCAGGTTGGGGAGGGGGGGAGACCATCCCGAAACTTAATCATCCAGAAATCTGTCTTCTGACCAAAGGGGTGTCCTGGAACTTGAAATGATACATTGGATTCTTCACACGATCTGTCCATTTGAAGAAAACTTGCGCTGCGGGGAAGTCCAAGCACCACACAATAAAAAACGCCGATGAAAGAGAAGAGGGGGTCTGGGGGAAAAAGGCTTCAAAAGCTGAGGAAGAACAGTGGAGGGGTTTGTTATGCACCACCACGATGCAAAGAGCGATAAGGAATATGAGGAAGTAGAGTTGTTTAAAAACTGCCTGCTAGATGAAAGTCACGTTATGGGAATGCAGACATCCGAGTTCAGTCGTAGCAGCTGTTATCCTGACGGGGGGGCACAGGGAGGGTGCTGGTTGAAAACCGAACGAAGTGCACTGGGGCGGCGGGTGGTTGACTCATGTGCGGGGGAAAAACTGGAGAGACTTGGTCGTCCGGGAATCAAAAAGTATAGCGACGTGTTTGGAAACCCGGGCGATTTTCGGAGAACGGGAGGGGGGGGTTGTCCGGGAATGTCACGACATGGGGAAATGAGGTAATGGAAGAATCCAATCGGGCGCGGCCAGCCCGTGGCAGAAATCTCTTATGCCTTAAAAGTCAGATCGTTCGATGGGTGCAACAGTCGACTCAAAAAAAAAAAAACGGAGATTAGTGGGAAACTAGGGGAGGCCACGCCACGATGCGTGACGGCAGTGGCCTCCATCGGCAGCCAGACGGTGGCAGAAACAGCACTGGGGGAATATGTCTTCCCAAACCTCAAGGGGAAGAGTACAGAACGGTACAAAAAAAAATCGTAAGACAACGAAAAGTTGGCGCCAAAACGTCCATCAAAATACGACCTCAGATCCGAAGGAATCGAGCAAGGGACTCCACGAGGCGTACGACACACCGAGCCTCCCAAGACTTGATGCAACCCCTGACCAAACAACGGGGATGTGGGAAACAGAAAGGGTTATCACTCTTCCATGGGGCAGAAAGACCACATTTCCGTTCACCCTCACCCGGCGTCCTCCAAACTTCTCAGAGGGGTCAATGAACAACTTCGCAAATGTAGAGGGGGACAGGGGTCGTCAGACCAACGGCACGGGATCGAACTTTTTCTCAAGGGCCAAACGCGTCCGTCTAGCTGCTCATCTTCGGACGTGGGGGTCTTGGAAACTGAGACAAGGAAGACAACATTGAAAGCTTATCTTCTTCCCCTTTTCGAGGGTTGAAATCAGTGTTTTGGGGTTTATCGGACAAAACATGGGCCGGCAAACCTCCAGACGCCGTCGCGCGTCACAGCTGGTCTGTAAAAAAAAGGCGTCGACATCCACGACAACGTGAAGAACAAAAAAGAGGGGAACAGAAAGAAAGACAGGAGCCACCTGTCGGATCAGCCGACCTGATCAGCTAGAAAAAAAAAAAAGAAACTAAAAACACCACCCCATCAGACGCTTTCCAAGCCTAAACCCTAAGGAGAAAAGGTCCTACTCTGGAATTCCCTAAAATCGCTAGAATCCTCAGCCCCCAAACGCTCGGTGCCCATGGCGGGGGGTTTCCAGAGAGGTGACTGAAAAGGGAATAGGGTCTTAGCCTAAGGCAAAGCAATTAAACCAGCACCAAATGTTCCCCCGACTCTATTCGTCCAACAGCTTTCCCCCTCTGAGAAGAAACCAGAACTACAAATTCGAGATCTATCGCTGAGTTCAAAAAGCTTGGATGCCGAAAGCAGGCGTACAGGGCGACGGACGCAACGGAAACTCAAAACGAGAGAGACTGGAAATGGGGACCGGCAGCAGTCCGAAGACCGTCGTAGAATTAAGAGCAGCATAAGGGATTTGGACAACGGGCCGCGGGGTAACGACTCCTACTTTGCCAGGGGGCGAAACTCCGGCGGGAACGGGAAATTTTCCTGTCTTGGGCAACCGCACGGTAGGGTAAATACTTGACCCGAACTGGGTAAAAAAAGCAGATCAGAGTCATGAAATCAGCCCACCCTAGAGGGAGGGCGTTGACATCTCTGATGCCCACCCGCAAAACGAGCCATCTCCGCATAATTACAGGTGGCTCCAAGAAAACATAGGAACAAAGCTACAAATTGAACCGGATCCACGCGAAACACAGCTGGCGAGTCCTCCTATACGGACAACAACTCGGACACTCCTCATGTTCTAAAGGGGGGCAGCCAAAAGGGAAAGGCACGTGCCCAGGAGCAGAATCTCAAATCGGGGAGTAGCCCGGTCAGGCCAAGAGAAACCCAACAAGGTTCAACGTTACTCTGCCAGTGCTCCGCCTATCAGGGTGGAGGTGGTCAGGTAAAAGTCACGTGCGTATAAGGGCAAAAAACATACCCATCAAATCACGCGGCTACGCGCACACGGGCCCATATAGAAGACCCGCCCCACACTCAAACGAAAGCATATTGTTGGAGTCCAAAATCAACACAACTTAGGATAAGAGAGATCTTGACTGGGGGGGGAAAAAAAAAAAATAGGTCAGTGGAGTAGAGGTGGGGGAGTCTCGCCACTCTGTAATGTTCCCGCGACGCCGCCGTGCTAGGGAAGACGTCTAAACCATCCGGGCGAAGGACCTCTCGGGTGGTTAAGGGACGGGCCTGCGGGCCATTAACGGGTTAGCTCTGGAAACATCCTGGGGGAAAAGAAATGCGTGGGGGGAAGAGATGATCGGATTCATAATGCGCGAGCATGCTGCTGCACATCTGAACCGTAGGACCTGTATTAAATCATCATGAGGCCCACATGAGAAACCCATTGGGGGGGTTATTTATGAATTAGGGTTGGGGGTGGCCAATTCATTTTGTGAATTCCCTCTGATCGAAAAAAATTGTGCTACATTGGATAGGGGAACTCTTTAGGATAGGGTTTTAGGGCAACGACCGGGGCGCATGACCCACGGTGGTCCCCGCCCACAAGGAGGGGCCCTTTGGTCGCCAGTAACATGGTCTTCTAAACATCAGTTCCAGTCTTGTAAGCCTCTAACTTAAAGGTCGAGTGCAAACTCATGCAGAAGTTTAGACTCGCATGCTGATTCCCATTCTTATAGCCCCAAACCCTCAGAGGCCAATGGGGAACAGCGGTCCTGAATCCTCTCACGAAAAAAGAAACATCAGGCAGTGGGTCACGAGCGGCTCTTCTAAAGAACCAGACCACAGTTCTCACCGCGCGGGCGTCAAACTCTCCCCAACGTCAACTCGCTCCGCACCTCATAAAGAATACCCTCAAGACTATGAAAAACAGCATGCGGTCCTCCAAATTAGCGTGGGCGGTCACTCTTTAGGGTAGGGGAGGAATGTAAGAGCGGGGTGTCCAGCCTTGGTCTTTCATGAGGGCTGGGACGGAAAAGGCGAAAGGATAATCAAGAAAAAGGAAACCTTCATACTAAACGAACTTTCATAACGGGCAGTGCTTTAGTCTTGGGGGGGGGAAAAGAGGCTCTGCTCGTGGGCTGTCGAGCCTAGGGGGGGATCACAAACTGGAGGAAAAGACTTTTAGGAGTTGTGAAAGTTAGGTTTTCTCCTCTGTCAAAGGTTTCCTTCAAGGCCGTCGGGGCTGGGTGGTGGGGGGAAGGGAGGGGGGGGGTGTTGGGGTGGGGTGGGGGTGGTATCAGGGGGGGGAGAGGGGTGGGGGCGCGTGGGGGTGGGGGGGGGGGAACGGGAGGGAGGGGGGGGGGTGTGCTTGGGGACCCTTAGGGGGGGGACTACTAGCAGGTACGGTTCCCCAGACCACTTACAACGGCCTCAAAAAGGGACTCCCTTTTCCTTGGGACTGTTGAAAGCCGAGAAAGGTTCGTAAACCCTATCCAAATGGAAGTTGCGGATTGTGGCGAAGAGAACTGTCACGCACAAAAAAAATCACGAAGGACCACTCTGAAAAGACGACGTTTCTTGCGGGCCAGGCAAGAAGCGGCGAAGACGTGGAAGTGGCGGGGGGGAATAAGCAACCCTGCTCCGAAGCGAAAGCAGTAGAGTTAACCCGTATGGGGGGGGCCCAGATTGCTAAACCGGGGTCGCGGGGGGGGCTAAGTCGTGGTGGTTTGCTCAAGGGGACTCGTCTTTTAGACGTCTGCTCTTTATGTGGTCCCGGGACGGGGGTACCCAATAAATCCGTGGCGTACCGGGAAAAAGACATCAGTGGGCTTCTTCATGGTTCTTAGCGATGGGGGGGTGCAACCCCTGGCATAAACTCTCGGTCTCGGGGGGAGCGAAGTATTATTCTTGCTGTAAGTTGTGGTGACAGCCCAGGGGGTGTGGGGTAGACATATCGGTTTGGGGTCATACATGTCTTGAAAATAATCTTAACCTGTTTAAAATACGGCCCAATAGGGCCTTCCTCTTATGGAGAAAATTTATTCCCCTCGACTCCATCAATTTTGACTCTCTCGGGGTTTTCACCTCGACTGAAGATGAAGATCTGTTTCTCGTACGTACCCATCCTTTCTCACTATGAACACCACAACCTTTACTGTATTTTATGGGGGGGTAAAATGAGTATCCTTAGATGAAACACTGAGGTTCAGGGCTGTCTTTGCAGAAGGACGTCTAAAACTGATGGGAACATCTCGCACTCCAAGGAGGCTAGTTCATTCTGCAAATCACGTGAATGGTAATACGGTCACACCAACACACAGGGGTTAAAGAAGAGCGCGTTGTGTTGCAAAAAACGGATGAAAAAGAAACTCGAGCAACCGAGACACAATGTACTCACGAAACTCCAGGGGAAGAAACCGGGGGGTCGCCTACCCCAGCATAGCTGGTCCAGGGGAAAACGAAAACTCTGACGGAACGGTGGAAAAAAAGTCCATGGAACACTCCGCCCGCAACGCAGCGGCGCCCCTCACCAAAAACGAATATAAAAGGATGTCAAGAAGGGCATCCCCCTATAGTAATACTTCTGCGCTCAGA
>Ga0179591_1366664_pt1 | contig 13847 bp, 12 predicted proteins | sample CZOMad2_1_08_16f_FD_182891 | JGI IMG/M metagenome (GOLD analysis project Ga0179591, IMG submission 182891) | Vadose zone soil fungal communities from Angelo Coast Range Reserve, California, USA - CZOMad2_1_08_16fungal (PacBio error correction) | ecosystem: Environmental > Terrestrial > Soil >...
TTGATAACGTCGACAAAGGGAAAAAAAAAGAAGAAAAAACCTTTTGAAAAAAAAATTGAAGGCAGTTTCAGTCCCCTCTTCTGAGGGTCGTACGGGCCGCTGAGGAAGCCAAAAGTTTCGGCGAGATTTGGGGCCACCAGGGACCGCAGTGTTTATGGGAAAAATTTGTGGGGAGGGGAAAGAGCCAATCAGAGGCCACAAAAAATGGACTGTGTTCCGTCATTAACAATTGAAAAGATATGAAAATCGATGAAGAGTTATTACCAAGATGCCAAAAGGGAACAAAACCCTTCGTTTCTCAAGGGTATATCGAGGCCTGGCAAGAACGCGCAAAAAAAGACTAGAGACCGTCGGGTATCCGCGGACTGCGTATTCGGCGGAAGTCAAAGAAAGATTCGCTACCAAGAAGGGGCACCTATACATAGGGCAGGAGAAAAAGGGGGAGCAACGTGACGCTTGAGTTCTAGTTAAGGGGGGCAAAGAAAGCATTTATACTGAGCGGGTGAAAGACGGCTGGGGGGGAAACCAAGGAAACGGTAAAAAGGGATAAAACTCCTCATCTACGTTAATGGAAGAGGCTGCGCGGGTATCGGATGCCCGGTGTGGGAAGTACTATCAAGGTAAGAGAAAGGCATCATGCACAGTAGTTACCCTCTCTGTTAGAAGAGGAGGAATTCTGGCCAGCAGGAGTGATGAGAGGGAACTATGGGAAAGAAGTAACTAGGAAAGAAAAATTCCTATACCTCTCCAGGCGACCATTCATTCTCGAAGAGGCTACAACCAGTCAGCAACGGGAAAAGCACGAGTCCAAGGTAAAAGAGAACCGGAAAAAAAGAGCCGGACAGATTCGTCAATCTTATCTATTTCAGAAACTTTTACCGCTCAAAGAGGGGGGAAAGATAGAAAAGCTTAAAAGGGGCCACTGACCATCCTACTATTGAAGGGACAGAACTATCGGCATATTCAGGGTCTCTCTATTACTTCCAACGTTTACCGGTTATTGTCGTGAAAGAGAAGGAGATTAACACGGTCTGCGAAAACGAAACGTACTCCTTGAGGAAAAGCAGGTAAGATACGAGAAATACATGTAAAAGGTATCAGGCGTGACAAGCGGCCACCTCGCGTATTATAAAAGGGAGGGAGATAAACTCGGGACCGGCGCTTTCACGGGATCAAGGAAAGAAGATCTCTGAAAAGGGGGAGGAAGGAGTAGGACAAAAAGGAAACTGTCTTTGCTTGGGTTGGATCGGTTTGCGGTGGTCTTCCAGGCAGGGGGAGTTAAGGGAAGTGAAGAGGTTAAAAAAAGGGACGTGCATCCAGTGTGACTCACCGCACCACGTCCGTTCCTCCCTATGGACAGTTCCTAGAAAAAAACGGGCCAAGGCACAGAGAGGACAAACGAGGGGAGTTGAACGAGAGCCTTGTAAGCCTATGCCTAAGCTCCCGGGCTATCATCATTCCAAGAAGGGAGTAAAGGAAGTAACTAAATAGAAAGGTGAGTGCTAACTGACTGGGAGAAACCGAAGTGACACTCACATAACTACCTTTCCGCTTTCAAAACCTTACGAGGAAAGGCGAAGAAAAAGAAAAATGTCAAAAGTGAAGGGGGAGATACCATACACGGAAGAGAGGTTTATCTGAGAGTCAACGAGAAATGCAGAAAGAATCGGGGTGCCCCCTAACGTAATGTAGGTCACTTCATTTATCTTGGCTGAAAAACGGGTGTATGTCGTGAAGGAGAGCCACCTCCTCTCCTCTTCCGTCCAACATGCGTTTACGACGAGAAAAAAGAAATTACAAGGAAAAAAAATCCTTTGGGCCAGGTAAAGGGGGAACAGATTCCTTCAAAAACAAGGACCGTTGAATCACTTGACCCTTAGTACACTGCTTATTTAGATGCTATCGGATGAAAAGAACACAGAGAAGGGAGGGAAAACTTCAAGGGCGCGGAAAAGAAGAGATTCAGGGGTAACAGGTCAAGGGACAAAGGCCTCTAGTCGAACAGGGGCATGTTTTGCAAGTTGTTTTGGGTGAGGCATGGAACGACTTGCTGAACAACGAACGAGACTGGACAAAATTCTCGACTGGGGGGGAGCTCAAGGACCCCTAAAAACGAATAAGGGGGAAGCAGCGAGCCGGGGTTGGAAAAGTTCTGTAAAGGAGGCAGGGGGGGACCCTCATGTCAGGGAGGCATCGAAGCCAATGGAAAGGACAGCCGGGGTCCTATTGGCGCTAACGTGTCTGAAGATGGTTGGAGTCCCAAGAGATATTTCGTGCTAAAGACCCAAAGGAAAAGAAGGGGGACGATCCTTGTTATCTTCGTTCCGTTCAACGGGAAGCAAGACAAAGGCAAAAACCGTAAAGAACAAAGAATAAATCAAAAAGAATGAAAGGAGGAGTACAAGGGGAGGTCTCGGTGACCTCGCAGAACCTGCACCTTCGATAGCGTAAAAGGTCAGTTAGAGCTTAGAGGGTACTGCTCCGAAGTGGGGAAAGAATGTCAGGCTGGTTTCATCCTCAGGAAGACCAGGTGGAGGGAGAAACCATCTGCGAACTTACCGTCGAGATGGGAGAGAAACACGAGGGGGTTGTCCTCTCAAGCTTTTACGAAGAGAAGGGGAGGCTGGAAAATCAACCGAGATTTTGAGAAGACCGCAGGCCGGAGAATAAAAAGCGCTGAAAGAAAACGAAAAGGGAATAGTCATCAGAGAAAGGTGAAATTTTGGATGGAAGGAATATGCCCCCAGGTATCGAACTCCGCTGGGAGGCGGAGATAGGGAACCAACTCTTGAAGGGAAAGTAGGAAAACAAAGGCTAAAAATTTTCCGTCCGTTTCAATTTGAGGAATGTGTAATGAGGAAAAGGGACCAAACCAAATATCAGGGGGATAACATCGGGGAAGATTTACTTAGAAGAGACCTGGTGGGGAACTTCAAAGTGGAGAGAGATGTTAAGTGACATCTTAATATCGTTGAAATCTGGGCCTCCTCATTTTCAAGTGAAAAGGAGAGGAATTTTCACATAATCTCACCAAGCGCTAATTCTGGAGAGTAGATCCTTTCTCTGAGATAGAAAAGGATAAACAGAGCGAACGAGGGGGATGGGGGAAGGGTCATTTCAAACGGATTCCAATCCTTCCTTTTTACTCAAGGGTAGGAGAGGAGGACTCTAGGGGAGGGGCATCTGATGTATACGGGAACTTGGGACGACTATTCCGGATAGGATTGGTAAAGAAAGGAAATACACTCAGAGAAACTCGGAAACAGGATCGAGGGAGGAGGGAGGGGAGAGAGATAAAGGGAAGAAAGGGGGTGGTCAGGGTATCGTGGTTTTATTTTTAGGGGAAAAAAGAAGGTATTCAAAGGGCAATCATGGGGCCACATGGAACGGCGACGATAACAGCTCCGAGGTCCTATCTTGGAAATACTTAGGTACCAACAGGCAAAATGAGTGGACAGTCTCCGGGAACGATCGTCCAAGAACTCGGCGAAGGTTTTAGCCTTTTCAGCTTGCATGATCAAGGACTACCTAGATACATCCCGTTCGCGCCTTAGGGCACTATGGGACCCTTCCGAGCCCGGGTGAAAGGGGGTTACCAAAGGGGCTGGGGGCGTACATCTTAGAAACGTAAAAAATCTGGGGGGGGACTAACCGCAAAATCGAAGGGATCAAGGAAGGGAATAGCACATAGAAATCAGGGAGGCAAGGATCCTCATTCGTAGTTCGCTTGCCTTCTAAAGTTACACTTTGATCAACCTACACTTCTCACATTTGGTTAGTGGGAGGGGAAAATGGACACGCGAGGGTGCATGGAAAGAAAAAAAAAAAAGAAAGAGAAACCAAAAGCACGAAACTCACGGGAACGAGACAAACAGAGAAAAAAGAGGAGCCGACAAAGGGAACTTTCTTGATTGTGGGGTGGAAGGAATCCGGCGTCCCAAGAAACGACTCGGTGACGCGGGCATCATGCAGGTCGCTACGAAGAGGCGCCGCTGTGGAGAAATGGAAGCGTAGCAAAAGAAAGGGTTGTCTAGGACCGGCCTAATTCAGAGGATCCAGGAGATCTAAAGAGGGGGGGGTAAGCAACTTACCGCGAGAAAGGGAAAAGGGCGGGTGGTGGGAGGAAAAGCTACGGGTCGTTGTTAGGGCGCAGAGGAAAGGGAAAACGAATGTCAGATTCTGTCGACTTGAAAAAAATAGAACGATCTCGAAGGGGGTCGTCGAAGGGGGGCAAAGAGATCCCGAAGCTAAGAAAAAAACAAGGGCAGAGGACGTGGAAAAGGTCTTGCGCCGGTTGATGAAGAAGTGCTACAGGGTAAAGGGAAAAGGTACGGGATGACCATTATCTTCGAGAATGAGTGACTGGCTGTGTAAGGCCATAATACGAAGGGGGGACAAAAAGTAGACATAACTTTCTACTAAGGAGGAGCGAAAGAGGAAAAAGGGTAATCTCAGAGAATGACCAGGCTGCATGTATTTGAATATAGGAAGAGAAAGAAAGGGAAAATTCTTTCTCCCGGCTGGCGGCTGGGCGCTTTGCGTAACGGGAAGGGCGAGACCATTTTAAATGTCGTTTTCTCAGGTATAGGAGGAGAGGAGAAAGCATCATCAAAACAGGACAACGCCACCCCTTATTGGCCGGAACGCGAACGAGCGCCTAAAAGACTCGTTGGGGGGGGGGGGACTGAAAACGGCGAAAAGGGAAAGTGACTGCAAATTACAAGGGATGCAGGGGACCCCTCTCGTGTGGACTCATCATCAGTTGAAAAAAAGACGGCAAGAGGTAAATTCGGGAATACATTATCTCCTATCACGGTGGAACTTGTTTCCACGGGAGGGGCAAAAGGAAAGAAGTCAGAAGGGGGTACAAATTAGAAAAAGCAAGGGCCGCCGGGTCTTCTGGCGCGGACAGCGAAAGGACAAATAACGGGCTGAAGCCCAATGGTAACGTACTTGTACAGAACGGGCGGGGGGGGGCGAGTAGTAGGATCAGACCGGTTTCTTAAAGAACTTTTTTATGAGAAGACAGAGGATTTTCGATGCGTCCCCTGACTCGCAGAGTGCTGGTTCTGGGCGCCTGGAAGCACTTCATAAACACAAAGGGGAACGGGGGGTGAGGGGTTTCGGGGTCTCAAGAGGCCCTTGCAATAAAGACGTTTCTGAGTGGCGTGAACGTGTTACTGACCAGAAACGGACTGATGCGAGATGGGGCGTCTATGGGGGTATGAGACGTCTTTTGTTCAACTACCAAAGGAAAAGCTAATAATCTCTTACAAGGGGAAATAAAGGTTAATATGGGGCTGCACCATAGTCCGTGGCCGAGGGAAAAAGTGGGCGGGTCATCCAAGGGAATTGGTTCCCTCTTCAAAATATGGCCTGTCTCTCCCCGCCCTTAAAGCAAATCTGGGAACTGGAAGTCGTAAAACAAACTCTCGTTTGAACAGGCAACACAATGACTCCTCCAAAGTAGAAAAAGGGGCACTATCCAACGACCTTGCAGTCTATGGACGCGCCCGCACTGAGAAGCAGCTCTTGGGGGGGTCCTCTCAGTTGGGAATCCGGCAAGTCAATTTCTTGTCGAAGGGACCCTTCGTAACTGTCGGGAGAAAACAGGGGCAAGGCTAATCCGCGTCTAGAACGTGTTCCGAAACTGAAGCTGCACGACATAGAAAGGGGACCAGGGGGGGGGGAAGTCCCGGAGAGGGGGAGCAGGGGAGGAAAATGATGACCTAAAAATCGGAGTCTTTTAACTACTTGTGAAGAGAAGGGTTGGTATCGTTTCCAACAGAGGGTGGAGGCTTCCAAAGAGGAACAGCATCGGGGGCGACTACGGACGGACGATCTTTCGAAGGCCTTCCGGAGAGGTGCGAAGGAGGGTAACGTTCTTGAACGGGTGGGGAAGCAAAGGCGAGTCCTTCAGGACAATCGCCTCGTAGGAGGCCGTAGTTCCTATTTCTCTCCGGATGGACGCTCAAGAAATGGCCTTAGGGGGGGGCCGGCCCGGACATACTACGAGAGCGGAAACACGCAATTATTTCCTTCGTGACGGCTCTTACCGGATGGTTAGCACAGGAAACCCCGGGGAGACGAGTGAAAAGAGAACGGATGCCTCGAGGAAATAGGGGAGCTTCAATCTGCTGCTGTGGGGGTGGACTAGGGGCTTTGTAAGGAAGGGGGGGAAAAATTTGGACGCCCTCTCCAAGGAGTGAGGAAGTGGCTGGAGTCTTTCAGAGGACACGGGGTGAAGAACCACCTGATACTGTTGTCCGAATATTCCAGGGGGGAGGGCCTGGAGATTATAACAACAAGTCAAAACAGTACCAGACCGTGTTCTTAGAAACGGCGGGGGAGGAGAGCACTTCTGGGGAGGCGGGTAGGAAGTGATGCGCAATTTAGACCAGACCTTTTTGGGACCCGGAGGAATCTAAGTAATAAAGAGGAGTGGGGACAAAAAAAAGTGGGGAAAGGACGGAACCGGGGGCTAAAGGGGACTTGAGGGGGGGGGTCAAATCCCAAAACCGGGCACGACCCTAGTTCCCGATGACTCGAAAGCAAAAGAAACTTGAAAAGGAGGAACGGCGGTCCCTTGAGAAGGAGTGCCAGAGCAAGACAAATGAACGAGAATTTGAACCGCAGCAAGACGCGGCCAACTTAGGGGGAAAAAGACTCTAAAAAAAACAAAAAACGAGGAGGAGATATAGATCTTCGGGACAAAGGGTAAACTGTCTGGTGGGGTCGGTGCGAAAAAAAAGAACTCTTTAGGGCGAGGGAAGAAGGCTCCAAGAAAAATCAGGCGGGAGTGAGGAGAGCACAAAAGTGTCAACAGTGGAAGGGTTACTGGGTGGGGGGGAAACAGAAATCACGGTCCCCTTAGGCTCCCCTGACGGTGTAAGGAAGTGGAAAAAATTGGAAGTATTAATGCTGTGCTTCCGAAGCTCAATCCGGGGACCCCAAGAAAAAGAAAGATCAGGGGAGAAGCTGGGGTGGGAGTAGAGAAGTAAAGACACAACCAGACTCGTGGAACATCAAATACAAGCAAACCGAGAAGAGGGAGGGGGGGGGGAGCAGATATCATCTCCGGGCGACAAATAGCTCTTTTTGTGAAGGCCTAATGTGTCGTCGCGGTGGGGCGGGCAGGGAAAGCTAATGTGTCTACGCCTCCTTACTTGACGTAGGGGGAGCCACGGAAACGGGGGGTAACTAGCACGGTGCGTGTGAGGGAGAGCGGCGATGCGATGTCAATGCACGGGGGAACGGGGCTCGCTTCTGTCGGACAACGGCGAGGGAACGTTACAATGGGGGACAGCCTACTTTTTAAACTCTTAATTCTGGGTATGGGCGGCCAGCGAATGTAAACACCGATCCAAGGTAAAAAGTCAGAGACAGGGAGGAAAGGGACGAATGCGGGCGAAAACTCCTTGACAAGTACACTACACATAGGGGGAGAGGAGTTCAAAAAAGCCAAATCCTCAGTGCACAAAAGACGCCTCCAGGGGCTCGCGCAGCAAGACTAACAGAGACAGGCAGAGCGCGGAGCAAGGGATCGGACCTGTTGAAATGCGCTGGAGCGTCATCTGATGATGCACCATCATTGCAGGACCAAAGTGGGGGGAACGTCCTGTCGCATGTCCACCGAGCGAACTAGTCGGCATAAAGAAGCCTGCATACGCTGGACAACAGCCCCAAAACGAGGCTACGGGGGAATAGGTCAAATCTCGGTCGGCCTTAACAAACATCGCCCGGTCGTCGCGAGAGACAGACGTTGTGGTCACAGCGCTGGAGAGGGCCCGAAAATTACCCACAAACAGACAAAGAACGGGTCCACAGGGCGGTGCGCATAACATCCCTGGAAAGACGTGTTAAAAAAAAGAGCAACAGCGATAGTCGTCGTTAGTACCAATATACCGTCAATCAGCTGAAGTCGAACAGACCATACGGTCGCATACCCAGCCCATCAGGGTTGCAGGTAAAAAAGGGGCCAACGACTACTGGACGTGGGAGGAGAACTAAAGTGCGCCTATCCGTGGCTGCGCAGCGTTTGCAGTCGGTATGAAAAAATGACCAGACACAGTTTCTACCGTCTCTCGGCTTTCTTTGGTGCCCCGGTGACAACGAGGGTCGAATGCACAAGCTTCATTCGGGAAGACAGAAAGAGCAGAAAAAACTGGGCCGCCACTGTTGTCGTAAGACAGGCCACTAAAAACAAAGTCGCCAAAAAGTCGACGTCGGGACAAAAGTTGACGGTACTCACGTAAAAATGTTACCATCGCAGGCAACCACCAGTGGATCGGCGAAGCCGTTAGAACCAAAACGGGCCTGCAGTCGACGGGGGGGGAAAAGACAACCGACGATGGGCATCCACTCTGCCTGTCGAATCACTACAAGGGGGAGGTGCTCAAAGCCGATCTTGGGCTAAGGACCAAGGTGGGAGGAAAAATTCCAGACTGCGGGTTGCTGTATCCAAGTCAAAGGCATGCACAAACAAGCTAGATACACGGGGCAGAGGGTGAAGCGGATGGGAAGGGAACACTGATAGAGAAGGATAGTCAAGAATCAAGAGGGGGACCGGAGGCGAAACGGCGGGTTTAGTAAAGGACAGGGATCTTCTATTCATGATGCTAACACGAAGTCCGTGGCAATAAACACTTCCTCACGTCCGCCCCTATGAAAAAGAAATTTTGAAGAGGACCATTGAGGTCAACAAGCGAGAGAGCATGCCGGGCGGGCCGATAGCATCATAAGAAAGACTCTCCGCGAGCAATGCGTTGGAACGCGGGGCCGTTACTAACAACTTCCAGGTGAAACAGGCCCATGGACGTCCCTGCCCGGAAGGTGAACGCACCGCCCTCGCATGACTGGGGGGGTAAGCGCCGACTCGACGGAACAAAGAGTCCGGGGCGCACGGTGAGTATACCATCCTATGGACAAGGGGGGTGAAAGCGACAGGCCTCCGCCCCTCGAGAGAAGGGACGATGCCACCGGGAAACTAGTGAGACTCCGTTACGGGGAAAAGAAACTTAGGCTTGGAAGAGGGGGCCCGCTATCAAGCTTGGGAAAGCTGAGGTCGATCTGCGTAACTACTTTAGCGAAAGCCCCGCTGGTCGGAAAACCTAGTGGCAGGCCAACAGGCCGCGTAGCCTGTCTAGACTTAAGACGGGATTAAGAAAAACAAAATCGTACCAAAAACAAGGGCGCACGCAGGGACATCCTCCATTGGAGGGAAGCAGCGCGAAGGATCGTCGGCAAAAATTATGCGGAACGATTACAGGGACGCTCAGGTGAATCGGAGATCCATCCTTTGTTTGCAGGTTGTATGTGAGGTTCGAAGGGAGACTGGCCTCCAGAGGGGCGCCGAAAGAAGTGAGACGAGGTGGCTCACGGCCAGCAAAGAAAGCAGAGCCGCGGGGAGCACTAGGGGGGGGCACCGGAGGGTCTTTCCGAGGGCCCAAATTCAGAAACCGGCATAGAACGATTGCAATCGGCTTACCAAGAGCCCAACGAACGGAGTGCCGATGTCGTCCAAATCAGGGCAACAGCGTAAACAAGGACAGTCCAAAACAGGACGCCTGGTGATCCGTAGGGACCGGTACCGTATTCAAACGAAAAAAAAAAGTGAAAAGGGCCAAACGGAAATGGGCAGGAACACCTACGTACGAAAAGGGGTGGGATCGCCTGTTAACCTACGCGAGAACAACAAGGGGAAAAAGGCGCGCGAAAAAGGAGAGAAAGGTAGCGAAGTCGCTGATTAGCGGCTCCAGCGAAAAGGACCGACGCGGGCCGCCGACTGGGTTTCGTCGGGGCACCGCTGACGTGAAGACTGGAGCGGATTAGCGCGCAAAGCCCCGCGTTGCAACGCGCTACTTTCGGCCGATGGTAGTCAAGGAAAGAGTCACACCGCGTTGAAAAGCGGAGGACTGGGGAAGGTTCTAAACAGCGGGAAGAAAGCTTCCTGTAGCCTAACAGAAAAACTCATCAGGGTTGGAATTGGACGGAGGACCCACCACAGACATATGGGGAAGTCCTTGAGATCGGGACACCAGAAGAGCGGTGGGAAAGTTTAAGATATGATTCAAATACAAAAAGGGGGTGGGGGCCTGCTTGGCGCACGGAAGGGCACTTATAGTCACGACTCCAAACGACAGTGAGTTTCTCACCTCCGAAGAGAGTGGGGGAAACTGAAAAAGGAACTGGGTCGGGGGGTGCGTTGCGCGAGTCAGGCGGGTAATCATCGACCGCCTCATTGGTCACCTGCCCCGCGTCAAGAAGTCAGCCGAGAAGAAGACGTCTCATTCTGGGAAGGTCTTTAATAGCGACAAAAGACCACATGCGCCAGGAGGTCCATATCCCTTGACTGTGGGGTGCGAAACAAGCTGGTCAACGTTGGTAACACGAAGGGAGACAGATTCGTGGTGGTGTATCTCTGGGAAGCGCTTATCGAGAGGGGACATTTCCCTGGGGGAAAAGCGTTGTCTCCTGGAAGGAAAGGCACCGCAGAGGGTCACCACTGTGTCAAACAACAAAAAAAAGTTTATGAGGAGAGAATATAGGACCTGGGTGGCGCTTATACTCCCGGGGGGGGGGCTATAGGGGAACACCCGGTTATGACCAGGAAGGTGGCGGGGTCAAACGCTGAATAGCTCCGGTATCCGCAATAAGCTTGACCGCAGGCGGCATCAAAAAGGGAAGTTGGCCGCCGATTGGGCGCCGGAAAGGGATCAAGGGGGAAAAGGGACAGAGAGAGGGTGGGGATTCCGGTCGCTGGCAGAGCAACTCGAAAAGTGGGGCACGTAAAAGCGTCCGGGACCGAAAAATTGTTTATAAATGGCCACTGTGGACTGAGGGAGGAAGGGGTCTAAAGGATTACTGCTGACAGGAGGGGAGGGACCGCGCGGGGCGCTCAAAGTTGCCGCCTTCTGGAAAGGCACAAGGCTTACGGGAGAAATCAGGACATTCGGAAACATCCAGTTAGGTTGACGTATAACGGTACAAAAGGGAGAAAGAGGATTTTATTGGGGAGAACCCGACGTTAAACTCCTCGTCGCCGGGGGCGACGTAAAACGGGACGTGCGATTTGGGGACGAATCTGCATGCCAGAAAATAAAATGGACATTTCCAGGGGCCTGAAGTAGCTGTTTCTAACAACGCGCCGGTGGCCTGGTACTTTCGCGAAAATCTTTTTCGAATGGAATACCTTCATAAACGGCCCCTATCGTCGAACCGCGTGGAAATCTGAGAGCAGGCTGAGGGGAAAAGCTTTTGGCATAAAGAACAAAGGCTCGTAGGGGGAAAAAAAGCGATTCACGCGGCTATTGGCGAGCCTCAAATAGGGAGGGGACACTACTTTATTAGAAAGTGGGAGGGGGGAAAAGTGCCGAGCGAGGGGGAAAAGCGGAGCAACGGAGAAAAAAGGAAAAGGCGTCGGTGGGGAACAAGTTCAGTGCGTGGGTAGGGGGGGTGTGGGCATTTGTCACGTGTATAAACATGGGGACGGCCCGGGACGAGGAGCAGTCCCCAATGAGGGAGGGCAAGGGTGGAGACGCCGTCATGAAATCACACATCTACAAGGACCGTTGCTAGAGGCAGAGACCGTACCTGAATCGGAAGGCTATAGGATGAGTGCCCATGCACGGGCAACCGGAAAAGGAATCTTGGACTCTGCCAGTCCTTCTTGGTCGGTCGTTTGGGTCCGGGGAGCTAAGACCCCGTTAGGGTACGACGGGGAAGGAAACGACTAAAAATTTAGGAGCAAAAGGCGAACCTCACAAAGATTCAACCAACTGTCCTAGACAGAAAAGAGCTTCCTTCGAACTAAAGGAAAAGGCCTGCAGAAAAAAGGGCTGGCATAGGACACCTTCAGGCAAAAAGGGGAAAATTCAGGCTTGCAACCTAGTCGCAGGGGGGTCTGAGATTCCAACTCTAACTCAGGGCTGGACTCAATTCTCTACTACAGCGAAGGGGGGAACGCCACTATTTCAAAGGTACAGGCCCAGCTCTGACCTTCAGAGAGTTTGAGGTATCGGGACACGACACCGAAGAGGAACGTGATCGGGGAGTCACGCCGGAGCAAAGGTACCATCAACGGTCCAATCTTGAAATGGCAACTACATGTAATAGGTGGAGGGGGCCAGCTCCTCGTCAGGGGGCGGCTTACGAAATGTAGGGGGGACAAAGCCTGGGGAACTATTTCCTCTGGGGCACGTCACCGTGGCACCGGATGGGGGGAAAAAAAAAGGAGCGGGGGCAATGCAAGAATCAGGAAAGTCAGTGAATTTCTTGGCAGGTGAGGTTGTCAAAGCAGGTCGGTCTTGGTCTGGCGATGAAACCGGCCCTGTCTCCCGAAATGCTTCTCGCCAGGGCGCTTAAGGGGGGCAGGGGGGGGCACTATAGTGAACAAAAACTTCGCATTTAGAAAAAAGCGCTTTCTGTGAAAGGAAGGAAGGAACGGCGGTGGGGGAGAATTTAATCGGAAGGTCGGGCAGTGTGAGAAGTGGGGTCTTGGACGGTTTTCCCCGTCACGATAGGGAACCTCTAACTTGGAAAACACCTATAGGAAACAGGGCGACATCATACGGAGAGGGGGTTCGAAGAAGGGGAGAGCATCAAACAGGAAGAGTAGTTTGACGTTCCCATCTCAGGTGGAGGAAGGAGGGGCATTGAACGCCCGGGGAACTGAGACTCGGGAAGTTTTGGAATTCATGTTCACAAAAGATGCGAAAACACTTGATCACCGTCGGGCGAGAAGGAAATGACTTCCTTCAAGGATTCAGCCACTGTTCTGGTTGGAGAACCGAGGGTCTCCTTTTGAATCGAACTGAGCAACTACTCAAGGGGAAAAAGAGGAAGGTGCGGGCTCGCTGCGCAGAGGTTCGGAAGGAAAACTGCTGACGGGGTCCACTACTGGCCTCTCTGGGAGTCATATGGGTCTGGGGGGGGCCGGACAAGATTTTTTCTGGAGGGCAAGTGCACCGGAATACACCACAAACCCGGAACGTATCGCTGGGCGGATCGAAGACCGAAACTTTTGCAGGGCGCTTGAGTGTGTTTCCCTTAAAGGTCGGGGGTTGGGGATTCAATTCAAGGTCTTCTCTGCCTAGGAGCTCGCGGAAACGGTGCTGGAGAGCGATGTACAAAAAAATCACTGTCCGGGAAAAAAAAATGAGTCATAACTACAGTCATCGGTTGGCACACTACAGAGAGCGGACCTTCTCCTGGGCCGGCAAGGGGGGAGACCTGCGGGGGCTCGTAAGAAACTAGACCATTAATCAGGACGGCGCAGCACCTGACATCGTCAGTCTTATTTCCTTTGGTCGCTGTGTGTGTTAACGGGAAAAAGGGGGGGGTACGCGGGGGGACGTGGGGCCCGCACTATATCCAGGGAGGAACTTCATCACGATTCAATGAGAGAAATCAAGACATCGTCCCCATTAGGAGACTAAAGGAATGCAACACCCGGGTACCAAAACAAAGAAATATGCGGGGAGGGATAATATTGTCTCTAATCCTTAAGAGAACGTGCAGGGACCGATCAGACGGAGTTGCCGGGGTGCGCACTGGGGGATCCCGGACGGGCGGGATATCCTAAGGTGAGAACCTGACTCTGGGGGGGACAAGATCTAAGTAAGAAATCGTGGAAAGAGTTAATATATTTTCAATGTGGAATGACGTAACGCAGTTGCGGGTTTTGCCTATGTACTGATGGGATAGGTTCAAAAAGGGCCAAACAATTGGGCAAAAAACCGAGGGGGCCGAGAAAAATATACCCGCGTGGCGGCTGGGGTACGTGGAAACAGAGCCGCAGAAGCGCCTAGCCGGAGCGAGGGGGGCAAAAAGGGAAAGGGTAATCTCAA
>Ga0179591_1338161_pt1 | contig 13846 bp, 23 predicted proteins | sample CZOMad2_1_08_16f_FD_182891 | JGI IMG/M metagenome (GOLD analysis project Ga0179591, IMG submission 182891) | Vadose zone soil fungal communities from Angelo Coast Range Reserve, California, USA - CZOMad2_1_08_16fungal (PacBio error correction) | ecosystem: Environmental > Terrestrial > Soil >...
TGCACAGAAAGCAGAAATTTGCCAGAAACCGCAATTGGGGCGTGCCACGTAACGGGCTTTCCATGGAGCCATCTGCTGCTGGGAGTATACGAAAAAAAAGGGGAGGAAAGCTACTTCGGAAGGTTCACCGTAGTCAAACGCGGCGCTCAATGCCCCAAAAAAAAAAAAAAACAAAAAAAAAAAAAAAAAAAAAAAAAAAAGTTAAATATACAACAATGTCCCCCAATGGGGAGAAAAAAATCAAGAAAGGAGCCCATTACGTTATCGGAAAAAATGGCAGGGGAGTGCACCCTTGGCGCCGTGTACGTAAGGGGGGCGGGGGGGAGGGAATATGGGAGGGGGTGCGCGCTGGGAGGGGGACGAAAGCTCGCCTAAGGCATTCAAAAGTTGAAAAGAAGATTTGGCAGGAAAGAAAAGGTGAGACTGGGAAGTTTTATTCCCGGACATTATTCCGATTGGAATAGTGAAAAAAATTATACATGTCGCTTTTGCCTCCCTAATCCGGTACCAAAGTAAAAAATTATCCCGTCGAAATCAGCAAATGTTGGGGTTAACTGACGGCCCAAAGGGGGTTTTGTTCAAAAAACAGAGGAGAATAGGATTGTCTCATTTTTCACTAAGAGGGAAAGGTAAAAAGAACGAGAGGGCAGGAGACCTATGAGGCCAAATGCATCCACTTGTAATTGAAAGGAAGCAAGTAACCGCAGGAAATAAGGGGGGAATGGGAATGTTGCCTTAACAAGGGAAATGGGGAAAGGACGAAAAAGAGCTGAGGAAAAAAGACACGCACGAGAAAAAAAAAAAATGCACCAACAGTACAGAAATAGCAAAAGTGCTTAAAAAATTCTTTATCATCCGAAATTGACTTGAAAGGGGAGAGGGGGGGGAAAATTGGGTAGGGAGAGGCGGGGCTGCACTCTTTGGGAATTCAGTCACCGTTCTGTGAAAAGGGATTGGGAAAAAATATGAAACAGGGGAGCAGAACTCTGAACACCGAGGAAAAGGGGAAACTTGGGAGGGAAATCGTAAAGGGTATATCCGTGGTCCTCAAAGGTAATAATACTCGGGGGATTACCGAAGGGGGGACCAGTTGAAAAAAGGTCCGCCACCCGTTAACACTGTGGGGTAGGAGACTGGGTCAAATCAGAGGGTGCGGGGGGGAAGTGAGGCAATTCAAAAACTTCAATCAGGCCAAATGGGGCCCCGGGGGAAAATAGTTGCAGGTGAAAAAATTCTACTGTTATGGGGATATGAAAAATGACATATTACCGAAATAATGTGTATAATGGCACCCGCAAAGGAATTCACGCGCGTTTGGTGGGTGTGAAAGTAAACGAAAAGTTTCGCAGCGGGGGGGACGTTGGTGGGGTAAGGGGGGGTCTAAAACCTCAAAACTACCTAAATTGAAAAAAGGGACACCTGGAAGAGTGTTCAAAGAATCGGAAAAAGTAATAAGCAACGGAACAAAGTGAAGAGTTGGCAAAACATGTGAGGAAAATGGGCAATTTACTTGATGGGGGGGGGGACTTCCAGCCAAGTGGCAGCAAAAGTCACTTGCTCACGACAAGTAATCCGTTAATATCTTGGGTCGGGGAAATTTTGTGGAGACCAAATAGTAAAGTGCTGAACAAAAAAACAGTTCACGTGGTCCACTCCCCAAAAAGGGCAAAAAAAAGAGGAGGGATCAGAAGGGAATTGGAGGGGGGGAAATATCATTTCATGAAGAGAGAGGTGGAGGTTTCGAAAAAAATTGGGTTGCCCGACTTCCCATCGCTTCTCAACAACCAAAAAAAGGGGGGAAAAAAAAAAGGATAAAAGATGAATAACAGGGTCAAAAAAAATATTGCGGGGACAGGAAAGATAATTCCGGCTGATATTCCTGACATAACATACGAGGGTGGGTGAGGGGGGGGGAAATGGGGATGTGTGGGGTTGGTATCCCGCCGTATGTACCTAAAAAGGGAAGAAGGAATGAGGGGGGACAAGGGGGGGAGGGGGTGTGGACCACTACATTAAGGGTGGCGCCAGGGGGGCGGCGGGAAAGATCACAAGAATTAAGGAAAAGTCGAAGTTGCCATCGTAAAGAATCTGATATGAGTGTGGGGACGGGAGGTTTGGGAAAAACTGTAAAAAGGTATCATGTCAAAACGAGTAGTTGGGGGGGAAAGGTTCAGAGGAAAACTAAAAAAGAAAACGAGCTAAACTCGACCGTTGGTATTCAAGAAAAAACCCGCCCAGGAAGCAGGAAGGGGGTCGGAAAAAGAGGAAAATACATTTCTTTAATATTTAAACTATTCCACGACCAGCAAAAAACTACCGCAATGAGGAATGGGGGGAACACACTGAAAACAGGTTGAATCCTAAACAAAGAGCAGGCACGATAAGGAGAGGCCCCTAAAAAGGTTTGGCCTGTCGACAAACACGGTAACCAAATCGGTAAGAGGGGAAGTTGAGAAAAAAACAGGGGCCCCGTAGACGTGAAGTAAAGAAAAAAGGATTTTTTGAAGAACGGCAAAAGGGCGTTTTGGTGGAAAGAACAAAGGTCGGTGTCATGTATCGATGTCCAAAAACTCATGAAACGAAAAAGGGGGGGAACTAAAAGAAAAGGAAGACAAGACTATCAATTACAATCACCTTTACGTGTCAAAGAAAAGCGGGAGTGGAAAATGAAAATCAAAGTTTTATATCATGAGTGGTCACGGGGGGAAGGGGTTGGCTGGGGGGGGGAGAAAAAGGGGGGGATTTTTCAAACAAGGAGCTAACCGGATGGTAAGTCTGATCTGTGGACCATTTCGGCCACTTTTTATGGGAATTCCGTACACTAATTTGGGAACATACCTTATCAAGGGAGAAGGGGATGGGGAAAGAAAGATAAGTTAATTGTCGATTTGTGAGTTGAAATCTAGCTCTTAAATAGGCGGGAGGCCTGGGAGGAAAAAAAAAATGCAACGTCTCTGTCGTGAAAAAAAAAATAACGGGGGGAAAGGGGGACGTGCTGAGCAAAAGGGAAAGACAGAACCTATCTGAGAATTAGTAGGAGCGGGACCTGATCAGTGGCACTAATCCAAAAACAAGTCTCCTTCCCCCCGGGTGTTGGTAAAAAAAAAATGGCACAAGGGAAAAGGAAGGGGGGGAAACCAATTTTACGTCCAAGAAAAAAAGTAAATTCGTTGGTACGAGGAAAAAAGGGAAAAGGGATAGTGAAAAACTGGGGTAGAGGACAATTTGGCATTTTAGGTTTAGGGGGCACATTAAAGAAAAGATGAGCTGAAAAAAGAGTAGACGATTGGTTTGCCGGTAAGCAGAGTAGAGAGAAAAAAAGGGGGGGGGGGGAGGACAGGGGGGTGGGGTGGTGATGGGGCTGTGATCCGGTTGATATCACGACTCACGCAAACAACAACAAAAACAAGAGGCAAGAAAAAAGGGAAAAGACCGCAAGCCTAAGCAAAAACTCAAAAAAATTGCACCACACCTGGGGGGTGGGCCTCTATCATAAAGCCCCCCTCCAAAAAAAAATGGGCGTCCAAATAGGGCCTTTTGCATGGGCACCAGGTAGGGACCAGGAAACTTGTGGCAGGGGGAGAGGAAAAAACCTTAAGGACCAGCAGGGGGCAAATACTCTAACGAAACACCGACATGGAAAAAGGCAGAGAAAAAGGAAAAAGCGGAGAGGAAAATCTGGATAGTAATTTGGAAACAGGGGGGATCAAAAGGGGGTATCAAGGTTTAAAAAAGGAAAAAGCCCCGAAGCAAGGAAAGGGAAGAAAAAATTTGAGACTAGTGAACAATGATCAGGGAATTGAGAACACAATTCCGTAAAGAATGGTAGCAATGTATTATCCCTGCTCAAGAAAAAAGCAAAAGGGGGGGAAAAAAGACGACTGAAAACGTATTGGTCAAACGACAGAGAAGTAATATAAGGGGCAGGAAGGTAGGGTCAGCACAAATTCCCCAAAAGTTTCCCGCCTCGAGTGCAAATGAAAAAAAAAGCACCATAAAAAAAAAAAAAAAGGTATTATGAATTTACAAGCGAACCTCTGATTTGGATGGGCAAATTAGGGGAAAAAGAAAGGGCCATCAACCAGGAGAATGGAAAAGATAAGTAATTACCTAACAGGGGTTGAAAGAGAAAAGTGGAAACGAAAAGCAAAAAGTTAGACACAAAAATGCCACACGCAGAAAAGAGACAAAGGGAAAAGGGCCTAGAAAAGGAAAGGGAGAAAGCCTCATTGTTGGGGGATGGGGGATGGTGATAAGGATAAGGGTGCCCGCTGGGATGACATGGGCAAAAAAAAACGGCAAAGGGGGGAAATTAGGTTAACATGAGACACGGGGGGGAAGTCAAAAAAAGAAGGTACGGGCAAAAAAGAAAAAGGCTCTGGTGAAAACAGTGGCCTGATAACAAAGGCTAGCCGGGAGGGAAGAAAAAGAATACCCGAGGGTCTATGACGGATTGCGTGGGGAACTGGCCGCACCAACGGACAAAAGTTAGTAGAAAAGGGGGCCATAGTCAAGAGAATAGTTTGAGGCAAGGCAAAAACCCAGGAGGAAAAAAGGCAAGCACTGAAAATATTTTGCCAGGGGAAGGATTAGGGGGGGGGATTGGGGGAGGGACAAGTCAAGGAATGAACCAAACAAAGCCTTTTAAAAATCATGAAGCAGGGGGGGGGAGGGAACCCGCGCAGCTGGTCGGGAGAAAAACACAGGACTGGGGTTTTTTTCTGAACGTTCGGGAGGTGTCAGGGCTCGGCAAGGGGGGGGAGGGGGAGTTTGAAAAAAAAACCTCAAAACTACTAGAAAAAAATGAAGGACACCCAGGTGCGGTGTACCAAGGAAGCGGCGGCAACAAGAAAGAGATTACGACGAATTTTGGGCAACATTGGGAGAGGGCATGACTTGAGGGGGGGGGAAGAGAGTACGCCCGCCATGTGGCTAAACAATTTGTCCTTATCACTTAAAAAGAAGGAAAATAAGTGTCGGCAGGGGTCATTCCTTGTGGGGGGTAAAGGAAAAGCGTAACAAAACACAAGGGAACAGGTGTCCGCAAAAATCCCGACCAAAAAGAGGATGGGGGGAGGCAGAAAAATCAAGGGTCTCCTGGACGAAGGGGGGGAAAAGGTGGTTCCCTTGGGGGGTTTTGAAAAAAGTAAAGATAAAAATCTCAAACACAAACTTATTATGCGTAAAAGAGAAAGAGAGGAAAGCGGAACAAAAGGGGGGGAACAGAATCTTCAAAATGAGTAGAAAGCGGGGGAGGACCGCGGGGGTAGGATTGGGGGTAGTCACGTTTGAGTGGTTACGGCAAAAAACTTGGTGACAGGGTGATAAGGTCTACAAAAAAAAAAGAAGTAAAAAAGGGAGGGAAACCATAATGTGTCACAAGTAAAAGGCTGGACTGGGGGAAAACCTTGAGGACGTATACAAAAAGAAAGGTAATTCCGAAAAAGGACCATCTTAACGGAGATGGCGGAGATGAGGGTAACGAAGGGAAGGGAAAAAACGTTACATCAAGGTGGAGGATTTTGGGGGTAGGAAAAAGAAAAAAAAAAAAAAAAAAACAAAAGGGGCCAAGAGAAACGTCATTACCAAGAAAACCTACGCCATCGAAGATGCAAAATTAAAAAAAAGTGGATAAAAGGAGGGCTGTAAATTGATTGTGAACGAGCCACATAAACCAAAAAACTGATAGGGGAAAGATGGGGGGGGAAACTGGAGACACTTTGGTTCCTACAAACCTAGATGACACGCAAGATACCATTAGAAGGACCGAGAAATAAAGTTGAACGTGTTCGAACAAGAACCAACGGAAAAAGTCTGGGGGAACTGTATTAGAAAAAAAAAGGGGGGGGGGGGGGAGGAAAAAAAAAAACTTCCCGTTGGCCTTTTCAGCCCCATCGGGGTCTAAAAAAGCCGGAGGAAGAGGGGGGGAAAGAAAAAGGATGGGGAGGTGAATCCCATGTAAGAATATGGGAACAAAAAACAGTGAAGAAGGGGGGGGGGAAAAAAGGGCGAAAGCAAAAAAGAGAAGATACGATCGAACCAAAAATAAGCAAAAATATCCGGAAAGCCAACAATCGGGGGAAAAGGGGAGAAAAGAACGGGGTAGAGCTTGATGTCAGGGGGGGAATTGTTATTGGGGGTGTGGAAAAAGTGGGGAGTCTTGGTGGTGGGGACACGAGGAAAAGACTTTCCATGACCAAGAAAAGGGGGTGAGAAAGGGGGTAGAAATTTTGCACAAAGGAGTGACAGGAAAAGTAAAGTGGAAGAAAGGGGTGAGGTCGATGGGTCATAAAAGGTAAGAGAAGCTAGAAAATAGGAGGAACGTGGAGAAAGAAAAAGGTAAGAAAGAAATGAAAAAGGGAGTGAAAAATTTTCAGGTTACAACTAAAGTGGGGAATGAACTTAACCAAGGTGTGAGGAGAGAATGAAAAAAAAGTGAGCAAAAAGCGACCTGAGACAGTGGGAAATAGGACTCAAAAAGGAGGAAGAATGAAAGGTGGGCTGATTCACAAAAGGAGAAAGTTGGGGAAAAACCAAGGAGGGACAGATCAGAAAGGAAGAAGATTTAGGGGGTACCTGATATTCAGAAGTTTCACAGTAGATGGTACGGGGGAAAAGAAGGGGAGCAGGGGGGGGGGGGGAGAAGTTTCTGTAAAGGGGTTTAAATAAAGGGAAAAATGACTTTGGAGGGTACAGGGCGGGGACCAGGAAAGGAAACTTGGGTGGGGACAAAACGGGAGCTCATGCCAATGTTGTGAAGCAAGGGGGGTGAAGAAAAAAGGAGGCAGGGGAGAAAGGATCAAACTAAAGAAAACACACTTATTGATGGGTAGGGAGAAAATCAAAATCGACCAAAAGCGGCATCAAAAAAAGGTGCCAAAAAACAAAGAAAGAAACAAGGTTGCATGGAATCAGCATCAAAGCTAAACGGAAAAAAAAATGCGAAAAGTGGTGACCCGCTACTGGGTCAGGGGGGGGAAAGACAACTGATCCAGAAAAGTTGTGCGGATGCGAGGAAAAAAAAAACCTTAATAAAAAAAAAGGAAGGACAAAGTGCTTCAAAGACTACAGGAATGAGACTAAAGGGAAAAAGTACAGAAATTGCACGCGAAAGGTAGAGTAAAGGACAAAGGAGAGTCAAGGGGATTGTGGATCACAATTTTTAAAAGAAACGGGGAAGGGGGAAAAAAAAGACAGGAGGGAAAGGGGGGCAGGATTTCTCTTTGATATGAGAAAAGAAGAGGGCAGGAGGGGGGGAATCAAGAATGACAGGATATTCAAAGGTTATCACCTGGGAAGAAAAAAGCAAGGGGGGGGAAGACTGTCCCAAAAACGTTGAAAGTGGTTGTCAAAAAACAAGGAAAGGGGAACAAGGGGGCCGTGAAAAAAGGGGAACTAAAGGAAAAGGCCCCAATGTGATAAAATAATGAAAGGAAAAGGGTCAAAGAGAAAAGCTGGAATGGGGGAGAAGAGAAAAAACCGAGGGAAGGGTAAATTAGGGCAGGCAAGGGAAACGGGGGAAAAAGAGAACAAAGGGGGGATGAATGGAACAATAACTAACAAGTGTCTTAGAGGTGAAAAAACGAGCAAAAACAAAAAAAAAAAAAGCCTGCCCAAAATTTAAAAGTCCAAAAGGTACCAATTAGGAGGGTAGCAAGCCGCATGGGGGGATTGGGAAAAATACACTGTCAAGTGATTATGTACGACGAGGAGTGGAGCAAGGGGTTGGACGTTTGTTCACATTATTTGACAAAGTGGTAATGGGAGGGTCCAAAAAAGAAAAAAACGGACTGTGTCTAAAGAGAGGTCGAGGGGCTATTTGAAAAGAACAATCTCAACTGTGAGACGGGGGGGGGGGGAAATCAAAGGGACGACAGGAAAACGATTTGGGGGACTTGGAAATCAAAGAAAAAGGGAGGTAGCAGGGCAAGAGAAAGGGTAGATTTCTAAGATAGTGTGAAGTTCAACAAAAATGAAGGGCAGCAAGAAGGGAGTCCCCAGGAAAAAAATAGGGGGCACCTCCTGTGAGGGGGGGAAGTAAAAAAAGGAAGTATTGAAGGAAACTGGCAGGGGGAAGACCTTTGAACGACACAGGCGCCACGGATCTCACGGGAATGTTAAGTGGTAACTTCAGATCGCAGACCCACCGACACCAGGGGGGGAAGGTCATCGGAACCCTAAAAAACAGTGACGAAGTGAATTTTCCAAAAAACAAAGTTGCAACAACTCAATCCCGAAAAAAAAAGAAATATAAGACAATGATGACACCCTGGTACGATTGGTCACCGTGATGAAAGGGGGGAAAGGGTACTGGACTGTGTGAGGATTCAAATAAAACTCCATGTGGAAAAAAACCAAGGCCAAAAGGGGGGGGGAAAGGGGTGGTACTCTCAAAAGGGGGGGGGGGGTAACATCTCAAAGGGGCGGAAAAGGTTGTGGGGACTCAACAAAAGGGCGGAAAAAAAAAAAAACAAGAATGGTCACCACATCCCAAATTCCTAACCAATAGGGGGGGGGGGGCAGAACTAGAAAAGTTGACCGGAAATAATAGGAAGGAAAGTGGTCATGGGTGGGTTTCCAATTCATCTATTAGAAAACAACAAAAAAAAGGGAAGGGGGGGGGGAAAGGAGGAAAGAAGAGAAGAGTCGGCACAAATACAACACCTAGCACAGGCCAGATAAGAGGGGGAACACTGTAGTTACGGGAGCCATAAGTTAGTTCTTGGGGGTGAAAAGGGTTGATGGTGTTGTGTGTTACGCAAAATTTACGGTTCTATGAGAGAAATGGGGCGAACGGGTCCATGGTACCGCGGCCCGAAAGTGTGTAAGTCTCCCAGTACAAGGAGTTGGTACAGGAAGCTGCAAAACTTCGCGGGGGAAGGCAGGGAGGCGGTAAAGAGCACAAAAAGAAGTAAAAGCCAGAACAAGGTTTGAAATTCTTATAAGGGAGTGGGGGAAGAGGGGCGTTGGGGAAAACTGAAATAATGGTATAGAGTTTTGTGGGAGTCAATGCCAAGAAAAAGGGAAAAAAAAAAAGCAAACCCGGGGATGCCAAAAACCCCACTCTAAGGCAGGTCCGCCAGGGAATAAAAAAAAAAAAGGGAGGGGGAATATGGAGTTGGGAACTCCATACCATTAGTAAAAAAAAGAAGAGATTTTGGTGACAAAAAATGGGAGAAAAAAGAAATCAAGTGTTTTTGCTCTCACAGATTCAAAGAAAGAAGAAAGGAATACACCAGGTAAGACCTAAAAAGTGGGAACGGGGCTAGTCCAAGAAATAGAAAGAGGGAGGCTAAAACAGTTTGGGGGAGGGAAAAAAACAAGGGTATCCATTCTATGGAGATGAAACATAGGGGTGCAATAAGCCTTCAGAGATTGTAGACTGAAATGGTTCCAGTGAGAAATGGATACAAGGATGTGGTCCAAGCCATGAAGAAAAAGAAAAGGCCAATTACCAGGCAAAAAGAAAGAAAAACTGGGAAAAAAGTTAGTCACAGAAGGTTCAGCAAAAGGAGGATGGTACACTCCTGAATTGTTATAGCCCGTTACAATGTCTGTAATTGGGTGTCAAAGGGGGGGTGGGGGTTGCTAAGTATGCCTTGACATCTAGCACGAAACGGGGGGAGGAAGCTTAGGCAAGGGAGGGGGGGGGGGGCCCTTGTATAAGGTGGGAAACAAGCAGGGAAAGTAATGTTTGGGAAAAACTGTAAGGGAAAAGGGGGCTGTATTGTAACATTAACAGGGGAATAAAGTGAAAAGTGGTCAAGGTTAAAGGGAAATGTGAAGAAGAGGAGAGACGCAAAGGGAAGAAGAGGGGGCTAAAAAGTGACAAAAGAAAATGCGAGGGAGTTTACACCCCGTCCAAGAAAAACCATTTGCTGATGGAGAAAACGGGGGGAAGAAGAAACGGACTAGCTGACGGAATTAGGAGCACGACCTGAAAAAGTTAAATGGGGAAACTTAGAAGCCAAAGAGCAGCACAAAAGGGCAAGGAAAAATGGGCAAGTGTGGGAGGATAAATGGTGCATGACACAATGCAATGGAAGAAAAGAAAGGGAAGAGACGGGCCGGTTAGGCAAAAAGTTACAGTAGATAAAAGGACTGGGAAGGCAATTGGGTATGGCAGGGGGTTAAGGGGGGGGTTTTTGAAAATTAGGAAAGGGGGAGCCAAAAACTTTAAAAAAGTGTCATTCAAATATTAACGGAGGAACAAGGGGGGGGGGGGCAAGGTCAAAAAAGCCGATCAAGGCAAAAAGTTGGTGGATGCAGTGTGGTTGGGAAAGGAAAAGGAAGTTGTGAAAATTTGATAGTCGCAAAGTAAAACAAAAACAACAAACAGAGGGATGAAAAACTCAACAAAGCACAAGCCTAATTCCAAAGAAAACAAAAGGGGGAAGAAAAAAAATGGTGGGGGAAGGGAAAATCAAAAAAGAATCGATCAGCACCCGTAACACAGTCACGTGAAAGAAAGGGGCTGGCAAACGGGTTGTTTCAGCCCTAAAGAAAGAAAGCAAGGAGGGGGGGAAAGAGAAGGGGTAAAAAAAAACACCCTGGAAAAGATGACAAAAAATGCTTCCTCGAAACCAAAGAAATAGAAAACTTAAATCAGAATAGGACCATGTAACCGCCACCTCTCTGAATCATTAAAGGGGCAATTGAAAAAGGAACAATTGGCCAGTGAATTTTGTTAAAAAGGAAATCCAGGCCGTGCCGGAAAATTCCATTACTTTGGGGAGGAATAGGGGGGGAAAAAAAGGGGAGAAGAGACAGGTGGTAGCTTTGGCTCTCAAAAGGGAGAGTCAAGGAAAAGGAAATGGAACAAAGGTCAGGGAAGGCATCAGCAAATGTGTGGAACTAGGCCAGAAAAGTGCTGGGGCAACGAAAAGAAGGAAAAAGAGTTAATGGGCTAATGAAAATCGCAAGAATGAAACTCACAAGGGAAAGGGGGAAAGACTCCACTGAGGATCAATGGTGGCTAAGGAAAACAGGAAGGGAGTTATGGGAAAGTGACACAACAGAAAATCAACTGATTCAAATTAACCGACCAGTGGGGGGTGGCAAGGAAAAGGTCGGAAAAGGGAAGAATCCATTAACTGTCCTACAGGTGGAGATTAAGGGGAAAACGGAAAACAAAAAAAAAAAAAGGAAAAAAAACCTTCAGAAGAACACCTTCAAGCCCGTATCCCTCCAAAAGTGTGGGGAGGGAAAAAGGGAGTGAATTGGCAAAAATTATGTTCTCCACCTATGGTGAGAAAGGGCACCAGGGGAAGGGGTGTACAATGAGGGGGTGGGGGAAACATATGAAAGGTGGGGCTTCCCCCATCCCTTCACGGTTTCAGAAAGATGTCTACATCAGACGGTCCTTTACATGAAAAAACAGATGGGGGAACCTGTGGATAAAAGGAAAGTGGATAGAACAAGGGGGGGTCGACCAGGGAACATCAAGCTAACGATTTGTGTACGACTTGGGAGGCACACGACAAAACGAGTAACTGGAAACCATCGGGGTGGAGAAAAAAAAAAAAAGAGTTGAAGAAGAAAAACAAAAAAAAATATGCAAGAAGCAAGGTACACAATACTAGTGTGGCGGAGGCCCTAAAATGTGAAAAAAAGGGGGGGGGGGGGAGGGTGCAAAAGTAGTAAAAAAAAGGAAAAAGGAAGGGTAAAAGTAGCATTGCGTTTGCGACAAAGATCCGATCAAAGGAGGGGGGGGTTGTTTTTTTGGTGGCAAAAAAAAAATCGGGGGGATTGTGAGGAATCAAAAGGGGGCCAGGGGGGGATGTCATCGCAAAATAAGAACTTGAATTGGGCAAAAAAAAAAGTCTGTCAGTTGTTCCACGCACAAAGGAGGAAAAAAAAACTAATATAAAACATTCACTACATTGGAAGGAAAATTTGGACACAATTGGGGACCGAAAGGAATGACGGGTGGGACCTGGGGCTATGGGGTCAGGCCGGTAAAAAAAAAGGGTAGCAAGGACAAATTGGTAGCCGGCGAAAAAGGAAAGCAAACAGGGGGAAAAATTTTGCGCCATGGTTTCTGCAAGAAAAGTAAAGGGGGGGGGAAGAAAAACAAAAAAAAAAGGACATTGGGGGGGAAAAAAACCAACAAGGGAAGGTAAATTGATACAGACAGATCTTTCCTTTCAAAGGGGAAGCCAAGAGGGGGGGTGAGTCCAGGGGTGCCCCGAAAAATGGAAAGCGGAGAACAAAAGGAGGAGAAAAGACGGAAAAGACATCGTGGGGAAAAAACCAAGGGTAAAAAAAAAAAAATAGGAGCAACAAAAATGATAGAGGAGGGAAAAAACTTAGTCTGCACACTCAAAGAAGTGGGGTTGTGAAGGGGGAAACTGGAGTGTTGGGGGGTGGGGGGACACGCCAAAAACGGGGTCAGGCGATGGGAAACTACACAAAGACAATCAACGAGGAAGTTATACAGTAAAATTGGGAAAAAGTGCGAACCCTGGCGTAGTAAAATATCACAATAAGTAGACAGCGACAGGGGGGGAAAACCAAGAACGTAAAAATTGGAGAAGAAGGGGGAGGGAAACTGTTTTTCGTGGGAACTGCATACGTGAAAGCAAAAAAGAAGGTGGTGGGGTTCAGATGAAAAATAACAAGGGCCCGAGAGAAAACAGAAATGTTATAAAACAAAACCCGACGGACGGGCAAGAACTCGTCGCAAACTGATCAAAATGAATATTTGCTGTGGAACTATCAAAGAAAAGAAAAGGAAACTCCAAAACTAGGTAAGGGAAAACAAAGGATGACATGGTTGTGAACTTGCAAAACCCTCAACTCTCTGACCGCAAGGGATTAGATGCCCAGTCCACTACGAAAAAAAAGGTGTGACGGGGAAAACACACGTGCAAAAAAGAAAAAAAAGTGTAATTCAAGAAAGGGGGAGGACCACCGATACCGTTCTAGGTAGACATAAAAAATCAGTTTGGCGAAAGAGAACACTCAAAACTGGGGGGGGGGGAATGGTCGGTGAAAGACAAAAAAGTTACAGAGCAAAGAAACAAAACCACTGCTCAGAAAAAGAGACAAAAACTAGAAGGGACCAAGTTAATCACCACAAGGTCAACACAAGCGGAATTACTAAAAAGAAATCTTGGTAGGAACAAAAGTTTGATCAAAAAGGGGGTTGTAATTGGGTGGTTGTTATGCTTCGTTTGAAATCGAAGGACTAAAAGGGGGTAATTAGGATTCCATTCACCCCATGGGTTAATGCACAGTCGTAAAAGTTGGCAAAGAAAGAAAGTCAAGGGAGTTCTTGTCAAATGGGTAAAAAGTTAGGGGAGAGTATCAGTTAAAAATTTGGGGAAAAGAAAAAAGGGGAGTCAGGAAATGATCGAGGGAAAGGGACTTGGCTAAGAAGAAAAAAAAAACTGATGGGGACTCTTCAGTGAACATCAAAAAGGGGCGCATTAAAGGACGATTTAGACAGGGAAGAAATACATGAAAAAGAGGAAGGGAATGGAGTGGAGAATGACCGAGCGGGGTCACTTCAAAGGTCAAAAGAAATTACTGCAAGGAAACAGCCGGCTTTGGTTAAAAAGACAAAAGGATTTTTTAAATGTGGAATTGACCTGCGGAAAGAGCCAGATTGAAAAAAGGCGTGGGGGGAGAAAGACTGATTAAAACTGAGGGGATGGTAGAGGAGCAATGGGGCAAACAGGAGTGGAGGAGTTGGAAGGAGAAAAGCCACAAGACAGGGGCGGGAGAAGGGCCTTCATGGAAAGGGAAGAATTTGCACAAGGAGGGCGATGAGGATTAAGAAAAAAAAGGGTCATGAAAATTGGTTTGAGAATTAAAGATTTTGGGAAAAGAACGTTTTGAAAAG
>Ga0179591_1144537_pt1 | contig 13845 bp, 15 predicted proteins | sample CZOMad2_1_08_16f_FD_182891 | JGI IMG/M metagenome (GOLD analysis project Ga0179591, IMG submission 182891) | Vadose zone soil fungal communities from Angelo Coast Range Reserve, California, USA - CZOMad2_1_08_16fungal (PacBio error correction) | ecosystem: Environmental > Terrestrial > Soil >...
TTCCTCGAAGACGTGGAACCAGACCCTCTAAGCCAACCGGGGGAGCGTCACCTCTTAGAAAGAGAAAACGTAGACCCGAACTTTTGAAGCCGGATCTGTCCACGCAAATTTGGTTGAGGGAAAAACCTCTTTGCGCATAGAGGGGGACCTCTTCGCTCGCTCAACCAGAAAGATTCCCGGAATTCGCGACCTGTAGCAGGAAACACCTCCCCCATTCAACTCAAGTCTACGCCTACGACATGGTCAACCGCAGACTTGGGACGTGGGTTCTGGAGACTGGAAAAACAAGACAATGGTCGACAACGAGGATCGGCAGGCGACAACGGAAGACTGTTTCTACGAGCCAAGACATAAACAACGGCCCTGCCGCAACGAAAAGGGGAAAGTGAGGAAAAAACACACAGGGAGAGTTAAGTGCAGATTACGTCAAGATGCAACGAAATGAAAAAGGGGGAGCGGAGCGCCGCTCGGGCGGGGAAACACGGCAAAAGCTGCAAGTGAGAGAATCCGCGCACGCTAATAAATATCAGGACAGGTTCCCGAAAGAATAATATATGTGCATAGGGGAAAGGGAAAAAGCCTTCCGGACGAGGCTTGTCTAAAGTGACAAAAAAAAAAGGAATTGAGCGGAGACGTCCCCCCCTCACTGCGAGTCGGTTTGTTGACGGCGGAACCGTAAACCAAGAAACAAAGAGCACGAAAGTCAGTGACGTTATATTGGAGTGGGTCAAGAAATGTGTTTTCAAATGAAGGGGAAAGAAATGCAGAGGGGGGTGATGGGGCGTAAGGTAGACAAGAAACTACCGAGCGCTTTCAAGCACGAGCAAAAGAAAAACAACCAACAGGGAGGAAAGAGAGGATAGGGGACCGGGAAATCGATGAGCGTTCCAGTCCGTAAGGGAACAAAAGTGCCGGAGGAGGGGGGGGCAAGCCGTTTGTCACCTGTTCTGGAAAGAACCATAGCCCCGATCGCTAAGGGGGGGCGGTTTCCTTGTAATCGGGGGGTTTTGAAGCATTACCCCCAGCGAATGGTCTGTGACGTACTAGAGCAAGGAAAAAGAAGGGGTGTAAGTGGAAAGACAGACAAGAAAGAGAAGATGTACTTCAAGTGTTCACATCTCTAGAGATGAAAGGGGGCTTGGATGCCCGAGCTGCAAGGGGGAAGGAAACAGTCTTCAGACGGGGGTGTCAAGAAAAACGAAGAGGAGCAGACCGGGGTAGACTCGATAGGGTTAGTAACGCTACAACGTAGGGGGGTTCAATAGCGGGGTCAAATGTCGCCTTTTTCTGAAGGAGGGGGGGGAGGAAAAAAAAGTCCGGGCGGGGAGGCTCAATGAAAGGGGCGAAGTAGCGACACGACGCTGGCGAGAACTGGGCTTCTCTGTCAATGGCCAGAAAAAAATTCCAAGTTCATTCGGTGAGGGTTAGAAGTACTAAAGAGGAGGGAACTGGGTCTTACGAAGTTTGGTCCTGGGTGGGGGGGGGGTACGCAGAAAAGGGCAAGGGGAAGAAGTCAAGCCGGTGACGACGGAACGCCGCGGTAAAAAAAACCGCTTGCGCACAGTCAGGGGGGGAGCGCGAATTAGGTTCAAGGCCAAAACAAGTCGGTCTACGGGGGGACAGGACAAGTCTGTTCTTCAGGGAATTCGCCCCGGTTAGATGGGGGAATTGACGGTGAAAAAAGGACTAATGGGGGCCAAAAAAGTGCAAGCTAGAGTATGCAACTGGCACTGAACGACTAGCAAGACAGCCCGCACGCAAAGAAGGACTGCGTCCTTGAAAACCCCCCCAAAAAAAAGTACTCAAATTATGTGCTCTTTTTTGAAAGCACCCTACGACGGGAAAAGGGGGGGGGAACTTCAGTGGTAGGGGAAGACTCACAATGAGGGATCTGGATGTGCGGGTCCTGATACCTGAGGGTGTCTGAGACACCCACCGGGACGACGGGGGAAGGTCAGAAGAACACACGTCGAAAAAAAAAATCACAGCGTCCCGGACGACTCGTCAAACAGGGGAGTGCAGTAAGTCGTACAAAATGAGCTCTTGATGGCGGGCTGAAACGAGCACCGTGTATCCGTCGCAAGAAAAAAGCGTGGAAAAAACAAAGCTGGAAGGACCCAAACAGGACGACGAAGGCAACGGGGCCACGAGGGTGACTACCGGGTGTCGAGGGATGAAAAAAATTCCCCACCAAACAGCGTAGGTCGCGCCTTGAGAAGGAAAAAGTACCGACCTGAGAGATTGTCGGGGGTCTGAACACCAAAAAACCCTACGCATCGAAGCTGGAAATCAGCAACGGCAAAGGAGGTAATCCGAGACGATCGGGATCAAGACTGTTAGAATGTGGAAAGAAAGGTCAAAGCTGGACATCTGCCCGAGCCGCGCAAGAAAGCCAGGTAACGGAGCAAAGCGTTACGCCTGGAAAAACTATGAACCTTAGGTAACACTCGGGGGATGTTCGACCTTATAAGGGGAATCTCGAAACGAGGAAAAGACTATAGTTAGATCTGAAACAGTGTAGGGCGGGGAGAACACTGGGCTTTGGGAAAAAAAAAAGAGTCAGATTTAAAAATGTCGGCGTAATAGACAAGAGAAAACTCAAAAAGGAGTACACCCCATGACCTAGAGGCAAGTCGGTACATGTTTGGTTCTCCATAGCCACTTTCGTGGGTTGAGGATGAACAGAAAGTTGAAGGGGAAGAGAACGTGCGAAGGCAGAAAAACAACGAACAGAAAACGTCAAATTCCCGCATCATTCCTGCGGAAGCAGATTTTTGGGGGGGGCTAAGCCTCAAGCCAGGGAAAGCGGGCAGAAAAGCAGGCAACCGGGATGTTCGACGCAAAGCAGGCACCTAGTTAACGTTTCCACCAAAAAACAATGTGGTGGGCTCAAGGTGAAAAAGGCGGAAGAAAGAAAAGAAATGCATTAATCGAAGGCACGCAAACAACCCGATCAAATAGGGTCCTTAAATTGTATCTGTCATCTCTTCGGGTCGCGGTTTTGGGGGTTCAGAGGACCGGGGAGGTGGGACCCGGCGGCAAATGTTGGACTGATCGATTAAAAGAAAGGAGCAGGTATTGCGGAAACACGGATACAGGAACATTGGGTCGTGGAAAATAGGGAGCGACCCTGTAGATAAGGAGTACACACCGTGCCAAAATGGGAGTTCCCCCTCCCCAAACTGGAAAAAAAGGGTCATGATAGATTCAAGACAACGGAGGAGGAGAAAAGAAGAGAGGGGACGGTCGTGAGTTTTGGGGGAGGTTTGTGCCCATGGGAACCGGGGGGGGTTACGGTTATCTAACATGGGGATCCCGCTTGTAAACAGACAAGAGCCAAGAAGTGTGTAGGGAGAAAATGTCTGTACGAGCAAAGGTCAATGAATACAGGGTGCGGGTCACGAGAGGAAGTCAAAAAACAACGGTCACCTTAAAAACTGTCACCACACCCTCGACCGACGAGGGAGCAGAAATGGAAAACCGATTTGAGGAAGGGTGCGGGAACGACAGCGTGATAACCGAGCACACGGAGCTGAAACCAGCTTTTAAGGAGAGGTAGGGAGGGTCTAAGAACTCGGGAGGGCGCGACAGGGGGGGGTCCCTGGCAATCGTTGAAAAATTATCTGACGTGCTCTGAGAACGGGGGGGAAAAAAGCGAGGGCCACCTAACGGGAGCTTTTTGTGTCATCGCATGCATCGTTCTGTGAAGAGAAGAGGCGTTCAAGTCCATCGAGGTCTTACCATAAATATGATTAACGGGGACCCTAAGGAGCCTATGGGGTACTATACGCATCTAAAAAAAAAGGGGAGAACGGTGGCTGACTTGTACGGATCACACGACGGACCAGTTTAAAAACCTCTACTTTGGGGGGGGGGGAACACCACCTGTGAAAAGACTACAAAAAAGTGGAACGGAAGGAAAACCGTGTAATTTGCACTTGCAAGAACGGTCGCTCAAAAGTTCGATGAAAAGCGTAGGACGCTACCTGTGGTACTTCATGGTGGAATAGGAACATTAGGAATAAAAGTTGAGGCGTTACCTGGAAGGAACCAGATCGCGAAAGGCGGGAGGTTGGCCACCGGAGCGGAGCATAGAACAAGGGAGGCCCGACATAGGGTCATAGGATGCCCGAGGAGAGAAAAGTGCAGGGGAGAAGGCCAAGATGGTTTCGGGGTAACTGACAGACATCTCTATGATGAATACATTTTATCTTTCATCCGCTAAGACTCTGAGAAAATCATTTAATTGGTGGCGGGGTAATGGGAACATCAATCGGTTCCGTTGGGCGCAAACACCTTTTTGAGCACAAGGTGGGGCAGGCTATGAGGTGTTCGGGATAGTCTGTGCAGAAGAGTGAAAAGGGAGCCTTGCGCCAGTGGGAGGCCTGATAGCAACTATACGCTTGGGGGGTAAAAGGAACTTCGGCAAGGTCGTTCTGGGGAAAATCTCTGGATCCCAGGGGCGGGGGGGCTGTGGTGCGAAAAGCGGGCGCCGGTTTTTTGACGATAAAGGCTTCGGGACGAAAAAAAAAAAATTTAAGTGAGAGAAATCAGGGGGGTGGGAGGTCCAGCCCTCCCCTAAGAGAAAGGGAGCTCTGTCAGGGTGGTCGTATCGTGAGTAACACTATTAAAAAAAGGGAGGAAGCTTGTGAGCAGGATACGGAAAAAAAAATTCTTTGTGTGCCACCGGCGTTGACGGCTGATCGTCGGGAATTGACGAGAAAGTAGGGAAAACGCTAGCGGGGAAGGTTCAGGTTGGGACGACGCACTAGAACGTGTGCAAAAACTCGATAAGAGAAATCCAAGGGCATTAGGGAAAGAAACAGCTAGAAACCCAGGAGAGACAAGAGGGGGTTGGACAGTAATCTCCGCGAGTGAAGAAGCCACACGACTTGAAAAAGAAGTTTGGTACAACCGTGAGAAAATAATGACTCTTCAGGGAACGTCTTCCCAATGAAAGAAGCTCCAATTTTAACAGGATACAAAAACCAGGCACCGGGGGGGGAGTAAAAGTCAGTCGCACATCAACGATTTCCAATACTGAACGTGGGGTTCTGGGCGAAGGGAAAGGGGGGGAGGGGGGGCGCACCGTTAAATAGAAAAACGTCCGCTATACAAGAGCGCACCGGAATACAGGGTGGTACTACGAACGGAAACGACGGTCAGCAAAAAAGGGCCTGACGAAACTACGGGCACCAGCGGTGACAGGGAACTATGGGGAAAGACATCGGTGGGGCAAGCGTGGACCCGGCAGATGGGAGCGTCTCACCATTGCGGGCGGAAGAGTCGGCATGGACAGACCCACGAAAGAAAAAATGCTTAAAGTCAAATATACACGCGCATCCATCAAAAAGGCTCAAGAGGGGGAAAGAAAGGGGTTTCACGGACTTTAAAAAAGAAAGCGCTGCCGGGGGCGGTGCTCAAGTAACCAAGGGTGGCAAATACGTAAAAACAACGGCAGTGGAATCGGCCAACTCGGAAAAAGACCCTCCCGGAAAACGACATTATTGAGTCTGGAGTAGGGGGGTCTTAAGCAGTTTGGGGGGCAAAGGCCCTGGGTCCGAAGAACTGACAGCGGGTATGACTTAACTGCTGGAACACAGAAACCGCACGGAGGCCCCACCAGAAAATCTCAAAACAAACAAAGAGGGAAAAGAAAGCAGACTATTGCGGTCCAGCGGCCTTTCGAGTCAAACCAGAGAGGCCCTCACCCGATTCACTGCGAGGGCAAGGAATGGGGGTTGGGGGGTTTGGTTTGGGTGGTCCAAAACTTCGTGAAAAGAACCAGATAGAAGCGACTCAGTTACGTTACTGGTCAGGTGGAGGGGGGGGGAATCGTAAGAACACCCACCGACCCAAAATGCGGGTGACTTACGAGCGGGAAACATATCAGCTTTTGTACTTGGAAAGGATCCGAAAGGGAAAAAAGGGTGCGTTGACAAGGGCAGATGAAAATCTCTCGGGGATCTGACGACTTGTCGGAGATGAAAAAAAAAGAAGGGGCGCTGTCCTTCGAGAAATAAGAGGGAAGTGGGTGGGGAAGCCGAACGGCGCTACCACAACGGGAAGCGGAAGCGGTTGTAAGGGGGGTACTTCAAGTCCTTTTCACATGCCTGTAAGCATGTCCCGTAGTCGGCACAAAGGAAAAGTAGGTCCTGTCGTAGGAACACTTATGCCCGGTGCGCCGTCCTGACTCGCGACGGGGAGAGAAAGGTCGTGGAGGAAAAGTAGGAAAGAACCACAACGGTCCCAGGCTGGTGAAGGTCGTTTATGGAGGGAAAGGATGGGGAAATGAATGGGGTTTGGGCGGTGTTAATACTTTAACCGGGGGGCGCTTCAGAAGGGGGGGACGACGGAAACTAACGGTGCTCTCGAAGAGGCGTACCACCCCACGTTGGGGAAAACCAGGAGGGTTCGAACCTCACTGGGCAGGGGCAAGACGGGGACACAACAAAGTTAGGGAACTGGTGAAAGGTCAGCTGTTCTTCAACGAAAGCGCTCCCCCGGGGGAGGCGGGACAGTTTCACAAGCTTACTGTGCCCTTCCAAAGGACTTACCAAGAGAGCTGACGACATGCCAGGGGAAAAGACACGATCAGCATCACAGACGAGCAAATCATTGGGGGACGAAGTCCTTACGAACACGCCATTCTAAAGAGGTCATCGTGGAAAAATAGCTAAGACCCGACGAAAGGACCGTTCGGCTTCGTGGCTTTGAGACCACAATTCTGGCGTCGTACTGAAGAAAAGTGGAGAGGGTCGCCTAACAAAAAAGACGCACACCCGGGACCTCTGCTTGGCATGGTAGAAAACCAGAGAAACGAAAGGGATCCTATCTTCGCTTAGCAGGGAGAACATTACGTCATAAAAAAGAGAAAAAAAAACGCTCGGAGAGCTTCATGCCACTGGCCCAAGACCGGGACCAAAACGTCTGCAATAAATCGTGGGTCAAAGAGCACCGGGACGACTCCGACTGAAAAGGGTACACCCGCGTGGGCAGACCTAAAGGGATCGGGCTTGCTGGGCAATTCAAAAAAAAAAACCGCGTAGCTCTAAAAGGAAAAAACGGAACCGCATCGGAGGATATTGGGTACGGAAAGGTCAACCGAAGGGCAGGAGGACCAAAAGCTAGCAGAAAAGGCATATCGCGGGGGCAAGAAAAAAAACTGGCGCGGGGAATGGAACTAAGTATCAGTCCGCTTGAAGGCTAAAGAAGCCATCTGCATTTGCAGGGAACGGAGAAGTCTTATTCCCCGCCTGATCCCGAGAAGGAACAAAAAAAGAGCGACGGGAGGGTAATGGAGGTCAGCTCGAATAGCTCTAACTGGGAACGTGCTCAGGGCGCTTTACAAAAACGTGGTCTATGTTCTAAAGATAGGATGGGGATTACCCACTAAACGAGGTGGCGAGGGAAAACGTAGGTTCGATAGACATCATTCTCAAACCCACAAATGCCGGCGAGGAGCGGGTGAAAAGAGGTTGGCCTCCTTCAAGAAAGGGTCCGAGTATTTAGGGAAAAAACAAACAAGAGGGGACTCTACTTGCGCAGGAAACCGAACCGGAGAATCGATGCAAACCATGAAACACAAAAGTCGGCTCGCTGGTTGGAAAAAAAAAAGTCATTTCATGAGTAACAGAAGGCCAAAGGAGCACTTCCTCAAGAGGGAAGACGAATTCACCGATGGGGGGGTAGAGGAGAAGTCAGCCAAGCGCGGCAATCTATCGGGGGAAACAACTATCCATCAGGGTGCGACGTCAAGTTTAAAAAGGGAAGGCAACATCTCGACGGCGGGGGGGGGTACAGTGGGCGAAAAGAAAGGGGAGGCAAAGGAGCAATGTCACGTATCGATGACACCAAACGTATGCCTGTCCAGGAGTCGCCGCGGATGCATAAACGCATGGGTCGGATGAGCTCGGGAGAACAAGTGCTAACCGTATCAAAAAAAAAACAAAATGTGGATACCCCTCCCACACCTGGGGAACGGGGCATTCAGCACAACACAAAGAACGTATTAGGAAGGAAAGGATATGACCCGGTCGTTCACATTTTTGGAGGGGGGGAGAATGGGGGGTGGAAACGGGTAAAGGGAAGGTTGCTCCACGACGGCGAGGAAAATTAGTTTATGTAAATCCGTTAGGACAGCTGAAAAATTCCCTCCTTTGGAAGGTCTCGATCAGTACGGTCCGTACGAAAAGAAAATTTCCTCGAAAAAATGAAAGAAAAACCGAACCGGAAGAGAGAACCGGCCGAATTGAAGCAAACCAAGCTGGCTCGGGTTGGCTCACGACAGGAAGGATTGCCGCGCTTGCCAGGACGACGCGACCATCTTTTAAGCGGAACACGGGCGGGAGCACCACCGGGGTATGCGCGTTTAGGAGTGCACGTTCCAGTGATCGACTCAGGGAAAAAAAACACAATCGATGGGCAACGGAGAGGCTGGGGGAAGAGTAAAACAATCAGCGGCTCGTGTCGGCGGAAAACGTCAAGAAATTCATCTGGAAAAGGAAAGAAAAATACATCAAGGAAAGTTGCCCCGAAGGATCCACCCCTATGTTAAGAACGCCGAAAACCTGGGATAACTCTTTGGAAGGAGGGGGGGGGATAGACGAAAAAAACTGACAGTTGCAAAAAACACAGAACAGAGAAGTTGTGTACGACACACAAAAGCAACCCGGGTGCGAAACCATACACGGTGGGCAGAGTTCAACCGTTCGCCAAGCAGAACAGGGAAAAAGAGACCCGTCGCCCGTGTGAGGGGAGAAGGAATCTTCCAGAGCGGAATAAGAAGGGATATGGGTAAACTGGAAAAAGGGGACCCGATTGCGAAAAGTAGGGGGAAAGCACGAGACTAAGGGAAAAAATCGAACCAGGTCGGAAAAGAAGAGCGGGAAGGCCCAAAGGGGCCCGGGGTGATGTATCGCCGAGTCGATGCCCGTAAGTGTGAACTGCAAAAGAGCCTGAGATTCGGTGTGTTATCGGGGAAAAAATACCGATACGCGACGCTCACGTGGGTAGGTTCGGAGGGGGGAAAACGCCTTTGTTAAACGAGAAAGTCTGTCAAGGGAAAAAACAGAGTGGCGAAACAAGTTTCCGTCGGAGGCGGGGGAAAGGTGATTCGTTACACTAGGGCCTTGAGGAAGAAAGGCACTGTGCGGGCCTGTGTTCCGAACGAGATCAGGGGAGATTGGGGGTTGGCGCCGACTGGAGAGGAAGAGTCATTGCTTACTTCAGCCGACGGGATCCATTTTTCAGTAAGAGGGTTGGAGGAACAGGTCCGCCGCGGGTCTAATTGGTGTGAGAAACAGAACTCCGTCCTCCCCAGTGAAAGTACGAACAAATCAAAGGGTGGGTTGTCCCCGCCACGAACCGAAAACAGTCCCTTCGGGAAGGGCACTTCGAAAAAAGGGAAAACACTTTGATAATTGACTTTTCTTCCGGTCGGCAAACAGTTCGTTTGCGGCGAAGAAGGGGAATGATCGTACGTGAAAACTCGGTCATCAGTAAAGATAGCGGTACTCCTTTTGTGGTTCTTTAACGAGAATGAGTGTTCAACAGAGACCGAGCCGGCAAAAATGAAACAAAAGGGGGACCGGTCTGAAGAACAGCTGAAACAAAAAAGGAAAAAAAACGGGTGGAAAGCAACCAATGGAAACGCCAGGAAGAGTTGGCGCGGAGGGGTGGTACTCGCAGCGGCGCGCGCAACAAAGAGGAAAGCGTTCCCCGGTCCTGGCTAAAGGAACACAGGGACCAAGCACCAAAAGACATCCTATCCGAAGCCGCCCCCAATTTAACCACGGTGAAAGTGGTGGGGGAGGACTAATGGCAAAGCGCATGGTAGACAAAGTTTCCATAATCAATCGTCGCGCAAACCGAACGGAGACACGGAGGGTTTCTAAAGAGAAAGCACTTTAGACTGCAACACAGGCCGTCCGCAAAGGAAAAAAATGCATGACGGTGATAGTAGCCGGAGGTCAGCAATGGAAAACGCACATGCTCAAGCTACAAGGTGGGTCGTCGCCAGGGACTACTGGGGGGAAACCCCGGCTGCCTCTTCGACGAAGTCAGAAAAAAATAATCTGCATCTCCGACAAGGGGGGAAAATCGAAAGGATCGGGAATTTCCAACGAATCCTTAAGCGGCGTCAGGTGCTCAAATGAAGCAATGAATGGGAGGATCTTAAGTCACAGAAGAAAGGGAAGGTCGGGGTGAGGCGACAACGATTACAAAAGAACCTAAAAGCATTCAGTCGGGTGATCTGTGCGTTCACAGTTTGGGGGTTTTTGACCAATGCCGAAAAGACAGGAAGAAAGAGGGGGCGGCAAAAAAGGACGGCTGTAAAGGAAAAAGGCCGCTGTCCAAAAACATCGATCCTCAAAAAAAAAAAAAGGAAGGAGAGAAAGAGATGGTGGAGAGGCGTTTCGAGTTGCAAATGACAGTACGGAAGAAACCAGATGCCTTAGAGCCGGTTTAACCACAACTGCAGGGAAGGAAAAGCACTACCGAAGGAGGGGGAAGGCTTTTAATCGTGGGGGGGGGCGTCCGAGACCAGACTCGCTATAAACGGGGTTGGCGGCACGGGCAAGGCATTGTGGGGGACTGGCACCTACCGAGAGATTCGGGGGGAGCTTCACGTAGGCCACATATCTTCGGAGGGCGCCTGTGGAGGGGATTCCTAGAGGCGCGTCTTGAAAGTCGGCAGGCCTTGGGGGTAAAATAAGAAAACGAGCCACCTTTAGACGAGCTCGTGCAGTTACCGAGGCCGAGTCGAAAGATGCCTGTCAGCAGTACCATGGGGGGCTGCATCCGTTGTAGAGGCGGGTCCGCGTAGGAAAACTTATCCGGGACACCGTAAAAGGCAGCGACTATTGCGCGGAACGGTCGTACGCTAAAACGGACCAAGACCCCACGCGGCAGTCTGGTAAATTATGGGATTTCGGCTTCGGGGGCTGAAGGGGTGGTGCGTTTGCGAAGGGGCCAATTTAGGCTGCAAGGAACTGGGAAAACTCGCACATTTCGCTCGCCAAGAGGGGGGGAACAAAAATATGCGCACGGCTGTTCGCGATCAACTGCGGACGAGACGGGACCCCAGTTCGGGTAACTAATTTGCTGGAGTCATGGAGGCCGAGAACCCCTTTTATTGCCGGAGAGGTGACTGTAAACACGAGGTCAAAGAGAGTGAAGAGACCATGCTCCACGCTAAAAGCTTGACCCCCTGTAGGAAGAGGAGACGGCACGAACGTCATTCATCAAAATCTCCTGAATGCAAAGCGTGGCCTAACTGCCTGAGCGACCACGGCCATCTCAAAGGCGGTTCATCGTGGAGGGAAAGGGGAGACGACCCGGAAGCTTAGAGGCGAGTTCGTCTTCAGGGGCGTTATTACCGCACCAATTTGGGCGGGGACGGGTTAAAGTTGCCGGCTGTGAGCAGGGGAATTGCTAGACCCACCGGCGAGAGGTCTTCCTGGGACGAAAAAAAAAGTCGACATTGGAAACAAAAAAAAACAAAAAAAAAAATCCAAACAGTCTGTACCTTCAGCAGAAGAAGGGATTAAGGTCTTACTCCAACAAAGGCTGCGAATGATCTCGGTCTTGCCCCGGACGAAAAGGGCGACCGGGAAAGGAGGAAACTCTGTGTACTAGATCACGCACAGGGATAACCGACGGCAACCGGGGGGGGGACACTCTTGAGACCTCACCGCGAATCGGAGTGATGAAATGAAAAAGAAAAAACTAAACCGTAGAAAGGAAACGCACATGAACGATCAAACCTTTACAGAATCTCTATGTCGGCAGGGTAAAAAAAAGGGCACTCGACAGATCCGCCAAAAGGCATATCGCAGGGGGAAGAAGGGAAAGAGCCTGAGCTGACTGGGGTAGAGCCCGGAAAACCGCGGGCACTAAAAAAACGCGACATCGGCTTTCCAGGTAAACAGCAAAGTAGGGATTCCGCCGGAAAGGACTATGACGTCACAAAGGAGCAGGCGTCTGATTTCTCGCTAGATCAAGCGAACGGGAGAATGCGAGGGAGGCTCTTGAACAGGGTTGATCGGCCCGAAAAAGCTGGTGTAGTACAAAAAGTAGCGGTGCAACTGGAAAGTCGGTTGGCTCGAGGACAAACCGAAAATCCAACGCGGATAAAAACTCCACAGGGGGCCTGGTTCTTGATTCTCGTACATCTTGGGCAGAAGGGGATGGCAACGGGGCCGATGTAGTTGAGGAAAGACAGAAGGGGAATGGACGCTACGGCGCCGGTCACCTAAAACATGCGATGGCCCTTCCCCAGTCACTCACCGTAGGGGGAGATCTTGTTGGGAAAGAAAACAAGGACTTGGAATCGCGGGGAAAACAACGGCGATCACCGGGTGATGTACTAACGCGTACGACGAAGTAAACCGAGGGGGAACGCTATCAGTCCTTCCAAGAGAGGCAAGCAGGTAGAGAAAAAGCCAACACCGACCAATAACGTGGCTCAACTGGATGGAGGGAGGGAATCTCTTGAGACAGGTAAAAAAGCTTGGGGGACGGGGCGAGGACGCGTTTGAGGTACACTGAGCAATGGGTCATGATAGAGGAACCGCAACGCATGTCCCTTTCGGGCGACCTATCAAAAAAAAAAAAACAGCAACTCCGTTGGGGCGGATGACTGTGGGAGCAACCATGGGAGAGACGCGAAAAAGGTTTTAAAAATGGTACCCCTAAAAAAAAGGGGAAAACCGTGTCCAATCTCGAGAAAGAACAAAAAAAACGTATTAGAGGAAAAGAGATCAAGTAACGGGAACTCCAGGGTGGGAGTGAAATTTGGGAAACGGGTTAAGGAGCGACATTGTTGGCACTCCTTAAGCTAATAAAAAAAAATGCTTGATGGAGACGGAAATAACCGGGCACATGCGAAACTACGGGTCTGGCATAAATAGAGTGACTTGCCTGGGGGGAGGAAACAAACGGTCAGCTCCAAACTTTCAACCCTCTACCGCGAGATACCGAGAAATGGTACTTAGCAAAAGGGATGGGGGGGGGGGGATCGGGTGAGAGATACTATATGAAAGAGAGGACCGTCGAAAGAGCACGCATCATGGTGAAAAATCGGAAGGACAAGGACAGACACCGTTTGAGGTCGCAGGTTCTTGATGTTCACGCGGGGATTCCACTTGGAATCGGAAGGCACAACAAGCTATTGAATAACGAGAGGAAGGGGAATGTGCTCGAAGCAAAAACGTTTCTTTGCCGGCGTCACTTAGGGCGGACCTCTTGAACATGGGTAAACCTAAACTACATCGTAAGTGAAAAAAAGAAGAGCCACCAAAGATGTCAGGAGAAAGAAAACCCGGAGGATACGAGGGGGAGGAGGGTCTAGAGCACCGACGCTTGAACTAGACGTGTGGTAACTAAAAAAGAAGGAAGGAGGGGGAGACACACCTTGGGTGTGGTGAACTGCGACCTCGCAGGGGCCGTCGCTCGAGTTCTCTATTCACCAGAAAAAACAACAGGGGGCCGCTCCGGGGTTAAAGAGAGGGCATCAGGTGACCTCGGAAGAAGGGGGGTGACCTTGAGGAACCAGATGAGCAGGTCAAAGACTTGAAGATTCACCGCGACGGAGAAAGACACAACTAGGAAACCCATCGAGCCTTCGCATAGGGATAGGAGTCTCTATTGACCGTTGCTGGGTGATCCTGCCGCTTCGATGGGACGTGAGGGGGGAACTGCAATGACCTGGTTCGTTCAGTGGAGAATGGCAAGTTCGCTACGCTAACAACAACAAAATGTTGTGTTTTAGGGGGGGTCGGGAGGGGATAAAATCGAGGTCTCTTTAGGTAAGATGCAACCTCTTGGGGGAAACAAAACTTT
>Ga0179591_1248184_pt1 | contig 13843 bp, 14 predicted proteins | sample CZOMad2_1_08_16f_FD_182891 | JGI IMG/M metagenome (GOLD analysis project Ga0179591, IMG submission 182891) | Vadose zone soil fungal communities from Angelo Coast Range Reserve, California, USA - CZOMad2_1_08_16fungal (PacBio error correction) | ecosystem: Environmental > Terrestrial > Soil >...
CATAGAATCCACGGTCTTGAAGGTTATTCAATGGAAAAAACGTGGGACAGTTTCGAACTGGAGGGGGGCGGAGAAGATACGATTTTACGCGCCGTGGGACAATGGCATCCAAGATCGCCTCGTCTCGGTAGCGGTGCTTGGCACCTAACCCAATGAGAACCAAGGGGATCGCTTGAAAGTCAAAACCAACAAAAAAAGAATAAAGAAAAAAAAACCCAGCCGCTCAAAATAACACAAAGGAGGCTCCAAAACACAAGAAGGCCGGAGAAATACCTCATCTCATAAAACAGGACGATGGCTTAAAGAACCTCTTCCTAGAATGCGAAAGGACATGGCCTCAAGGCAGTAGCTGGAGAAGGGGGGTCAATCACAGGGGAGCCGACCAAGGGATCAAGCAGTGAAAAGTTAATCGCGGATTCAGAAAGAAGGTCTAAGAGCGCGCGGCCTATGCCCCACATCGGCGGTGCGGAACTCACAGGGACTTAGGAAGGGTACACGAGTGTCATCAATTTTTAAACATTGATGCAACAGAGCACTTACAAGTGCAAAACGCATCGCCACTACGTTTGGGCGGATCTCTTTCTAGGGTTAAGAGACTTCTAAAAGACAAGATGGAAGGAATTCGTATGGAACAGGCGAAAAATTGGGAACCAACTGTGCGGCTCTATGCGGGGGGTGTGCGCGCAGACAAAGCGCGGAAGGCCTTTTCCAAAGTAATCCAGGCCGAAGGAATCTGCAAGCAGAATGTTAACGCTGGTTAAAGCATCAGAACGTGTCGAACGGCCGCGTGGCCATGTTTCGGGGAAAAGGGGAGCGCTCTCAGGGAGCAAAAGATCGTGACATTCGAAGCTCTCCGAGAAACAGTTGATCGTTATTACTTCTGCAGGCAAAAGAAGAAACAGGCGACGTGCCGTTGGGTACGCCGATGTTCTTGTGAAGACAATGCCCAGTTCAAAAGATTGGTCCCCGGGTAGGGGTCATTCCTGTGGGGGGAAGGAGGCAGCCTGAATGGAACCTCTAGTGAGGGGACGGAAGAGCTAACGAAAGGAAAAAGTTCCCTCACGATCAGGAAAAGAATTCAATCTAAGGAAAAGGCTTCCTAAGATGCCGTAGAGGGCGCGTCGGAGCGCATCCCTACCAGGACTCACGCGAGCCATCCCCCTTGATTGAAAAAACGCGTTTTAAGAAATTAAAAAACAGGAAAGGGAAGCAAAAGAAGTCTTTCACTAAATCGTTTCCTAGCCAGGCGATGCCATCAACTGCGAGTTGGGACTCCTCCGATCTGGGTGTTCGGAACGAGGAACACTTATAGGTATAGAAACACGACCTGCCGGCGGATTGGCGCCGGTTGCAGAAGGATTCTGGTGGAACAGAGCTAGGGTAACTGGGTCTTAACATGCGTGAAGTCTTATCGGAACCTTCAGACAAGCTAGAACAACCAGGCCGTTGAATATCTTACAACACACAAACCGCTGTGGTCCTGTTCGGGATTGAGGTTTCCGCTACCAGAACGTATGAAAGGGGCGACCGCCAATAAACCGGTTGGCTGATGAGCATCTACCTGGGGGTGGACAAACGCGGCACGTTTGGAATCAAGAAAACGCTACGAACATTGGACCATGAGAAGAGCGGAGTACGAGTGAAGTGCTCTGTGCGAGAGTTTCAGGTTGGTTGACAAAAGAACACGGTTTCGCTGTGTGGGGTCTGCATCTCGCATGTTGCCGATTTGAGGGGAACGAACGGGGGAGTGGGGTCTGGGAAAAAGCCTTGGCAGTCTTCAATCGATCATTGGACCTGACCAAAGGCGGTGCAGGGCGACCAACCGCCAAGGGGGGTTTTGGCAAATCGACGATTAAAGGGTGAAGGCCCATAAACACCGGTACGGCTCAAGAGCTACTCCCCTCGGGGATATCGAGAACCTGACTAGCACGTGGCCGCCTCACATCGACTGACGTTAGACAATTTCTAAGTCTTAGGGCAAAAAAAAAGGCCTCATGCGCGATTGTGTCAAGCGTCTCTCGCAAACAGAAGGGGGGGGGACTGGCGGTTTGTCCATGGTGGGAAAAATGACATACAGGACCACGGGGTGAGCTGAGGTAGGCAGCTGATGCAGAAGAGGCCTCCATGGCGCGCATCGGAGGGCTGGTACGGCTGAGATTAAATACTTCGCAACTTGGGATGGTGTGTTGACTCGGTGTTTGGTGTTTTCAGAGGCCTTTTTGGCGTGGCCTGTTTTTTTTTCGGTGTCGTTGTTGGGCAGTGTTGTAAGGTACAGGTCCGGCAGTGGTTGGTTGGGTGGCGAAAGAGAGCGCCCGGCACGCTAACCCATCCCAACCTGAACTGGTTTGGCGGACCGGGAGTCCCTCAATGGGCGGATAAATAAGAGGTCTACGCTGTCCATCACTGACAGGCTCTGTCGGGGTGCCAGCCGAGATGCCGCGCTGCTTGGAGAGCTGCAGGAGACCAGGCGAGGGGGCGCTCGCGGTGGATCTCCAATGAAGTGGGACGGCGCCCGAAAGGCTTGCCAAAACAGGCGGGCGGGTCGAACGAAGAAGGGTTAAGGAAGCCACCTCACGAATGAAAGGGCCGGGCGCCCGGCACCGAGGAGGTGGCGTCAGGGAGACTGTCTGGGAACCTACCCTTTGAGCGAAGTCTACGCAGGCGGACTGTGTGGCACATTGCTACGGAGGCTTTAATGAACGGGCAGTGTAGTCACTGGGGGGGGGGGAGCACGGGGGGGGGGCAGGATCGGCTCGATTTGAGATAGAATTCTAGGTAAAGGAGACATACGAGAGGAAGAAGGGTGAAGACATAATAAAGGCTCACTTGTGAAGGGACTTTGTCGTTCATTCCACCGTACCGGGGGTCACTGGTAAAGTGGAGCAACGATTCGCGACTACGGACAAGAAAGAACAACAATGATTGAGGAAAAGATAATAAGGACAGGATTTTTCAGAAAAGAAGGAGAGGAATCATCGTGGTCGGTCACGAGGTGTTGAAAGTCAGGCGTATAAAGCGTAATTTCAGGAGGGTCGAAAAAATAGGGCTCTCTCAGTGAAGCATCGCTCCAAACAGTAGGGCAAGAAAAGCGACAGTGTGGGCATGCAATTGCGAAGGAACCCGGAACTGAACGAGGTCCGCGCACGGCTTGAACAACAATCTCCCGCCGCGAAACGATCAGGGGTCGGAAGGAAAGCGGGGATGGCCGACAGTCGCATGGCAAGTCGCGCGGTGCCCGTCCATCGGACCGAGTAGCGGGGGAGAAAAATGCTTCGGAGAAAAAAGATCACTGGGGGACTCAAGAAAGACTGTCGGGGGGGGACAGCGCTAGTCGGGAGCAGGGCATGCACAAGCAGCGAGGAGCTCGCTGATGGAGATAACTTAGAAAAACTGGACAGCGTTCAAACAGGGAAAGATTGGACTTGTGGAGGCGCCGGTTCGAAGGTTGGGGGGAGAAAGAAAGAAGCGTCTGGAGCTTGTGACAAACCAAAAAGGGAAAATAACTTCCGCAATTCAAAGGCGGGTTTGCCTGACGAGAGGGCGTGAGAAATCGTATTTCTCCCTTGACGCAACTCCGATCGCAAGAGCAAGCCTTTAAGGCCTCCTGCAGATACTCATCAAGATCCTCCGGGGGGGACAGATCAGGGGGACTTATGGGCAGTGCCAACGGTAACAACGACTGCAAGTTTCGACGCTAGAGCCGTAAAAATACAATAAACTAGTCGCTCCCGGACGTAGCGAGAAGGGAAATCAGGGGTGACGAGGCTAGGGGAGGCCACGGCGTCAAAGAAGGGTAGAGGGTTTCGCAGCAGTCTTGTGTTCGCCAGATGGGAATAGGCCTTCACCCCCTTAACGCATACGTGAAGGACTGATCAAACAATGGAGTTTTTGCAGGAACTGATGCAGACGCCTCGCAGTTATCTAGGTACCCCAGGGATGGAAACCGAATCGTGGCCGTCAATGACAGAGCTTACCTGCAACAATTTTACGTCCGGGACCACACTGGCGAGCACCCAATGACATGGGAGGACTGTTCCGGTCCCCATAACAGACGGGAAGGGACACACATATGACACTCGAAATCGCAAAGAAATCGAGTGGATGCGTCATGGGCCGCGTGGCAAGCGTTCTGATTCTGATACATGCCGCAACAGGTTAATCGATCAGATGAAGGAGTCAACTCAATGCACATGTCTGAGAGCACGGTTAGGGGGCCTCGAACCCAATCCCCTCCCCTGATTCCCCAGCCGAGGTCGTGGATAGGGAGCCGCAGCGGTTCGGAGAGTCCTCTGGGGAGCGAACTTTAAAGGACCTGGGAGAGAACTGCGCACAGACCGTCCAATGTGCACCAGCTCCGGAACCACAGCGGACGCTGATTAAGTCAACTCCTAGGGGGGGGCCTGTGTCACTGCAGATCATCAGATCCCCATCACTCCAACAAAACTCGGCCGTGAGAAAAAGGTATCCACTCCAGGTAGTGCGTAAATTGAGCCGGCTGCTGAACAAGTAGGCGCTTCGAGACATGCGCGTTGACAGTGAACTCGGTGTCGAAAAGAAAAAGGCGAGGGCTCTATGGGGGGAAACGCAGTTCACGGTACAGGACGGTCCGACGCGCACTGCACTCTGCGCAGCCAAGGATAGTATATTGGAGATTAGAACGGAGGAATGAAGGATCCATTTATACTAGTCGCCTCAGGCAAGGGAGGGTCCAGCAAGGACAAGTTCAGCCCGCCCAGCGCAACCAGGTGAAGCATAGCCGTCACAAATCCACCGAACAACAAGGCACCCGAATGCCGGTTCGGCGGGAAGGGGCCGCAGAATGCCAATCCCATCCGGCCCGAGGCAGAAACCGAGCAAACTAACAGCGGTTCCAGACGCAAGCGACGTGAAGAGGACTCAGTTCGTACTCTCCGTTAACCTGAGCGCGAACCAGCCCTTGGTAAGGCGACAGCTGTATCATGGATGATGGTTCGATTGCATGAAAGCTTTTCGATGAGACAACCGCACCATTGAAGCTCAAAAGGGGGAACAAGTTGGGTTTTTCCAAGTTGTCTGTGGCCATGTGCCATAAGCCGGTCAGACGCGGGCGAGCGAGGAAAGTCCAAATAGCAAAGAGCTGCAAAAAAGGAGTTGACGCTGCGAGCTTAACACTGAAACTATTACGGGTGCAGATTGGATGACAAGAAAGGCGAAGGCAAGGTCCAGAAGGGTTTTGTCCTAAAGCGCCTGCTTTTTTGGTCCGTCGGCCAGCGCCTGTTTTAGACTTGCACGGGCGCACGAGAAAACATGGTGCGATCAATAAAATCCGCCCGCACAGGATACAAGAAAGCGAAGGTAAAGAAGTCGCCCACTAAGCAAGGGAGCCACATTCTTTCTCGAGGAGTTTCCGAGTAGCTAACGGGCTGAGAAGACCCAACTTCTGCGTCGCTGTGAGCTTTGTGAGAAATATTGGCAACCACACTGGGCAGCAGGGAGGCCATGGTGGGATGCTTGATTGCTGTTTTCGGCCAAGCATCGTGGTTCGTACGTGGACCATATAAACGCCTAGTCCGTCCTGTCGGCCTGGGAGGTCAAGTAAAAGGGCAGATCACGAAATCGGGTCCGGATACTAAAAGAAAACCACGTGTTCATAACCCACTGACGAAAGGGGGGAGGACAAAAAAACAATGGGAAAACGTCAACAACAACGAGTAGAAAAGAGAGAGATCAGAGCGAGTCCTACCCGTTGTATGCAGACGGGTGAAGTGAGAGGGTCACTAGATATGAATCCCCGCGCCGGTTGACTAATGACTAACTGTGTGCCGGGGCATCGCAAAAGAGGGACTGACGTTGCGCTGCCACGTGCCGACAGAGTCGCAAAACAACCGCAACAACCGATAGCCAAGATCAAAAAGGCGATGCTCGTCGTAACCAAAAATGACGGAGAGAAAGCTCACAGAGCAACGAAGAAAGTTGAGGACCCTCCCTGTCCGGGACGTATGCGACGCAGAAGAAGGCCGTAACGGTCGAGTAAGCGACGCACCCCCGGTACGAAGCCACTCCTGATTCGCGGGAGGGGAAGATCCGGATCGCGACCAATCCTCGTGCGCCCTAGGAACGAGGCACCATAAGTGCGAACTCATCTGAAAAATGTCAGCATTTGGCCCACATGTGAGACCAGCATCTGGGTACTCTAGGCGCCAGCTTGCCAAACGCAGTCGGTCACTAATCCCGGGATCTCGTGCGAGGGGCCGGGTAAAAGCCCGTAACGTGGGAATGGCTAATGGGAAAAGGAATGGAACAAAGGACGCGGCGATTGGTGCCTCTTCGAGAAGGTGCGGCATCGGCGCCCGAAACAGCGCATAAAACCAGGCCCGCATGATAGGACAAGGTAAGTACAGCGGGACAGGTCCAGGCGTTCAGCAAAAAACGAAGAAAAAAGTTTGCAGTCCTCGTCTTCGAAGCGGTCAAGATCGTGAGTGGTCGAAAATGGACTCAAGGATGGCGAACTTGAAAAGAACGATGCAGGAGGATACGGCACAAACAGGCTTGATTAACGTTGTTCGGCACTCGTGACCAAGCCAGTTCAGAATATTGGGGAAGGGGCGATGTAAATTTTCATAGGGGACCTTGTCCTGGGAGGAAAACGATGAGACCGCGAAGACTGTACCATGGAAACGACGTCCCCCCGACCGGCGCAATCTCCAGGATCGGTATCAGGAGGACGAAAAGAGGAACTCCGGCTCTTGTATAGGCGGCCCTGTACGGGAAAAGGAATTGTACGCCGCAAAAATCCCGCATTGGAGGAAAAAAAAAAGCGTTTCAGAACGACGAGCAAAAGTGGCGCTCGTGCTGGCAAACGACATGAGGGGCAAGCCCAAGTCGATTCGCAATCACCTGCGGGATTCAACTGGCACGAGCTGCCGACTCTGGGGTTGCATTGACAGAGAAGACTATCGGCGGAACCCGGGGCCCAGGGGGCGAGTTACAGAGGCAAAACCCACCCGCCCCGAGGGCCACAAAAAGTGCGGGGCATGGATCGGAAGAGTAAGGGTGTCTTTGGCTGAAGAATGCGGTGGCGAAGTAATAGGCAGGATTTCTCCTTCGGTAAAACCTCAGCTCTAGCGACGAGCCATTGATGGCAAGGTTCTGAAGGCCGGCACCGAGGGGGGGGGCTGGGATGGGGGGGGATTGGGCCTATCGCCACGTATAGCTCCCCTCACAGTAAAAGGGAAGCGTTCAGTACCATGTATCATTCCGAAAAGACGGTTAGGAAGAATATTTGAATAATCAAGACAACAGGGCCGCCAAGAGCCAGAGCCTGCTAGTGTACAAGAGTGGCCCGAATAATGAAGTTTGCCCAAATTCCTCCCCGGGTCTGAATCCTGGTGAAAGGCGGCTGCAGCCATACGAATCGGGAACGAAAAGTGGCCATGGAGCCCGAAAAGTAAGTTTGGTGAGGGAATCGAGAGAAGCAAAGATCGAACATCGGGTGCCGTGAAACAAATTGCTCGAGGCGCAGGCGACCCAGTGTGAGGTGTTTCGAAGATTGACGTATGGTAACACGTAAACGGCGTGGGATAGGCAGGAGGGAAAAACCAAGGAACACAAAGGGGGACGGAGGGATTAACCACTAAGAATACGAATGTCATAGCGTACAACGCCTGAACGGAGAGGCGGAGATTCCCGACCTCAAAAAAAGTGAACAGATTCAGGAGTGCAAGTGAACGCGAGACCAGCGCCGATGTCCTAGGGGAGCAGTTCGCCGCTAGTCTCCTAGCAACGAACGGGCCGGTGCGTTGTTTGTACCGGGGCACATACGCTCAACTATGGCGGGAAGAAAGAGGGAGCGAGGAAGGAAAAAAGAGCGCGCGGCATCGGAAAGGCGCCGCGGCAGGTGGTGGATGCTGCGCCGGCTCTCATGGATCGCCAACACCACCGGGGAATTGTGGAACCGCAGTGAGGGAAAAGCCAACATGCTACATCATCGGAAACGAAAAAAGGAGCGTCTGCCGTGCGCCCAAAGATGTTAACGCAAGCTCCTTGGACCAATGATCGCCGGAGAAAATAGATGCTTTATAGAAACGACGGAGGAGAAGCTAAGCCCGGGGGAAAGCAACGGTCAGGCTGGCTCAGACGCGCAGGTCGAGACGAACGACTTTGTATAGCCACGGGCTTTAGGCAGGCTCGGGTCGGCTGCGTACATAAGAACGTCGAAGCCGAGGGAGTGCAGTGATCTGGCCGCCTACAAGTTTGCCAGAAAAGAAGGAAAAACCGGGCTTAGTTACAGGGGGGCTCGGGACAAGGGTTAAGGAAAAGGGGGTCACCTGAAGATAGGCCTCAAACGGCAACTCGAGATCATGTTTGCGGAGCACGTGCACACGCTAGCGGGATCTGATCCTCGCTCTTCATAAACAAAAAACTCGGGAAGAAGAAGGGCCGTCAGTCCAAACCGTACCTTACCCATTTAATACAAGGGCAGGATTACGCTCACAGCATGAGAACACAGGATCAAAAAAGGAGGAATGGAAATAAAGAGAGTAGGTACATTTGGATTGGCAGAATAGAAGTATCGGCGAATCAGCGGTAGGCATTCCACGTATTCCATCGGACGGTGGCTGACGGCGCGAAACGTTCGGAGACGTCTAGAGTCAATGGCAAAGGTGTTCCACAGAGTCTATGATTAGCGGCATAACGCCACGCTCTCGAACAAATCGGAGCCGTGTGGACCGCCTCTGACTCGGAGGCAACTAGTTGCTTGACCTTCAGAACGTGCGAGGGACGAGGTGACCGGCCACACCATCATCCCCCGCGAAACGAAGTCGACAAACGGTGTGGGCCCGACAGTACGTCTTAGTGATCAACGGTAAACGCGAGAGGGAAAGAGGCAGACGTCAACTTCGTAGCTTGGCTAAAAGGCTTTCATTCCAATGCGACAAGCGAAGACGGGTGCTACCACAGCCGTAATAACGGCACCACGCATACCGCGCCTCCGGAAAGATCTCACGAGGGGAATCTCGGATAAATTCGGAAATGTCTCGGGATGGGAAGAGGTCCACCTGCAGGGGAGATTGACTCATAGGTACGATCCCGCGCATTCTAAGTGTTGGGAGGGGGGGAGCAGCCCTGCGCGGCTTAGCATACCTGCGGACGGGGAGTGATAAAGTGCACGGAAAAAATTAGTCAGGTCTTGGGCTATCCGCCTCTTCGTGAAGCGGAGGTCTCTCGACCACCAAAAGAGGACCCAACTCAAAAAGGAAAGGCTTCTCTCGAGGTCCGCGAGCCGCAGCGCCATCCGCGCCTGACAGATTCTTCCGCGGTATCTGAGCCAACTAACAAAAACGGCCCGTGACAAGAGGGGAGAGATTGCTCGGGAGGGACGGCGCGTAGAACACTAGCTAGGCGAAACTGAAACAAGAGCGGCGTAGTTAAAGTGGATGTAGGAGGGGGGGCGTGCGACAAAAGATGGGGGGCGTACGCGCATCGAGAGCATTGGTCCCCGTACAGGAACGATGGTTGTGCAAGCCGAGCCGGGAAGAGAATGGAGTGCCAAGGCCCCGTAAAGAGGAAAAATATGGGGATCGAAGAACCTACGCCATTGCGTTTGTGGGCGGCACACACTCTCACCAGACTGAGAAAAACTTGTGGAAGCAGTGGAAATTGGGTGTCGGGGGGGAGGGGAAGCAGCCGGGCCCAGATGACTTTACACCAATACACACGGTCCGGTACAGGCAGAAATGTTCGCGAAAATGTTAAAATGATGCAAGAGGAGTACAGGACACATGAAAAGCTAAAAAGCATTCCTGGAAGGGGGTAACAACGTGTATTACACCTTCTCGCACTCGTGTCGCGCCAAAAGACCTGAGTGACAGCGGCGCGCGGCGGTACAGAACCGGCAAGCGTTCTGGATGCAGGGAAGAAACTCTCGCGGCTAACGCGTTTTCAGCGGCGGGGATGAGCCCCACCAGAAAGCGCGAAAAAGGATCCGCCGCGGCCCAGACAAACTCCCTATAACCAACCGGGCCGGGTCGGGTCGCAGAACTCCGCACGTGCGGGCCTCCGGGCGAACTGGGAGAAAAACCGAGAAAGAAGATTCATAAACAGGAGCAAAACGCAGGCTACGTGTATTAATGCGAGGGAACAATCCCTTGGCTGGCGAGCGTCGGAGTCGGTACGTCCGGGCAGGAAGTGAAGATATGGTCAGAGGGGAAAGAGAAAGGATCGGAGGGCAGCGAGCACAAATGTGGGTACTCCAACTCGGGGATGGGCGCCATCGCCTGGGCGGAGATGTCGTCCACGCAGCAATCGAAAAAAAATACTAAAAAGCGGATGTCTTATGAGGGAGGGGGCGTACACAGACGGGTAGGTACATTGAAGTCCGACGCGCTGCACGCTGCGTCAGCCTACTTCGTAAATGAGGATTGCAAAGAAGGTCGCCTTCCGAGAATAATAGGCAAGGTCGCAGCGGTAGTTACAGAAAACAGGGGCATTCCTCCGCACATGCATGCGCAACGACATTCAGGTGCTGCGGGTGGTCCATTGCTCAACACGACAAAGGCACGATAAGACGACGGTTGGAAAGAATGACGAAACAAACAGGTGAGCACGGCGAGCCTACCACTGCTGGTGCATCACTAACGAATAGGTTTCCCTCCGACCAAAAACGTAAGGTTCAACCTGTCGAAACCTAAACGTGCACAGAAAACGGGACCTACAGATACCAAGAAGAAGGCCTGCCTGCGGAGGTGGTCGGGAATTCGCGAGGTTGCGACCGCATCACGACAATGCGCGGGCACGGCGTCCAGTTGTTTGCGCAGGCCCGGGAAATACGCTAATGAAGTACGCGGGGCTTCGCGAGCACGCTGGCCCAATCGAGATCGTCCCCCCTAGCGCGGCAGAAAGTGAAAACAAGGACGATCTAAGGTGCCATCAAAGACCCCCCTTGCGTGACAATGTCGGGCATGTATACCGCCGGAGGATTTCCGTGGCAGAGGCGCGGCTGTGGGGCACCCCTGTTTTTTCGTTCGTAACACGAGAGAATGCGGGGTGACGCGATACCGAGATAAAGTTCCGCCACACTCGGGTCTCAGCCAGAAAGTCGGAAGACGCAGCAATAGCACAGAGCAGGTCAGAGGCAAAGGCGGGGGCGAGCTGCGTTCAGGACCTCCAGAAGCCCTAAATGTCGACGTGGCGATGGAGAGTTCACCTAGCGACGAGGGGCGCTGTCCGGCGGTCCTATTTGTGTGCGCTGCGCTTTTGGATGGGGGTGGGTTGGGCGAGTCTCCGTTAGCGGGCAGCTGTGGAACCCTCGACGCCACGAACGTTCCGGCGAGGGCTGCAAACGGCCAGGGCGGCCTCATCACAAAGGGCGCCGGAAGTCACCGAACTTTCTGAGGGAACATCGCAGCAACGTCAACCGTTTATGAGTACAAACGCCAGCACTACTTACGGCATCTACCTCCAAAAAAAACCAGAAGAGAGGAGTTATAACGGCAATAGTCGGAGGGTATGAAGGAAAAAAACATGCAGGGTACAAGAGTGGAGGAAAGATCGGAGAAGAACCCAGCTCCGTGGGACTGTCAGAACCGGTGACCATGGACCGGGGCAAAATGTCCGTGGTATGCTCGTGCGGGAGACGACCAGACCACTAACCGACAGGAGGAGTGCCGCCTACGATCGCCCGGGCACAAACAATACCACCCGCCAGCTCTAAGGGCAACAATTCAGAGCCAACCGCCATGTAAACTCAAGAAGATAAAAGAAAAATAAAGTGGAGATCGTCCACGCATTCTGTTCAATCTCTGGAGAGCGAGAAACAGCGCGACCGACAGAATCCTCTGAAGGAAGCCCTGGCGATTGCCTGCTGGAACAGACGAAGGCGCGGAGGAGAAGAAAAGGGGAGCGCGGATCTCAACAGCATGTGGGCGCTCGTCGGGCGTCGTGAATTAAACACAGCTGAGCCGAGGCCTTCCAAAAAAAAAAAACATAGACATCCTTCTCGCATTCCAGGACGAGTAACCACACCGGAAAAAGATAAAAGGCTCCCATTAATGCAACAAAGAATCTGACTAAAGAGGAATAACATTCTTGCCACGCAGCGCCTACGGGGCGATCGTTTCGAGGGGGCCTGGGACGCCTAGCGGGTCATTCAAAAATGTGCAACTCAGATGGGGGGAGCGCATGCAGCCTTCCTATGGGTGCGGTGTGCTCAGCGACAAGAAGACCGACAGCCCCGGCAGGAATAGGCAGCGTGGGGGGAAACTTTACAAAAAGGTCCAAAGCTTGGGGGCGCGTCACTTCGGGAACGGCAACTACTGGCAGTCCCCTCGGGCAGAAAGAAAAGAAACATAAAGATGAGGGAAAGAATTCATGAGGCCTCGGCCTTCGAACATGTTGCGAGGCATTCAGCAAGCCCCAGGGGCTGTCGGGACACGGCATGTAAAAACCGGCCAAGAAATTCAAAAAGGAAACTGCTGCAATGCATTGTTAATGAACTTTGGAGGACATGAGGCTGCATGGGAAGAGAGCCACGCGCAAAAAATCATTATCGAAGCCGCTTGCCGAGAGGCACTCCGGCGCGTCACCGGCCAAAAAGGACAGGGTGGGGTACGCCCACCTCACGCTAGCATCAGCCTGTATTTGAACCGCTTCAAAACGCCAGGGCAAAAAGCAATTCGTTCCGCCGCCGGCGCAAGAAAGAAAACTAAAAAAGGGCTCCACCAAAAAAAAAAAAAACAGTTCCCTTGGACTGTCCACGGGTTAAAGTGACAGAGGAAACACTGGGGATCGGGTGACCACAGGCCGCCGTCTTCTGGGGAGGCAAGGCCCCCGACGGCGCGAAGGCTTGTCGGGTCCGTCGGTAGCTGGTTCGCGAAGCAAAGTAGCGCAAATTGCCAGGGCGAAAACAAACTCAAGACAAGTGGGGCTCGGTATGATCCAGACCCGGCACGCGGCTTGGAAAACTTGGGGGGGAAAAAGAAAACGAGACACCCCGGCCTGGCCTGTCTGTCTGCGTACTCAATCATCTCGACCAACGCGTAGGTCAGAAAAAAGAGGGCCAGGCCAGAGCGAGGACGATTGGGAGAGTGCTAAGGGCGAACGAAGGTGTCATAATTGGGGCCCCAACCTGAAAAGTTGGTGTGACCGTTATAAAACACAGGGAGACGAGCCATGGGGAGGCCACAGAACCGTGTAAAGTTTGCAGATCGTGGCAGGCAGAGAAATCGAACACCATGGGGGACCTAGAAAAATTGCTCAAACTTCGCTGCGCCAACCGCCCTGTTTGCTAGTCAACGGATGACGAGTGAGGGTCTCTCACCGGCAGAGGCTAACAGCGCACCGACATTGCTGAACACACGCAAGAACTAGGATCTTACGCGTTACGAGCGGTTGCGTCAGCCCGAACGACCGTCTCACTTTCTAAGGCCGCCCGGGTCCTCTAATAGGGAGATGTCGATCTTCTCGAGCAAAAGAGAAGGTGCTTTGGGGGGTAATTTGGTGAGAAACCACGAATGCGCGGAGGAGGCTTCTCCCTCCAAGCACGGAGATATAGGGAGGCGGATAGAGATGTTACTAGATACTACTTCGAAGCTTCACTGACGAGAGATACGCCAAGCGAGTGCGAATCCGAAGTTATGGTAAGCGTGGCAAATCAGAGAGCCGCGAAATCCGCCGTAGAGACTCGCACAGGTAGCAAGTCTCTATGAAACTAGTCCGTCGTCCACCTCCTGGCTCGACCAAATAAGAGAGAAGAAAGGGGGAGACGCGAAGCGAGCCGGGTACGCCGACAACTTGGGGGAACTCTCTGTACAAGAGTCGGGGTGCTTGCGCAAACATGGTCGAATTTCGAGACGGAAACTTTTTA
>Ga0179591_1264737_pt1 | contig 13843 bp, 14 predicted proteins | sample CZOMad2_1_08_16f_FD_182891 | JGI IMG/M metagenome (GOLD analysis project Ga0179591, IMG submission 182891) | Vadose zone soil fungal communities from Angelo Coast Range Reserve, California, USA - CZOMad2_1_08_16fungal (PacBio error correction) | ecosystem: Environmental > Terrestrial > Soil >...
TATGCTTTGCAGAAGCAAAAAGAGCAAAAAAGTCCCTACGTACTGGGGGGATAACTCTGAACAGAGTCGCAGGGAAAACTGCACGTTGTGAAGCAGAAAAGAGGAGTCAACCTTCCGATGGGAGAGGGACACTCTAGCTAGAAGTGAGAAGAGAGTATTCGGTCCATGATCCGCAAAGCGTGTCAGAGGGAGAAAGGGTGATCAAAGAAAAGGAGAAACGTGAGAGGTATCTGAAGGAAGGTCTTAGGATGCAGGGAAATCTCTCGAAATATAGCCCTAAGGCCATGAAAGAATACTCTCAGGGGATTTCAGAAGGGAAGGACTTGGGGAAATGGAGGGAAAGAAATAAATGGCCCATCGCCAGGATGCAAAAGGGGGAGCGAGGGGAAAGCTCTAATTCCCTAGGTCTTCAACAAGCAATAGTTAAAAAGTAACAAAAGGGCCCAAAGGAGGGTTCAGGAGGGAAAATCAGAAGGGGGGGCTTAGGATGACGGAGGCAGCGAAAAAACACGGGGGGGCAAGATCCCACCGGAAAACCGGTTTTGGTAATCTTAAACACCTATCCGGGGGGGGGGGGGGAAAAAGAATTAGAGGATCGAGGGAATGCGCTAAAAAGAAGTCTTCGGGTTCCACTTACAAAAAATGAATCAAACAAAGAGAGATTTGGAAAAGACTGATTGTAAACCAAATTTTTATCCTACGGGCAAATAAAAAAAGGGGAGGGCTTGCCCGATTCAAGAGAGGAGCGCTTGCAAGTGGATGAAGGACCAACCTAGTAATCACGTGGAGAATCGCCTCTCAGGAACCTTCATAGGGAAAATCGGGAGTGTTTCGTCTTCCGTCGTCTCTTGAAGGGGGGGACGAACGGTCTCGAACTGTCGGTGATTGAATCACCGGGTCTAAGCGCAGTGATACTGGGGGGGAAAAGAGAGTGGTAGTCGCCAGGCAGGCATAATGCGGGTGGTCGTTGCTGGGGAGTCCTTTACCGTGGTGACGCGACGGCATTTTAGGGAGAAAATTGCAAAAGAGTTACCTTCGTGGGGAACCACGACAGGCGTTTGTTCGGGGACGACGCACGCGCGGAAAGAGAGTGGAAGAAATGGGAGATAGGGGACGTGAAGGCAGGAGGTCTTTCCCCATGGCACGTGAAGCTGGGGTGAAAGCGAAAGGCAACCCTCGAGAGAACATGTTAACAATAGGCATTGGATCACGAGTCGCAATGAAGGGCTGTTTTGCCCCTCGGCAGAAACGCTCACATACTAAACTTTACAGAAGAGAAAAAGGTCCGCATTGAGGCAGCAAGCACGCGGTGAATAGACTGGTTTAGAGGAAAATCTGGACAGCGAACCTCTCACTGCTAAGTCTACAAAATCTCATCGGGGAGGGTTCGGGGTGGTTCCGAAGCGTCGAGAGAAGAACGGAAGGTGGAATCTCGAGCTTCTCAACATCTGGGAGCGCAAAGACTCTACTTTCGCGAAAAAAAAACCTTCAGCTTGTTCCTTCGAGGGGAAAGGTTTAAAAGGGGGGGGGCTAGAGGGATGATCGCGGCGGGAGCCGGGGTGGAAGAGTCTGCCGCCGGACTCGGGGAATGCTCGTCCCCGGGGTTAACAAGTCAAGGGTACAACATGGGAAACCAGTTACGAGGAGCTACCGGTCCTGCGGCCGTGCTGCCAAGAGAGGGGCGACGAACCTTTTCAGTTTTATTTGGTACCGTGAGTATTAAAGATCCCAACTATCAGAGGGACCACTTTGGGGTGGGAAGATTGAGCAGAAAGAGGGAGTGTAAGTACTTGAGGCGTGGACAATCATTGTACTCTACGCGTTTAGCCATCCGCATCGGGAGACTTCTACGCTCTCCCTTGAGGAGGAATCAGGAAAGAACGCGTTGTCAGGGAAAGGAAAGGGGGCACGATGGCCTTTACTGGCGGAGTGCCCATGGAACCAACGCTTTCCTAGCTGAAGACTGAAGTAACGGAAAAAACAGATCTCTTGAAGGGAAGACCCGTTCAGGTAGGTTTTTTCCAAGATGCGAAAAGGTTAGGAGAGGGGGCAAAAAGGAGCCAGAATGAGGGAGGCCCAAAAAGGTGTATAAAGGTCCGGAAAGACGCGCGCTTCGGAAGGAGGGGGAATGGGAGGGAATAAGCCGGGACGCAGAGAACTCGCTGCGTAAAAAGCCGCTCGTCATTTGGGGAGGGGGGTCGAAAGCACCATACTCGAAACCAACGTAGGAAACAGAGAGGGGTGGGGAGGAGGTAGAATTCACGCCCACCAAATGGAGATTCATGGGCGTCAGCGAATGTTCTAGATTCTTCCAAAAAAAGACCAAATAGGGAACGAAGCGCCGACGCTGGAGGGCCGGTACCGTGTATCCAACGACACTAAACAACTAACGAATTCCATTGCACCGGGCACGGCCCAAGTAGAAAAGGGAACACGACTCTTAAAGCTGTTTCTGGCAAGAGGAGACTATGGAAGTCGATCTTCCACTTCACCGCGTCAGTCAGCAGATCAATTCTCGGTCGCGCATGGGCACTCCTCAAGGAACGGAAAAGTCAACAAGGGAACACGGTTAAAAATCAAAAAAAGGAGCTCGTTCCCATAAGCGATCGAGGCTCAGCTCTGAGGGGAAGAGGAAAATTCCAGTAGGAGAAGAACTCTTTCGAATCGGAAGCGCAGCTTCCACTCGAAGTACGGTCGAAGAACTCTAGATCCGACGAGAATTACAGGGAGAATTACGGGACTCGATGCGTGTGTACTCAACTGCTGAGGTGAATTTTTAGAGAAAGGCAAATCTCGAGGGGGGGGCCGCAAGCAGGCCCTTTATACTCAAGATAATTGGGGAAAGGTTATGGGGGGTAAGATTAATCAGTTATCAACAAATTCGAGGAACCCGAAAGGCAGAACACTACTCAAAAGGCACTCCAAAGGCCTCCTTCTCTCAATGAGGGGAAAACTAGCGATCAGAGACGAGAGAGGGGGAGGTTAAAGATGAAGGGAGTCTAAAATGCGCCCGATGGCTAAGGGCAGCCTGCACCGGTTCGAAAGACTCGAAGAGATCTCAAAAAAAGAAAAATCCTCTCACCCATCGAGGAAGGGAATCTCTTATCCTTGGCTTTCGGTATTGAACCGGGAGAGGAAGAAGATAGGAAATTGCGAAAAGTGATCAGAGGCGTGCGCGAGCAGGAATTCTAATCCTTACTGCACGTGGAGGAGCGCGTGGGAAGGGGTATTCTGCGAACTCTTTCAGCACGCGAATCATGACCTAAGGGGATATTGGGAGGGGGGGACAACGACAGACGAGATGGTGACAGGGTTTTGCCTGACATAAGGGATTACCCCTTGTAAAAAACCAAACTAACGGCGCTAATCATCGCTTAAAGGGAGGGGAGGAGAGCTGGCTCAACGCGCTTACTACTTCCGCGGAAAAGAACGCTGAATCGGTGACCGGAAATCTAATTTCGCCTTTGAATCCATAACGCGCAGAAGCCTCCTTCAAAAAATCGGGGGGACTTAGGCAGAGGAACCGCAAGGACGCGGTCAAAAGACCGCGCCTCCCAACGGAATTTACCCTTCCCAGTCAGCTCTGGAACCGGGCTGGCGCCAGAGGGAGATATCTGTCCGGTTCCATCGACGCTTCTCCACAAAGGAATCGGGGCTAATTAGGCTGCATTAGACTATCTCCGAAACGTGATGGGCGATCCGCATATAAAAAGAGAAAAGAATAAAAAAGGCCACTTGCCGAACGAGAAATTTCGTCACTAGAACTATTACAAATGGAATTGGGTTTCCAAGAAGAGAAAGATCGAGAGAGAACTGGCGAGTCCAGTTGGTATTCTCGTGCTTCAGGGGGCGCTCGGAAAAGAAAATATAGAGCGAGTTGAAAAAGCCGTTTCACATGGGTTGCCCTGATAACGCGTTTAAAAAAGGTTGCAACAGTGAACGGGGATCCTCGCCAGAAGGAGAAAAAAACCCCAAAAAAGAGGAAAAGCAAAGGGCGTTTTGCCCGCTTGCTTTGGAAGTGCGAGGGAAAAGCACTGCTGTCAGGGCTCAGGAAACTATACCCTTTAGAGGGGCTCAAGGGGGGAGGGAAAAAAGAAGAAGAAAGGATGTAGTGGGGGGGTCAAGACCTTGCCCAAGCACGAATTTCAATAATCATGACTTAATAAGGGAAATGGAGAGCACGGGGATTTTTCAAGGCCGTGAGAGACGGGAAGACTCACCCTTCCGCTCCACGATCAAATACGGTCAGGGAGGGAAAAAGGAACAGAAAAAATGAACAAGAATGAACGAACAGGCTTCATGGCGTTGGTCGACGGCTCGATTGGAAAGAAAAAGGAAACTCTAAAAAAAAACAAGTACAGCCGCGGGTCAGCCAAAGAGGAGGGGGAACTTTCTAAAAAAACAGAGGAGGGGGAAGGGACGGGGGAATCAAGGTACGCTCGGGACGTTCGCAGGTAGGATGCCTGGCAATTGGTCAGGAAGTCAGAGGAAAAACAACGGAGGATTAATAGATATATGTAAGGACAGGGGGAGGCGCACTAAAAGTAAAAAAAGCGACTTGATCGCCTCGCGAATAGTTCAGATTGCCGAAACTGCACGCTGATCTGACGGCAGTCGTGACCAAGAGGAAAATTATCGATTTATGTCTTGCCACTCGAAGATCGTAAAAGCCGACCACCAGTGATTGCGGAAAGGGGCAGGAAGGCTAGCTGTTTGCAGCGGTTGGTCAGGGAATACCTTGAGCCGAGTAAATGGGGAGCGGAGCCCGTGTTAACAATTAAATTCTAGGCTCGGGGAGTCGATCTCAAAGGAAAATAAAAGGGGGAGAAACCCCTGATCTAGAAAGGAAGTGATTCGTGTACCTAAGGGAATGTCTTGAAAAAAAGACAACGCGCGAGGGCCGCCGGGAATCTCGCAAGGGAAAGAGAATCCGAAGCCGGCCGCAAACCGACAGCACGGCGTCGCGAATCTAGAAGAAGGCAAAAACGAGCGGGGAAACAGCGGGGGGAGCCAGGAGGAGCACGGCCCGGACAAAGGGGGGGGGGCACCAAGGAAAAAAGGGACGATACGTTGTTTACTGTTGGATGCCAACACGATTGACCGCTTTGAAAAAAACGTAGCAGCGCTCAAAGCCTTCTTCAAGGTTCCCGAGCCAGAAAAAGGTGACCTCAGGAAGAGGAGAGCTTTGGGACGGGGAAACATTTTGCAAATCATATCTCGACGAACTGGGCAAGTGAATCGCGAGGAGCAAGATCAAGATGGGCGAGGGGGGGGCTAGGCCCTCCACTCCAGAATTTTCGAAACTCTCGATAAATTCATCGTCCAAGCGAGCTGGGGAAGGGGGGGGGGGTCGGCCGGACGAGTCGCTGGCACGTGCGCGATCAGAGCACATTTGCGAACAAAGAGCTCAAATCGCAAGCGGAAAGTTTTGAGAGTCGGGTCGCCAGTCTTGCTGCATGAGTTTGGGGGGGTCTTTCCTTAAAGGAAGAAATTAAAGGAGAGGGCTTTTGCGCATAGGGAAAGGTAATCGTGGCGTGACCACGATGCAGGCGTGATCTTGGGGTAAGAGCTGGTGAGCAACTCGAGCTGAGGCCGATGCAGCGCAATTGCTCCTTTGGTTCGTCTGAGCGGAGGCAAGTGGAGACAAGGGAAAGGGGTGAGAAAGGCCCCCACTAACTAGATTTGGAGACCAAACCGAGCGAGAAGAAGGACTTACATTAGAACGGTGCTAGGAGGGGGCGAAAAAAGGAGAGCATCACTTTCCCACGGAACGGGGGAACTACGACCACTTAGGAAATCGTCCAAAAAGATGTTCCTGGGAAAGCTCCCGAGAGTGCGGGAAAAACGGGGGTAAGAAAGGAAGTCGACTGTGCAGAACCTCTCAAGGCATTCGAAACCCGAGAGAAAAAAGGTGAGGCTAGGCTGGGGGGGTTGTTTTTTGGCCTAATACGAAAGCGAACCAGGACGGGTAAAAGAAAGGCGGGAGGGGCGCGCCTGTTCAGATCATAGATGTTTCGCAAAAGTAGCGAATAATTTCTATTTTGACGCGAGGGGCATTTTCAGGGAGCAGCACGTCCTCCCTCGGGAAGACGGTTACGCAGGAATTACCTTCTCTGACCCTTAAGGTCGCCGGCAAAAAAGAAAGTAAAAGGGCAGAGGGGCCGGTCGCTGCTTCTCTCTCTGAAAGTCTAAGGTGCAAAAGAGAAAGAGGTGGGTAGTCAAGGAATAGAGAAACAGAGGGATCCTTTCGCTCAATACTGCTCGGCTAAGTCGTGTAAGGTAGGACGTCTGAAAAGGATTACTAAGGATTGGATCTAAAGTCTAACGTGGATCCCTATCACAGAGAAATTTCTACGGACCGTGTCAGAAAGATAGGCCAAGGGAGGCAACAGTCGGACCGTTGCAGCCGTTTTGCAGTTTACAGGTGTGGGGGGAGGTTCATTGGAGTAAATTGGGACCCGAGAAAAAGAAAGAGCTAGCTGAAAAAAGGGAGTTGGAAAGAAATCTACGGTCTATGGAAAGTTGTCCTACTAAGGGAAGAGGTAACAGAGATTCTTTTTTGTCAAGGCAACGACGGCTTTGGGGGGAAGTTACCAAAACCTTTGAATTCTTGACGGGAACCGGGTACCCGGTTAAAGATAAATAAGGAAAGGTTCAAAGGGCTACCGATGTTGCTTTGGGGGAACTACAGGACTCAGAAGTTCCGTCCCTATAGGATCTAGTTGAGGGGTTTTCTGGGTTGAATGGACTACGAGGCACAGACAAAACAACAAAGGGAGGAAAGAATATGGGGGATCTTCTATCAAAGAAAAAAAACACGGTACTGACTGAAGGAGCTGGGAAGGGGAAGGGGCAAAAGAGATGCTTCCCAGAGGGGCCGAAATCAATTGAGCGAACTGATAAGCGCGCTTGTTCATGGCCTTTACCTGTAGGCAACTTTGAACTATGAGAACACGGGGGGGGGGAGGGGGGGGGGGGGGGGGGGGGGGGGGGGGGGGGGGGGGGGGGGGGGGGGGGGGGTGATGAGCTGGAACCCACTCCCATTAAGCATCAATTTGGTCAGACTTGAAAATGCAGGCGGAAGGGGTCGGCAAATTCTGTCGTGGGGTCCCGCAAAAACCCACGAGTCAATTTTAAAGTTCACAAGAAAGGAATGAAGATATAAGTTCCCAACTCGTGAGTTCACTAGCTCAAGGGGATGGTCAACTCGTTCCACATAGAAAAGGCGCTACGAACTCGATTGCCGCGGGAAATTCATAATTGACTTTCGCATAGAAAGAGGGTCGAGTATTAGGAATACAGAAAGAGGGAGAACTCTGAGCGTCACGCTCGGAAAAAGCGCAATTAGTCGATTACCCGATTACCTAACTATAACCGGGGTCTTATAACCGCGCGGTACGACAGAGAAAGGATTTGGAGAAGGGGTCAATGACTCGTGACCACTTATCTAGAGAAAGTGAGGTCCTACTCTAGAAAGGTAGATAGCTCAGTAAAGGGGATTCGGGGGAATGAATAAGTGGCAAGAAAAACAAGAAACAGAACCTGGAACGAAGGCCTTCGGGAAAAAACTCTTACCCATTATTCTCCCAGGAACTGAAAAGAGGAAAGATGATCTAATTACATTCTTACTTAGGTTCGAAAAGAAAGTCGCTGCTTGAAAAGGGGAAATGGAGACTATCAGATCTGCGAGAAATCCGGGGGTCGAGTCTGAAAAGAGATGAGAAAACGCCAGAAAAGTCATCAACCCATTCTTAGAAGCTGGTCTATCTGGGGAGGGTAGTGCACAGAGAGAGGGGCTAGAGAAAAAAGGGTCTCGGGATCAGATGGCGTTGGCTAAGGTAAATGCTGGAAGGTTTTCATAAATCAATGTGGGGAAAGTCTCAGAAAGCAGGGTTAAAATGTGCGCGCCGAGGGAAGAAAAAATAGAACTCGTTATCGAAGGATCAGATGCATTGACTCAGGGTGCTAAGCTTGTCCACAAAGGGAAGTTGGTAAGCCGATAGGGGAGACAAAAACGGCTCAAATGCTTCTGCAGACTACATAAAATATTATCAATCACAGCGTTAAGCTCAACTAGATCACGCCTGGGAAGGGTTTTTCAAACTGAGAACAGTGGAAAGAAGGAATTCAAAGAAAGAGATCAAAGGGGGGTAAGGCCAAAACGGGTACAACCGCATGACTCAGGAGCCCTATCCAAATGACACGCACCGATTATGGAGGGAAAAAAATTTTCGCCAAGCAAGGGATAGAAGAACCAAGGACCTCCGCGACAATGATTCGTGTCTGAGCGATGATGGCTTCATTATATAATTCTAAAGTGGGGAGTTTGAATAGAGAGACTCCACTCTCAGAGAAGAAGAGTCTGAAGAGACTTCGTCGCGCTTGGGCAACAAACAATTGGTTTACAATATCAGAAAGCGTCTTGGTCTGAGAAACCATTTTACTTTGATTCTAAGGCCCGCGGAGGGGAGAGCAGGACAAGAGACCGAGAAGATAGGGGAAAAGAGCAAAAGTGTTGAAATTACAGCGAGCGGTTTACCTGTGCGAGTGCATTTCTTCCGGTTAAGATGCACTACTATGAGTCCCAACCAGCTCGGCTTTCTTCGTTAACTCAGGGAGGGAAGGATGGACGAAGTGATTGGAAGGATATAAGAAAATTAGCAAGTACCAAAGAGAGATCAAGGTTACATCAAACTGGAGCGAAGGTATGGATTTGCGAGAAGGAAAAATAAATGAAGACTGGAAGATGAAGATGAAGGGGAGCATCGAGGGAGGAGTGCAAAAGAGGTCAGAGAGAAAGGAGTACACGGCATCTCCACTATCAATAGTTCGAAGATGATCCGTTCTAAATGAAAAAACACGCTGCAATGACGCCACCTGCGGAATTGACTCAAAGGAGTCGAGGTGAACTACAAAGCAGATAAGAAGAAAAAGTGGGGGTTAGCCATAGAAGAGATCATCGGGGGGTTGGGTCCGGGAAGCCCACAGCTATCCGTTAGTTACTTAGAGAATAATTACACGACAAGGGAAGTAAGGGGCACTTCATTCGGAGAAATCAACAAGGAAATCACAACACAACTTATTATTAATGAAAGAGAGGAGATTCGTTGATTGGAAGGGAATTCACTCCTAAAGGGAGCTAATTTAGAAAAAAGGACTAGAGTGAATCACGGGTTAGCAAAAAGGAAAGGCTTGATGAAGGGAGGCTTTCTAAAGAGTCGTCGAGAGAATTCTGGTCGTTTCCAAGAAGATCGCAAGAGAAAAATTTGGACCATTAAAAGAAAGGGGGGAAACCTCTGAAAGCGTTTGGGGGGGAAGGGAGACCGGGTGGAGATAGACTTGTAGGTGATGTGGAGCTTCCTTGTTTAAGCAGGGGGAATTCTGGAGGAGAAGAATAAAAACTCTCGGAGTAGACGGATCTACAAATGACGTGAGGACATTGGGGAAAAAGGATGAGGAGGGTACATTACCGGTCAATTGAGAATCAGGGAGGGATTGAATATCGGAAAAAAGGTTACCCTCGACGAATTCCATGATGGGTACTCCTCACAGAACTTCTTAACAGCAGACCTGGAATGAAGAAAGATCTTGTAACCAGCAGGGGGTACGTTAGCTCCTTCTTGAGGGAAGAGTCCGGAAAAGGGGAATAACCAATGGAAACCGCTCGTTTTTGAACTGATTTTCAGAAAAAACAAAAAGGGACCTCTTTTGTACACATCGGGTTCGAAGTCCAAGCCTTCGTCCTTTAAAAAGAAAAACACTTACCCTGGCTCAGAAAAAAAGCGCTTGGGAAGAGGGAACGCAAATTGGTAAAAGTTGTTTTAAATAAGGAGACGTTTCGGAAGGTCGGACATTTTTCAAACTCGCGAGAGGTAAGTGGGAGATAGGAGGAAGAGCCCGAAGGTTCGAATCTACTATCATTCATCCATTCCTGTCGATCTGAGGGGGTCGAGAAGAGGGCACTTTCTCAGAGAGAAGGAAGGGGTGAAAAAACGGGGGGGGTAACTCAAAGCCGCTCGGACTTTTCAATCATGTCTTGTGAGTAAACAAGCTAGATTCCTTGAAGGGTGTACGGGGAGTGGTTACAGAGATTTGAAAAAGGGGAATGACTGGGATCTGTAATGGCGGGAAACTGAAAACCTACCTGTCCTGGGGAGGGGAAACCACTATGCAGTACTTGGGGAGGAAGTCGTACCGGATGTGTGAAAGAAAGCTCGGGAAGTCGCGTAAAAAAGCGCTCGTATTCGGGGGGGTTAGGGGACGCGGCTGTCTTCCCCAGGGTTAAAAGGTACAAAGGGGAGGAATGCAGGACCTAGAAAAGAGGAGCAACAAATCTAGCTGGAGTGGTGAGCACCCATCAGGGGGGGGGGGGGGGGCCGCTCTTTTCTTATCACTCAAGGGGGACGTGCGGGGCAGCCGAGGGAAGGTTAACCAACTCACTAGGGACCTAACTTTCAGAAAGAGGCATTAGTTACGGACTCTCAGGGGCCTACTAATAGAGCGAGGGTTGGCAGATAGAATGGGGGGGGCTGGCAATAGAAGGACTCGCCAGTTAAAAAATCAGCCTGAAGCACCTGGTGGAATTGACTGGGGTTTTGAAAGAAGGGAGGGGAAACCCATGTGCTAGAGAGAGGAGATAAGAGGGCAAGAATATGCTATTTCCAGGGAAACCTTAATTCGCCTGTACGGGGTGGGGGCCCTAGTTGGAATAGTGGAAAACAGAGCTAGGACGCCCTGCGGTGTAAGAGCTTGCAAACCCGTCCGTCCTTGAGTTCTTTGAACTGGAAATGCCGACGCCACGACCGTTTACGAAAGGCAGCTGCAATGATCTCGTGGCAGAGGGCGAGAGGCAGCTGGGGAGTTTAGACACCAGAAGGACGAACGCGAGCCTTGCGACAAATTGCTGTAGGTAGGATCTCTGTTAAGGGGGGGCCGGGGCTCGTGGCCTAGGCAATGTCAAGAAGGGTCCCACCAGAAAGCGTTGCCAAGTAATAGGTGTCATAGGCCAGAAATCATCTGAGACGTATAGTCTACTCAGAAAACCCAAGGGAACTGAGGTAGCAGTGTGCTCCAGTAAATTTGTTGGCAAATATGTTTAGTACAGTTAACTTTTCGTGTAATGAGCTCAACGAGGGAGAGCTAAAAGGGCTCTCTTTTAAGTTGGCGACTTAAGAGATAGTTTAATGCCGAACGGTCGCTTGGGGGGTTAGGGGGGGGTTGTCCTCATAGCAAGGGAGAGAAAGGGTCAAAAGTGCCTGTTCATGGAAGAAGCCCTTTCGAGTCTTATAGTCCTGGGTATAAAGGAAGAAAGAGATGGAAAGCGCGGCCGATTCGGCGAAGAGCACCGAGGCAAGGCATGCCTAGGAAACTGGGAATAAGGAAACGGGAGGATGTTCCGGCCTAGATTTACGACTATGAATGTTGTGGGAGTTTTTTAATTGAGACGGACATCTAGACAACAAAACAAAACTGGGGTTAGGTAATTAGTTTATCCCGCTGTCCCGTCACAGACCAAAGTTGAAAGAGAAGGAAGCGCCTTATCTGTCCGGGCAGGTTCATAGTTTCGTCCCTGCTATCTCAGGGGGAAAATGGGTTTAGGCTAGACCCTGGAAGGGGTGTGAGAGGGAGTTTTATCAAACTTTGACGAGAGAGAACTGGCCCATTTGGATTACCTTTAACCGCACGGCTAGGGGCATCAGTACAAGAAGGAAACCACGAACCGACTGGGGAAAGGTGTTCGGCAACATTCCGAACTATCTAGGGGGAAGGAGATTCCCGTTTAAGAGAGCGGAAGAAAGGATAGCAGTTGAACGCGTGCGCAAGGGTTCACTACGCACAGAGCACTGCACTCTTCCGAGACTGGAAAGGGGAGGAGACAGCCGCAATAATTTATTGCGAGCTTTTTCGATCACACTGCTGATTCGACACTTGTCTTCCATTCGGATGGCTCTGGTTCAGGGGAGTTCCTTCTTATTAGAAAGCAAGGAGGTCTAAAACGACACCTTGAACATAAGACTAGCACGCAATTGGCGTAGCAGGGAAGCGATTCGGGGTAAGAATAAGAGGGCAGGGTAGCTCGCCACGCAGTGGAAAGACTTCGCAACAATAGAGTTAGAAAAAACTCCTCTTAGGTGGAGGTGGACCGTACTGAATAGGAAAAGGAGCAGCCCTAAATGCAGGGGGAAACTACTCTGCCAAAAATGGCTCCGCCCTAGGATCAGTAACAAAGAACAAAAAAACGACCGAGCGACCCCACACCACAAAGAACCCAAGAGGCCGAAGAGAAAAACCCCCGGGGAACATAACCGATCAGATTCAAAGCTCGTATGGAAGGCATAATTTCTTAGAAATTCTCTATTCTTGGGGAGCTGGGGGAGATATGGGCCATCAATTTTCGTAGATATACGGATAAACGAAGCCTATCCAAATCCATTCGAGATCGTTATAAGCTATTATCAGGGGACTTTTCTAAAACACTCGCCGATAGGAGAAGCCAGCGCTATATAGATCTTTGAGATAGAAGCGGGGGGACTTTCTAGCCGCAAGTGTTAGTGCTCGGGGGGAAGAAGTGCGCTCCGGGGGGTGTCCCTCACTAACTCACTGTGATAGGGGAGGTACGATGTCTTGGGCAAATACATACGTGTTAGGTCGCGTGGGATCAGAGATTACCTTTCTCCAAGTGGACTACAGAGAGGACGAAAAAACGGGAGAAGACTCTGGAAGATGCATCTTACAGCAAGATCGAAAAAAGGTGATACAACCGAGGAAAAGAAACTCGAGTCAAACTTCATAGTTTGGTACTCCAATAAAGGGACCCAGGGGTAAAGGCTCCAGAGGAATAAACTAATTACAAATCTTTACTCATGAAGGAAACAGACAAGAAGTCAGTTAAGCCCACTATATGGGAACAAGAAAACCCCAACTGTGGCCAGAAGGAGAGGGAAATGAAAAGTCAAAGGTTAGATTCGTCTAACGAGGACTAGTCACAACTCCGACAAATGCTACGATGCTTGCATTCTCGCAGAAATACGGAGGGTCAGGAAAAAATAGCGAGAAAGAGAAAGAATATAGAATAACTGGAATTGCAGAAGGCCGTAAGTTCGTCCGAAGGATCCAATTGCCAAAAAAAAAAAAACAAGTTTGGTGGACAAGATGCACAGCGACTGGAGATCGAGGGACATGGAATTTATGCTCGGGCCATGTCAAATGCTTGGGGGGAGAGACAAACTCTATACCGAGAGTGGGAAATCGGTGCTTGGCCGCTGGGAAAGTAACTAAAGAAGGAAAAGGGAAGGGGGGAAAAAAAAAAAAATTGGAGGCTCAGAGGCCTCAAGAAAAGAAGGAACAGGGAGAGACGGAGAAAGGGGACGACCGATTCGGTGTGCACGCAGTTGAAATGATCAGGACGTTCTTTCTGGGGTGGGACTCAGGGACCGAGGTAACCCGGGCGGGGATCTGGGAGGAGCAAGTGTGGTCATACCTGACCAAAAGAAGAAAAAGAGAGACTTACTTATGCGTAGGGGGGACATGATCAAACTAGGCGGTCTTATTTCCAAAGGTTGAAAAAAAAAAAAAAAAAGGGGAGTAACACAGGAAGAGACAGATAAAGGAGGGGGGAGAACACGGTCGACCTGGACAAAAACTCTAACATACAACTGCTTAAAAGTTGGGAGCAAGGTCGGGGTCTAGAGGGGTCCCGAATCCATCATATAAAAGAGGGGGGGAGAGCCTGTCATCTAGAGTAAGGGGGACTGTCGGAGGGGAGCTGAAAAACTTGGCAGAGGGGAAAGAGGCGATCAATTACAGAGTTAAGTCAGGGCTTCGGAGTGCAGTTGCGCCAGAG
>Ga0179591_1259208_pt1 | contig 13842 bp, 14 predicted proteins | sample CZOMad2_1_08_16f_FD_182891 | JGI IMG/M metagenome (GOLD analysis project Ga0179591, IMG submission 182891) | Vadose zone soil fungal communities from Angelo Coast Range Reserve, California, USA - CZOMad2_1_08_16fungal (PacBio error correction) | ecosystem: Environmental > Terrestrial > Soil >...
TCGAGAAAACAACCACAGTGAGGAAGCTGAGGATATTTAAGCCAGTTACTGTGAAGATCCAGGGTCATTTAAAAACACAAAAAAAAATTTCATAGCCACCCGGATTTGGGGGCGGAGCCATCTCCAACTTAGGCGCACGAGCGCTGGGAAATTGGAAAAGTGTCTCAGTGTCATGAAGGATGCAAAGAAATTAAAAACGAGGGAAAAACTTTTGCTCGAGATTGATGGTGGCTCCAAAATCTTATCTTCTGGATTAGCTCAGGGAAGCAGGACACGTCAACTAATAGTGAGATGAGTTACTCTCACTGAGACGGACGGAAAAGATTGTTCTTTCAAAGTATCGGAAAAAAAAAAAATGAGAAAATTCATAGGGGGAAAGGGGACCATATTTAAAAAAATACTCAAAAAAAAAGAATGCAAACAACGCCATCGGTACGGAGGAGAGGAAGAACGCGAGGACGACTATTATTAGCGCAACCGTCGATGACTCGGGAAAATCAACTCTATACTCTTATTGAACTACTATTCGCGCCGCGTCACTCGGGGCGAAGGTGGAGGGAGGCGAAAAAAAATTTGTCCGCTTTCCCAGGCAGGAACTCATAGTTAGATTGCCAATGGAAGGAAGAGATAAGGTGAAGTCCGCCTAGCGGGGGATGTTTGCGCGGGAGCCGGAAAGGGATCGTCGCGGCCAGCAAAGGAAAAAGCGACATTCTTGCACCCATCAGAGATTTTCCAAAAAAAGTTCCTATGAAAGAAAAGGGAAAGAAAAGTTCCGGGAACACCCGGGGTTTGATAGGACGGACGAGAACCTCCAGGCCCGTCTTGCGTAAAGGGGTCCTGCGTTAGAAGAAGAGGGCATGGATAAGCAGGGCGGTATACCAGACAGTCGGTGGATCCTAGCCCTTGCATAGGCGAGGAAAAGATCCAGGAAAATGGGAGTTCCTCCTCGTGCCACGGCTGTCAGGAACGGGATCAGTAGGAGAACAATAAGTGCGGCAACGCGCTGTCCTGGAAGAGATGATTACGATTCCCGGGTCAGAGGGGGAAGAGAAAAAGCGCCACGCACTCATTTCGCGTCGCAAGTATGCACATCGGGGGGAACGTAAGAACGAGAACAGATGGATGCCGCCCCTCTGTGGGAGCGAGAGTCATGAACCTGAAGCGCTTTGTCTGAACCGCATACCTCAGGGATAGTGGAGATAGCAGCCTGAATTAAAAGCCAATACCAGGGGGTGGGGGTAGGGAAATGGGTCAACATCTACATCATGGTCCGCTTTTTCATGCTGCGCAAGATCGCGGGGCCAAGTTTCAAACGACCATCGCACCAGGCATTTTTTGCGATCCCATCCGCGCTTACAAACGGGCGCACAAGGGGGGTCAATAGATTCAGGCAGCCGGGCCACGATCCAAGAGCAAAAGTCGGAGGAGAAAGACTATCGACAGAAAAGCCCGCCCACCACTCTCATGCACGGTAGGAAGTAAGGCCGGATTAGAGACCGCACCGCTCTTTTTTCAAATTTGACGAGGCGGAATGAACGGAGAAAGCTTCTGCATGGGAAAATTGTGCGCACCACAATCGGGGGAAGTCCTCAAACATTATTCGAGGAGAATTATCTCGCTGACACTACTCCTGACGTGGGATTTTAGAGGCGAAGGGCTCCATTTGCAGGGGAAAACGAAATGATCTGATTTCCCTGTCCCGCCAATATCGAGAGATGACGGGTGAAGGGGCTTGCTTCTGCGGGGGTCGAATCGAGCAGAGACGGCGACAGAGAGGGCCGGGGGAATTGCTTTCGCCCCTTAACGATTCTCGATTACTTCAAGCATCAGCGGAAGGGGAGCATTGCGCTTGGATTGGGGGCCTGTACGGCGTAACCCTTAAGGGAGAATTTTCCTGCAGGGCCGAGGAAAAGGGAATCATGACCTGATAACGAAATGACGGAAGTGTCCTGCTCCCGAATACGTCAAAAAACTTCCGTTAACAGAAAGAGAAAGGAAGACCAATAATGGAAGAATGAAGAAAAAGGCAAACAATCCTACGGGTGAGACTTCCGGGAAGATCTGGGGGGAAGTCTATGGGGACTCCGCCCAGGATCCTATATGTGGCGGGACACCCGCGGTTATGGAAAGGGGGACGGACTTGAGAAATCCTCTAAGTGGGAAAAAAGAAAAAAAAAAAAAATGGGCCCGCGCTCAGGGGGAGGAGATTGCAAGCCGAAAATGATGTCCTCTACTTGGCTGACGTTCTACAAATAAACACGTCCGATAAACGAAGAGAAGGGGGGGGTTAGCCTGGTCGACTCGGAATGGGAAAGGGAGCGAGAACCGGAGGGAAAGGAGGGGGAACGCGCAAGGCCCGGGCTCGATCTTCGAAAACCATATTGACCTTCGAATAAAAGGACGAAAAGGGGAGACGCTGCCCGTCTGATGATGGCTTCAGTTCCTCAAGAGAAGAGGGGGGGGGAAGGCGGGAAACCGCGTTCATGTCATCAAATTGCTGAGTTACGGTGTGAGTGGAGCTGACCGGGGGGTTTGTGAGGGAATCAAGAGATGAACCTAATAGGAAATAGAGTCGAATCCATGGGGAAAAAGTGCTCTCTAACAACAACACCTTATTGGGCAAGCAGAGAATTGTCAAAACTGGTGTCCGAATCTTAACTTCTATTCTGTTTTATTAGGAGGGGGGGGGGATACCTGGGAAACACCGCACGCCCTCAAAGAAGGAAAAGTAGCGCACAGGGGAGGAAAGGAACACGGTAGCAGAAAGAACCGGAGGCACTCTGAATCATGAGAGACGGCATTGCAGGGCAAGCTACGGATTTCGGCGATCTAATAGAGAATCAATATCAAACGCTCCCGTCCGCAGGTGAAGGGTGTACAAGATACGGAGATTGGAGATCGGTAAAAGCCCTTTCGAGGAGGGGGTACGACATCCAGAAGAGGGGGTATTCGCACCATCTAGGTGTGGAGGTGACCTACGCAAAAGGGGTCTAGACATTTTGAATGAGTTCACCAGCAGAGAGATGGGAACATTTCTGAGTGGCAAAAGCCTCTTTCTTCACAGAACTGAGAAAAAGAAATGCCATGGTTATCAATTGGCAGGCAAAAAAGAGAGGACCCTTACAGTGAAAGAGTAACACATAGAGTAATGTACATTCTCAACGGTAAGAGGTGTGCCCAGGGACTCAGCTGTATCGAGATTGGGGCAAAATAAATTTTAGGAGTACTCGGACCGCCTAAAGAGGGGGAGGAGGGGAAAGGGCACTGTTATCAATTCCTTTATCCGGTCCGGGCTCTAAAAACAAAGGAGACATGTGGGGGCGCCGAGCACATCCAAGGGGACGGTCCTTATCCAGGACCGCTTAACCAAGATCATGTTCTGGGGAGGAGTTCAGGGAAAAGAAGGGAATTCTATCGTCAAGGAGAGGGACGAAACTCTGCGAAAGCCGAGGAAGGATCGGCCCTCTCAAAAGGGGACTCTCGGGGGGCTAGCGGGAGGGCAAGTCCAATCGAGATCTTTAGGGGTTTACCATTAGTGGAATTCCGAACGACTAAAAAAATTGCAACGGAATCGACTGCAATGGGACAGACGTCAGGATTGGGGGGGAGAAGAATTGCAATACTTTTTCTGGAGGGCTTATGGGTGTGCTACTCATTCCACCAGCTAAAACGAGGGGTAATTCATCACTATCAGAGTCAAATGGCACAAATCGAGGAGGGGGTCGTGACATCTTGCGCAGAAGAGGGACGTTGCATAAGGTGCTGAACAAATTTAATTCTATCTGAGGGGTGGGAGGCTCGGCAACTCCTAATGGAGCTGGATCGAGGGGAGAATGGGTCCTGTAGGCCAGGGGTCTCACGGGAGGGCGCGTCTTTTCAAATAAACCAAAGGCATTGCCGGTTATATGTGGTTAAGTGACAAAGAGCCGAAGGTCCAAGTGAATTTCCTCCTGGTCGTAGATGGGTATGGAGCAACGAAACTGTTTGTGGCTACGATACGATATAGAAGGGAGTCAACATTGATGCGCGACAGAAAAAAAAATCAAGGGCACTTTGTAAAAAAGGGAGAAATTGAGGCCTGCGTGAGAAATTGGTCGGGACTGACACTAGGAAATCACTGAGACGACAAAAAAAAGGCCATCCTGGGGGGAGACATTGGAGAGAAAAAAGAGTCACATACCTTGAAGCGACGGGGAGGGGGAAATGGTTGTCTCCTCGGAACGTGCCAGTGAACGGGAACGGTAGGTAATTCCTGATGAGAATTGCTCATCTGAGAGACCCAACCGATTAGGAAAGCCATAACCGACCGAAAGGGGGGACATGCACTAGGTATGAGAATGAAGAAAGAGCCTTATTGGGGTCAACTTCTTCCGGAATTCAGCCCAAATGTCTAGACTGGAGGAGGAAAGATCAGCTGGAAAAGAGGAAATTGAGGTTCCAAGAAAACAACACGCCCGCGGGGAGGGTGCAAATAAAATTTCGGGGGTGGCGCGGGCGGCTTTCCTATCGGGGACTAATTCGTCTAAATCAACCAACTCAGTCTTCGGCCGACTTCAAGGGGAAAGGGAACTTCATGGAAAGGGGGGCGGAAGGAATCGTGGAAGTATAGTCCAGAATGCATTTGGATTCAAGGGGTTCTGGCGAAATCGAGATTTTTGACAGGACGGGAAAGAAGAGAGCACACATCAAGCGGAGAGAAAAGGGATATGGCGGAAAAGCAACGAAAGCGAATCAACCGCAGGGAACCAGCAGTAAGAATAGGCATCTCCCTCTATTCTTGGAGCGCAAAAAGGGACGTGGGGGTTCATCATAATCGATAGCAAAGGGAAATATAAAAAATTGGCCACTATTCAAATGAGGAGAGCCTGCGAAACCGGACCGAAAAAATCAGCTTGCGGGGGGAGTCTATCTTGGAGAGAGCATGGTAATTCTTTCGTTCAAACACATGTTCTAACAACCCTAGAATATTTATCCAAGACAAAAAAAGCGAGAACCACAGTTGGGAAGGACCGGCTGGAAGAGGATGTACCGGTGACATCTAAGGGAACACATAGAGCATTGCCCTACAACCGCGCTACAAAGCCGTAACGAAGGCAGGTCAGTGACAAAATCCCATACACGTTTTGCGCTAGAGAGGTTCGGTGTGGTTTCTGTGGGAGGAATAACGAAGACGGCACTTATTGAGAGGGGAACGGAAAATATCATTAGCAACAGGAGGATGAGAAACGAGATAAATATTTGAAAAAGTACCTCATAAATTAAGTATAAACAAAATAAGGTCTCCACAGAAACAATCATGAGGCTACAACGGATGTAGGATGTCGGTATGAAAAGGCATATTCCGGGTTCGCGAAGGAAAAGTCCGAAGGGAAATGCCCTTGTTTCATGTAAACTGCACCGATGGAACGTAAAGTAAAATGTGGGGGGGGTCAGAAGTTGATTATGGCGCAAAAGAGATTTAAGAGTCGGTGTTGGCAGACCGGACAATCCCATAAATGAGACTTCTAGAAACTAGATGATCTGAAGAGCGAGGAAATGGGATTGAATGTAGAGGGGGGAAAAAAATGGCGAATCACAATTAGTAGTTGGCAAAGGGGACCACTTGTTGGAATGGGGGGACAAAGAAGCTCGCCAAAAGAGTGGATCGGGGCGTCGACTGTACTCCGCTAGGAAAAAAATGATATTGAGCAACCGGCTTTTCAAGAGAGTTTCAAAGTCCGACCAGAGTCGAACGCGGATTTTCTATAAAAAGGCTCGGCCCGTAAAAGAGAGGACAGGTAAGGGAGTTGTCTACCCAAGTGGTTTCCGCCTGGAGAAGTAGGAACCATCTGTAATTCGGTACCGGTCAACTGAGGTCATAAAGGAGGAAAGGCTCAGATTGGGAGGGTGGGGACGACGTACCGTAAGCAATATCGACAGCGGGACAACACTCACATTTCTTGCACAAAGCCGCGCCTACATGTCCAGAAGGTATAAAAAAAACGGAGAGGACCCCTCAAGTTAAGGTAAAAACGGTTGGGGGATGAGGAATGAAGAGGTTACCGAAAAGGGACGAGGGCCTGCAGTGCTCATCCTATATAAATCGCGGGAGGGAAGGACTGAATCCAGCCTGGAGCAGATGAGCATGCGAAAAATACTGAACCTGTTCGCAAGCGTGAAAAGTTACACGGGGGGGAACTGAAAAAAATTACAAGAGGGGCGGCCCAGGCACTTAACTTAGGGCATCTTTTCTGGTCAAATGGAGCCGCCCTAAGACGCAGGTGTCCGTCAAAAAAAGTGGCAGGGGACGTGGGACAAGATCATTGAAAGGGCCCGCCAATGGGGGGAGAGAGAGTCCACCTTTCCCAGGGGGAAGAAGCACACTTTGATTGTTCTTCCTAGAACAATAAGATTTCAGTTGACAAGTTAAGACCTCATGGCCCTTGAAGAGGCCGCAAGGGATCTGACATGTGCAAAGACCTACCATTGGTGCTATCCCTTCCGGGTCTTAGAATAGTCCCCGTGGCCAAGTAGATGGAACAGGCGAAAAAAACTCGGAAATCCTAAGGGAGGAGCGACGGATCGGACCCTCTAGTAAAAAAAAACGCACGGCTGCCATCGGCGTCTCAGAAGGGACCGCAAAAGCGGGGGGGCACGGGAGTAGTAACGGACGTAAGCGAGGAGAGCGTCCAAAAGGCCTGTTATGAAAAAACCATACAGAAAGTCCATGGTCTATGAGAATGTAATCGCAAGATGATCCGAAGGGTCCGCGTACGTGTGGGAATCTATCTTAGGCGCCTGAGCAAGTCAAGCCACTTCCGGAGTCCACATTGAAAACACTAACTCGATAAACTGTTGGAGGGAAGCTCTGGGCTGATCTTAGGTTTCGCGAGAAGGAAGACGAATTCGATGTCAAAGATTCGGTCGGAAAGACCGTCCCGATTAGCACGGAGCTTAAGCTCCTAAGTAAGTTGGGGTTGGCCTGGAGGAGGACCATGAGACGTTTGCCTGCTAGGCTCTTAACACAAAAAATGCAATATCAAGTGATAAGAAATTAACAACAAAGAGTCGGAAGGGCCTAGGAGAAAGGTCTAACTGCACCAAGGAGGGGGGGCTCGGTTGCAACCGAAGGAGATAAGTCCAATGGTTATAATGGCAAGGAAGATTATTCCGGTGGACCTCGCCAATGGTTCGAAGAACTTTGGTCGAAGGAAGAAAGGGACGGTGGTTACTTGACAGGCAAGTGATGAAAAATCAGGAGCAAGGGGGCCCTCCGATGTCAGTAAGAGGAAGTGCACCGGCAAAATGAGTGCAGAGAATGGGCTGGCTAACATCCAAATCGATGTTAAAAGAAAAAAAAAACGAGGGGGGGGCGGAAAAGGTTTGATTATCCTCGTGATCTCCCCGCCTCTTGAGGGTACCCCTTATAAGTGCGTGGGCAAGACGAGGAATGCGGCGCGGGATATCGAAAGGGGGGGGAAAAGAATTGACCTTAATAACGTATAATCAGTTACCGCTGAGTAACAGTCGGGAGGTCTGGAAAAGGAGCCGGGATGTGGCGGCTTTACCGGCTTTTCATGGTAAGCCGTCGTGAATTTGTGGGCGGCGCTGCAGGGGTGTGTGTGGTCGATGCCCACTCATACGGGGGGAAAAGAAGGTAAGATCCATGGCACAAAGGGGGCAAGAGAACGAGGGGAAGAGAGAGATTTGCAAAGGGTTGGGGTTTCTAGTCCCCGGTTTGCGGAGGGGGAATAGAAAAACAACAAACCGGGAGCGCCCCGCACAACTACTTAAACATGGAAGAAAGGGGTCCTGACCAGTAAAGTCTGGAAAAACCTCCAGGGGGGAGACGTCTGCCTGCCATAATCGACTTTCATGGAAAACGCTACTCCGGGGAAGTAGATTAAAGAAAAGAACGCGCAAAAAGGGCATTCGCGCGGTAAGATGGACCCTACTGAGAGGAGTAGATTTCCCATTCCCGAGGAAGGGATTCATCGAGCAGTACCTCTCTCAAAACGATTTCGCCGTTGAACAAGAGATTTTACGAAGCCATTCCGCACAGATTGTGCCGGCAGTGGGCAAAGAGAGAGAGCGGCTGGACAGTTGATGGGCCAAAGTATTATCACGGAAATAAAGTCAATCACCGTACGGTGATCATGGAGACAAAATTGCATAGAACTAAAAGAGTCGACTCTTGAGGAGGTGGTTTTCCCGGGGGAGAGTAATTATTCTTCAACCGGGACGAGGATGGGGGGGGACAGGAGAGTAATGACTGACAAGACTCACGATGTACCTTTTAATGGAATTCCATGATCCTGGTAAGGAAGGCTGCATGATCACAGAGAATGGTTTCAACGAGGGACCATGATCCAGAAAAATGCCTCTGAGGCGCAGTAATGTATCTTGAATGTCGAGACGCAGTCCAAAATTCTAAAGGTCCAAGGCTCTGCGAAAGTGAGGAGCCACGTAAACGCCCTCAAAAAGATAGAGCTGGTGAAAAGGGCAGATGTATCGCGTCTTTTCCAAAGTGGAAAAGTGGGGGATCAAAGGCAGCCAGCAGGCTAGGTCAAAGTACGCGAGGCAAGGTAAAGATTAGCTATATCAGGGAGAATGACTGTTCGGCGTAAACGTTATTGGGGTGAGAAGACAATGACGGACGAAGAATCTCGTTATCAGAATAACACGACTCCGGCAAGAAAACAAAGATGTTGCATGAGCGCCGCCGACCGTTAGGGGGCGAACGGGGGATGTTGGTCACAGAGCAGAGTTCGATCGCGTAGAGACAACCAAAGGAGAGTGGTCGAGAGGCTTGAAACAGGGGGAGCACGAGGTCTAGACAAGGTCTGGGTTCTTGCCTGGTTGAGGTCCGGGGAAAGGTACGAGGCAGAATTAAAAAGTAGCCTATTTCAGGATTTTACGAAAACGGCAAAAACTGCGTATTGGGAAGAAAAAGGTACAAAGGCACAGGTAATCGTAGAGTTGGTTGTTCGGTCGCGCACACCGGGGCGGTCGAGAGTATCGAAGTTAAACGATGGGCCTGCGACACGCGCCCGAAGGGCCGCCGGCGATTGGCGACCATTCATCCCAGAGGGGGGCGTCATCATCGATTTCAGGGTAAAGAGGGAGTTTTGTCTCCTCCTGCAGGTAAGGGACAAGAAGGGGGGGAGGAACATGACCCTGGGGGGTCTCGCGCATCTGCTCGACGGCTGACGAAACCGCGCGGCTGGAAGGCGCTGGAGAACCTGCGCATGGAATCCATCTGTATTGAAAACATTCAGGCCCTCAAAGAAAGACGAAGGGCCTGTCAATCACAAAACGGTCATGGGGGTGCAGGCTGAACCTAGCAGTCTCAGCGTCATAAGCTTATTTGAAAACGCGCGGATGGGTGAAAGAGTCGCTAGAAGCTGGGGGTCTAGAGGTTCTTAAAGTAGCGCGACCGGGAACCTTCAAAGGATTATCGACGGACTTCAGGGCAACCAGATAAAATACATTGCGGAAAAGAAGGACATAATGAAGGGGTTTGGCACCTAAGGGGGGGGTCTGGAAGATTGCGAGGCCGGGGGGACAACCGGAAGCAGCACTCGTTAACTTAGAGGGGTCGGGGGCTTGCCAAAGCTAATCGGTCTTCAAGAAACTCAGAGGGTCATTCGCAGCCATAACGTGGAGAGCGCATGATTTGTTTTCTCTAATCAGAGAAAGGAAAACGGCAATATAAGGAACCATTCAATTTCAACATCACTAAGGTGCAAACAGACGGGTGGCGGAGTCGAATCAGTCTCTAGGAGAAAAGAGAAAAAGAGCATTTATTCTGGGAACTTTTCCGGTATCAAACACAGGTCAAAAGCAAGAATACGATTGAGACTACCGCTGACCCCCATTGTAAGGGAGGGGAAAAGGAGTCCGGCATCTACAGGAAAAAGCAGAGCATGTGCAAATGCCCTCGGATCGCGAATCGATCATTCGGAGAAGGGAAGGGAGAGTGATAAACCGAAACGGTTGGCGGATAACGGTGTTGGCTTGGTCAGTTTAAAGGGTATCGAAAGGAGTTTCTGGCTGGGTGGCCTAACTCAAAAAAAAAAACAACGGAGGAGGAGGGGGAAGGGAGTTACCTCCCGCGAAAAATCACGACCTGGCCGAATGGGTCCGCCACAAAAAAGTGTCTCGCCAACCGTGAGTGAGGTCTTTAATACATGCAGTGCAATGCTCAATTGCAAGGGAGATCTGGAGATACGAAGAAGGAGAGAGTCACCTGAGGCAAAGGCAAGCCCGGACACGGGAAAACTGGGGGTATAGATTGAGGGGGCGCAAAAAGGAGTTTCTAATGTGCGGGAGACAGTGTTGGGGGGAGCCCCAAGTTCCCGAATAGGCTTATTCCTTAACTACGATGAGACCGGGAAAGATTGAAAAGTCAATTCAAAGGCGGGGAGTCGGTGCATGGAAAGGAAGAGTTTAAATGTGGCGGGGTATTTGAAGAACTAAAGAAAAGCGGAAAATCGCTAGCGGACATTGGGGTGAAGAGGAAATTGGATGATTTCAGTCTGGTCAAGGATCGAGAAGAACTAGCGATCTTATTTGTCGAACGGGCTACCACGGAACGCAAACAGGTAATAGAGTGTATGGCCAAAAAACCGGGGGAAAAATGGGAAATGCCATGGTAGGGGGGTATCGCGAGGTACTTCAAAGTTTGAACTTAAGGCCGGGAAGTCAAGGGTTTCGTCGGAAAAAATAAATCGACATCAGAAGAGGGCAAATCCGGGGTTAGGGGAAACCCCCTCGGGGAAAAAGCTTTCATCAAAGATAAAATCACAACAGAAGGGTCCGGGAAAGACCAAAGGGTGTTGGGTCTACGTCAAGGCTAACCTCCATGGCACTCTCGGACGGGCCTGACAGGGGATCATAAAGGAAAAACAGCGCGCGGTCGGAAAAGACGGAAGAAGAGGAGTTTAGGGAACATGACGGGAAAGAACAGGACTGGGGAACCGTTTTGAACTAGACGGGACACTGGGCCTGGCCGTACGGAACAGGGAACGGACAAATTTTCAACCGATCGAATAAAGGAGTGAGGGGTCCTATTGGAAATTGCATCAAATCCGCAACGGAAGAGAGGAAAGGGGATGCAAATCGTGGGAACTTAAAAAGCGAGGTCTAGCAAATCGTGTGCGCTCGGAAATAGAAACCAACTAACGGAGACCGTTTAAGAGTGAGCCGTCGTTGGCAGTATAGACTCGGTCCTTAGGGAGAAAATAGTTGGGATGGGGAACGTGGGGACACTCGACGTCAGGGGCCAGGTCTGACTTAAAAACGGCAGCGTGTCCCATGGTTAAAAAAGCCACCTCATTTGGGGCGATCACAGATGGGCATCGTGCCCCTGGGTCAATAGAGGACAGGCATCTATCCAAATCTTAGAAAAAAGATAGCTCAACGACAGGGTTTCCACCAAGCGAGTCGCAACGGAATCAGGTAAGCTTCAGAGGAACCGAAAATCTCTGCACGACATTTCGTGATGACGATAAAAAACCGCGCTGAGAGGGGACTGCGAACTTCGGGAAGCACCAACCCAATAACTGAAATAACCGGGGACCCGTTTTACTTATAGAGGGGCGACTTTAACCTTGCCGTCCGCGGCGGGAAGCTGGAAGACGAGTTCGTCCGGAAAACTGAAGGGGAACAAAAATTGTCCCTGAATCCCAGCTCTGCGATATAAACAGGTGGGAAAAAGGGGATGGAGTACGTGTCTGAGGCTCAAGCCTGGCGCAAAAATTAGGTAATTTTCCTGCGGAAAAAAAAAGGAACGAAGTCAGCAAGTACTCGTAGGCCCGGACGGAATTTTGGGGACTGCTTCGAACAACATCGGGATGAATTGGCCTGCGAGGCCGTCGAAAAAAAGGAAAGGGAAAAAAACTTAGTCAGAAATCATTCAACACTTAGGGGAAGGTCCGAATCGAAAGCGCCCGGCAAATCTGACCAAATCCCTCCGAGAACGTTGGGACAAAAAGCGTGAGAATGTCCAAAGGGAATATCTGGGAGGAAGATTTTACTAAAAAAACAAAAAAACGAGAATTTGGGGCGGCATGAGCAACCACTGTGATGCGGGACCGATGGAGAAATAAAGGAGTTGGGGTCCAAACCCCCACTCAACCCAACCAGAGTCTCACGCCGGCAAAAATGTCCGCGGAAAGGGTCTAGGTTACTCACCAATAGGGGGGAAGGAGAACTCAGAGCGACGGATGGGGGTGCTAGGGGGAATGACTCCCCTCTCGGGAAGGTGTAGCTAAGAGCCTTAGGCATGGGGAACGCGTGCCCGTGCGGCTATTAGAAAGGAGAAAGGGCCTTGACTGCGAGAAAACATGCGGGAAGGAGATGAAATGAAGGAGAATTTCTTGAATCTAGGGGGGTCTGCTGACCGCGGTCAAATGGGAGCAAGTTCAGCATCGACTTAGTTTTGTGCGGCGGCAGTGTTGCCTAGGAGCCCCGCATAACCGGAAATAGATCATAAAGACATGGGAAAAAAAGGTCAATAGAAAAAAACAAACGGATCATGGGGGGAAAAGAGGGGAGGGGAAACTGGGTGTCCCAGTTGGGAACTTTTATCTGGGGGCATACTCGGATACATCAAACAACTCAACTGACAGATCAACGCAAAACCGAGGCAAAACCATCCCATTACGGAGGAAGGAAGAAGAATATAAAGCAGGAATAGAGGAAGGATTCTCGCTGAAGTGTCAGGGTCGCAACGACCGGGCATTCGCACATGGAAGGCTGTCAACGCAGCTGCAGGGTACCATTCAAGGGGAGATTCAGAAGAGAATCGGAAAGAAGGAGACTAGTTAGTCAGGGGAAGAATCTTTGGGGGGGGGGAGAAAGAGCCCAGGTCGCCAAAAAGATTTTGGCGTGCACCTCGCTCGGCGAGGTAAGGTAACGCGACGATTAATCATTCAATCACCGTACGGTGATCATAAGGGGAAAAATGAATAGAGACTTTCGGTCACATGGGTCTACCGAAAGATCTCGTAAGATAAAAAGGATGGGGGGGGGGCCCGTTTCTCAAGGAAAGTGAGGGTGCAGTTTGTTCAAGGCTCCATTTCCCCAATGAGCTGGAAGGACGGGATGAAGAAGGGGTTATGGTAATTGATCCGGGGCGGAAGAGGCAGGTAAACCCTCGACATGCGATTGGGGAAAATAATCCAGGACTGACCGGACCCATACATATAATCAGGATTAAGGAAGTGCATTTTTTCCTCATAAATTCGAATGGACAGGCCGCCCAGTCAGCTTCTCCGATTCGAAAGACGAAGAGACCATATAGGAAAGAAATCACCGGTATCGAGAGCAGGGAAAAAATCCGGGCATGCCTTGACGGGAACGCGAATACGAGAGACATCACGTTACGCGGACGGAGGAGTCCATCTTCAGAATAGGAATAATAAAAACGGGTAGGAGGATTTGTGGGTTGGGTCTAAAAGCGAAGCCGCCGAAGCGAAGGGTCCTTGACATACTACAAGTGGAACAATCTGCGTGAGGCCATCGCGCCACCGAAGGGAGGGAGAAGGTGCTTCATTAGTGTGTGTGTGTGTTAGGGAGCGAGGAGTTAGAGAGAGAAACAATTAGTGGGAAGTCGGAGGTCTGCCTGGATATGGACAATTTCTCACTGTGTCCCGGTATTCAACCCAATGGGTGGAGGTCAGGAAAGGGGGCAAAAAGATCTCTTTTAAATATGACCATATCTGGGAGGGGGAAAGGTGAATCTGAAAGTACGAGAAAAGTAAGAGCATATCGGCAAGGGTGAAATTCCCCTGGTATGATACCTCAAGATGGACAGTGTTTCCGATCGACAGCCCACGAGGGGGAGGAGGAGCCCATTTG
>Ga0179591_1344138_pt1 | contig 13842 bp, 24 predicted proteins | sample CZOMad2_1_08_16f_FD_182891 | JGI IMG/M metagenome (GOLD analysis project Ga0179591, IMG submission 182891) | Vadose zone soil fungal communities from Angelo Coast Range Reserve, California, USA - CZOMad2_1_08_16fungal (PacBio error correction) | ecosystem: Environmental > Terrestrial > Soil >...
GTCCCATCTTTCGGTAAAAGGTTTGCTAGCAAACCAGGAAGTCGACTTCAAAGGGAGGAAGGAGGATGCTTTGTCTAAGGGAGGTTCAGAAATTGACATTGAGTCGAAAGATTCTACCAAACGCGCAAAGGAGGGTATGCCCTAGAAAACAAGCACCGGAATTTGTAAAGAGAGGGGGATCAATTTTCATGCTGAAAAAAGGGCGCGGAACATGCTCAACGGTACCGCGGAGGGGGGGGGCGACTATACAAGGGGGGGAAGGGAAGGTTCAGGAATCGGTAAGAAGACCCAGACAAACACTACCTTGCCGGTCGAAAAAGGTCCTCCCAACTAGAGAGAAAAGATTTTGGGTCGCTGGGGGGTTGAGGAAATTTAAAAAAAAAGTTGGCAAGATCGCACAAACGGGGAAGCACTGCTATGAAAAAATGGGTTGCAAGCACCACATCAAAGTGGGGGGGGGATTCAGAGGGGAGAGTGGAACCAAGCGGAAAGAGAAAAGGAACTAATACCAAAAAGGGCTGTCGCACCAAGCAGGCCGGGGAATGCAGCAAAAGCGCGGCAAGAACGTTGGTAGCATTGAAGGAGACGTCTCAATTAAGGAAGAGAAAGAAGAAGAAAGGAAGTCGCCTCGCCATGGACACTCCTGATTGGATGGATAGGGAAAATGGGCACTGAGGTCGCTATGTTCTTGGAAAAAGAAATGGACCGCGAAAACAAAGGAAGACTGCAGGGGGGAAGGACGTTTCAAAAAAGAGAAAAAAGGAATGATCGGTCGTGAAGGAAGAAAGGCGCGATCGCGATGAATGGCGCGGTCGGGGGGAAAAGCCAAACGATCCAAGAGAGGAGACGAGGGGGAAGCAACCTGACGGTGCGAAAGGTATTTGCTCGACTGAGGCGGACACGTGATAAAGACGGCACGGGATGATTGGGGATCACGACCTGGAAGAAGGGAGGTTTCGTATGCTGAACCGGACCTTAAGAAGAAGTTAAGCGAGGAAGTGGCTGTAACAGAAAGGAGATCTTAAGATTTGGGAAAAGCGCATATCGAGGGAATTCTCCGGCACTTGAGCAATGGAACCGGGAAATGGGTTGAAAGATTCCGGCCAAAGAGTTGGCGCTTCGGATCCGAGGGGTCAGCGATGGACGAGGCTAAATTTGAAAAAGTTAAAGGAGCGGAGCCGACGGGAAAAAAAAAAAAAGCCCGAGTGCAATTCAACCGGCGCACAGAAAAGGATCGCTGCAGAAAGGAGTTCCGGGGGGGGAGAAAAATTTGGACTCATAGAAAGGAATCAATCGAAAGGAGAACGAGTTTTTCCGCGGATTTTTCTAAGAAAAGAGATCTCCAGAGATAACGGCGCAGGAAAAACAGGAAAGAACGAAGGTCCACTTAGAAGATAAAGAAGCAAAAAGGTAACTGTTAACGTGCAAGAAGAAGGGAAAGGGGAAAAAGAACAGCAGGCTAGGAGAGAAGGAAAAGAGTTGTAATCGAAATGGGAAAAAAAGGTGCCTAACCACCATTGCGGTGAAAAAACAACGTCGGCCGCGCGGAGGAGGGGAAAGCATGAGACCCGCTTCACAAAAAAATATATTGCCCAGAGGGCCGCCAAGGTATCGCTTTGCTAGGAGACGAACCTGAGAAAGAGTACACAACCCGTCTGAAAAAAATGTGAATGCTAAGGTCTTCCACAGTTGCAAAGAAAGACAAGAGCGCGGGAGCGAAGGGGTAGCGGCGCCTGAAGGACCCGAAAGGCTAAAAGACTGGAAAAAAGGAGGAAGACGATCGGGAGAAAGTCGGTAAAATAGTAGGGGAGTCCTGGGGTCCTCCCCATCGGGGGAAATCGAGGTGCCTACGGGTACTCGGGGTTTCGCCAAAGCTTTTCCCACAGGATCCCTAGGGGGGACGCAACGGAGTGAAGGCCGAGTACTGAAAGCCGACGTGTCGCCTCAATGCCGAAGGGGATTTTCGGCAAGGTGGAGGCCCTGAAAGGGATCGCAGAGCTGGAAAAAAAAAAGTTTTGGGGTGGCAAATGGATTGAGTTTGAACAATCCAAAGGAAAGGGGGGGGCGCAAAAAATCAAGCCGGCTAAGAATCGTTTGGAAAATGAAGAACGAGGGTGTTTCCGCGAAAGATCGTCTGGAAAAGCACGGAGGAGGCCTGACCAAAAATAACTGAAAGTTCACAGGGGGGCGCAACGAAAAAAAAATTGCAATTCGGTGAATGAAACCGACCAAGAAAAGAAGTCCGAATTCACCAGGTCAAGGGGGTTCGTGCAAGAAAAGGACGAAATCGGAGGGGTCAGTTACTGAACGAAGTTCCGAACGGCAACCTGCTATGAAAGAGAATCGGATGGGGGGGGGAGCAAGAAAATCGTGCGAATCCACCTGATGACACCGGGGGAAAAAAAAGTCCTGGGGGGGAGAGAGGGGGGGAGAATTCGTGGGAAAGAGATCAAGCAAACGAATCTTTTCGGGGCCTTTTGAGGAAAGAAAAGAATCAGGGCAGCGGGTAAGGGGGGTGTCAGAGATCTCCAAAAGAAAGAAGAGAGAGTAGCAAGAAGGAGAAGCGGTGCGGCACAGCCCAGAAAGGCGCCGGAAGAGTTGGACACCGGAACTAGTGGGGGAGAGAAAACTTTACTTTAGGGAGTCAGCTATGAATTTGAAGAGAAATGAGCGATTTTGTCGCCAAAAACCATGAAAGGATTTCCTAAGAAGAAAGGGGAGAAACTGATCACGAGTAAAGGGAAAGCTTACGTCAGAAAAGGATTTTCAGGGCGTCCGGGGAAGGGGGTCGCGCGAAATAAGGAGAGGAACTCCAATAGTTGCCCATCAAAAAACTACGCCGCAGGGAAAAAGGTCCTTCCGCCGCGGAGAATGAAAAGAAAGAAGTGACGTCTCGACCGCACTCTCAACACTAAGGGGTGCGCGGCAGAAAAAAGGGAAAAGCCCTGTAGCCGAGAGTCAAGCTCGGAAAGTGCCTAGCCTCAGCGCGCAGGAAAAAGACTCTCTCCCAAAAAGGAGATGAAGGGGGGGGGGACCCTTGTGCAGGGGGGTGGGAGGGGTGGGAGGCGATTGGGAAAGGGAGGATGTGAAAGAGGAGGTAGGGAATAAAGGGGAGCTTCTGAGGGAGGGGAAGGATAGGGGGGTGGTGTGAGATGAGAGGATGGTAGGACGAGAGGGCGAGGGGGAAGGGAAAAGGTAAGATGGTGGGAGGAACGTAGGTAAGGGGGTCGGGATGGAGGAAGGATTCGTGGAAGGAGAGAGGGGGGAAGGAGGGGGTTTATGAGGGGTGGGGGGTGAAGAGGGGGGGGAGGGTGTGTGTTGGGGGGGGTTTGAGTAGTGGGTGGGGTTGTGATAGGAGGATGTAAATTTGAGAGGGGGGGGGGTGGGTGGGGGGACGCAGGGAAGGGGTGGGGGGTCAGTGGGGGGAGGGAGTAGTAGTGAGAGAGGTAAAGAGAAATAGGGCGTTGAGGGGGGGAGGGGGGAAGGTGGGGGGGGTAGGGAGAATGAAAGAGGGAGTGGGGGGAAGGGGTGGGTAGGGATGGAGAAGGTAGTGGAATTACTCGGGAAAGATGGTGGGGTGGAAGGGGGGGGGGGGGGTGGGGGGACGGGGGGAGCGGAGGAGGTGAGGGGAGGTGAGGGGAAACGAGAAGGAGGGGAGCGAGGAGGCAGTAGGAGGGCTGGGGGATGGTAGGGAGTGACGGGGAGGGGGGGGGTGTGGGGTGGAAGAGAATTGGAGGTGATGGTGATATTGGTTAGAAGTGGGGGTCGGAAGGGGAGGAGAAGGGGAGTTTGCGGGGTGGGAAAGTGGGGGGAGGGCGGAGGGAAATGGAAGGGGGAGAGATGGGAATGGAGGAGGGAGATGGTGGATGGAGGGGGAGGGCGGGGGGGAGGCGGAGAGGGGAGGGGGGGGGCGAGGGGTGGGAGGAGGGGGAAGGAAGAGGGAGGGGGGGGGAGAGAGGTAGGAGGGTGGGGCGTGGAGGGTAGGGGGTAGAGTGGAGCGAGGGAGGAAGATGGGGGGGTGGTTGGGGAAGGGAAGCGGAGAGGGGGAGGACGGGCAGGGGGCGAGTCTAGGTGGGTGACGGGGGGGGGAGGGGTTGATGGGGTGGGGAGAAGGGAGGGGACTGGGGGAGCGGGTGGTAAATAGGTGAGTGTGGATGGGGAGGGAGGAGAGGGGGTAGCTGCGTAGGAAGGTGAGGGGGGAGATGGGGGAGGGGGTGGGGGGGGGGGGAAAAGTGAAGGAGAGTTGGGAAGAAGGGGAAGGTGTGGGAAGCGGGGGGGGGCGCAAAGGGGGGGCGGGGGTAGGGGGGGGGAGGGAGACGCCGGAGAGAGCGGGGGTGGGTGGAACGGAGGATGCGAGGGAGGGGGAGAGAGGGGGGGGGGGTGGGAAGGCAGATTGGGTGGGGTTGATGGAGCGGGGGGAGTGGTGCGGAGGGAGGGGGAAGGTGGGGGAGGGTGGTGGGGGGGAGGGGGGGGGGGACGGAGGGGGCAGGTAGGACGAGAAACAGCCCGGAAGGAGGAGTTGAGAGGTAGGGACAACCTCAGCATCCAGCTGGGGTGGGTGACAGTCAGAGGTCAGAGGGGGGGAATGGATTTAAGGTGGGGGGGGGGGGGGGGGGGGGAAAGGTAGGAGTAGGGACACGGAGGGGGGGGGAAAGTGAGCCACACAGGAGAGCACCCGGAGGGGACGAGCGGATAAGGGGAGTGGAACGTGAGAATGGGGGGGTAAGAGAGGATGGTGGGTGGATAGTGTGGTAATTAGGTGAAGAGCGGAGATGTAAAGCACGGAGTGAGGAAGTGGGGCAAGGGGTGGCGATAGTAGGCTGCACGAAAATCCACCACACGGGGGAGGAGGAGAAAGAGATTTCCTGTCGCGTGAATAGAAACAGGCGCTTATTAAGCGCGTAAAGGAGAGAAGTCCAGCATGACCAAGGTTTACTTGACTAAGAAAGGCAAAACACAAAGTTAAGAAAGTGTCGAGGAAAACAGATGATTGCGTGGCAGCGGAGGAAAGGTATTCTTACCTCAGCGTAAGGTGGAAAAGCGGCAATGGGGGAAGGGGTCGAAATGGTGAACATCGAGGAAGGGCTTGAAAAAAACGCCAGTACGCGAAGGGAAAATTATCTCTCAATCGGGGGGAGCGTCACTTTTTACGCCGGGAAGGAAAGGGCGAAGATGAAATCATTAGGAAAAATCGCTCAGAAAGAAAAACAAGAATTGGTGCTAAGAAAAGGATTAGTCGTTCGCATCCAAAAGGATACGACCGGAACAGGAAGAAAGAAGGAGACGAGGGCTTTGCAACGTGTTGGGCGACCGCATCGGGGGGGGGTTATGTTTGGAAAAAAAGAAAGCTGACCGATCGAACAAAATAAGAGCCAGTGCGAGAAGGTATCAAAGAGGGGATTTTAGATAAAAAGAAAACCGAGATTCGTTTGAGGGGCTAAGTTCGGGAAAAACCCGCAAGATCACGAAAAAAGCGCGCTGCGCGGGTATCCAAGGGGGGGCCATCCCACATGAAAACAAATCAATATGGAGAGGGGTGGCCGTCTCGGAGGAAGTTCCGGAAGTAACTGAAAGGAGCGCTCTATTGGGTAAGAGGAGGTTAGAAAGAATAAAGTTACCCCTGTCTGGGAAAAGAGAGAACTCTAATTGAGGGGAAGAGGGGAAGGAAGCGCAGACAGATAGGGGCGAAAATTAATTACAGGGATTTACAGAGGGAGTGCCTCGCGGGCTGTGACCTCAGACTGAGAGCTGAAAGAAAAGTTTCGGCACAAAGAAAAAAGCTGGGAGGAGCAGAAAGATCATTTTTGGCCGCAGGACTACGACTTAAGAGGAAGCAATCCATTGAAAACAAGATCAAACTGGATTCAAGAGGATCAGAAGGGCAGAAAAAACAAGCCGAAAATCAAGAGGGTTGCTGACGGGGGGGGGGGAAAACCAAAACAGTAAAGTCCTGGGAGAAGTTATCAGAAAAAGAGGCAGTCCATCCGGTCCCCATGAGAGGAGCTCCGGGGATCCGGGCAGGGTCAATAACTCGGCACTTCAAAAAACGTTGCCGGGGCCGAAGGCTCGAGGCGTTAAAGCAATGGGGGGTAGCCCGAATGCGTTGCATTGGATACAAAATTCGAATAACGTCGAGTTCGACTCTCAAGAACGTGTAATGGGGATTCCTCGTCAAGTGAAAAGGAGCTTCGGGGTCAAAAAAGCATGAAAAAAAGCTTAGCATTAAGGAAAGCAGCGGCGATGGGTGGTTGCCTTACGGGGAGGGGACGGGAATCGCAGAAAAGAAAATACCTTGGTGGCGAAGACCAAAAAAAGGAGAATGACATTATTTCAAGGCCTGTCTAATCCCGGCTGGCTGGGAATATTTTTGCGAATAAGCGGGTGAACAGCGGCCCGACGTTGTTTATCACCGAGGGGTGGGGGAGGGGGGGCGGTTAATAGCGAGGGGGAGTCTCCAAAACCCCAAAGCGACTACGAATGGGGAAAGCCAAAACAGACAGTGCTGAGGCACGTTGGAGGTGTCAAAAAAGACCGTCATTCCAGAAAAAAACTTTCCATTTTGAAACGCCCAGGCTTGAGTACAATAAGTGCAGGAGGAGTCTGGAGAGGTTTTGGCAGAGGCTCCTTACGATCGATTCATTTGACTGAGGAGAGGGGTTATAGGGGCTCAAAAAAATTATTCGTTGAGGAAAAAAAGCTTAAAAAGCGGATTAGGTTCTTTTTCTTCAAGAGATATCATGGGAAAGGTTCTGCAGTTCACACCCAAGGAAAATCGCCGACCGCGATACTAAGAGGGGGGTAGCCAGGTGAATGCAAAAAAACAACGGGAGGGTTGACCTCGAAAAAGACGCTTGATGTGAAAGCGGAGGAAGAGAATGGAAAACTCGCGTGGGCGTCCTCGCGACCAGGAAAACGCCATCAAAACTTGGAAGGCGGGACCGTAATAGAAGGAGTTTACTGGAACACAGGTAATGTTGAACTGAACGCATATGTCGCGCAGAAAAAGGAGGAAGCAGCTTTGTGTAAAAAAGAATCTTGAGGAAGATATAAAGCAGCAAAGGCAAAAAGCACGCAACTGCATCAGAGCAGAGAACAGCCGAAAAAATCCTACAAACGAAGGGGGGGGAAATAGAGTCGGAAAGAAAAGAGGGAACTGAAAGAATCTGGAAATTCGGCGAGAGTCCGATCGAGAGAAAAAATTAAGTTCCACAATCAAAACCAATGCAATCAAAAAGAGGGTTGGACGCCTCGCAAAGGTAGAAAGAAAAGGAAGATTTCGACGGAAAACCGACCGCGCCAGGCAACTCCGATAAAGCGCCATGCATCTGAAAAGAAAGAAACGATTCAAGAAAAAGTTCCGAAAAAGGGGGAAGGCGGTTTTCGACAACGGCGGAGGTTGGGGAATCAGTGAAGGAAGAGAAAGAAACAAATAAGAGTTACCAAACGAGAGAGAAACACGGGGAAAGGCAAAAACCAATCAAGCGATATGCTAAACGTGTGGGTAGTTTTCGACGTGTTCAGACTATCAAGACCGCTCCTATAAAACTAAAGCAAGGACTAAAAAGTTCCCAGCCCGAGGGAAATGTCTCTCTGCTGGATGTTTCCCCTCTGAGACGTCCGCTTGCAGGCGTACACCTATACCTGGGGTAGAGTGGAGAAGAAGGTTCTTTACCGAGATCCGTTCGGGGGAAAATCTCTGACACAAGTAATTGTTACAAACTGTCAGAAGACTGGGTAGTAAAAAACAGCCAAGCTGGCGTGAGGCCAGGAAGGATGTCTACAAGAATGGGATGCGAAAAAAAGGGAAACGCTACCCTTGATAGAAATAATTTCACAGAAGGGAATAACTTAGGAGAAAATCATAATTTCCCCCGGGCTTTTGAAGACGCATGTTTGAAAGTTGCGCAAGAGAAGGAACGACAATTGGGAGCCGCTGAGGAAATTACGTGTGATGGGGGGGGCCCGCCGCGGTGCTAGACATCTCCACCAGGCGAGAACGTCAACTGGAAAAAGTTCAAGGTCTGGGTCTCGGAAAAAGGGAGAGGCATCAAAATAATATCAGAGATCAAAAAAACATGGGGGGGAGGAGGAGACTAAACTTCCATGATCCAAGGAGTAACAGAACGCTTTAGGGGGGGAGCCTCGAAGGACCCTTCCGTTACTGATAAGCCACAATCCGGGAGAGGGGGAGGAGTTAGGCGCAGAGAGCGACGATCGGCCCACAATGGCGATGAGAGGCCGAGGAGGGTCCGCGAGCCGTGTTGCTCCGAGAGACCATGCCTCGAAGAAAAGAGGGTGGGGAAGTTGCCCAAGGGAAGAAAGAAAGCGAACAGAAGCTGTTGCTCCCAACGTTTTTCGAGTGCTGGAGAAGGGACTTCACGACGGGGGAAGGGAAAGTGCATGAGCGGAAACCAGTCGGGAACACACACCGGTGAAGGACGAAAGCGGGAGAAAGTGGGTCCTACTCGACAAAGAGGGAATACAGCCGATCAACGGTCCCTGCCACAAAAAAACGCCCGACTAGAAAGGAAAGGCTAAAGTACGCGATGAACCCTAAAAATTTTTGCCAATTCGCTGCGGTCCAATAGCACACCCCGTGAAGAAAAGGGGGGAGTTTAGCACTCACACGATGGAGGGGCCGTCGCGTAAGTGGGAGTGTGAACCATTGGAAAAGAGGGATTCGTTCTCAAAAGACTTCTGCCGAACAGGGGGTATGCCAATCGTAATCGTGGGGGTACGTTGCAAGGGGATGGGGAAATACCGAAAAAAAAGGGCGTCCGCCGAAAACCCGGTAAATTTCTCCAATGGAAGCCCCAACAAAAAACGAGCCTTTTTTGCCGTCCGAAGAAGGGAGTGAGAGAGGACTACCAAAGAAAACTAAAGAGATTTACTACATCAAGAAGATTGGAAGAGCTTATCAGTCTTCTTCCGCTCCGACCTTGAAGAGCAGGATGACGGGAGTGGGGGGAGACGCAACAAAAGGGCCAAACGGCGCTCGTGAGGAAAGTGAACTGTGTATCCGCCTGACCTCAAGGGCCTCCGACATAGAATGAGGAACTCAAAGAGAAAAGAAAACTGAACGGGTTGTCGTCTGGGGAAAAGATTTCTCAAGAGCTCCGCACCCCTTCCGAAGGGGTTCGCGAGGTAACTGGCGGCAACAAAAATAATCAGTTGGAAAGAAACTTGGCGGGGGGCACTCCGGCAAAATCAAGAGGGAAAGTGCCGCCATGGGGGAGATTATCGGAAGGAACGAGGCAATTAGATATCGTTGAAAGACCACGCGCCGGAACGAACTTGACAGAAACGGCTGGCCTAGATGACCGTGAACAATAAGCCGAAACCAACAAAAAACAGAGCGAATCTAAGGGTTGGTTACGAGACAGGGCCAATTTCTGGAACGTCGAGCACCTTTTTGTAGCGCCGGGGGTCAAAAAGAGGGAAATGGAAAAGTTTAACTTCCGTAAGCGAAAGGCATTGAAACTCCTCCGCTGGGGGTGGGAAAAAAAGTATTGCAATCAAGAAAGAATTATGGGCGGTAAAAAAAAGGGCGAATGTAAACATTCACGTTAGGGGGGAGAAGATCTGATAGGGAACAAATCCCTGAACGTGATGGGAGGGAAGGCATTCTTCCTGGAGAGAAACGTCAGAAGTCTCGAGGTAGGAAAGTCAACAAAGTAAAAAACGCCAGCACTAGCGTAAGGGGTGTCCTGCCACGCGCAAACGGGGTTCGGAAGGGGCTGAACCGCGATTCAGGGAGGAAGCAAAGGTCGGGGGGGGAAAGAAGTGCTGATAAAAAGGAGCAAAAAGTACTCGTCGGGAAGAGGACCTCAGGAACATATTCAAATGGTTTGGAGAGCTGGTCAAAAAAAACGGTTTGGGTTACCACATGGGAAAAGGGTAGAAAATGTACGGGGAAGGAAAAAAAAACTGAACAAACCGCCAAGGGGGGGAAAACGATACCTGGAATACAGAATTCGTGCGGCAGTAAAAAGGGGCGGGCCCTTCTGGTAAAGCGAGAAAGAGGAAAATAAAAAAGCTCAAACAGGAGACAGACGGGTGATGTAAACTCAAAAAACAGCGAGAAGGGAAATGTCGCGAAAATCGTATGGGGGAAAGGGGGAAAGGTTTGCCAAAAAGCGAGTAATAGTAGGAGAGACGTACGTGTATTTCGGTAAAAAGCGGGAGAAAGTTTTGAGGGGCGTCTGGTGGACAAGAAAGGGATTGGGAATCTGGATCGGGAATGTGGTTCGCGGGTCGACCAACAATGATGACTGCGTTCGAGGGGGGGAAACCCTGCCCAAAATTGTGTGGACAGGGCAGGGCGGCGAAAAAAGAGAAGTGAAAAAAAAATGGCCGTCTACACCTTCTTGAAGAGAGAATCAACTCGAAGGGACACAAGGAGGGAGCGAGGAGACAAATTATTGGGCGACCCTTTACAACAAAGAAGGGGATTATCACGCAGGAGCAAAGGACGGACACTACCCGCGGCATGGAAAGAAAAAAACTTATCTATCGCAAGAGAGACTCAAAAAAGGGGCACGCGAAGAAAGAAAAGATCCCCACACTTGCTGAGCAAGTACGGAAGGAGCGTAATCGAGAAAAATCTTTTACGCTCGGGTTCTCGCAACCAAGGAAAGTAGAAACATTGTGAGGGGGATATATATGAGGATGTTGAGGAAGGTTATCTGGGGGGAAAAGGTGCTAACTTGGCGAGTCGGAAAAGTCAAAGATGGGGGAGCTGGCAGGGACCGCGGCGGCTCCGACACAGAAGTAATGGGAGCGGGAAAAGGTGTGTTCATGCCCAGGGTCTCGTAAAAGGCGGCCGGAAGGTGAAAGTAAGGAGAGAGACCTAATGTGGAGAAGCCGCTGGTTAAGAATTTAGACGATTTATTCAAAGTTCTCTCACAAAATACACCGGAGGTCGAAAGGCTTTCTCGAAAGCCCTCTGGGAAAAGGTCGGAGGTGGGGGAGACAGGAAGTAAAATGTTAAAGGGGTTTTCAATGGTGCGGGGGGGAAAAAGCGTCAAGAAAACTCTGATAAAAAGAAGGGGCAAGCAAAAGGGAAAATTGATGAAATCGGCGATTTCAAGTGGAGATCCCAGAAAACGTGTCCATCAAGGAAGAACAGGGGTGCGAAACCTCGAAATGGAAAAAATGAAGTCTGAAATGGGGGAATTGGGGACATGAGAAGAGTTATATATTGGAAGGACTTGAGGTCGTCGATCCACTACAGGTCGGGTTTTCGAAAAAATTTATTGGAGGAAAGGGTTGCCTTACCAAGGCGTGAGGTAGAAAAGGGGGGTGGGCACGTGGAATATGACGTTTGCTCGTGAGGCAAAAGAACAGCAACGGAAGTGGCTAAAACCTTGTAGCGTTTAAGGCTCCTAGATGAGCTCGGTGTAGAGCTTTCCTTTACGATGGGAAGGGGAGAGGGAAGGGTGGCCGGGGGGAGGGGGTCTAAAGATCGCCATCGGCCATCTATGCACTGGTTGAGGGGAATTACTAAGAGCGCTTGGGGGGGGGGGCGCCGGGGGGGAAACCTTTTATTAGGGGAAAACTGCCGGGCCAGCGAAAGGTTAAAGTTCGGCGTGAAAAAGACCGAACTCAAGAGTGGGGCATGGTTGCAGGAAGTTCGTTGAATACGCGGGCGAAGGGGGCTACATGACAGTCTGGAAAGAGAAAGGTACCAAAAAAAAAGGATTCCGCACGAGGGGTTTACCAAGATGCAAAAAGGCGCGAAAAAACATTAAGGCAGCTTGCGTTCAGGAAGAGATCTTTTGGGTGGCCAGCTAAACCGAGGAATGAGTGCCCCGCAAAGAAGGGGGTTAGAGACTTGTCAGAGGGAAAAGAAGCGATGGTGAAATTTGGACACAGGAGGACATCAACGCGCTTATCGCAGTCAAAAACCGATTGGTTGCGGCTCACCGAAGGGGGCTTCACCAAAAAAGATTTCCGTTGGCCTCGACAAGGGACTGAATAGGCAAAAACTTTGGGACTGCCGAAGGGCCAGGCCATCAAGTTGCGTGAAGTCACGCGGAAGGGGAATTTTCTGAGGAAGGACCCTCTAAAAATGAAGAGGGGGGGGGATCGAGAAACAAAGAACCTGTTTAGGACCAGGAAAAGAAAAGGTGTCACTTTGACTAAAGACTTTGGTCAAAAGGAGGGCCTTGAGAAAAGTGGAAAAGCAGAAAAGAGCCGCTCCAGCAAATTGAGAGGTTGAGTAAAAGTAAGAGTCGCTATTGTGCCGTGCTAAAAAATTGAGGACATAGGAACCGCTAAGTTTCAATAACACGGAAAGCAAGGAGTAGGACGGTCATGGAGATCTGGCCAAACCGAGAATCACAAGCTAAACGGGAAAGGCGAGAAATAATAAACCAGCAGGTCAAACAAGGTATCGAGGGGCAGGGAGGAGAAACGAGGGGAGGCAACCAACATGAAGACCGCTGAGACGGTGAAGGAGAATGTCTTCTGTTTTTTTGAAGAGGGAGAAGTCCACTGTCAAGTTTCACACGCGGGGATCCTAAAAAACAAACAGATTCGACTGGGGGGACCGGAAATCGCCTAACCAAATTGAAAGACGAATTGTAACATTGAAGGAAAAGAACCGGGCTCTAAAAAAAAAAGGTCCTGGGCTCGAGGTTGGGAGCATCCTGCAAAAGCGTTGTACGCGATTTGAAGGATCTGCGGATGAAGGAGAGACTCGCAATTTTTAAGAGGAAAAGGTTACTTCAACGAGAGACCTGGGGGGGGGGATCGGTAGGAATCACAAAAGAGCGCGCCGTGGCCGCAGGACTAGCTGAAACCGTGGGGGGGTGATGCTTCTCGAGAGTTCAGAACTGGACGACGCCGGTTTGATCGATGGTAGGGGGGAATTGCGTTTCAAACTCGCGGAGAAAATGATACTAGGGCATCGCGGCTCAGAGGTAAGTTTGGGGAGAAGTGTAAAGAACGCTGAAGGGTGTCCGAATCTCGGCTGAGGAGCGGAAAGGGGGAAATTGTCCCGACCAAAGAGGAACTTCACTTTGGACGACTGCAGCGACAGAAAAAAAAACTCAATGACAATTCAGAGGCATTAAAACCGAAAGAGAGGACTTCCGATGAGTGGTGTCCGCTCGGGGGAAAGAAGATTCCAAGCGAAAATCAATGATTACTAAATTCCGAAAAAACAAGAAAAAAGAGCCGATCATCGGGGTGTGTCATGCAGAGGTGATCTCCCAAGGAGGGACCCGATTTCTCAAAAAGGCGCGTGAATCGGGGGGGGAAGAATTCGTCAAGCGGCGGGGAAAAGAAAACGAATCGTTGGGGGGAAGTTGAAGAGGAACAACAAATCGCGGGGGGTTTCTAAGGCATTGGGCGAGGAGGGGGAGTCTTAGGGCTTTAGAGCCAAAACATTTCCGAATGGGCAGCGATTCGGTCGCAAGAAAGGGGGAGTTGGAAAAACGAGGGCCCGGGGAGGGGGAAGGGGTTAACCAAGGTTCCGGCGTATCCGCAGGGGGTCAGGCTCGTGACTGTGAAAAAAAGCATCTGATTAAGTTTCAGAGAGGGAGAACCCATCTGAGTCGATTGTGTAAAAAAAATGAAAAGGAGTTCCGGGCGTAAACATAAAAAGAAAGAGATATAGTTTTCCCCTTCCGCGGAGAGGACAGACATATGGAGGCTAATCGATGTTCAAGGAAACAAAGGAAACACGGGAGAGGAAGGAGATACCGACGCCGCGAGCGACAAGGAAACTGCCCGGGGTATCGGACCACGCCAAAGTCCTCAGGGTGAAGGGCAACACTTCTAAAAGGGTGGGGAAACTGCACACGATCGCGTTTGGAAACGACTCAGAGCCGCCCCGGT
>Ga0179591_1332041_pt1 | contig 13841 bp, 20 predicted proteins | sample CZOMad2_1_08_16f_FD_182891 | JGI IMG/M metagenome (GOLD analysis project Ga0179591, IMG submission 182891) | Vadose zone soil fungal communities from Angelo Coast Range Reserve, California, USA - CZOMad2_1_08_16fungal (PacBio error correction) | ecosystem: Environmental > Terrestrial > Soil >...
AGGGGTGGTCCGTGGTAACCCAACCAAAAAATTGATGAAAACCTAGAGGAATTCTGGGGGCAGTTACTTCGCAGGCGAGAACCCGTGAATTGGGGTTTTCAAAAGGGGGCAGGAAGAAGCCCAGGAAAAAAACAGCACAAATTTTTCAAATGGGAGAAAGCAAAGAGGGAGGATCAACTTGCAAAAATAACGCAATAAGAAAGAAGTGGCGCAAAAACGCCAACGGGGTCGACGCCGGCAGCCGAACCCCAGGAGGGGAGGCGGGAGAAGGACAGGGCCAAAAAGAACCGCTCATACCCTAGAGGACTTCCGAAAAAAGTCAAAGGGTTATCATCGCCCGGGTGCAGGTGGGGGAGAAATTGCAAAAAAAAGATATGGGGGGGGGTACAAGAAGAGCATGGATTCAAACAAGAGCAAAAAAGGGACTCCTTTGAAGAGGCGGTGGAAGCCGATGGTCGAGGGGCGACCCAGTCAGGGGCGAAGGCGGAAATGAAATGTTCGGCTCCTGGGGGAGAGCAAAAGTGACAAATTGGGGGGGGGTCGGCGAGCAATGACGGTCATAAGCAAAAGGGGACGGGGGGGAAGAACTTTAAAAAAGAAGACGACAATGAAAAGAAGACAACGGTGGAAAAAAGGGGTTCCCTGGCAAACAATTTGCAGAGGGGAAACTGCTGGGGCGGGAAGGGAAAAAGAAATTGGGGGGCCTCGGCCCGATGGGGGATTACCTGGTGGGGAAATGGTGTACCAACCCCTCTCCGTTGTAACAAGAACTCCCTCTACGAAAAACAGGGACCGCAGGTAACGAGTTTCCCAGGGGGAGGGGTCACTGTAATTGGAGGAGAAAAATGGAAGGGGAAATACGGAATCAATCGAAGGTTACTGGGGGAATCTAAACGGGTAATATGGAATAGCTTATTCCAGATGGGGGGGGGAAGTGGCTGTCCCACTGTATCTCGGTGGGGGGGGTGACGTTCACAGAGGCGCCCTCGCTGCGCCGAACAAATGGGTGTATTTTGGCGGAAAAGAACTCTTAAAAACCAACGGTAGACCCCAGGAGAGTATTTTCATCATTCCTAATGGGTAAGGGTTGTTACGGGCAAAAAAAGGTTTGCGTTGGGGCAGTTGGAGTTTGGGGGGAACGACCATGCTGGACGCCGGCAGGACTTGAGAAGCTAAAAAAGGAGAAAACCTAAACGGCATCGAAAACTACAGAACGCCCGAAGGCCATCAAAAGGGTCCCAATGCGCACACCTCAAAAAGAATCGTGTGGAAGTCACTTGCAGGACCCGGAATCTCCTAAGGCGACCGTCGGGGAGGGCGGTCCGTTGTGCCCGCGAGACATCAATCGCGGAAATTCATTTTGCGGCGCCGGTCCAGAACTGAAAGTAAATACCACCGTAAACAGTGGGCTCCTTGGTCAAGGTGGACATAGAAAGTAACGTAACGACCGCCGGACGCCTAATCCCGGGGACCGTAGTTCGCATGGGGTTACCTGGGAAGGCTGTTGTCCTCTAAAAAAAAAAACGGGATAAATGTGGGGAATTAGGGGACATGGCGCAGACCTGCTAACCCGAGTAAGATGGAAAAACGGCGAGTTATTCGCTCAAGTGAAAAACCTGGCTACGCCGAGCAACCTCAAAAGTAAAGCATCAAGGGGGGAGGCAAGCAAATCCATTCAACAACTAAAGGAAAAAAAACCTGTCGCCCTCATGGACCCGAGGATCAGGGAATTGCGGAGAGCCACGTAATATAGACGCTGCGTTTTTCACGAAAGCCCTGGCCCGCACGTCTGGGAAAGTTAAATACCCCGCGGAAAAGGGGGAGGCAACCCGAAATAGAAGAATCGGCGTACAAAAACGATCAGTTGTTTTACGGAAGGGGGAAAAAAAAGTATCAGAAAGACGTGAATGCTCTCCAAGCCCGTTGAAAGTCAGAAAGGAACGGCCATCAACAACAAACACGGGGATGAGAGTCGGGAGGAGGAGCGCAGTTTCAAGGGGGGGAAATCTCGTCATCGTGGGGCATCAGAGGAACTAAAAAATTTCAAATTGAAGAATCGGAATAAGACTATCGGGTTTGCGCAGAAAAAAAGGGCGAAGTGGGGTTTACTACACGCAGCGAAGAAATTGGAAGGGGGTCGGAAGCATACAACTCGAAAACGTTAAGCGTTTTTCGGGAAAAATTCCGGGGGCCCGAAAATGAGGGCCGAGCAGGCGCAGTGAGGGGGGGCGCGGACGAGCGTTGCCAACCTGAGTGAAAAAAAAAAAACGCTTTACTTGCCTGGTTCGAAAAAAACTGATAAAGGTCAGAAAGAGATTGACCCGCGAAACTCCTAAAGGGCCGGAATTTACCTGTCCCAAAATTCCTGGTGGTACACTAAAAGAGAAAAAAAAACCAAAGAAACGTCAATAATCACCACATTCTTTGCGGCGGGGGGGGCAGTTGTTTCGAAAATATGTAGTCAGAAGACAGGTAAATAAAAAAAAAAAAAGGGAGGGGGAACAGCGAGCAAAGCAAGGGGACTTCAGGCAGCGCGAAATCGACAACCCAAAGAAGGGAAAAAAAAATCAATTCTCAAATCGTGAAAGCAGGGGAAAGAAAACGTGACAGCTAGGCGTAACCCCTCCAACAGGAGGAAGGTGGGTGGGACGGTCTTCACAAGGGGTTGGACCTGGAAAAAAAAAAACCCAAAAAAAGTTAGAAAAGGAGTTAAAACCTGTGAAGCCTCCAACCAATTGCAGGGGGGGGGGGCTGCGGGCCAAGTAAATGTTCATGGGGGGGAAACAGAAGCGGAAGCTTGGGGATTTTGTCATTAAACGCCGGTCTTCCTCTGCTGGGGAAGTTGACGGGCACAATGCCACTCCGCTAGGACATGGACTTGTTGGGAACCCTTGGGACTCACAGGGGTAGGAAAAAAAAAAAAAAATGGGGCGTAAAATGTAGGTTTGTCAAAGAAGAAAAGAAATAAAAAAAAAAAAAAAAAATTTAGAACTGTCTTCTTCGGATCCAGCTTTGGGAAGGTCCAAAAACTCCTTCAAGATTTCGGGCGCCGGAAAAAGATTTTACCCAACTCAAAAAACGACACAACTAAACAGCAATGACATCGCAAACTAAAATAAAAAGAGGACCATTCCAGAAAACTATAATTAGAAAAATCGATCTATCGCAGAAAGGAAGGACTAAAAATCAAAAGTGGGGTAACACTTGGTCAAATGGGAACGGGGTAAAGAAGTGTGGGGAAAAAAAAATAAGCAAGCGAACGGACGAGCTCGAAAAAGGTGGGATTGGGGGTCTTTTCGGAAGGTGAAAATACATCACGAAGGTCCAATATTTCAAAAAAAAAAATGGCAAGAGCATACACGGGGTTGTTACAGAGGAGACGAAGGGAAAAAGCGAGACACTCGCCAGTTCGAGCATAAAAACCAGGAAGGTGGGGGAGTCCAACGGGAGGTTTCTCGAAGGCAGAGTGGGGGCACAGGGACTCATTAGAGGAAAACAGGTACGGGCAGAACCAGAATTACAGGTCATTGCTAAGCACCGGGAACGGCCTTCAAACGGGGAAAGGGTTTTTGTTTTTTGGTTTTGGGGGGTTGTTTGGGTTTCGTGGCCCGACAAGGGGGGGTAATGTAAAGTCAACCATAGTGGGGAGCAAATCGGGAAAAAAAATCCAAAAAAAAGCCGGCCCAGGGCACAAAAAAATGGGAAGTTTTTACGGCAAAGAAAAAGCAGGGGTTTGCAAGGGATACGACCACAAGCTAGTTTGAACGCTCAAAAAAGCTTGGGAGCCCAGGTCAAGATTGGTAAATGCTTGGACGGTCAAAGGCCCTCATGGCGAGTTGAGAAAAAGGGCAAAGGGTTTGGGATGCTAATCACCCGTCCAAAAGGGAAAAAAACCATGTGGGGGGGGCCCTCAAGACCGGGAAAAATCCTGGCGAAGGCAAGTGTAAAGTCAAAAAAATCTTGAAGTGTAGAAAAAAAAGGGAACAAAGCTTAAACACGACAAGGGAACACCCGTCGAAGCGGGTTGGTGAACTGGTCTTTCAAGGAAGCCAGGCGGGGACTGGGGGAAAAAAAACCTTATCGCAAAATTGCCCCACAGAGGAAACCAAGGGGGGGAAGTACTAGTTCGGGGGACCAACTTAGGCTGTATATGGATCTGATTACAAAGAGGTCCATACGTGAGTCCGATCATCTAGTGAAAAAAAAAGAACCGGGCGTGTCCATTCTTCAAAATTGAAGTTTCGGGTTCGTCCGGTGCAAGGGAAGCCTCTTGCTCCTCGTCCGGGGGGTACTGGGTTGTAGGAATTATCCTCGGTCAATTTGAAAATGTCAATAAGGAGAAATCGGTTTGAACAAGACAATGCGCTTGGGATTCGTCCACGGGTTGGTAGAGAAGCACGAGCCAGCTGCCCAAAAAGGGTCACGTTCAAAAAGGAAGACCTTGGGATATGGAGTGGGCCGGGCGGGGGGAGCCTGGGGGGGTGGAGGGGTGGGAGTCCGGTACCTCAAAATCCCGTACTGGCAAGAGCGAGGGTTCTTCCGTTCAGGTTTTGTTTGGGGGGGGGACAGCAGGCGGGAGTGGCGCTCCCGGGGGGTGCCTTCTCCCCAAGGAGGGAAAACACCAGCTGGGAGAGCTAACTTCGTTGGGATTGGTTGGGAAGACGGGGGTGGGGGGGGGGGTGGGGGGGGGTGGGGGGGGGGGGAGGCGTGGTGATCGAGAGGGAAAGGTGGAACTTGTCGGAAAAAGGTGCAGGTCACAAAAAAAAGGTTGAAAAAAACAGCTCGGGCGAAAAGATTGCAGTTACAAAAAAAAGCTGGGATACGGAATGGGAACAACCACACCAAGCGAGAACCCTCCCCTCGTTCAAGTAGGAACGCGAAAAAACGTGCAAAAAGCGCGAATAGTGGGCAGGGGTTCTTCTCAAAAGAGCGGGGTTGAAGGGAAGGGGGAAAAAGCACACGCCTTTTGGAAGGTTTGAAAAATGGGCAAAAAAACAGTCGCCTCAAATGGAGATCACGCCCAACTACAAAACTTAGCTGTAGTCAAGAAGGTCAAAAGTAAAACCTCTCTAAGGTAGGGTGAGCTAAAGGTGAATGTCCCTTATGCACCGGACCAAAGAGCACACCAGTCTCAAAAAACAACAAAAGAGAGGAGAAAGAGGGTGTCTGAGTGGGGGGGGGAAGGGGGGGATTTCGAAAAAGCAAACCCCTTCGCGGGTCGCCGCCAGCCAATCGCTTTGTCAGGGGGAAAACGCGGGGAAAAAAAAAGAGGGTGGGAAACAAAACCGCCGGAAAAGTCACCGGGGGGAGTGCAAAAAAGAAAACGCGGAAAAAAGAAAAGGGAAAAAAAAGAAAAGGGGCGCAGAACCCTGACCGGTGTCGCACGAAAGTGTCATATTCGAGCTGGAAAAATGCCCGAATATGCGGCGCGGGAGCGGGACTGAAAGAGCGGACAAGTTTAGTCTGTGACAAGCAAACCACCGCTCGGAAGTGGCGCCGTACACCATTAACTGCCAGAGGAACGGCCCCATGGATATCCAAAAACGCACTGGAAAAAGTCAAAGGTGAGTGAAAAAAAATTGGAAGCCGACAAGGTACGGGCACGTGCGGGGCGGCGACCGTCAGGTGTTGGTGCGAAGCACGGGACGAGACAACGACACTACAGGGAAAGGCAAGCGAAAGGGGTGTACTCAACCGCTAGTGAAAGAAACGCAACTACTGAGAAAAACAAGAAGGAAAAAGCCGGCCCACGGCCGCGCCTGCATAAAACACACGCACGGAGGAGGGAATGATGAGGCCAAAAGAAAAAAAACATAAAAACTCCTCTACTGGCTGGAAGCTAGAAGAGCCGGTGGCATGTTGGGTCCGGGGGGAAAGATGAAGGTTGGGGGGGACAGAAAGGAAGAGGGAAATAAGGTCAAACGAAAAAATCAAGACGATCAAAGCGTCCTCCAGAGTAAATTTACGAGTAAACGGTTTAAGGTGGCACACCGCGCAAAAGCAATCCACCCTTGGGGGGCAAAAATAAAAGGTACAATGGAAAATCGGGATGTTCCAACCGAGGCAAAAGTGAGTAAAATACCGCAAAAAAAAACGGAGCGGCTTGGAAAGAAAAAGGGTACCAAAAAAAAAAGCAAGGAGGAAAAGCGTCGCTGGTCCGGAGCAAGATGGGAGGGGGGTGGACGGACACGGCGCCCGGACAAAGCAGGGGGGGGGGAGACTTACATGGGTTAGGGTGAAACACACCAAATAGAGTGGGGGCGCAAAGCAATAGGACATGCCCGAGACAGCATGAAATACTTGGGCCCGGGGAAGACATCGGGAGATGCGGCTGATCGTAGCTGCGAGAGAGGGAGGGTAAGTAGAGGATCGAAGCCGGACGGAAAATAAACACGTTTGGCAAGAACTGGCCGAAACGAAATGGGGCTAGGCGACGCAAAATAAAGCCCGAGATAACCGAAGAGGGGGGTCCCAAACTGAGTATATTTTAAACCCAGAGGTCCGGAGAAGGGAGAGGAATTCTATTGAATAACTTAAGTTTGCCTGGGGGGATAAGGGTTGAGTTTGGTAACGAGCGCAAGAGAGGGGGGCGAATAAAAAAACGGGCACTCCGAAGAGAAGAGGACACCCAAGTGCTTTCAAAGGCATCGAAAAAAAAAAGAGGAACGGAGAGCAAGCTACAGGTTCCAAAAAGCGACGCCAACCATAATAAGGTAGAGGGCGCTGCAGGTATCAAAGCGGAGAAAAGTAAAAAGAAATGCCGAAAACCATGCACGAAGAAACCAGGGGGAGGGAGTTGTCCCAGAATAGAGGACATAGGGGGAAAATGAAAAGACCTGCAGGGTGAGACCCGGTAGGGAAAAAAAGGATAAACAAGTGTCCCCTGCGGGGGGCGCACTGGTTGGTAAAATGGGGGACGAAAAAAGGGGGGAAATCCTAAGGCCGTGGCGGCGGGACGGGAGAATAGAAATTGTACTGCGATAAAAAAAGGGGTCAGACCGGAAGGGGTCTGGAGGCAATAGCAAGATGCTAACTGAAAGAACGAGGGGGGGTAAAAAAGCACGGGGAGAGTAATGCGCCGGGCGAAAAACACGAAAGACACGCAGAAAAGGTAAGCACTTCCTAAAAAGAAGGGACCGCCGAGGCACTCGCGGAAAGAGCGGAAGGCATTTGTCACACTGGCCCAGCAGGAATGCACGGGGGGAGTCGCAGGTGGTCGTTGGGGGGGGGGACGTGAAAGCAAAAAATCTTCGGACTCCAAATCAGCCGCCCGAAGCACAGTGAAAGGAATGAACTCCGCTGCGATCAGCAAAAAAAAAATCGGGGACGGAAACCGATGAGCAGACGGGGGAAACCTAGAAAAAAAGTGCAAATCTCAAAAACAAAAAAAACAGGGAGGAGGAAAAAAAATGAGAACAAAAAAAAAAAAAAAAAGAGGATAAAAAGAACTGAGCAGGCCACATGGACAAAGAAATCTGTAACCACACCAACAAAGGAAGCTCCTTGTCCGTTTAAAAAGAGGAAAAAAAGGTCCTAAAGGAAAAGGGGAAGGAGGTGTTTGGTTTGACAAGGCACATCCACAGTCTGAAAAAAAGAAAAAACATACCTACGCCCGGGAAAGGGGTCTCAAGTTAGGATGGAGACTCGGGGGCAAACCGGACGTAAAAGGAGTGGCAAAAAATGAAAAGGGTAACGAACGTGAAAATCTGCGATTGTGAAAAAAAAAAATTTGCTCAACAGTAGCAAAGAGAAGAGTATTGACCGCAAAACTAAAGCTATTGTGGACGGGGGGGTGTCTACGGAAGTGGAAACGAGGCAATGTTCCCCAAATCAGACCACAAAGGCATGGGTGTTTCTTCGGGGGCCCATTTGTTAAGGGTATAACCTCAACATGCGAAAAAGGGGGGACGTGAAAAGACCAACGCAGAAAGAACGCGCTGGTGAAGTCAAAGAAAGGGCGACTTAGCCAAAAACGTGCACTTTGTAAGATTCCAGGGACCAGGGAAGGAAACACGAACTGTTGTTCGAGTGACTTTGCCCCAACGTGAGGAACAAACAACTAACAAATAAAAAAAAACAGGAACCGAAACAACGGGTTGCCCCGCACCACTGCAGGGCGGGAGTCCAGAGTTGCGTGACAGAACAAAACCAGGAACGCAAGGGTGTGTCACCGCAATGCGGGGGGAGAGAGCAGCAACGAAGACTACTCAAAAACCGAGCCATGCAAACGGACAACTTGTGGCGAAGACTTGGGAACCGGACGGGGAGGCCGGAAGTAGGCGTTTTTCTGTAGTGGAGACACAAGTAAGCGCAGGGCAGTGACCGGGTGAAGAACCGGGAAGAGTGGGCACAGGGGGTGAGCACCTAGGAAAAAATGCCTCCCCCAAAAGTGGAAGTCAATTAAACTCAAATCTCCACAAAACAAACTTTGGAAATTACAGAAAGGCCATTTCCGATCATAAAGGCAAAAAGACCAATCTCCAAAAGGGAAGGTGGGGTCAAAAAATAGTGACGGCCTGGTTTACGAAAAATGGGGGACCTTTACAAAAAAGGGGAAAAAGATGGGAAAAAAAGCGGAATAAAAAGCGAGACCGTCTCTGGGCTCGCCCAGACTTGGAGAAGACAAAGAGGCAAATATCCCTGTTGGGAGGCATCCGGCGTCTGTTCGTCGAGGAAAAAGGTGGCAAATCACAACTTAAAAAAGCGGACTAGAGGAAGATTTCCGATCGTCTAAGATGGGAACCAGGAACAGAAAGGGCGGGGTCCGGAAAAAGTCTAAAGGGGGCAGCCAGTTAGGGGCAGGGCCCATGGAGGGCGGACCCCCACGTAGAGGTTTGTTGGCGGACAAAGGAAAAACAAAAAACGGGTGGGGAGCAAAAGCTTGAATTACCAAAAATGTCATTTGAAGGCGGGCAACCAAAATTTGGTTGCAGGGAGACCAAAGAAAAGGGCTCCTGGGAAAGCTGGACGGTGGTGGTTGTATTTTCCAAGCAACAGAATTTTGCTGGGGGACGTGGAGTGGTCGACGAAAATTAAAGCTCCGAAAGGGGGAAAATTGAGATTTATCTCAAGGCAAAAAATGGAATGAGTCTTCCGGCTAAGGCACCGTGTTGGTCCTTGAAGGGTTTGGGACGTAGTCGTTACCCGTCGCAAAACGCAGTAAACAAAACGTTGTGGAAAACTGAAAGGATGAAGGGAGTCAGAAAAACCACCAAAACAGGAAAATCGTGCTGCCGTCCGACCCTCCGAATGAAAACCCAGGGAGGGTGTACGGAGAAGGGAAAAAACGTTGGACGTTAAATGAAGTTGGTCCTAGGAAAAAAAGGCCAACTCCTCGGTGCTGGTAGCAAAGCCCCCCACCCCACAGGCGCCAAGTGAGACTTGGGGGTTGGGGAATGTGAGTGATACTTAGCGATGATCATTGCCGTGCCCAGTTATGAGAAGAAAGAAAAAAAAAACACAAAAGCTTGGTGGTGTTGTGGGGGGGAAAAGGACCCTGCACAAAACTTTAGTGAGGGAGTGGGAAAGGGCCACAAGCAAAAGCCCCAACACCGGGTCACGGACGCGACAGCCATCACAAAAAAACCCAGCAATGCGGAAGTGATCTCGGACAAAAAGTTGGGGCCGCAGTGTCCCCCAAAAGTGGACTTTCAAGGGGACCCCACAAGTCCTTAAAACCACTTCCCGGCAAGGGAAGAGAGGGGAAGTGCCAGTTTTTCATGCGGTTCGCACAGAGCCGCCGGAAAGGTTGCAGAAAACAACCCGGTTTCGAAAACAGCAAATTCGGCAACCTGGCAAGCCGCCCCGCCCGCCAAATCCACACATCCTATAGGGCGGACGTGAATAAGCTGGGACGGGTATCCTCCCGGTTCCAGTTTCGAAAGAAGAGGAACGAACAAGGATTCTGAGAATCTTTCTGTCGGAAGGGGGAGGCCCTGCCCGTGTCGGCTCGTGTAGGAGAATTGTGTGCCCCACGTCGTAAAATTGGGGCGAGGGACGCTCATTGTAATTCAACAAACTACTGAGGGGAGAGGTTAGTGCCCGTCACGCGGGTGCGGGGGAAAGGCCGGTAGAACGGGGAAGAGGGGTGAAAAAGCCCGGGTCTCGTCCCAGACTGGCTGGAGTGTGGGGGACTCCATATTCGAATCCGAAAGCTGTTAACAAAATCTTCCCTCAATAGTACGGAAGAAAGAAAGAACCCATCTATCCAAACAAGGAGGGGACAACAAGAGCGGGGTATTACGGTGGTAGGAAGGGGCGTCCCCCCCTCAGCGGGGAGGGTAAACCAAAAAACGAGCGAAAGACGCGTTGGGGGAAACGGGGCCGGGTGGGGAATACGGCGCGTGCAGGAAAAGGGGAAAAAGGCAGAGAAAGCGTCCCGCGGACAAACTTAAGGAGAAAAGAAACAATTCGCAAAAAAGCGCCAGGGGTGGTCAGTAAAAGCGAAGCGAGGACCGACGACTGGGGGAAGATCGCTTGAAAACAGGAGGGTGCACGGGATGGTTGCAAAGCCGCCGCCAGCTACGAGAAAAATGGTAAAGCATGAAACTGCACTTCCACATCTAGGGCACGGTGAAATGTACGAAGACCTTTTGAGGTTGACCACACAAACAAGAGGAAGGAAACGAAGGACAAGGGTACGGGCTGGCATGGACAGTGGGATTCGCGGGGCGTACTTGGAAAAAAAGAGTTGTGGCTGAGGGGGGATTAAAAAAAAATACAAACCAAGGACGACCATTGGGACGGGCAAGTGAAGGGTGACAAAGCTTTGTCGGAGCCAAAAAAGGCAAACCACACTGAAAAAAAGAATAAAAGAATGCAAGTACTGGCATGGGGTGCCACGACACTATACGCCTCGGGGCGCGAAAAAAAATGTCTAGGGTCGGGAAAAGGAAGGGGTAATCTCAGATAACTCTCATAAAAATTGAAGACATGAGAAGGATCCATCACTCTGGGGCGAAAAAAAGCTTGGTCGGGCAATGCGGAGGAAATGTTTCAAAAAATTACGATACATTCAAAAAAAGAGAAAAACGCGCGCGGACAGGAGTGAGAGGTAATCACGATGTCGGCCAAAAGTCTGAAGCCAGGACGGGGAAAAAACTAAAAAAAAAAACGAAAGCAGCTTCGACGGCGGGGGATACGTTTCCTCTCAAAGGACAGAAGGAAGGGCGACAAAGTGGGAGGCCGAAAAAAAGGACAAGGAACGGAAATTGTGTACTAATTGGACAGCTCAGGGGAGACCAAAAATGTAGTCGGGGAGTGATTGGCCGGTCAAAATGTGGAGAAAAAAATAACCAGGGACAAAAGGCCGCAATGTAGGTTTTGCCTCAGGGACGTATGGGTTCCCGGGCACGGGTAGAAGGGGGGACGAGAAAAATAAAAAAACAGTGAAAATCAGAATCATCATTGAACCGGGGCCCAAAGTTACGTGAGACCATGGATGGAAGTTTGGAGTGAACAGAAAGAAGATCGCGAGGTGACGAGTGGGTGAAAAAAAAATACAGCAAAGGGGGGAGAACCGAAAAAGGATGGCAAGGTTGAAGGCCGACAGGGCTGTAGGGGGAAAAGGCACAAGAAAACGAGGGGCCGCTCGCTTAAAAACGCGGTGGGTGTTTTGGTAAACCACTCGTTAACATCAAGCAAGAAGGGGGAACGAGGGCAATGTAGAGGCGTTCGAAATGAGGTTTTTTGGACGGGATGAGGGAGGAGTTGTGGGGGAGTTGGTCAAATTGGCGACCGGAAAATCGCACTCGGCGAAAAAGAAAGAAGTTGACCTAAAGGGGAGAAAAAGGGAGTAAAAAAGAAAACGAAACACCTAAACGCTATCCGAAGACAAAACCAAAAAAAAAAAACCAGCATGCCCAGTATAGTCGGAGACAACAAGGGGGGAAGAGACAGAGCGGAAAAAGCCGCCCATGCCGACAAGCAGGGAGAACGGGGGGGAAAAGTCCAAGTGACTAAAACGAGGACATCGGAAAGCCTAAGGATTGGTTGTGAAGAGGGAACATAAAAAAAAAAAACAACTAAACGGTAATCCGGAAAAACAAGGGCAAGAAAAAAACTTAAGGGTGGAAACGGACGGAGCAAATTAAAGGGTAGAGGGGGAAAAAAAAAGCCCTTACTCGGCAACCCTGAAAAAGGGGGAAAAAGTGAATAAATGTCAAAAAAAGAAGGACCGTTGAAGGCACAAAAAAAAATTAAAAAAAAAAAATGAATGTTGTGGGGATTTGACTTGCGCAGGGAAGAGGAAAGGCCCCACAAAAAGGGACGTCCAAGCGAGTCCACGAGGTGTACCTTGACCAACTTTGCACACCATTGGGCATAAATCACCGAAAAGCAAGTATGCGATCGGCAAATCAGTTCGGCTGAAAGAAAAAGAGGAGAAAAAACCATTGACGGAGTCTATCAGGAAAGTTCAGACGGCCCGGATTTCTGCGGCAAAACCCGGGGGTCCCAAAAGCAGTGGGGCCTTCGGGGGCCGGGAAATTAAAAACACCACGACATAAAAAAAGTCGGAACAATAAGACGATGAAGCCCGTCGGCAAACGGCAAGCCGGGTGGTCTGCAAGCACGATGAGCAGAATCCGGGGGGAAATGAGCCAAGGGATACCACAGCCTCTCCAAAGGGAAAAAAAGAAGGTAAAAGATATAGAGGAAAGGCTGAATCTGGGGGTGGGGTCCAAAGGTCACAAAAAAAACTCTGAACGAAGCGTGAAAGAAAAAAGATCCGCCAGAGGGTGCGTTTGAAGGAAACTAGGGTGCATCGGTATAAAGTCCTCGGGGTAACCCGAAAAAAGAAAAATGGGTGGTTATTGTACAAAGGCCAACGACTAGCCCGCCCAGAAAAAAAAGCAGAACGGGAAAACAAAAAGAATAGACCGTACTTTTCGGGCGCCCATGATTGTATTATCCCTCGGAAAAGTAGGGGCGGGAGAAATCCGTATTAGGTTGCCCGCGGCGGGACATGCCCCTGGCCTGGGGGAAAGTGAACATCGGCGGCGTTTTCTTGGAAAAAAGGGTGTCGTTTCGCAAAAACCGTACCGGGAGGAATTTAACCGCAAGAAAAATTCCCGACCAAGAAAAATTTTAGGTGTGAAGGGGGGGTCAAAAGAGCGTCGGGGGCATCCGATCCCAATAAAGTCCAGAAGGGGTTGCCGCGCACTGTAATTAGGCCGGAAGACTGCTAAGAAAGCAGGGAAGCGAAGGGGTTGAGAATGGGGCCCGCGGCTATCAAAGGCAAGTCGGGGGTGGCGAGGAAAGAGGGGGACCGACTCCTAACACGGGAGTTCAGGAAAAAACTAAGGCGAAAGAAACAATTGTGTTTTCGGTCACCTTGGGGGGGTTGTTTCTTCATTGTTTCCGTTACAAAAAACCGGGCGGGAAAAAAAAAAAGGGTAACTGGCATGGGGCGGCGATTGGGGGTCAACTCTATGTTAGAAGAGGGTACAAAAAAAAAAAAAAGGGAAAAAAAAAGAGGACTGTTCGAAGGCGGAAGTTCGGAAAAAAATGCGGAAGAAAAAATCACGAAAAAAAGACCCTATTAGGACGGAAAAGGCATTCTCCGCACTTGGTGAAAGCGGGGGGGAGTAAAATGGGGCCAAGTAGTTTGGGGGGACAAATGCCCGGGGGAAAGCGAAAGCATGGGGTAAAAGCTAAACTTGGTTGCACGAGCCCGGGCGAGGCCAGGGTGCCCCACCTGTAAAAGGGCTAAAAAAGGCGAACAACATCCCCAAAAAAAAGAAGTCGCAAAAAAAAAAAAAAAAGTTCCCAACAATAAATAAAAATGTAACATAAAAAATCAATCATGCATCCGTCCGACGGGAGGGGGTGGTTAGAGTCAA
>Ga0179591_1357645_pt1 | contig 13841 bp, 17 predicted proteins | sample CZOMad2_1_08_16f_FD_182891 | JGI IMG/M metagenome (GOLD analysis project Ga0179591, IMG submission 182891) | Vadose zone soil fungal communities from Angelo Coast Range Reserve, California, USA - CZOMad2_1_08_16fungal (PacBio error correction) | ecosystem: Environmental > Terrestrial > Soil >...
GGACTTTTTCAAGGAAAAGTGGGACGGTCCAACTGCAGGCAGCCGGGCAGGTTGAGTATTGAAACAGAAAAAAACGCCGTGATAAAAATACTGGGGAAAAACCATAAGCGACAGCTACTTCCGATACAAAAGGATGAAACAAGCTGAGTTGAGGGGGTTAACGAAACCATAAGCCTAACAAACCTCAAAAAGGAGTCAGCACAAGCACGGCCGGGAAATCGAAGAAATTTTGTACTAAAAACAAGCGGTTCGGGCTCTTCACTTATGCTACGAAACCATGGCCGGAGGCGGCGAATATATCGCATCAACGTTAAGATTCCTGCCAGCTGGGGAAATCTTCACCCACCCCATATCATATGGAACCCCAATACGAGGAGCTCTTATAATACAGGGTTGGAAACCAAAGCTTTTTCGTTGGGGGGCGAACGCTCTTGGGGGTGGTGGGATCGGTGGAGGCCACCATTTCTGACCGAGAAAGGGAATCGGTGAGGCATGGTGCACATGGTGAAGACACACAAAGGGAGAGGGACTGATCAAATCCCAAAGGCCAGAGGAGCATTTCGGAGACGGACCGAATCTCAAAGAGATATGTAAATAGCTAAAGCGGGTGATAAACAATTGGTATCGTATGATGTAACGAACGAACGACATGCCTAACGGGAAGGGGTAAAGAAATGTAAGAGAAGTGGACTGCTATCAGAGTACAGCGTTGTTGACGGGTTTCAACCTGTTTAAAAAAGAAGAGGCAAGGTGGGGTGGTGGTATAAACAACAGCGACCAGTTAGGACATGAGGCAGAAATGAGGTGGATTGGAAGGTCATTCGCAAACAGCGCGAGAATAGACCGAAAGGGAGAAAGATCCGTTTCGTTGTTGCCCGGTTTATGGGGGGGGGGGGGGTGGGGGGGGTGAGGGGGGACATGGGAGGAAGACAAAGGGGGGTATAAAGAGCAGCTTTTGAGAAACTTGTCGGACGGATGAATGTCAGTCCGCGTCAAGCAAAAAATTGAATCCGTCCAAAAACGAAGGAAAAGACCGGTTGATGCTTGTGAAGGGAAGGGGGGGGTGTTGTCAGGGGACGGGGGGGGAGAAACGAATCGACTAAAACAAAACGGAGGAAAAAAAAGGGAAAGGTCGTCTACACAGCCAAACGGATAAAAAGGGACAGGGGCGACAATAAATTCGCTGTTGGTTGGGATGGACCGAGGAAAGAAGCCAGCTTGAATAGGAAAGAAGAATGGGGCCATACTAAGGAAAAAGCTGCTCTGTATAAACGCGGCATCGCAATGAAAACCAGAAAATGTCAGCAGGATCACGGGCAACAACAGCAAAAGAGGCTATACTGTCTGAAAGGGCCGGTTGGTCCGGCGTGCGCAAAAGAAGGAATCAGACACTGCGCAAACTGAGAGCAATGGTTTAAATGGAAATTATAGCGCTGGGGGGTCTAACGCAAAACAATTCCCAAAAACAGAAACTTCCGCGCCAGCAAAAAAAAAAACCAATGCGCGACAAGTCAAACAACTGTTCACAAAGTGGAAATGACTTTGCACAGGCATGAGGAGGTGTAAACACTCCATGCTATCAAAAAGGGCAAAGAGGTGAACCAGGTGAGAATAGGGGAGTGTACGGGCGAAAAGACGAAGAAAAAGGGAACTATGGCAAGGGGGGTACTTGGAGAGACAGACGAAAATATTTGGGATAGTCAAATTTTGACAGCAACAAGGGGGGCAGAAGAGAAAGGGGACAAAAAAACAAGAGGGGGAAAAAAAGACAAGAAAAGGCTCTGAAGAACTCGAAGGGGGGGGGAAAAATGCAAATCAGGTACGCCAACGTACGAAGGATTATTTGTGAAAAAGGGGTGCTGGGGGGGCACTGATCCCCATAACTGTTGATGCAGGAGGTCAAGAGGAGTAGTCGGGATGAGAAAAGATTCTCCTCAGGCCATGGGTCATAGAAATCCTACAAACGGGGACGCAGAAAAAAGGTGTGTTTGGGAAGTAATGCGAGTACTGGGGGAATCTCGAGAACCGTGCCTGTGGGGTTTATCGAAAAAAAAGGTGTGAGAGGAACGGGGGGGGGGCCCTGTGAAGGAAGGATGTAGAGAGAAAACTCAAAAGAAGGGGCCTGGGAAAAAGAAGGGGGGCTGGGACGGGTTTCGTAGCATCAAATCTTCAATGGGGCCTTGCGGGAGGGAAGTCATCCCAGCCAGCTCGTGGGGAAGGCAGGAGCAAAACGTTTTCCGAAGGTGGAAAAATCCACGAACGAAGAGAAGAAAGTCGATGAAAAAACTGGGGGTCCAAAGCTTTGGAGGTGGGGGGGAGAAAGTTCTCAAGCATAGCCTTTGTCGTGAATCTGCAAAAAACTTCATCACAAGAGGAAAGAATAGAGACCGAAGCAGAAAGAGAGGTGAGAGAAAAAGGATGGAAGGGTCAGGCGGGCCACTGGGTGGGAGAAAACACCTTTTGAAATCTCAGACGCAGATGCTGGGAGGAGAAGGAGCGGTCTTTGACGTCAACTAGAAGGAGGGAATTGCACGGGGAATCAATGGCGCAGGAGGAAGGAGTCTTTTAAGACAGATCTAGGGAGATTGGGGGGAGTTTCGCTGGAGAAATGCGCTTCAAATAGGGCTTTGTGCGGAAAAAAGAAAGACCAGTCAGAGGGCCAGACTGCGCTAAGAACGAAAACAAAGTGCCAAAAAAAATCTACAAAAAGGGAGGAAACCGCCCCAAAAGTTTTGAGTAAGCCCGAGGCCGACCGCGTTGCACGGAACGCTTGAAAACTGGGGGCATTGGAGGAGAAGAAGCCATCCACGTAGCGGAGGGCGAGGGGAAAATTTGTGGAGGGGAACCGAAGGGTAAGGGGGAGTTGATTACAACACGAAAAAACGGACACCCTAAAAAAAACTTCCTGTGTGATTTGGATTAGAAAACGCGGCATGGGGGAAAACAGCGTTTGAAAAAGAAATTCAACCAGGATTTGTCTTCCTACGGTTGCAGCAGTGGAACAACTCGGGGAGAAAAAAAAAACCGGAAAAAAGCAGGACGCGAAAGTCATGAGGAAGGAAATGAACAGCATTGGCGCCAAAATCGCCTTCGCCAAAGACTTCCCGCAGAAACGCAGGATTGCAGCCTGCTGACAATTCGGACAAGGAGGGAACGCCGAAATCAAAGGGGAAAAGCTGGATCCTTGACAAAGGGCATGGAAAACACCAAGATTCGGAAAGGGAAGCGGCCGGGAGGGTTTCCAAGGGAGCGAGAAAACTCTCAGAAAGAAAAACGTCCGCGTAGATGCGGGAGAACCTTGGCACACGCTAAAAAGCAATCCAGCATGAATGGGGCCATGATCGCCACAAAAGCCAGCAAAGGAAAAAGGGGGCGGTAGTAAACAAGAAAAAACGACAGTGGGGATCTCTTCGGCTAGAAGGGAGAAAAAACGCGGAAAGCAGAGCAGTGACATGTGAACCGAAGATAGTAGTCTGGTCCGAATTCCGTGGAAATGAAGAAGGAACAATTCCACCGGAAGGGGGGTACAAATTGGAGAGGACTGTGAAGGGAGGCGCCGTCCTGGTCGGGGGTTGGGGGCTGAGAATCAATATCAGAGACAATGGCCAGCTCATTAAATTGCAAACGGAAAGGGAAGGGTTCTCCGAAACCACTCATTGCAGCGATAAAGCAGCAAACAAAAAACGAGGAGAAAAAGAGAGAGGAGCCGAGTGGGGCCGTAGCCGTTGAAGGGGACAGGCCGGCACGGTAAAAAGAGTGAGACGGAAGGTAGAATGTGAGCAATCGCACCCCGAACAGGGGATGAACTACGGAAAATCCACCTATCTGGGAAAAAAACCCGCGGCGGGAAGGTGGGAAGACGGGAGGAGAAGAAAGACGTTTGTGGACAGACCGGGGGAAAAGTTGACCAGTGAAGCGATTGAGGTCTCGAAAGGTCGGAAACAGAAGAGAGACACTGTCAGCACTAAGGTGAACTCATGCAGGTAAACTGGTCTCGGGGCGGGAGTGGTTGGGGGACCATAAAGGAAACGGGGGAGGGGGATTTAGCCGTATTTGGGGGGATGGCTAAGGGTCACTGGAAGACTTGAGGGGGGATGAGGAGTTCGAAAAGAAAAGGGAGAAGGGTCCGTTTACGGCAGTCAACTTTGCAAGACAGGTCTTTTGGGGTCAGGAGGGGCAAGGATTCCAAAAGGGGTCAGGTAGAGAGAGGCCGTTTCCCATAAGGGGGGCAGAACTGAGAGAACAAAGGACTTGCAGGGGGGCAGATTGGGGTCGGGAAGCGAAGGGCAGCTTCAACCGGGGCATGTCCGGCCAGACGGAGGGAATTAGAGTAAGTGGGTGTCTCGCAATGTCCTGCGGGAAGGCCTGGTGGGTAGCAAAGGGGGGAACACTTGAGTTGAGAATGTGTGAATCGACAAGGGAAGCGCTCCTCGACGCCAGTGACGCGTGGTGTTGATGGTGGAAGGGGGTAGGGTTGGTCAAAATCAACCAGGACCCGAGGGGCACTCAATTATACCACATGGGAATAATAGGATGATTCGCTCTGAAAGGGTTGGGTAAAAAACTGTTCCTTCAACCTAATGGAGGGAAGAGAGGACTCCACACAGGTTTTGGCGGGAGGGCGAATGGTGTAGGTTGGCACGTTTTTCGCCGAGCAGGAGGACAAAGAGGAAAAAATGGTAGGCGTTTTCGGAAAAAACCAAAGGGAAAGCTCAGTGCCTCGCAAGGAGAACTACGCCACGCCCTCCAAACTAATCCGCGAGTAAAAGCCCCCTACAAATATGAGGCAAGGGACGAAATTTCACAAAAAGGGGAGAAGACAGAGAAACGGCAACGCCAAATGCTAACCATGGAAGAGAAAGAAAAATAGGACGCGGGAAAAGAGGGTCAAAGTCAAGTCGAAAAACAGTGGTCTAGAAACACGAATCCGCTCGAATGTTTAGAACCTCTCGGGGGGGAGGGAGAGGAAATACTTCACCGGGCTGGTACTTGATTTGCAAAGTTCCCCGAACAAAGGATGCGGCATTGCTCACCTCCGCATAGAACTAAACCTCCACGGGAAACTTTTTTTCCCGCTAAGTGATCCGATTGACTAGGACGGGGGGAGAAAAAGGGCAAGCGAGGGCAAGGGAAGGGATGGGATGCCACAAAAGGCAAGGGGTGTAGAAGGAAGATGAGAACTCCAGAAAAAGCGAATCAGCGCTAGGGAAGTGTGCAAGTTTTCGCGACGCCGAAGCCAATAGGCAAACCGTCCTTCAACACTTCCCTGGGGAAACAACAAAAATGCAAAAAAAGGCTGGAACATTCCTTTATTTCCAAATACGTGAGGGCACGAAAAACAGCGGAAGGAGGAGGTGGTAGCGAAAAAGGATCGGGGAAGGGCTCATATTCATCGCCATCAGAAGCAGGGGAAAAACGTTGGCAGGACTGAACAAAAGTATGGTTCCTCGTTGAACCAAAAAAGCAGAGAGGAAAACCCAAGACGCGTCATCTGGGGGGGGGGGGGGGGGGGGGGGGTGGGGAAAACAAGAGTAAGGTTGGAAAAGGGGTACCCTGCTCCTGGGGGGGGGGGAAAAGTTGAAGATCAAGATTTTTAATCATTTTTACGTTAACACCAGTTTCTTATTGCACTCAAATGGGAAAAGGAGGGACAGGTGACACCGGCATTTGACGAGACAAAAACACGGCGATGGGGGACGTGATCGAAAATACCCCATAATGGAACACCGTCTATTCCTTTCTGCGTCGGAGGCGTGTTCTGCCTGCGAACGACCGGAGCCTCTGCCGTACATTCCTCTTTCCCACCAGAACGGCTCGAAAGAAATTCTGGTCCTGAGACACACGTCGGAAGCGCTCCGTGGGGGGCGTTCTTCTCCGCGCAATAACATGTAACCCATACTAATCCCGTTCGGAAGTGGTACTGGGGAGAGAAAGGGGGGACCAGTTAAAAAAAAAAGCGGTGTGGGGTTGGGTGCGGGCAGAACCGGTACTCAAAGAAAGGCAGTTTGGGGGGAATGGAAGGGGGGTTATAACAACAAGCGCCCATGCAGCGAAGACGATTTACCCTCATAGGTGTGAGAGGGTAGGGTAATGTTGGGCGCACAGCGGGCAGAAGAACCGCCCGTGTAGATAATATCAACGATTGACGTGAATGGGCCCAAGTGAGTTATTGCTGAAATCTTTAGTTATGGCCGCGGAGGAAGGGGAGTTTTATCCAGACAGCTGTGGCTGGTACGTATTAAAAAGGTCTTGAAAGAAGTCTGTCAGCGTCAAGGCTGAAGACGTAGGCTGGAAGAGCTGAAAAACAGCAAAAGCCACGGTTCCAGGGGGGGGTATTTGGTTCTCTCGTGGGGGGGGAGGGGAAGGGGGGGTTTGAGGTGGGTAAAACGAGCTCTCTCAACAACAACGGAGGTCCTACACAGCACAACGTCCAATGAGCAACAAAAAAACGCATCCGAAAGCGAGGGATGGAGGCTTCTGGACGGAGATTAAGGTCGTAAGATGGGAAAACGGGAAAGAACAGGGACAGAAGACAGGCAACAGACAACCTCAAAAAGGATAAAACGCTTGAAGATGGCACAGGGGGAAGGGACCATGAAAAGGTCAATAAAGAGGTCAACCAGCAAAAAAAACGTCAATTCGGATAGAATGATCACTGAAGCCACGGGACGGGAGGACAAACAGAGGGAGCAAGTTGAAATCAGACAAGAAAAAAGAAAACGGGGGAGGAAATCATGGTTATGAGTCAAGCTGAATTGCGCTGTGGGTATCAACCCCATTGAACCAGTCACGCTCTTTCGGGGGAAAACCGGTCCCATGAAACCGCAAACAACCGAACTATTGGAAAGGGGCAAAGAATAACGGATAAGGGGGTTCACAATGGATAAATGGGTTAGCGGGAGGGTTTGGTGCAGCTGCAGGGCTTGTAACCCCAGAGGAAAAAGGGAGACTCCAAGGGAGAACGAGCAGTATAAAATAGGGGGACGAGAGAGTACAGTGAGGAGCAGTGACTGCCTGGGGACTTCTATCCCAGAGAAAAAATAAGGTGATTGGTGGCTAGGACGGAAAATGAGCGAGAAATCGAGCGTAAATCAACTGGGGACAAAAGGGGAAAAGGGAAAAAAGAGGAGATAGGCAGATCCGTCATTGGGCCAAAGTTCCAAGAGTACGGCCAGGCGAGGAAAGAGTATGTTTTTACGCTAGTTGGATGGGGGGGGGGCAAAAAAGCGGATCAAAATACAAGGGAAAGGAAATCAACGAAAAACAAAGGAGGTCACCTGAAGAAGAAGCAGCCTCCTAGTAGAGAAAAAGACGTGAGAGGGACCACCGAACGAGGATAAATTGGGTGGACATAAGTCCCCTGCTAATGATGGGGGTAAAAAGAGTCGGCAAAAACTTCCACACAGGGGGGTTAGGGTGAAAGTTGGAAGGAGGGAGTAGCAAAAAAAAAAAACAACTTGGCCTGAAACCTTGAGCGCTGAAGTAAAGGCGAGGCGTCTCAGGTCGGAGGGATGCTTACAGGGGGAATTGTGCGGAATGAAAAAGCCCAGGCAAGAAAAGGGAGGGGTGCACTGCAAACGGGGGCCGACGCCAAGGGGGAACTTAATCTATCTGGAAAAAAAGGAGACCATTTGGTTGGGAATGGTAGGAACGGCAAGCATCGCGTGTCTTTGCAGCTGAACACGAAACGGGGGCAGAAAGCAACGAAGAGAAGACGAAAGCCCGATCCCAGAGGAGTGAAGAACAATTTACTCGAGGCGAAAAAAAAAAGGAAGGGCTCTGGCACTTTATAAGACACAAGGGGGTAGGCGGCATACGCATCATTGAAACTGGAGAGTCAAGCTAACAGTGGCGTTTGCGGCGCGAGTAGCGCGTCTTGGACGACACGGGGAAAGGGGAAATCGGTATGGCTATTGGGAGTGGAAAGGACGAAAGGGGCACCGGAATGGGGAGTGGGTTCACCAGAGGGATAACTGTACCAGCCAGTTACGCAGGAATACCGAAAGAAAAAGGCCAAACAACTCATACAAAACAGCGACCCGACAACACAATGGTTAGGCGATGGCCATCGAAGGGTTCCAAAAAAGAAAAAAGTTCAGGAAGGGGGAAAAATCGCTCAACTTCTCAGGGCGGAGTATACTTTTGAGGGGCAACCAGAAAAAGGGACAAGTATGGGGAGTTTGACAAACTAAACAAAAAAAAAGAAAACCGCTTACTGGTAGTTGATGAAGCCGTCATGTCAGACCCGCTGACCAGGAAAAAAAAAAATAAGAGGTGGCCTTCCTTTCTACACGGGACGGGGCAGCAGGTTTCTAAAGAGGAAAAAACCGTAACTCATAAAGAGAGAAAGAGAGAGTAAAGAAAGGCATCGCTGCCATAATCGCAGATTACCCGCCTGCAAAGAGCTGTTCAACTCCTGGCCAGGGATGCCACAGCGGAACTTGCGGAGCTCAATCCAAGTTTGAAGCCTTGGACAAGATGAACCCACTTCTTTCAAAGGTTGAAGCTAGTGGTAAAAAAAGCAGGGAGCAAATTAGAAATCGCGTAGAGGCGGCTACCCTTGCGGCTAAAAGAAAAATTAAATCGGCAGGCATGATCTGCAAACCAAAAAAGAAGCCCCGAGACAATTTTACCCATGATTAAAACTCGACTCAAAGGAGCTCAATGACTCCTTGCGAAAAAGCGATGCAAAGAAAGAAGGGAGAGTCAAACCAGATCAGCGCGGAAAGGGGAAATTTCAGGCGGTCAAACGTGGCAATTCTCGTCACTTACGGCAGGGGGAGGTTGATCAGATATGGAACGTGAGTCGCCGTCAAAATGGGGCGTTGGGGTGCGATACAAAAGGAAGCGACAACTCTAAATGCAGGGAAAAAAGGAAAGGGAATGCACGCAACTCTCAAAGAAAATTAGCGGAGAAACTATCCGAAAAAAAAACAACGGAGAAAAGAGAGACGCTGCACGGGATGTCTGGAGGAAGGGGGAGAAGACTTCACTGCGAAGAATGGGAAATCTTTAGATGAATTGAGCATAAGGCCACACCCCGTGAACGAAGGACGGTAAAACTATCTGAGAAACCAATTCTGTTCGGGAAGGGAAGGGAAAAGGGAAAAAGAGAGAGGGGAAAGTGACTTGAATACGGAAGAAAAAAAAACTTGACAGGGGACGACGAGAGTGTAAAGGCGTAAGCAAAAACTGGGAAAAGGAGCACTGTGGGGGGAAGCAGGCCACTGGCTCTGGTCTTGAGGGGGTGTTTTTAAGGCCTGAGGGGAAGGGTTATTGGGAAGATTGGGATGAGAAAGGTAGCCGCAAGCCAACGGTCCGGAGGAAGGTCCGGTCACACAGTCGAAAGGGACCGGCACGGGCACGGAACCTTTGACCAGCTCTGGGGGGGGGGAAAGGGAGGGGACTTATTGGCAAATCGTGTCCGGGGAGAAAAGGGGGTAGCATAAATGTGGGGAACCAAGGCCGATAAGGGAGAGTGCAAGGGAGGAGGGGGTAAAGATGCAAGAGGAAAACAATCGGGAAGAATAAAGTCGAGGGATGATTCAACGGGTTTGGTCTAACGGACCAGGGACCACTAAACTGGAAAAAAGGCAGAGCAGCAAAACGTTCTGGGTGGAAGGGGGGGGGGGAAAAAGGAATGTTGTCAAAATGGGAGCGATCATCAAAAGAAAGTACGAGGTTGTTGTTCAGTTGAGTGTGGGAAAGAAAAGAAGGGAAATAGGAATCAAACAATTATACCGCGAAAGGGATGAAAAAAAAAAAAAAAAAAAAAAAAAAACAGCTACGGGGGAGGGGAGAGCTCAAAAGGAAGAGTGCAGTCAACAATGGCTGCGAAAAAAAGAGTTCGGGCGATGTGTGGGGGGTTGGAAAGGTTATTAAAGGTAAGAAAAAAGCCCGGCACTTAGCAAAGAATGGTATCGGCTTTCAGCGGGAAAAAAAGAAAAAGACGTGAACCAAAGCGAAAGAAAGCATCGAATAAGCCCGAATGCAGGGTCAACGAACCCGGAAGAAGAAGGGACGAAGGCACCTGCCAACAGACTCCGGCAAACGACAAAAGGACGCCGGCTGAAGGAAAGAGAGGGGTAAATCGGCCAACAAAAAGTGCGGATAAAAAACAACATTCGCCACCGAATCCGAATAGTGGATTCTGAAGACGATCGGTGAGGGAAGAGGGATGAGCAGGAAAGGGGCTAGAGTGGGATGTGCAAAGGGACCAAAAAGGGTGCCGTGCTAGACAAAACGGCTATCAAAAAACTAAAAAAACAAAAAGCGGCTACCGGGTTTTCAACCACTGTCAGGAAGTGGCAGTAACGTGCGATACATGGTTCAAGTAAAACGCGAAGGCGGTGACGGGGGCCGGCAAAAAAGGAATGTGGAAGGGGCCGAAGAAGGGGAAAAGGGATAACCCTACGCACATCCTCACGAAAGAAAAGGAACTGAGTTTTGACGGTTGAGGGACTCAGCATAAAAGGGAAAACCGGAATCAGTCAAAAGGACCTGGTGTAACCATCAAAAGGGAGGAGAGCGTGGAAAACATTCAATTTAGCATTCAGTACTTGGTTCTTGGTAACAAAAAAACAGTCTGCTCGAGGGAGGTGGGGCCCTCTTCCTAGGGGGCAAGGAACAGGGGGGGGGGACCTAGGGAGAATTCTCGCCATCAAAGCAAGGAAAAGGGGTGAGACTTAGAAGAAAGGAGGATCCGATAACAACCATAGCAGAAGAGAGAAACTCCATAACGATTAGTAATTAGGGAAAAAGGGGGGTCACTTTCTTCTTGGCGGTGGGCAACAATGCGCGCGTCTGGGGGGGGAGGTTTTACCGCTTCCGTTCCAAAAAAAATCGAGACAAGGGAAGCGGAGGAGAATGGGAAGCCGGCAATTTGGCGATCACGGAAAAAAGAAACAGTTGTCGCTGGCTCATCCCACAAAATTAGGAAGAGGAAGGAAGCAAAACAACGCGATGAAGGTGGGGAAGTTTCCAAAGAAAAGGGTCAGGAGGTCAGTTGGGAGAGAGTGGTGGACGAAACGCACGCCATGCAAACGGATTTCATTGGACACATGTTCCAGGGGGACTTAGGAGAAAAAGTAATCAGGAGTGTTGGGCGTACGCGGGGACCAGGAAAAAGAGTAATTGGTAAGGTAGCACAAAAGCGAAAAGCAGAAGAAACCCTGATGCTCAAGGAAGGGGCGCGATTTTGCCCTGGGGGGCGCAAAGCGATGGGGGGGGGGAGGGGGGGGAGGACGGAACGGGGATAATAACCGGCCCGGAGAGTAGAAAAAAGGTGGGTGTGCACCGTGATTTGTTGCGCTGACAGGAGAAAGTGGGCAAGCTCTGCACAGTGGTTCAGATTCAGCTTGGGGGGGGCTGTCCTCGTATTCCTGTGGGGAGATAAAGAAATGCGGGCGCACAGGAGCTGGCGTCTTGCATCGCGTCAAAAAAAAAAAAAGAGTGTGGAAAGGCCGGGTTGCACTGTGGAGCAAGTGAGTTGGCTGTAGACCAAATCTCCTCAAAAAAAGGGAAGGAAAGAAGATCCTATCCAGCAACGAAATGCTCCCAGGGCATAGAGAAGAAAAGAAAAAAGGGAAAGTAGAGTTTTGCTGAGCGATGGGGACTGATCTGAAAAATGTCAGGGCAGAATGGCAAGGAATAACGAGTAAAAAAAACCTGACTCAAGAAAGCTGCAGCCGCCATGCAAGACAGAAGGGGGTCAAAATCATCGGCAGCAACCAGACAAAAAGGAAAGAGGAGATACTTCTCACGGTGCAACGGGAGGGAAAACGGGGGCGAGACCAGAAGGGGGGAGCACAATGGAGTAAAAATAAAACGCAAAAAATTCATGAGCACATGGCAGTTCGCTGCATGGAGATGGGGTTGATCCACGGGGAAGGAAAAAAATGCACGGGCGCGTGAAGGGAGTAAAAAGTCCAAGGACCAAGCAAACAAACCGAAAATAAATGATAAATAACGTTCACCAGGGGGAGGACAGGAATTTTCTAGGTGGTGGTGGGGGAAAAGGGGCGTCGGGGTAGTGAACCACTAACAAAGATCCAAGCATCTAAAAAGTGAGAACCGCATGGAACAGAATAGCGTGACGCGATCAGGGAGAAAAGGAACTGCTCAGAGACTCTGGCGGACGCAGCCCTAAAGATAACACGCAGGTGATTTGGTCTCGGAATGCAAGGCAAAAAGAGAATAAGAAAATAAAAGGAGGGCAGAAGAGGGGTTGAATGCAAAAAGTAGCCAAAATAAGAGGCAGCTGAAAGCCTCATGGTGACAAAGTAACATCAATTGAGGAGAGGGGGAAGAGAGGTGTGTCAAATCTGGCTGATAAGGGGGGGTGTTGGACAAAGGCGAGCAACGTTTCTTGGAAGAAAATCAAAGTGCTTAGGGGAGAGAAATAAGAACGACAATGGTGCGAGGGAACAGCCGTGCAACGACCACTAAGGGCCAGAGGGGTGGAGTGAACCAACTTCCTGACTGCTAACGGAAGCTCAGGAGCAAACAGGGGATGGTTATAAGACAACCAGGGAATGGTTGAGAAAAGGGGGTTTGTCATAGGGCAGTATTGTCGGCAAAGGAAACTCAAGACTGCTTCTCCTTGGGAGGCTCTTCAGGAAGGAGGTCTTGAGAGTACGAGGAGGGGGAACAAAACTTGCCTTGGGGGAAAAAGAGAAAGACAGCAGCGGAGTGGCCTTCCGTGGGTCTCATTACTGAGGGCCACTAATGAATCGATCAACATGACTCTAAAAATCGCACCGAGGGGGGGGGTAGGGGTAGTAGATAGATGAAATGGACAAAAGACATCCTGTGGGTCGGGGGCAATCTGAACATCCCATCAGCAACGGACGATCCATAAGGGGAACTAACGAGATCTTCCAGTTACAGAGGAAGGAGTCGCTGGCGGGGAAACGGGGGGAGAAAAGGTTACGATTTCCTAGAACGCCGAATTTGGGCGGTGAGAGGAAACAGAAAACGCAGTGGTGCGGGGAAAAGGGAAGACTGAGTCGCTGACAGTTTCTCAATTGCCTCCGGAGGAAGGGGGGGGAAAGGAGGGGAAGCACGGTATGGTGGGCTATTGGGATGGGAGGGAGTATCCTCTGCCGGAAAAGAAGGCAAAGGGGTTAAAAGTCGAAAAAGAAGTACATATTGCCGCGCAGGAGGGGATAAGAAACGTGCCGCCAAAGCGAACTACCTAAGCCAACCGCAAGGTGAGAAAAGGGGAAGGGGCCGAGCATGTTGGAAAACAAGGAAACTTTTCAGAGGCGTCTCAATAAAACAACTGTAGCTGAGCAGTTCAAGTAAGGGGGGAGGGGCTAACGGGTCAGTGAGTTATTGTTGGGACAAGAAGGTCCCTCAAAAAAAGGGGGAGGGACGGGAGTGAGGGCGCGTCATACATCTAGGAAAAGGGCAGACCAGAACGGATGGATGCCTCGCTGGAGACAAAAGGTACGGGGCAGGTACTCCAGGGAAAAAAAAAACCCAACGGAAAATCTCAAGCGACGTCATTACAAGGGAAAAACTGCCATTCGGGAATGAACGACAGCATTCCGGCCTGACAGTCAGAGGGGTCGTTGAAGCCGGAGGACACGCGGACCTGCTGGAAAAGGGCCCCCGAGAAATGAAACGAAGTGAATCAACTGCCAAGCCTGGGCCCCAAAAAGAAGGCAAATGATCTGGGCGTTCGGGAAGGGAGGGAGGGGGCGCGAACGAATAAGAACCGCGATGGGCGGAGAAAAATTAGGCATCAATCGGCTAGAAAAGCCAGAAGAAATGATCTCCACAGCAATCCCCGAGAACTGGGGGGCATGAAAGTAAAAAAAAAAGAGGCAAAGTCCGGG
>Ga0179591_1247137_pt1 | contig 13839 bp, 20 predicted proteins | sample CZOMad2_1_08_16f_FD_182891 | JGI IMG/M metagenome (GOLD analysis project Ga0179591, IMG submission 182891) | Vadose zone soil fungal communities from Angelo Coast Range Reserve, California, USA - CZOMad2_1_08_16fungal (PacBio error correction) | ecosystem: Environmental > Terrestrial > Soil >...
CGAAAAAGAAAGGAGATTCAGAAGAAGATATTCGCAGGGCTGAGGAGACGGATCGGGGGGGGGGTAGGACACGTATGCAACGAGGGGCGCCGGGGAGTATCAGGCACCGTGGAGGGAGGCACAAAAAAAAGTTCAAGGATCACCAGCCGACCAGAAGTCGATTTAAGGTCGTCCACACTAAATCAAAATGACCAGCTGTCGAGGACAATCTAATCAGGTAACCTGGTTGCCTGGTCGTACGGGGGGGGGGTTGGCAAGGATGAATCAGCTCAGAAACATCTAAGGATCTGGAAAACGAAAACCTTGTGTCTTAATCGGAAGGTCTCGACAAAGGACAGAAAGGGATAAGAAAAAACGAGAAAAAAGACAAAGGAGAAAAAGAGAACCTGAAGGAAAAAGCAGTTCTCCACATAAGGGGGAGTTTCAGCCAAAACTTGGTGGTTTTTGTGGGACTGGGTGGGAAAAAGGGCAGAAGGGATATAAACCCGATGATGTCTCTGAGAGGGATTGGGGGGCCAAGGAGAAGTTCTCGGTATGTTCTGGTTTACGGAAAAAGGGGCGATCAAGACTCCAGGGGGGGGGAAAAGTCTAGATGCGGAGGGGAAGGGGATTGAAGAGGTTTCTGGGAATGGCGGGAAGTGGAAGACCACGCCCTCTGCAATGGATATTTTGGTCCGAGGGGGAAACACCGACAGAACGAGGAGAGGGAGGGAAGAAACTGTCATCCGGCAATATGATGAAAAGGGTTTGAAACAGTCCTGATCCGCACTGGAGGATAACGTTTAGTCTCGCACATACTTTAAGTCAACCTAAGAGGTGCGGCCAAACTAAGAAAAAGACAGAGGTCAAAGGGGTCCGGGAGAGAGGTTAGGAGGGCTCTAAGAGTGAGGGGTGGGAGGGGGAGGCTCAGTGAAAGTAGGTTAGCTTGCTATGAGGGGCGCGCAACAAGCCTGGCTAGAGTTTATTCGTGTCAAAGATAGATAAACCTTTAACACTCAGTTCAATTTCACTAAAAAAAGCATAAAAGGAAGTCGGAATAAATACGGGAGGAGATGTTGAAGGAAAGCTGAAATCCGGTGAAGCGGTTGGACCGAAAATTGGCTCCGTGAGGGGGTTACGCCGTAGCCGAGTTCTTCGACGACAAACGGAAACTTTCAGGGGCCATTTCCCGAACTTCGGAGGGGAAAAAAAAAGGGTGAAAAGGGGGTAAAGGGTGTGCGAAAGTAGAGGCAGTCATCGTTTCGAAAACAAAAATACTCTCGCCTGTGACTGTTGACTGCCCAAGCGGCTCTGTGTAAATCCCTTTATTCTCGCCGCTTGAGGTACAGTAAGGAATCTTGGAAAGGGAAAACCGGGGGGGGGGGTGAAAAAGTATACCGTACAGATAAATAAACGCAAAACAAGACACGTCGGCTTAGGACCGCCTAAGGTACCTAAGCCCTCTAGTACTCAGATAAACTTCTGAAAAAAAAAAAGGAGGAGCAGAACCAAAGAGGAAAGTTCAAAAAGGGAAGCGGAAACATCCGGCATGAAATAAGCTTCCGTCCATGGTTTGCACAAGAGGTGCGGTCGCAGAGTATAGATGTGAACCCAGGGCTAATTGGGAAGAGGAACAGTCCAAAATACCATACTCCGTTCATTCCGGCTGACGGAGACCCTTGCTTGCCCGAAACTATGCAAAGGGGGAAAACGGATAGGAATGGAGGTACAATTAGGGCGAAAAGGTGGGGCTCTTAAGACCGTTGTGTCTTAGCTCGAGGTATGAAGTCGTCGAAGGCCACCCCACGAATAAAGAAGATGAGGAGGCGTTGGCAAAAAAATGTCAAGTTCCATTGGTTGAAGGCTTAATAGGAGAAATCCAGGCCCCAGGGCAAGTATGAAAGCCGAAAATCAGGAGAAGGAGGAGGTCCAGTTGTTCTCCAAAAAACTCGTCGACAGTGCTCCACCGAAAGCCGGTCGAGAGTGCAAAGACGGTTAAGCACGACAAAGCAACGAGAAGGGCAAGAGCCCCCTTCTCGGGAACGTCCCAAAGAGATGTACTTGTGGTTTCTACCCCGCTGGGTCAAATGAAAAGGGGGAAAGAAAAAGGACATGAAGGGGAAGTAGAGCAGGGGAATACACCAAAAAAAGGGGAAAGGGCTGAGGAGACGGGGTAGCGAACCAGTACGGGGGCATGGTGGGGGAAACAAAAAAAAAAGTACGTCCAGAGAGGGGGTATCAAGTGACAGTCGAGCTTCATACAAGGACGGGGAGAGCGTCTGACAATACTAGTGGTTATTATGAAAAGAGGGGGAAAGAGGCTTGTGGGGCAAAAAAATCTTATCTAAAAGTTCACCGTCGGAAGGGTCGGACCCATCCATCACAACGCCTCTAGCAATCACGTCAGGGTTGTTGTGGGCATGCAGGACGTTAAAGAGAAAGGTCAGCATCAAACATTCACAGACCCTGAAGCCCGACGAGGAGTAAGCCGCGGGATCTGAGTGGGTGACGTGGCCCGACCACCGGGCACAGGGTTAAAACAGGCCAATCGCACCCGGCCTCGAAAAGAAAGTAGTACATGGACGAGTCAAGTGAAGACTCCATCAAAAAGCCCCTCAGCACGATGAAGGATCAAAACAATACCTCTGGAAGAGACTCAGTAGCTTGGCCCGGCGTGACTTCTGCGACGAAAAGTTTTATTAAAGGCAAATGTGAGCTAATGGTAATCAGGGAGGTTGAAGAAGTCAGCATCAAATTGGTCTCTCTTCTTATTATCGAGAGGGAGAAATAACGTGAACCTCTTTGAGTCTGGCGTGAAAGAAAGGGTAAAAATATCGTCATCAGTAGACGAGACAAAAGAGAGCAGACGCATCTGCCAGGTGGTAATAGAGCCTCGCGCTTATTCTGGGGCAGGAATGGTGAAATCTCCATCAACCGGCAATGAAGGACATAAGAAACTTTCAACGTTCTGCGCTCTAAGGGCCGGGCATAATTGAGGAAGGGGATGAGAGTAGAAAAACGTCCAAAGTTGCACAAAGCTCTACCGATAGGAGAGCAAAAGGAATCGCGAGAAGGGGGGAGAACTGAGGCAGCAATTTCAAAAGCTATGGTTGGGATAGTTAGACGCCTTGGGGGAATACCTGAGAGGAGAAAGTAAATTGGTGTAGATGGTTCAGGCTCATATCTATCTAATCGTCACTACGGAAAACAGGGAGCACAGAAAGAAGAGAGAAGGGGAAAGGGTGCTAGTCAATGTGGGTTTTGTTTTGGTTTGGCAACGGGGGGGGGGGAGGCCTGGGGGGGCCACAGTTGGCGATGAGGGCTAAGGTCTCCTCTGCTCCAATCGGCATATCTCGAAGCACTTGGGACGAAGCTTGCGGGAGGAGGCCAGAAGCAGAAAGAGTCGCGTGGGGGGGGGTCTTTTGGTTGTGGGGGGGGGGGGGGGTGGGGTGTGGGGGGGTGGGTGGGGGGGGTTTAATGGGGGGGGGTGGCTGCGCAAAGGATCTTGACTCGGCATCTCAGCTCGGAAAAACCGTGCTAAGTCGAAAGAGAGGTAAGAGGAGTCTGAGAAGGACACTGCGATGGAAGACGAGAGGAAAAAACAGATTAGGAGGGAAATCGGAGTAAAACGAGTCACTACCGTAAACTGAAGAGGGGGAAAAAAAAACGCTTCAAGATCAGAAGGAATGACTGGGTGTCAACCGGAACAGATGGCGCGAAGAGCTATGCGGAATCGACGAATACAGTCAGAGGACTAACCTCTCCGCTCATGCCTACCCTGTTACATACATTCATTCAGCTGACATGTCCCGATGGGGAAGAAGAAGAAAAAAAACGATGCTCTCATAAGAAAAAAATGGGCGGGCATGGCGCTTGCACAATCTTTTCGTGATGGTGCAGTGCAGAGCAAGAAGAGGAGAAAAGTGGACGGGTCACGGGATCTAGAGGGCTCTCTACAAACCTTACGGCCATCGGAAATTAAGAGGCTGTTAGAAAGAATAAAGGCAGGAATCCTTCTGGTGGAGCAAAAGAAAGTGATGATGAGTGGGGTCACAGCGACAAGTCGAGGCGGAAGAGAAAAGGTCAGCTCAAACGGACCCTTTAAAGTACTTCTATTAAAAAAACACGTTTTTGCGAGGCAAAAAAGAAAAGGAGGGAGCTCGTAAGACGATCCGGATGGGGGACCAAGACATGCAGGGCATCACGGGGCGAGAGAATACAAAGGCCGGGGATCGCGGCGAATCAAAAATTGGGTGTCCTCGGCGACGAAGATTAAATCTTTTCAAGGGTGGTATCGTGCTGCGTGACACTCCTCTTACTTATGAAGAGGTAAAGGGACAAAAGGGGGGGTCCTCATTCGCATATCACCCAAACGCAGGCGGTGCGCTGGCTAGCAAGCAATCCTACCCTATGAAACACAACAGGACTCGCACTACTCACAAAAACCAAAAAGAGAGAAAAACAGAAGATCAAGGCAGGGCGCAAGTAAGAGGGGTATTTCGGAGGGACTACAAGCGGTGGAGAAACATTGCAGGCGGCGCGGCTTTCATGCGGGTGTCCAGGTACTACAATGGACACTGGAAAGGGTTTCCTTGTAATGGAGAATCGGGAAAAGGTTGTAGAAGCAGCTCACAAAAGGAGGAGCGACCGAAAAAGGCTGGTCATTGGTTTCGTGAGGGGTAAAAATGGTCTTCACTCCGGGGCCCCTAACTTCTTACACGTACGGAGGGAAAAAATCACCACCAAGAAGGAGTGAAGAGCGTAACTCACAGGAAGGATGGAACAGGGTACGCTCAGGGCGAAAAGGTCTTTTCTCAGTTGCTCGATATTGGCTTTGAGGGGCTGGGCCCACCGAGTCAATATTGCAAGGAGGAGAAAAGGCAATGAGTCCGGCTGAGCGGTGATCGGTAACAATACTGGGGTATGTCAAGAGAGGAAGGGTATGCAGATTCAAAAAAAGAGGATCGGAAGACGGGAGGGGGGGGGGGACGATAAAGGCCGTTCGCGAAAGGGTGAGAGCACCGTCAGCCCATCTTCTTTGCCCGATCAAAAAATGTGACTGGGGGAAATGAGAGGGAGGAGTTAGGGTGATACAAGAAAAAGCGGACTGAACATTGGAGCATAACGAGCGAAAGTCTAATGTCGTTTCGAACTAAAAATTAAAGGAAAGAAAAAAAAAAGGAGGGAGTCGGGCTATAAAAGAAGTGGGGGGAAAGGACCGATGGGTTATGTCGATGGCAGAGAGGGGTTGCGGCGCTAAATAATCTGAGGATTGACGTGTGTGCTAAGGACGAGGAAAAAGGGGGAATAGCAAAGTATGGCCTCGGAGAGGGGTCAAATCCGATGGAAGGAAAAACGTGCGAAAAGGTCATTAGGTCGGCAAAAGAAGGCTATGAGGAATATTTACGCCGTCAAAAACAATAGGGAAGGGGGTGAAAAAATAATAATCAATAGCTCTGACGAGTTCTGGGGGGGAGAGGGGAGTCGACTACTGGAGAGGGAGCTGAGCTCAAGCACAAAGAAATAAAGCGGAATGGAAAACATTGTCTGCAGATCGGCGTTCTAGGTACGAAAAGGGGGTACGCGGCAGCACCGGAAGGAACGCTGACTTGTATTACCTTAAACTCTGGGTCCACTATGGACTTTGGGGAGGCAAGCTCTTACGATTCTCGGGGAAGAAAACGATGGAGAACCATGAAAAGGCCAATCAACGATGAACTGGGACAGGGTGGAACGCGTGATCTCGAACCTTGGGGTCTGAAGCAGAGGGAGACGGAGAGGACAACCTAGGAGTTGAGTTGCTTCAAGAAAAAAGGCCATAGGGGAACAAGGAAAGAGCATGTCGGCAATGGCGAAAGAAGGATGACCTAAGAAGCGGGGAGGTGATAAGTCTCAATTTTAGGGAGAAGAAACGGAGGACAGGCAGGCCGGAAATCCAGTTTTAAAAGTGCATCCGCGTGCAAGAGGCGTCGTTCGCCACGAGACACAAGGGCTTCGCGAGCGGACATGGGAAAAAAGGGTAACAAAACCACCAGATATTATCCAAAAGAAAAAGCTCATTACGAAGAAGGAGACATAAAAAAATCGGACTGGAAATTTACGTCCGAAACTTCGAAGGATCAGCTCTCAAGGATTAGAAATTCTTCGACCACTGAGGGAAAGGCCCGGTAAAAGGAAGCAAGGAAATCAATCCGAGGAGGAAATTATAAAAACTTCCCCCTGGGGGTTCGTTGGTGGTGCTTAATAAAAAGAGCTGAAGTCAATTTGACAAGTGGGCTGCCAGGGGGGGAAGCCGCGCAGAACAAGGAGAAAATTCTGGGGGGTCTACAATAATCATCTGGCAAGATTTCGACAATAAGATAAATGGGGCAAAGGGAAAAAGGCCCTATCAAGTACACACACGACTTTACTAAAAAGAAGAGAGAAAACGAAACTTGAAACGGGGTCGGGAGTCGAATCGGGGTAATGCGACCGGTCAACGAGGAGGGTAAAAGTAGGGGAGAGAATACGTCGGGGGGGAATGACGGATGCCCTGAGGCGCTCGTCTATCCTTGATGATCTGCGGCGTCTGCACCACATGAAAAGAGAAAGGCTCTTCCTGAAAGGTAGGAACGAACTATCTCTAGGGAACGGCTAGAGAAAAAAGCGGCTAAAACACGGAGACATCGCGGGCTTAGCTTGCGAACTTCCTTTAGAAGGGGGGGAAGAGTAATACAAAGGAAAAAAAAAAAAGCCCTTCCTAAGAGAAAGGCCAGGGATAAAAAAAGGCACTAGCGAAAGGAAAATGGCGAAGTCGAAATTACTCTTCTCGGTAGGAAAGGCTACAATTATCTGTAAGGGAAAATACGCAATCTGGTTCTGGGGATCGTCAAAGGGGATACGACAAGCAGTAACGGAACGTTGTCAAAATACGCCATGTCGGCCCTCGGATCTTGTTCCGGAGAGTTTGGGGACGCGCATGTTCGGGAGAGTTCATCTCTATTTTCGAGTGTCATTGGAGGGGGAGGAACTAGCGGAAAAAGGGGAGGGGGAGCAGCGCATAAAAAAAGCGGCGATGACTAGGGAGAGGAAAGCCTCTAAAAAAGAAAGATCTTCTTTCCTAAGAAATGAGTGGGACGATCAAAATGGCATTTTGGTGAGGAAGGAGGAGGGGCCTGCAACTGGAAAATACATGTGCGGCGGGGTCAGTCGTGTCTGGTCTGGCAAGGATATGGTCAGTGCAAACTAGGGGGGAAAGGTGAAATAAGCGTTGGGGGGAAAAGAATAGGAGCCTAAAAAGGGATGCTCGAAGGAAAAGGAACGAAGAAGGGAAAAATCTCAACATCAAGGGGAGAAGAAAAGAAGTTCAAGAATCACAGGAAAACTCTTTCTAAGGTTGCGGGAAATAATTCAAAGAGGTGTCTCGGCGGAGGGAACAAACCGGGTACTATGCAGAACGCCCTTACTCGGCAGAATAGGATAAATCTCAAAATCCGACTGAGTTCTGTCTGTACGAAAAAGGATAGGAAAACAAGACAAAGGTAGGAGGAAGAAAAAAGCGGGAGTGCCTGTAGTGGACGCCGGCGCATGGAAATGCATCGGCCTGGGCTGTCGGCGCGAAAACCTTATCTTATCTAGGCTAAGGAATGGAAAAAGAGAAAAGGGAGAAAGGAGAAAGCGCAGGGAGGAAAGAGGGTCACAAGTTCGTCCTGGAGAATACTCGGGCGGCGAGCTAAAAGGATTGAGATACCTGCCAGTTTCGGAAAAGGAGTCTATCAAGAAAAGGAATTTAAGTCTCAAGAGTTGTATAAGTCCGAAGAGGTCGGGATGAGACTTGGAATAGATCTCGTATTTGTCGGAAGAACGTTCAGGGCATACCGGGGAAACTGGAGGAAGGGGATAGTCTGGTTGCCCGGGGGGGAAAAAAAAGGGGGGTCTGTTATCGCTAGCAAAGATGATCTCGCGCTCGTAAGAAGAAAATTTCGGTTGTACTGTGACAAGTGGGTTAATAGATACGCTAAAAGGGGGGGGGGTGCAGGGAAGACTGTGAATGTCAGTGCAAGGCACTTCAAAGACAATTTGGTCACATTTGCGGAACGTTGGTATAAAGAGAATGATGAGGGGAACCGAACAATTTTTGACTTGGAAAAAACGCTGCGTCCAAGTACTTTCGTCAAAACACTCGTTTATATAAAGGAGGCAAGAGAGATAAAGGGCTGGGAAAGATTAGGTCTGTACTCTATGACCCTAACGGGGGGTTAACTGAGCGCTCACTTCGGGGGGGAAAAAGGGGGAGGGGTGACAAAGGTGAGGCTTCGTCGATTATGAGGAAGGACGAAATAAACAAAAGTGTCCTGAGGGGTTATTTTTCTTTAGAGCTGGGGTAAAAAAAGGGAACAAGACTAAGGGCAGGGAGAGTGAACCCAGACACAGGATAAAAAAAGTAAACTCCTCGGCCTGGGATTAAGAATTTATCTTGTAACTGACGGAAAGGGGACGGGGAGCTCGGGTGCCTAAAGAAGGGTCTCCCGTGAGGGTTGGGAAGAAGCTCCGTCGTAGAACCTGGAATCAGCTAGGATCCAGAGTCGGTGATACCTTACTGTTGCTCTCAAAAGAACTCTGAAAAGGATTTAAAACTGGGGGGCGTCCACTGGTCGTGGGAAGGGGAGAAATAATTCAAGAATTTTCTAACTACTGAAACGCGGTCGGCCTGGAAAAAATGATGTGGGGGGACTGGCACCACTATCTAGGGGGGAAATCCGTCTTCAGAAAAAACTGGAAATAAACCAGGGAAAGGCCGAAAAAAAAGGATAGGGGGAAAAGGGTCACATAGTGGGGATAACATGCTCGATCAACGGTCCGCTCACGTTACTCAAACTTCTGGAGCCTGGGTCCATAAAAAATCAAAAAAAAAATTTTCAAGAGAGTAAAGGTCGGAAGGCCTCTCAGAAGGGAGGAGAACGAAAAGAGGGCAGGACTTTCATGTACTGGCAGTGGAGGAACAGATCTTGGTAGGGAAGCGTCTTGTCCACTGGGAGGAGAAATGGGCGTCTCAGAGAGCGTATTTGTTCGATCAATCAACCTAAACTTCTTACGGTCTAGCATGGGGGAAAGAAGAGAACAAGAAAGGAATCGAGAGGAGAAAGGGGCATCCAGGGCCGGGGGGATGCAAAGGCGTCTTGATCTTCAATTAAGGAAAAATTGAAGCAGTCGGGATCAGGGAATTGGGGAAGGGAAAATTAGAAGGGAGAGGATAAAAGAACACACAATCACGCGGCACGTGCATATCGCTCTCCTTTAATGGGGGGGTGACGGGGGAAGAGGAGTAGGAAGCAAAATAATTCGAGTAAATTTGCATGGTCGAAAGAAGGAGCAAAGATAGTAGGAGATTCTAGAGGGTCATTGGAGAGAGGCGACAAAGAGCCAAATAACACGAGCGTAAAGCAACGGGGGGAGGCGAAAATATAACACTGCAAAAAGAACAGTCTCTAAAAAAAAAACAAAAATTCAAATCGGGGAAGAGGCAAAAGTAAAAAGAAAATACTGGTATGGGGGCGAAATCTCGGAGGACAAGGAGACTCATAAGGGGTAAAGAAAGGAGCGGAAGGGGGAGAATGGGAAACGTCATAGGGAAACCACTGGACGTATTTGCTCTGCTGAGTGAGCGGTTTGGGGCTGTCCCAAAGGGAAGATCGAACGTAGGGGGAGGAATGCGGGGAAAAAAGAAAAAAGACCTGAAAAGAATGAGCGTCAGGGAACGTCTATTCTTCATAATCCGTCTCGATTGAGCAGAAATGCGCCATGGGGAAGGGCCTCTCTAGTCTGGAATAGAGGGGAAGTGTGGGGGGGAAACATACCGAAGGGAGAGAAGATTTCGGCTAGCTTCTAAAAAGGGGGTCACGCTTCTCTGCTTAAAAAAAAGAATCACTCCTCTCACGGTATAGTGCGCTAAGGAAAGAAAATATGGTGGGTGTGGTCAGTCATGAGGAATCTACAGGGCTCTCGGGTCAGGAGTCACTCCAACCTAATAGCTAAAAAAAGGGGCGAACTCTAGAAGGGAATGGGGGGGACTGAAAGAAAGCAAATGCCCTAGCGGAAAGAAAATACATCCGGCGGCTCGCCCGGAAATACGGGGAATTGCCCGCGTCAAGAGCATCATAACGGAGGGAGGGAGTCAAAGATCAAGTATCCATACGAAAAGTCTTCTAAAAGAGTGGGCCCGAGGGAAGGGGGGAGCGACGTCTGGGTGTGGTAGGGGATGTAGAAAGGGCTAAGGGAATATTGACGGGGGGAAATTATATGAGTCTCCATAACCGACAGTGGAGAGAGAGGCGAAGAGGAAAGAGGGGGGAAGGGGAAGGGGGAATTACTGTTCTTGGTAAAACCAGCCACTCAGGGAAAACAATCTCTCGAAGAGACAGTCTGAAGGGAAAAAAAAACTCCAAAAGATAGAGGAGGGATCGGGAAAAATAGGGAACTTTGAAACTCTAAAGCGGTTCGAGAGCTCGTCAGCTTGAGAAACACTTATCCAGAAAAAAAAGGGAAAGAAAAACAGTAGACGTAAAGGACTTTCTGGAAGGGAGGGGCTGCTCATGCTGTCATGTGTCGCTCGTATGGCATTTTATTTAACCTGGACAAAAGTCTCGATAGTATTCTAAGAGTCTAAGTGCCTCTCGCAAAAAAAAAAAGAAAAGTCGAAAAAGCATCTTAGAAAAAAGGAGCTTGTGGGAGAAAAAAGTATCCTACGAAGGGGAAGGAAAAAAGAGTTTTGCAGTCAGGAGGCCGTAGGTGTAGAAATGACGTGTCCAGAGAGTGATCCTTCACAAGACGTAGAACTCTGATGAAGACGCTTTATAGGGAAGGGAAAGACCGTTTCTCGAGTGCCCCTCGCAAAAAAATTGGGAATGAGAGAAGGGAGGGGGAGAACCCTTGAAATAGGGGGATCGCGCCGCCATTAATGTCGGGGTCGAGGTCGGGAAACAGTCCTCATATAAAAGTCAGGTAGCTGGAAAAAACTTACTCTGTTCAAGGACAGGTTCTAAAGGTTAACCTTAAAAACGCAAGGTGAAAATGGAAGAGGCCGCGGGGGGGGCAGGAGAAGGCGGGGAAAGGGAAAAGAGAGGGAAATCCTCAACACATACAAGATAGGAGAAGAGGAGAAAGGTTCAAGGTGCAAGAAGTTCAAATACAGAGCGACAACCGCAGACTTCAGCGAAGTCAAACTGCACGGTTGGGGAAAATCAGTATTACTGGAAGATTGGGAAGAATGAGGGGGGGGGACGCGGGAGAGGGGGATCTCCGCATCTCGAAACAGACCGTCACATAGGATCGGGCGGGGAGTTCCCGATGTGGAGCAAGGGAATACAACTCCAGGAGAGAGACGAACTGTCACTGGAAAAAAATCACAAGCAGGCAAAAGCATATAGTAGATCGAGGAGAAACGTCGAAAAAAAAGGACGCGAGTGCACGGGCATCGAGCATTGGAAGGCATTTTCTAAACATATCACTCAGACGACCAAAAAGTATTTTTTCTGCAAGGAAAAGGACAAGGCTATATACGTTGAGCAAAGCGAAGGATGACTGAAAGCCAACACCGAAAAAGAGGGGGGGCGGAGAGACACGGAACGATGAAGTCGCGGAACGCCGTGACCAAAAAATGTCACAAAGACATGGAATCTACGCAGGGAGGTAGGATCTATTGCGCAAAGACTGAAAAGAAGTGAGGGGAAAAGAATGCAAAGGGGGGATGGTTCAAATTCAGCGCTCGTCAGCGAGGGAGATCAAAACCATGGGAAGGAGGCGGAATAAATCTCTTGGGGAATCTACTTAAAGGGGGTAGGCAGGGGAGAGGGGGACCTGTTGGAGGGGGGGGAGGGAACGCGCCTCAATGAGGGGAAGGAAAAAGTCGCGTCTAGCACATCCACTAAGAAAGGAGCTAGGGATGGCTGGGGAACAGGATCGCACCGGCAAAGAGAATTACTTCATAGAAAAACAGTTGGGAATTACCTTCCCAATAATGAAAAACACGGAAGGGAAAGCTCCGGAATGGAGAGATCGTCGATGTATGGCGACGCGTCTCGTGCATCGCAAGGAGATCGAACAAGCGGGACTCAGGAGCTTAAAAAAAGCGTCGACCATGGGACTTTGAGGAGTAATCTTGCAAGGGTGGGGGTGGAAAAGAACCCCTTCAAGAAAGGGTAGATTGTAGAGAGCGAGACTCGGAAAAAGTCGGCTTAATCTGAGGGGAAGAAAACTGCAAAAAAAGGCAAAAATGGCAAATTGAGGAACTTTCAAGAACGTAAGGATGAAAAAAAAAGACTTTAAAAAACGTCTCTGGTTCAGGGATGTATCGGTCGTCGAAAAAACCCGCGGAATCAGCCGGGTATAATCGGAGGGGGGAGCGAGGGAGGACCAATTGCTATTGGCAGAAAGGTACACATGACTCCTAAAAGAGAAAAAGGGTTACCGTGGTTTTCCCTTCTGAAGCCAAAGGTATGAAGAAAAAAGAGGGGGAAAAAAATAAAAAAGGGAAGATAGACGATGGACAAGGTGCTGGTTGGCTTCGGAAAAACCTTTCAACGAAGTTAAAAAATATCTAATAGGGGAAAAGGAAACCAAAAAAACAAGAGCTCAGCCGGCCTCCACTAGCAAAGTGTCATGCACGGGAGATTCTAAGGAGAAAAACAATAATTTGGAATGGGTCGTTTAAAAAGCTATGCCTATCTGACGGAGGGGAGGGGGGGAAGAACAGAAAGAGATTAAGTCTATCCCGAATGGGGGGGAATGGAAACGGGTGACTTTTTTTATTTGAGGAATGCGCGGCGGGGGGGACGGGGCAAGGAAGAACCTTGGATTCACTGGGGGGCGAATACTAGAGGCAATACCTGTTGAGGTTCAGAACGGGAATACTTTTGCCGTGCAAAATGGTCAGGTAAGGTCAAGGGTGAAAGAGCGGGAAAGAGCAATGGATGGCCGGAAAAAAGGGAAGTGGCTGGGAATCAAAAGCGAAGCATCTGCGTCGATCTGGCTGGGGTTGAGGGAGTTCGGACGCAGATTCTGAATCGGCGGATCTTACAACAACTAGGGGCCAGAAATTGACAAAAACTGGGACAACGAAAAGACTCAAGGGGAAAAAACTTGCACAAGAAAAGCAATTTAGGGGAGTTCGGGGACTGGTAAAAAAAAGTACCAGGGTCAGGGGGAAGAACGAATTTTTTAATCTCGAACAGAAAGAAGAGGAAAGGAAAAGAGTGAAAGAACGAGAGACTACTAGTACAGGAAAGAAAAGGACGACTGGTCCCGGTTGGTGAAAGCTTGGGTTCGGAAGGAGGGGAAAAAAAAAATTTTCTTACAAAAAAGCGAATGGCAAAAAAAAGGAATGGGCAGATTCACAAGTAGGCGTGAAGACTAGTAAGGGCTACGAGTGTGCACAGGTCGTGGGGGAATTTGGAATTCAGGAGACAGTGGCGCTGATCAATATAATAATCAGAAGGGAAAAGAAAGGCAAGGAGGAGGGGAATAATTCATAAAGGGAGGTAAAGTAGAATTTACAAGCATTTCAACATCGAAGGGCTTTGAAACAAAAACGGTAGAAAAAAGAAAATCCAGAAAGGAGGGGGGGGGTCGTCTGGGGAAAAAAAAGAAAAAAGGGGGAAAATCCGCTCGCAATCGCAAAATGGATAATTTTCTACTGAAAAGAACAGAGATATTTAAAAAAAGGACACAACTCATGAAACTAAACAGGGAAAAACGGGCGTGGGGGGGAGAAAAACCTCTGAGGAGGGGGGAGGGGGAGTCAAATTAAACTTGCAAAGAGCTCATAAGGGGGTGTTGAGTAGGAGCCACATATATTCAAGTTTGAAGATTCGCCTTATCTCAACA